>Ga0209256_1000832_pt1 | contig 39045 bp, 34 predicted proteins | sample AraplaCol_mCL_r2_2_FD_184270 | JGI IMG/M metagenome (GOLD analysis project Ga0209256, IMG submission 184270) | Arabidopsis root microbial communities from North Carolina, USA - plate scrape MF_Col_mCL_r2 (SPAdes) (version 3) | ecosystem: Host-associated > Plants > Roots > Endosphere | place...
CATGCAAAACAACGACCCAGGGGAGCATCAACTGGCCGGCTTCAGATCGGAATGGTGGCCGGAATGAAATCGGAATAGGTGGCCGACTTCGTTTCGGAATCAGCGGCCGACTTCACCGGAATACGCACCGCAGTTGACACTGCGGGCTACTCATCGCCCCGACACGGACCACACGTTGCTGCTCGCTTCGAGGCGCGCATCTTGGGATGCATACAGGCAGTGCCTTCGAGGGCCGTTGTGGGGCTGGCAGGTGTTGTCATCGGCACCTTCCCCTGATAGCGGGCGGTGCACGAGGCGGTACGCGGATCGGCCTTCGCGTAGCCAACAAACCGCCGATCGATTAACGCCGTCTGGTCTTTGTCGATCGGACGCTTGACCGCCTAAGGCGACTGGCACGTTCGTGTTTGCCCACCATATGAGCGGTACGCGTTGGTTTCGGGGTTATAGGACCGGTAGCGGCTTGAGCACCAATCGAGGTGGGTTGTCGAGAGGCCGGTATGAGAGGCCACCGAGGCTGGAGCGGTGGGTGCCAGACGCCCCGATGTTAGCTTCGCCGAAACCGGGTTCGTGACGTAGGTGGAATAGACGGGTGGCAAACGCTCGTAGTTCTGCTGGCTCCGATCGATCCGAACCGGCGTTGCGGTCCAAAGATCCGGAGCGGAAGCCACCTTGAGCGGAGGAGGTTCGGTGGGCTTGGCCAGCACGAGCGAAGCCACGGACGCAGCCCCGGCACTGGCGCAAACCGACAATGCGATGCCAAATGCCAGCGATCCGATCGCTTTCATGGTTTTGCTCCTCTGCTCGCCACTGGGAGTGTCTCTTGGTATCGGCGCGAAATCGAAAAGCGATTGAATTTCCAACAAAGACGCGTTGTCGCGACGACCTTGGTCGTCGACAGCTAAATGCCGAGGCTGATTTTTTGTTCCCCTTGCGGGCTTTGGTTGGACGGAAATTCAGACCAAGGGCGCAGCTTGAACAGAATGAGGTTTATCGAGCACTTCGAAATCCCTAAAAAGAGCGCGGACTTGGAGATTGCGCGGTGGTCGCGTCAGCCAACTGCGCGCAGTTGGCAGTCCATAGGCGAAATGGAGGAAGCCTGGCGCGCCGGGCCCGCTTGTCATTGGCGGATCAAGCTTTCGACCCGCCGCGCCAGCACATCAGCGGTGAAGGGTTTCGTGACCACTTCCATGCCATGATCGAGGTGGCCGTGGTTGAGCACCGCATTCTCGGCATATCCTGTGACGAAGAGCACGTTAAGACCGGGACGCTGGACGCGCACCGCATCGGCAAGCTGCCGTCCGTTCATGCCGTTCGGCAACCCGACGTCGGTAACCAGAAGATCGATTGTGGGGCGTGCATCAAGTATTTTAAGGGCGGAAGGACCGTCGCTCGCCTCCAGCACCTCGTAGCCCAGCTCTTCGAGGATCTCGACCGCGACCATCCTGACCAGGGGTTCATCGTCCACGACCAGGATGGTGTGAACGCCGGTCGCTGCAGGCGCGGGCCCCGCGTCGACTGGTATGTCGGAGCTATGTTCTTCGGCCGCGTGGCGGGGCAAATAAATGCAGATCATCGTGCCCTTGCCCACCTCGGAGTAGATACGCACCGCACCACCGGATTGGCCGGCAAAACCGTAGACCATGGAAAGGCCAAGTCCCGTACCCTGTCCGATCGGCTTCGTCGTGAAGAACGGATCAAAGGCGCGCGCGACCACGTCCGGCGACATGCCCGTACCGGTGTCGCTGACGCACAAGGAGACATATTGCCCCGGCGGCAATCCCCGTTGGGCTGCCGCGCGTTCGTCGAGCCACCGATTGCCGGTCTCGATCGTCAAGCGTCCACCATCCGGCATCGCGTCGCGAGCATTGATGCAAAGATTGAGCAGAGCGTTCTCGAGCTGGCCGACGTCGACGAAGGCGGTCCACAGCCCTCCGGCTCCGACGGTCTCGACCGCCACCCCAGGGCCGACGCTGCGGCTGATCAAGTCCTGCATACCCGCGACGATGCGATTGATGTCCGACGGCTTCGGATCGAGCGTCTGCCTGCGGGAAAAAGCAAGGAGGCGCTGGGTTAGGCCCGCGGCCCGTTTGACCGCCCCTTGTGCGCCCGTCATGTAACGGTCGATTTCACCCACACGGCCCTGGGCGAGCCGCGTTTTCATCAGGTCGAGGCTGCCGCTGATGCCGGCGAGGATGTTGTTGAAGTCGTGCGCCAGGCCACCGGTCAGTTGTCCGACAGCCTCCATCTTCTGCGCCTGCCGCAGGGCCTCTTCCGCCTGGACAAGGGCTGCGGTGCGTTCTTCTACCCGTTGCTCCAGCGTTTCGTTGAGCGTGCGGAGCGCCGCAAGGGCATGGTCACGTTCGGCTTCGACCGCGCGCCGCTCCTCGATATCGATCAGGACACCCGGAAATTTGAGCGCAACACCGTCACTGCTGCATTCCACGCGACCGTTCGCCTCGAGCCAGCGATACCTCCCGTCCTCGCGACGCGTCCTGTATTGGTGAGCATAGGCTCCGCCTTTTGCCAGGGCCTCTTTGACCGAGGCGGTTACTCGTTCCTGATCGTCGGGATGAACGGCGCCGACGATATCGGCAAGGCTCAGGTCTGAGCGCCCCTGTTGCGGATCGAACCCAAACGCGGCCGCAAAGGCTTCGTCGACCGTGAAGCGATCGGTAGGCACGTCCCACAGCCATGTGCCGATGATCGCCCCTGCGGCCATCGCCATTTGCACGCGCTGTACGTTATCGCGCGCGTGGCTTTCGCTCTCGCGTAGCGCCGCTTCGGCCTTCTTTCTCTCGGTTACGTCGCGAAATAGGACCGCCACCTGGCGCAGGCCTGCCGGCTCGATGCGGGTGGCCGAAACTTCGATATGCCTGGCGACTGATTGAAACTCCTGCTCGAAGCGCACTGGTTTGCCGGTGCGCAACACGCTGCCATAAACGTCCAACCAGACATCCGCGTTCGCGGGTTCGATCTCCCGAAGCCGTTTGCCGACAATGTTCGAGATGCCTGTATGCCGGCCATAGCCGGAATTTGCTTCAAGGTGCACGTAATCGCTGAGCGGACCATGCGGTCCGTCGATGAAGCCTATAATGCAGAAACCATCATCGATCGCCTCGAAAAGGGCTCGATAGCGTGCCTCTCGCGCGTCGTCATGCGTGGCGCCTTCCTGCGACAGGGCTCTCAGCCTCAGGATCTCGTCTTCGAGTTGCTCGCGCGACAGCGACTTGATGTCAGACATCGATTTCGGTCTTTCCCTTCGTCGTTCCTGTCACTGCGCTTTGCGCGTCTCTGGATAGGGTCTCGTCCCACAGCTGTGAAAGCGCTCCGACGATAGCACTTCGGCTGTAGGGTTTACGCACGATCGGCACCCCGATGAGCTCCGGCGGCAGTTCTGCGCCCTCGCCATAGCCTGTAGCAAAAACGAATGGAGTGCCTCTGCGCATGAGTTCGGCGGCGATCCCGAACGAATTGGTCTGACCGAGATTGATATCGAGAATCGCAAGTTCCGGAGCAGTCGTCTCGATATGTGCCATGGCCTGCTGGACGGAGCTCACCGTCGAAACCTCCGAGAACCCTTCGTCCGACAGCATCGCTTCGAGATCAAGCGCGATGAGCATCTGATCCTCGACGATCAGAACCCTGGGGTTTGCACGGCCAAGGCCGCTTTGTTCTGGGGCGGCGGTGCCGACCGTATATGTTGCCATTGTCGGACCTGACGCGGTGAGTTTGACGTGTGGAGAGGGGATGCTGAACTCTGCCTCAAGCCCCGATGGTTCGAAGCGGACGGAGCTGCGCCCATGAAGATCGTAGGGAACGCTGCGCTCTATGAGGGCACTACCGAAGCCCCTGCGTGACGGCAGAGTTACGAGTGGACCGTTTCGCTCGCGCCAGGAGACGTCGCAATCGGGCCCGGTCATCGTCCAGCGCACCTCTACTTCGCCAGCCGTCACCGAAAGCGCGCCGTATTTGGCGGCATTGGTCGCGAGCTCGTGAAACACCAGCGCCATTACCGAAAAAGCACGGCTGTCGAGCCAGACGGCAGGACCTTCGAGCGTTATTGTCGACAGATTTGTCCGGTAAGGCTGGAGTTCGGCCTCCAGGAGATCCGCCAGGATCCCGCCCCCATCGCCGCGCACGACCTGGTCATGCGCGATTGCGAGCGCCTCGATGCGACCCTGCAGCGTCGAAACATATTCTTCGAGCGAATTCTTGTGCCGTTGGGGGCTCGTCACCAGAGATTTGATGACGGCGAGGATGTTCTTGACGCGGTGGCTAAGCTCCTGGTTCAGCATCCGCTGCCGAACCTCGGACTTGCGCCGCTCGCCCGCCATCAGCTCATTGTGTCGGAGCACCACCTCGACGATCGCGACCCGGACGATCTCGGCGATTTCCCGCTCGGCCTCCGACCAGGGCTGCGCCTGCGCCTGGACTGTCTCCTTCCAGATCGCAAAGCTCTTGCGTGGTGTCAGGCGGTCGCCGAGTGGACCTGCCTCATAGGTCTTTTCAGGATTGCCGGCCCAGTTGAGGGTCTGGACCAGTTCTTTGCGAAAAAACACCAGGCAATCCGAGCCGGTTTGCGAAAGGGGAATGGCGAGAACGCCCGAAAGCCGCTCGCTGTAGGCCGATGCCTCCGGGAACTTCTGTGACAGGGCATGTGTCGCCCAAACGCGCCCTTCGCTGACAGTGCGGATGAAGTCCAGAAGAGCGGCTCTTTCTTCGTCCGGCGGAGCGGTGCCGATCCCCGCCCATTTGCCATCGACCATGACGCCGATGCCGTCGTTTGCCAGCAACTGCGAGAATTCACGCAGGCTTTGGCGCAACAGCTCACCCACATCCTCGTGATGGGAGGACAAAATGAGAAAACGGTCGAGCGCTTCGCGTGTGCCGGCGACGGCCGCAACCCGGCGACGTTCCTTCAGAGATTTCAGGTGCAGCGAGAAAAATTCGCCGAACACTTCAAGCGCAACGCGTTGAGCCATCGGCAGGGCGCGCGGCGAATAATGGTGGCAGGCGATCAACCCCCAGAGCTGGCCGTCCAGAACAACCGAAATCGACATCGACGCGGCGACGCCCATGTTGCGCAAGTATTCGCAATGGATGGGCGAAACGCTGCGCAAGTGCGCGAAACTGAGGTCCAATGGTTCGCCGGATCCGTCCAGAACCGGCTCGACCGGGACGCGCGCACCGCTCGCGTCCGAAATGACGCGAATGGTGTTCTTGAGATAAAGTGCGCGGGCCTGCTGGGGGATATCGCTTGCTGGAAAATACTGGCCCAGAAAACTCTCAAGATCGGCGCGTTTCGCTTCGCTGACGACCTTGCCTGATCCGTCCTGCTCAAAGCGGTAGATCATCACGCGGTCATAGCCGATGGTACCGGCAACGATCCGGCACGCGCGCTGCACGAGACGGTCGACGTCGGTGATGTCCTTGATACGGCCAATCATCTCGCGCGCGATATGCAAGGGCTGACCGATCGACGGCGCCGGCTCGAACTCAATGATGACGGCCGACTTGTGAAGGTGGACGGCAATGTCGAACACGCGGTCGCCAAAAGCGACATCGAGCAAAAGGGCCGGTCGTGAGGCCGCTCCCGCGGCCGCAAGCGCATTGCGCAGATCATGCAACAACTTTGGGCCGAGCACGTCGACAAGAGGCCGCCCAAGGAGGCTGCCCTCCCAGGCGAGCATCTTCGCAGCGTTTGCCGATATGCGTTCGATCGTCGTGAACCCGACATTGCACGCCAGAAGACAACCGTGCGGTTGGATGCTCCCGGGGATATGAATGGGCTCCCTGTCGCAAGTCTCGAGGGTGACGGGTTCAACTGGCGACAAGATATGTACTTTCAAAGCAAGTTTGGGCGAGAGCAAACACGGCGTTCGCCGTGACGGCAGACCGAACGACGTCAAAATCGCGGGTTCGTTCGAGGAGCGACAGGAAGGACGGCCATCGGGTCGTGTCGTTCGCCATCGAAACAAGGTGCTTCGCGCCGAAGGTTTCATCGAAACCAAGCTTCAACGCCCTCTGACGCAAGACCCGCGCACCGAGAGACGACCCTTCCACCACGTAGAGGGCACCGAGCAGCGCGCTTGGGTCGGAAAGATCGAAATCAGGCCGAATGTGGCGCGCCGGTGCCAAGCCGAGATCGCACGCGTCCTGAGCAAGCAGCTCTGCAACCCCTGATGATCGCCAATTCCAGCCTTCAGGCCAAGAGACGTTCCTCAGCGCTTCGTCCATTGTCGCACGAAACGGCAACACGCGCGCTACGTACCGGCGATAGTCCTCGATAGTGCTGAGCTCGCCGACCGCGGCGTCTACCCGCTGATGTGCATCCCGCGTCCTATTCCTCAATTCAACGCGTTCACTTCCGCGCATGCATTTTCCGCCTAATCATAAAATACGACCCGTTCTGTGGCACGTGGCCGAGGCAGGCCCCAGACTAAAATCGCTTCAAGAACTAGGGCATGGCCACGATTGCGACAAGGCAATCGCGTTCTGTTTTTGGAGATGAGAGTGAAGGGCACGGCGCTCGAACATCCAAGGCTGAAAAACGGCTTTCAACGAAACGGCCGCGCAGGCATGGGAAAATTCCTATGATCGAGCGGTTCTATTGATGCACCCGCAAGCGATCCAGGATCTCTCCGGATCGTGTGTAAGATGGCTCCCTCCTTGGGGACCGTCTTTTTTCAGCCACGTCTTTTCGAGTGCGCTGCACCGTCGCAGAAAGCAGGTGGGCACAGTTATCGTCGCCTCAAGAACGCGCTCCAGATATAACCTGCAACACCCGCGGTGATCAGAACCGGCGTGAGATGACGTCTGATACCGCTTTCTACCGTTTCTAAAACAACGGTCGCCTCGAGCGCCGCCAGTCTGGAAGTCCCGTCCGCTATGGCGATGAGGCGCTCGCGAAGCCGGGCCACGTCGGCCCGCAACACATCAAGCTGCTCTCTTTGCGTCGCCAGGCGTGGTGTCTTGAGAACAAACTCGGCCTTTGGCAGCGGGTCGTCACTCAACGACAAAATATCGCGTTCGCGCGGCTCGTCCGTCATTGTTTGGTCCTCCTACGCCCGGTTTTTCTCAACGAGGAAAGGCCGCCCGTTGTTCCCTCGTTTTACCTTCCTCACCGTTGACAATGTGCTTTTGAAAGCGGCACCGGGTCCACGATGGCTTGCTGGCTGCGGAATTTTCACTATCCTTGAGGAATGAGGATACTAGGAATTTCAGGAAGTACGCGTCGGCTTTCCACCAATTCGGCCTTGTTGAGGGCTTTCCAATCCCTCGCTCCAGCCGATGTCACCATTGAAGTCTTTGATAACATTGGTGAGCTGCCGATCTTTTCTCCCGATTTGGAGGGCGCAAACGCCCCAGAAAGCGTCATCCGCTTCGTCGAGAAAATTTCCGCAAGTGATGGGCTAATCATCTCGAGCCCCGAGTATGTTCGCACCATTCCCGGAGGCCTCAAGAACGCGATCGACTGGCTTGTCTCGGGGGAGGCCGTAATCGCGAAACCGATAGCCCTCATCCACGCTTCGCACCGAGGCGACGACATGCTCGCAGCGCTGCGCACCGTCCTTTTGACCTTAAGCTCAAATTTTTCCGAGACGATTTTCTTCCGGCTTCCGGTTATGAAGGAGACGCCAGACGCAATCATGGAAAAGCTCATGGACCCCGCTCATCGTCCGGCGGGGGAGAAATTCCTCAAGGATTTTGCATCGTTTTGCCGAAGCCAGTACGGGGACGTCCCTCGCGTGATCGCTATTTGACCAGCGGCGAGACGGAGCACAACCCAGAGCGCTGTGGCTCCGTATTTCGAAAGTCGCATAAAGGCTATTGATCCTGCGAAATATCCTGCCCCAAACACTTCCCCGGCGCAGCTGAACGTAGCAAAACGCCCTTCCCGCCTCCCGTACCAGTAGCGGCCACTTCCCGATCAAGCACCAATTCAGATGAGCCGATTTCTCAGCCCACAGGTTAATGCCTGTCAAGCTACTCATCTGTACTCAAGGGAGTTCATCGCGATATCCTCATTAGCCACAGGGTTTAGCCCGGATGGGCAAATAGAGTTCCGGCAAGCGGTGTGATAGCGAGCACCAGTCGTCTTCGGACGGGGAGGAGACGGCCAGAGGCCTGGCGCTCCAATCATAGCGACAGGCCTCGCCTGGGGATCCTTTGGCTAGTTCCACGAGGACGCAAACGTTTTACGTCCTTCGACAGGAAAAGAGACGACCATTCCCAAGCGGCATGATCCCGACAGGGGAGCAAAATGGGCTATGATTGGAACGGCACGCGGGTACGTTGGATGAAGGCTTTGCGACTTGGGACAGTGGTCGCGTTGGCGGCTGTGTTGATATCGGTAGCAACTCAGGTTGTATCCAACGCGCTCTAACCTGCAGACCGAGGCCTGACGTGCATATGCGTTGTATCGCGGTGACTGTAATGTGGGCGCGTGAAGATCGTTGACCCTGCTCAGCGCTTAGACAACCCAGAGTACCGCTTTGCGCCTTCTAGTTCGGATCCCGCATGAAATGGAGTGTGTGGACGGCTCTCGAGGGGCGGTTTCTGTCGAAGTGGGCATCATCAACGCCCCGCTTTGCAAGCGAGCGGCCCCTTCGAACAGGGGGAATAGTTGTAAGCAATCGTGCTCCTCTCCAATCCCTTCAGAGGCCTTCTCCTCATCGAGTGGGATATTGCTGGAACTCCGTCCCGCTCTACCTCTTTCTCCATCTCGGGCGGAGGAACAATAATGCACCCAGCGTCGCGACATCGAGCGGCAGAACCGACAGCGGCCAAGGGGGCGGCAACTGGAAAGCAATGGATAAGGAAGGCCGACGCCGACCAGACCAGAGCAAGCTTTCCCGAACTGTTCTTCGATCTCGTTTTTGTGTTCGCTTTGGTCCAGCTCGCAAAGACACTTGCTAGCGACTTCGGCCCCACAGCCCTTGTCGAGGCGGCGCTGCTCATTCTTGCGATCTGGTGGATCTGGATTCACTCGACCTGGGTTACAAACCTTCTCGATACCGAGCAAGATCCAGTACGGCTGATGCTCTTTCTCCTGATGTTTGGGGGTATCCTGCTGGCTATCGCCTTGCCGGACGCGTTTGGAGACCATGGATTTGCATTTGCGGTGATCTACTGCGCCATTCAGATAGGGCGTTCCTTTTTCATGCTCTACGCCTATCATCGCGTCGATGCGGCCTCTTTCCTGACGTTCCTGCGGATTACCCTCTGGCTAGTCCTTGCAAGCGCCTTCTGGCTTGTGGGTTCTCAAATGGAGACGACTCCGCGAATTGCATTCTGGAGTACCGCTCTTCTCGTCGAATATCTGGCTCCGGCCCTGCGATACTATCTTCCTGGCCTGGGGAAATCAGCGCCCGAGACGTTGGACGTTTCTGGCAAGCATATGGCAGAACGTTGTGCGCTGTTCGTAATCATCTGCCTCGGTGAAACGATCCTGACGACCGGCCGCAACGCCGCAGAGCACATGGCGGACGACATGACCTTCGCTGTCTTCTGCAGCGCGTTTTTAAGCACCGGTTTCATGTGGTGGATCTACTTCCATCACGGCCAGGAAAAAGCCGCCAACAAAGCGGAGGCGACGTCGAAACCCGAGACATTGGCGCTCAATCTCTTCACATACGGCCATCTGCCAATCGTTTCTGGCGTCATCCTGACGGCAGTAGGAGAGGACTTCAGCCTGTCCCATGCCAAAGATGAAAGCACGATGCAAACCGCTCTGGCGATACTCGGAGGCCCGGCGCTTTTTTTGGCTGGCAACATCTGGATAAAGTTGGCCGCGGCGCACCAGTTCCCGATTTCGCACATTGTCGGGTTCGCGATCCTTGCCCTTGCAGGAGCGCTTTCTGCGCTTGCCGCCAATTATCACCTCCAGTTTCTGGCGACCGCGACCCTCTTTGGCGTTGCCATTTGGGAGTATCTGGCATTGCGTCGTGCTTCGGCTTCGACGGCATAACCAGAGCGCGAAGACGGCCGGCAATCTATGGAAACGCATAGCTGAAAATCGAGAGCGATTGGGAAAGCGCGCCGGCGCCGACAGCATTACGGGGGAGGATCGTCAGTCGCTTCAAGATATGGGCGCAAGGCATTGAAATCGAATGCGCTGTCGCCCTTGCAGCAGTCTACGGATATCCAGCATATCGCTCGCCGGTTCCCCGAAAGGGAACAACCGGCGATGGTACCAGTTATCCCCTGTCACGAGCGGCTGCGCTCGTTGGTGATCGGTCGATCCCGTTCGAAAGCAGTCAGCTCATCCTGCGGAGGATTTGCTATGGACACGCTGGTACGGCATCGGCGGATCATGGTTGCCGGCATTGAGGTCTTCTATCGCGAAGCGGGACGACAAGATGCTCCGGTTATCTTGCTCCCGCACGGATATCCGTGTTCATCCTACGAGTTTCGCAATCTAATGCCACGGCTTTCCGACCGCTGGCACCTGATCGCTCCGGATTTCCCCGGTGCGGGCTACAGCGGGACGCCAGAGGATTTCGACTACAGCTTCGACGGATACGCAGCCTTTCTGAGCAGCTTCATCGACGCACTTAAGATCGATCGCTTCGTTCTGTATCTGCATGATTTCGGATCGCCGATCGGAATTCGCATGGCCATTCTACGGCCGGCATCCGTCGTCGGGCTCATCATTCAGAACGGCGACATCCCCTATGAAGATGCCTTGGGCCCCAAATATGCAGACATTGAAAAGACCTGGGCGCTTCCGTTGCCGGAAATGAAACGCACGTTGGCCGAGGCGGTGACCGAGGAGATTTTCCGGGAAGAGTTCCTGAACGACTTGAAGCCTGATCTCGCAGAGGCCATTCCTCCCGACCTATGGAAACTGCATTGGTCGCTCATGACACCAAAGCGGAAGGAGATCGCCGTCAACCTGATCGTAGGTTTGAAGGAGAACCGGTCATGGTTTCCGCAACACCGCAAATATCTGGCGGACCATCAGCCCCCTGCCCTCATCGTTTGGGGATCCAACGACCACTACATGCCAGAGAAATCTGCCCGAGCTTATCTCCGCGACTTGCCGGACGCCGAAGTTCATCTCCTCGATGGCGGGCATTGGCTCCTGGAAACCCACCTGGATCAGGCAGCGCTCCTTATGCGTGATTTTCTCACACGGGTTCATAATCGGCGGTAACGATGTTTTTCGCGCACGCGCCCTCTGCAGGTCGGCGTCGGGGTCACTCCTGACGGATGGTTCACAAGCGATCCACGACGCGGGCTAAAGAACGAGTTATGGCGGCGTTGGTTTGCGATCGGCGATCCATGAAAACCCAGGAACTTAATTGCCGGCCACGCATTGACCAACAGAACAATCCGGCAATCCCGAAAGGCAGCCCCGATGCCTTCATTCCCAACCCTTGAAGACAACACCCGCCCGCTTGAGACACAGGTGGTCGACCTCATCCCGGCCCTGCGGGCATTTGCACGAACCTTTTCCAGGTCGAGCTTTGAGGCCGACGATCTCCTACAGGAAACGCTGTTTCGCGCGCTGCGCGGTATCGACAGCTTCGAACCCGGGACCAATCTCAAATCGTGGCTCTTCACAATCATGCACAACGCGTTTCGCACGCAGTACAAATTGCGCAAACGCGAGGCGCCCGGCGCCATCAACTGCGCCGATCTTCCCATCCCCATGCCGGCTCCCCAGGATTGGTGCGTATTGAATGGCGAGTTGCGCAACGCGCTTGACACGCTGGCGCCCGATCACAGGGATGTTTTGGTGCTCGTTGCCGGTTACGGCCTGAGCTACAAGGAGGCGGCCAGCATCTGCGATTGCGCGGTCGGCACCATCAAGAGCAGACTCAGCCGTGCCCGCGACGAACTCGCCTATCGCATGAACGGTGTTCCGGTCGATTGAGCGAGGCGCCCTGACCCAAGCGGCTGACGATCAACGCGATAGGATAAAAAAGATCGCGGCGGCCGCAGCCAATCCAAAAAAGAGGATAAGGCCCGTCTTCGCGACGCGATCGGCGTTCTCGCGCCGAGTCATGGCGCGGGCATCGCCCTGCGAAAACTTGGGCCCGAACTGGTCTCTTCGACGATCATCGTCGGCGCCCTCATTTTGCCCCATGTGCTCATCGTTGTTGGCGGCGACACCGAGCAGCAGCAATCTGCGTCTGTATTGCGCGACATCCCTGCCTTGTCCTTCGACTTGGGCTAGATTGTCTTGAAGGTCGGCTCGTTTCACCGCAGATCCAAGCGCATTGGCCGCCGCGCGGATTGTCAGCGCGTCCTTGGTTTCTCCAGGGCGATGGGTCAGGCTTTCGACGGCTGCCACAACGTCTTGGGAAAAGCCCGCGTCCAGCAATCTCTCGAACGTCCAGCCCGGGCCCTTTTCAACGACGTCATGAAGAAAGGCGACTGTTTTGGCTTTGTCGCCTTCCACCGCCCCGGCAACCCGCTGGCAATGACGGATATAGGGTTCTCCCGCCTTATCCAACTGGCCTGCATGGGCGTGCAGGGCGACCTCTTTCGCCCAAACACGCTGCTCGGATTCAGACAGTGCAACGGGAGAGCGCCACAAAGTGCGCCTTTCGCGGATATCGGCCATGGCTAGGGCCTCTGATTATGTGGCCCACCGGGGTTCGTCATGCCCTGCAAGCCTATGCCGGCGAGAGAGGGATCCCGGCGCGCTGCGCCGGCAAACGAAACGCCGCCGACGAGGCGCTTGTTGCGGTCAACGACCGGCAGTCGACGGACCTGCTCGTCGCCCATGTTACGCGCAACTTCGGACACTTCCTGGTCGTCGAAACAATATTTCCCGTTGGCCGTCATGATGTCGCCCACGCGCGTGCGATCGTCAGCCACCCAGCGCACGACGATATCCCGATCGGTTATCATTCCGACAAGCCGATCGTTGTCACCAACGGGAAGAAAGCCAATATCGTTCCTGGCCATTTCCCGCGCAATTGTCGCAATGGTATCGTCAGGACGCGCGACGTGCACGTCCTTCGTCATGATGGCAGCTATTCGCATGGGTCTGCTCCTCCGAATTCATGGTTCATTGTTTGACTGACCAGCCTTTCCCCGCGGGGCGGTCGAAGGCGCGACGACCGTTCCCACCTCACTCTCTTCTCGTCTCTCGTTTGTAGCGTCGCTTGCAGGACGTTGATCTCGCTTTGCCAATTCGCGTTCTGCCCTTTCCCAATGGCGTCGATCCTCACCCTCGGGGCGTCCTTCGCTTTCCCAAATCGCATAGGCGCGCTGGCGAATGCGTTCTTTCCTGTCGTCCATGTCATTGACCCTCCTGCCTGTGGCGAAAGATCAACCGACCAATCCCGTATTTGTTCCGTATCGATGCCCAAGCGCAAAGATCGCTTTGGATCGCGCCAAAAGCCTGCAGAGGTTGGTCCGGGCAATACACCAAGGGGTAACTCGGGGTCCTTGCCCGATCCTCGCGTCCTTCTATTTGTAATGCCGCTACGATGATCGACCCAGCGGATACGGTTCAGGCCGGATGACAGCCGGGCCCGACGGTGACCCCGTTTGGAACCTTCAGAGGAGTTATCGGTTCGACTTGCAATGCCCAGGACTGGCTAGCGCAAGGGGTGCTTGGTCCGCCAGACCCTGAAGTGAACGTCGATGGCGTGACAATGGAGAGATGCGATGGCTGAGCAGTTGGACGAACGCGGCGAACCGAAAACAGCAACGCACGGCGCTGATCGAACCACTTTCTCCGCGCGTGAAACCCGTCAGGCCGGCATGGGTGCCCGTGTTTTCCTTGTGCTTGCGGCAAGCCTCTTTCTGGCGCTTCTTGTTTGGGGCTTCGTCGAATGGGGCCAGCGCGGCGGTGAGCAGACCGGAGCAGTGGGATCGTCACAACCGGCGTCATCCCAACAGAAGCAGCCTGATGCTGAACAACGTCCAAGCACCGAGAGCCCGCAGGGCATGGCGCCTGCTCAGCAAACCCCCAACCCACGATAGGGTATGGCGCGCCAGCGCTGAATCCTGCTCTTCCAGAACACCAACGGATGGCAAAGCATGGGGTGCCAGGTGAACCGGCGCACCGCCGGGGCGTCACCTTCTGCTCTTTTGCAACGAAAACCAGGTGTCGCAATCAAGTTCGATCGACGAACTTGTTGAAGCGGCTGAGCTTGCCATCTCCAGTTCTATCCTGGTGAAGGAACAGCAGCTTGTTGTGATCGAAAATAAGGAAGAATTCCTTCCACGAGATCGGCTCCAGACCGTTTTCCGGCTCACCGAAATCAATCCTTAGGATGCCATCGTTGAGAGCCCCTTTCACTTTTGCAGGGCGACCCTTCCTCGTCTCGGCCCACTGTTGAATTTCGTTGTGATCGTCGGTGGTTTTCGCCTCACTCATTGGCTTGCTCCTTGCGATCCGTTTTGCGTGCCGAACCCACTTCGCGATCGATTGTTCCGGGTAGAACTGCGATCCGTGAATGCCGCTGATACTTCTCGGAACCAAGCGCAGCTACCCTTGTTCTGCCTGCAAACGAGGAGCATGAACATGAACCCCAGAAGACACGATCCAGGCGAGCGGCAACCGCCAATGCCAAGACCGCATGAAACGCCACCTCCCGTCGAAGAACCCGAACCTGAAGATATGCCGGATGAGAGGAGAACGCCGAATCCGGACGAGGTCCGCGAGCCGCCCATTCACACCGATCGGCGCCCTCTCGCATCGCGGCGGCCAGAAGTGCCTAGTGCGGCCCGTATGGGATCTCGGTGTGAATTGCCGCCATCAGTTCATACAGCCATACGTCAAGGCTTTGAGACCTGCCCCTTGTACCCGCCAGAGCAATGGCGCGCTCTAGGGTCCGCTCCAGGAGAAGATCGGCGGCTTTCGCCGGAGCTCCGACCATAAGAAGCCGCGCTCTGTAACGCAGCGCCGGTATCAGTTCGCTCACAGATTGATCAGTCAGCCCGGCGTGCAGCGGCGCCAGGTTCGACAGGCTCAGAAGATGCTGCTCAAAGACCGCGTTCAAGAGGTCCGACGAGCCGGAACACTTGCTGACACGCGCAACCGCGCGGAAGCGTTCGGGAACGTTCATGTCGTCATATCCACTGAAGAAAATCACCGGAACCGATCGACGCGCAAGTTCGTCTGCGACGGGGAAGATCAGTTCGCCGTTGAGGTTGATATCGAGAACAGCCACCTGAACGTCGACCGCCTCGGCGAGACTATTCAACGTTTCCTTTACCGTGGGCGTTGGGCCGATAATCGTCGCGCCGGCCTGCTCGAGCCAAAGAGCGATGTCATTCGCAACAAAGAACTCATCCTCGGCGACTAGCACCCGCAATCGCTGCAGGTCCGGCGTCATATGGTATCCTCGATCCGCTCGGTGACCATCTCAATGCTTCCGACGTAGGAGGTCTGTGGTTTCTCGCGACAACTGCCGATTGTCGAGAGCCCTTTGCAGCCGGTTGGCAAGTATCAGCAATCTATCCGGCACGTGGTCGAGTTGCGCCGCGTCGCTATCGACTGGGCACGATCCATCGCCGTCAGCCAGCAATTCCCGTTTTTCAACGTCAGCTTTCTTGCCCGATGCCATCGCCTCAACCTGATCGTCGGAACAACGTTCTTCGGCCGCGTCCGCCGCCTATGGCTTTGCCTGGCCGAAGATACGCCTTCAATCCCGAGAAGCCAAGCTTTTGAGGACCCAAGGCCCGGTGCGACGCACGAAAGGAATCGTGAAACGGCAAACCCGCGACCGAAATAGAAGGTCGATGACTGTCGTGATTGCCGACGGGGATCGAAGGAACCAATCGCCAAAGAATGCGTTGGATGCCCACATCAGGTGGCTTGAACATGAAGACATCATGGCAAGTCCACTTGGACGACCCGTCTTTTCGCGGCGGCGCCCGTGTGAGCCCGTGCTGGGAGACGACCTGATCGGCTTTTGAGAGGAGATCGCTAGATGCTTGGAACCGTACTGTTGATCATTCTTATCCTGCTCCTCGTCGGTGCTTTCCCCGCTTGGCCTCACTCATCGGGCTGGGGATACGGGCCATCCGGACTGCTGGGCGTAGTGGTCATCGTTCTTGTGATCCTCCTTCTGATGGGGCGGATCTGATTGGACACGCAGCAGCAAGGGTGCGACGCCGCCGCCGAGCTTGTTTATGTCTCGGATAAGGAACCGGGCTATAGCCGGTCGCGCTCCACCAACGGCTTCGTTTACCGACGGCCGAACGGTGAGCTCCTGAAAGACACCCGCATTCTTGCCCGCATCCAGAAGCTTGGATTGCCGCCAGCCTATGAAGATGTCTGGATCTGCACTAGGCAAAACGGACACCTCCAGGCAACGGGCTATGATGCGCGCGGTCGCAAACAGTATCGATACCACGAAATCTGGCAGGACATGCGCAGCCGCGACAAATACAGCCAGCTTATCGCCTTTGCCAAAGCGCTGCCTCGGCTGCGGCGAACGATCCGCAAGCAGATGGAAGGCGCGGTTGGCAACCCTGCCACCGTTCTTGCAGCCCTTGCGTCGCTGCTTGATCAGGCGCCACTTCGCATCGGAAATTCAAGTTACGTACAGGAGAATGGCAGCTATGGCGCCGCCACGCTGCTCAAACGGCATCTCAAGATTGCTGACGACAGCATTGAGCTGAACTTTAAGGGAAAGGGTGGACAGCGCATCCGAAGACGGTTGAGAAACCCGCGGCTGCAGCGGATACTTGAGGAGATAGCGGAGCTTCCAGGCCGCCAGCTCTTCGTTTGCGTGGGGCCAGACGGAAGGCCGGAACCGATCGAATCTGGCCGCTTCAACCGGTATCTTGCAGACATCTGCGGAGCGCCGATTTCAGCCAAGACGTTCAGAACCTGGGCGGGAAGCGTTGCTGCATATGCCGTTGCCCGTCAGGCTCTAAGGGAGGGCCGACGCCCAACGGTCAAAGGCATGTGCCAGGCAGCCGCAGATGCCCTTCACAACACACCGGCCGTTTGCCGCAAAAGTTACGTGCATCCGGCAATTCTTGCCTTGTCGGATGCCAACCAGAAAATCCCTCGGGCCCGGAACAACGCCAAACCGATCTCTGGACTTCGCGCCGACGAAGTCCAGTTCGTTCGTTTCCTCAAATGGCTATCCAGGAACGGACGGCGATAGGGACGGGGCTTGTGCTTCGGCCTCGCGTCCGGGCTTCCCTTGAACTCCTCAATAATTTCCTCGCCGTCCGCAAGACGCGCATCGAACACCAAACGGCTTCAAAGGTTCCCGAAGGGAACAAAAAGCACTGTGGAGCGCTTTGACGAGTTTACGCAAAAGAACGAGCCGGTCGTCGATCCAATCGGAAGGTGCATCGGCAACTAGGGAGAGAAAGATGAAGCAAAACCAACCCATGTCGGGCGGCGGTGTATCGCTTTCAACCTACACCAAAAGAGGACGCGCCAAGATCATAGACCCCTCAGAGGCTGTTTACGGCGGGCACTACGACCTCGCCGAATTCATTGCTGCCTATGGTCTGACGCCCTTGGAGGCGCGTGAAATTTTCATTCGCATCGGCCCCACACGCGCCGATCTCGATCGGTACATGCAGGAGCGCCGCAGTTCCGTAGTTTGACGAACGGCGTGTTGCTGTTGCCTGCCTGCACGGCCATTCCGTCAAATCAGGGTGCTGCACGACTACGCAAGAGCACGAATGAACCCGAACGCTCCCTTCCCCACTGCCACTCGCACGGGTGCGTCCAACCGGCCTGAGCCGCCATAGTAGGTGTGTCAGGCTCTCCGCTGGCTTTTCTCGCGGCTCTAAATGTGGCCGGAGGGCCGTTGTCGGATGTGGCGAGCTTGACGCTCCTAGAACGCGATGCTTCCGACCATGAATGCAAGGACGAGGAACACAAGGAAGATTGCCAGGGCGATGTAAAACAGGACCTTAGCAATGCCGGCGCTCGCCGACGAAATGCCAGAAAACCCAAGCAAGCCCGCGACGAGCGAGATGATGAAGAATATTATGGCCCACTTGAGCATGCCAAGTCCTCCTCGATACGCGAAATTGCGCCAGCGTGGTTTTTGAACCCAAATACGGCTGGTTTGTTCCAAGTAGGAAAATCGGAGACCCTGGCTGAGCTGAGTGCCTCAGTGGCCCCGGGGCTGCCGCGGCCGCGCTCAAGACGTTATCGCTGGAATAGACGGTGAATCGCAGCCCCGTGGAGTTGCGGTTCGGCAGGGATGCAGATGACAGGCCAGTCCTCAGACATCGCTGCCTAACGTAGCGCTAGTACGCCGCCGCAACGTCATCTGTATTTGACAAGCCGGATCCGCGCCCCAATTCAGGAAGATGAGCTTGAGTGAAGTCTTGCGCGGCAAGGCGCAACGGGCAACAGCACTGGTTAAACGGCCCTTCGGCGAGAAACGGCAACGCCCAAGCAGCCCCGTATCCTCCATGCGCAGCTTCTGGGGGCTGTTGCTCGCTTACTGGCTCTCCAACCGGTGGAGAGAAGCTTGGGGCCTGACCTTTCTCATCCTGCTGCTTACCGGATTGTCGGCTCAGGCAAGCGTATGGTTCGCGCTGACCTCGGGCGAACTGGTCAACCGGATCGCGAATTTCCACCATCCCACCGTACCGACAACGCCTGCGTCGCTTCTAAAGACGGCAGCGACGCTTGCTGCGATCGCGATCACAAGGGACGCGGGGTTTACTGCGGTCCGTCACTTCCTTTCGACCAGCCTACACCGAAAATGGCGCCAGTGGTTGGATGAACGCTTCAATCAGGCACTTCTCGATTCCAATCACACCCACTTCCACTTGCAACAAAATGGGTTTGGTGGGGCGGGCGAAGGGGACACGTCATCGCCGGACAACATCGATCAGCGGGTACAGGAAGCAATAAAGGGCATGACCGGCGGTGCAATCGGTCTGGGCGTCGGCATCGCCGGGGTGGTGCTATCGCTCGCGTTCGTTGGCGGTAAGCTGATCGAAACGTCAAGCCCGGTCCGTGGGCTTGACGTTCTCGGGGGCTACGGCAGCGCCTTCCTGACGCTGCTGGCGATTGCGATCTACGTGCCCCTCAACACATTCATTGCGGCCAAGCTGGGAGGTATCCTTCAGGGTCTGTCCATCCGCATTCAATCGGCGGAAGGCAGTTATCGCAGCGAACTCAACCAGTTGCTGCGCCGTAGTTTTCACGTTGCGGTTATCAGAGGGGAGCCAGCGCAAAAGGCACTCAATGTGCACCGGTATCGCGATATCGACCACACATGGGCGAGGCTCAATCGGATTACCGCCGGCTATATGGGCTTTGAGCTGGTGCATAATTTCATCGGCTCACGCATCGTGGCCTACGCGCCGGGCCTGCTTCCCTATGTCGACAAGACCATCAGCCTACAAGACTATGTCACCGGTGCCGAACTAGCGACGGCCCTCATCAACGAATGCTCATGGTTCATTCATGCGATGCCTGACATCGCGACGCTGCGGGCGGACGCGCGGCGCATAACAGAGCTTGCGCAGGCGATAGAAACGGTGCAGCGACCGCAAGACTACTATGCTCAAAGTGGACCCGCCGCGTTTGAATATACCACAGGGGGAGCCGTAGAAAGCGGCTTGACCATCCATTCGGTCGAGCTCCTGCATACTGGTGACGACGAGCCCTTTTTGACCGCCATTGAACTGAATTTCGCTCCGGGCGAGTGGACTTTGGTGATGGGTGAATCGGGGAGTGGCAAGACCTCACTTCTCAAGGCGATAAACGGTCTTTGGCCGCACGGTCGGGGCAAGATCACGTTGCCGGATGGTTTGCGAACTCTCTTTGCGGCCCAGGAGGTCAAGCTGCAGGGCGTTTGCCTGAAGGATCTCGTCTGTCTTCCGGATGAGGCGCGTGAGCATAAGGACGCTGCGGTTTCCACGGCGCTTGAAGAAGCAGGGCTCCACGAATTTTCTGGGGAGCTCTTTGATGAAGGACGCGAGGGGCAGCAGTGGGACAAGCTGTTGTCCGGGGGTGAAAAGCAGAAGCTGGTTCTTGCGAAAGCCCTGTTGCTGAAGCCGGGTTTGCTCTTCCTTGACGAGGCAACAAGCGCTCTTGATGGGCAGGCGGTGCAAGCGTTTTATCAAGCGATAAAGGAGATTTGCCCGGAGGCGACGGTTATTGCCATTATGCACGATACCTCCTCGATCCAATCCGAGGGCGGAATTGATTTCTTCGATAGCGTGCTGGTGATTGAGGGAGGCATCGCTGAAAAGATGTCTATTTCGGCGTGGCGTTCTGCGCAGACGAACGCCCCTAGTCGGTGACGTGGCAAGGCGTCGGCGGCACGTGACCATCGTGGCGAACCCGAGTCTCTCAACTACCAAAGCGATGGTTGGAACAATGCTTCCCGCTAGCCGTTCTGTGCCGAACCGGAGTCAACGCAAATGCAAACCATCATTTGGGATAATCCTGTCAGGATTGGCGTGAATGGCGAGCGGTGTATCAACGGACCACAGGACGCCCTGGAATATCTGAGTGAGCTGCCCCAGGGCGGATGGTTCTATGAACGCGCAAGGAATCGCTGCCATGGCGCATTAGAGCGCGGCGAAGCGCTCGATCTGTCACGGAAAGCCTTCATTGGCGCAGCGATTGAAGGTTCATTCCCGATCATCGAGGACGACGTTCCTGCTATTCGGGAACCCTGATCACGGGTGACGGCGATTTTGCCCCTCACCGTCGACGATAATTGACCCGAGATCATTGGCCACCTGAACATTGGCGAACTGACCGATGAGCAATTGCGTGGGCTTTGCCTTGCGGCAAAATGGGCTTGCGTTTCCTGATCGCCTTAATCGTAAACCCGTTCAGATCCAAAGATGGGCCAGATACGGGCATTCGACCCTAGTTGATCAAAATCGATCACGGCGCCCGTCCCGAATTCGAGATCCGCACGCTTCCAGATTTCCGCTACTACAAGTCTCCAAATCAGGAGATGGCCGCAGAGGCGTCGCTGGGCTATTGTTGTTGGGTTCGGTTTGTGTAGCCAAGAGCATTTGGCAGCATAAGGGGCGAGGAGATGAGCATCCTCGGAGAACGCAGACTGGCGGCAATCTTCGTTGCCGATATTGTCAGCTATTCACGTCTCGTCGAATTGGACGAGGCGTCAACTCTCGTGGCAGTCACGGACCTGCGCCGGAGACTGTTCGAGCCTCTCTTGGCGCAGCATCATGGGCGTCTCTTCAAGCTGACGGGCGACGGCCTGATCGCCGAATTCGGTTCCGTCGTCGAGGCTGTAGCCTGCGCCGCTGCGGTTCAAAAACAATTGCCTGAATGGCAGGCGCGAATACCGGCTGAGCGCCGGATTGTCTTGCGTATCGGCATCAATCTTGGCGACGTACTAGTGGATGATCAGGACCTCTTGGGAGACGGTGTCAACGTGGCGGCCCGATTGGAACAGTGTTGCCCGCCAGGTGGTCTCCTTATCTCCGGGACAGCCTACGACCACCTCTCTGGAAAACTCGACTGTCGGTTCGAGTTCGCGGGCGAGCAGCGTCTGAAGAATATTTCACGGCCGGTCCGGACTTACAGCTTGGTATTCGACAACGTCCTTGAGGGTGCGAAAGTCGCCTGGGCGTCGAGCGATAGACCTACGGTGGCGGTCTTGCCATTCGAAAACATGAGCGGCGATCCCGAACAGGTCTATTTCAGCGACGGTATCAGCGAAGACATAATTACGGAGCTGTCGCGCTTTCGCGAGCTCATGGTCATCGCGCGAAACTCTTCCTTCTCGTTTCGGGGGAAAAATGTGGACGCTCGCGAGATAGGGCGTTCGCTCGGGGTTCGATACCTCGTCGAGGGCAGTGTCCGTCGCGCAGGCGAGCGCGTTCGCATCACGGCCCAGCTCATTGATGCTGGAAGCGGTGCCCATTTCTGGGCGGAACGATACGATCGCGCACTGGAGGACGTGTTCGCCCTTCAGGAAGAAATCTCCCAGAGCATTGTCGCTATGGTGGCCCAACGGATTATCCAGGATAGCGAGGTGACAGCCCGGCGACGTCAGCCGGAAGACATTCGGGCCTATGACCTGTTCCTCCAGGGGAATAGATTTTCCGACGTATTCACGCCTGAGGCCCAAGCACGTGCGCAAGCACAATTTGAAGAGGCACTCCAGATCGATCCAGGCTTTGCCCGTGCCCATGCGGGCCTCGCCTGGATTTATCTCAATCGTTCGGTCGAGATGAGCGTCGGAGTACCACGAGAGAAGGACGAGAACCGGATCGAGGCGTTTCACCAGGCCAAAGAAGCACTGGCGAAAGACCCCAACGATGCCCGGGTGCACTCCACCTTCGGATACATGTGCTTGATGTGGCGCGACTTCGAGCGGGCCGAGCGGCATTTGGGCCTTGCCCGAACCCTGAACCCCAACGATCCGCTGATCCAGATTTTCTGGGCCTGGGTCCAATCGTGCATCGGAAAGCCCGAACTGGCTCTGCACGCAGCCGAGATTGCTTTTCGACTCAACCCATGCCACCCGCCCTGGTATAATTATTATCTTTCGCACATCATGTTTCGGCTCAGGCGCTACCAAGAGGCGGCCAGTCTATTGGAACAACTCATACTGGACGCACCAAGCCGGCGACACCCGCGGTACATGGCTTTGCGCGCGGCTGCCTTCGGTCACTTGGGGCGTCTCGAAGAGGCGCAGCAGTGTGGCAAGGCTTGCATCGCAGCAGTCGGCGCGTTGTGGCAAGGCGATCCGGCTGCCGGCCCAAGCGAACATGTAGATTGGCTCGTGGACGCTTTGTATCTCCAAAGGGCCGAGGATGCAGATCGACTGCGTGAGGGCCTGCGCCTCGCCGGCTTACCGGCTTGAGTATCAAGTCTGGCGATGGCTGGCCCGACCAAAGGTAGGGCCTAATCGCCCTGTCAAGGAGCACTTCGCAATCCAGTGGCCGCGGCAATGCCATTCGAGAGCTTCCGCTCGTCACTCGGGTCGGACAGTCCGAGCGATCGAAACTCGCTCCCGGGCTGCCTTATTCGACACGCCAGCGAAGCCGGGCGCGTTGCCTGAAACCCGGCTGCGAAGGCCCTCTACCGGCAATCGTCACCATTGCCTTGCGCGACCAATTCACCTTCGCGAAGCCTCAAACAGTCGATCGAGCTGCCTGCATTCAGGATGTGGACTCTGTATGGACTGGACATGACGCTGATCATGGTTCCACCCGTTGGCCGCCTGCACTGGTGCGCTGAACCGGTCCACATGCACTCCATCTCTTCGGCGCTTTCAAAAATGGTGTAACCATTTGCCTGAAGTGCACGCTGGACGTTCTCCCGCACGTTTAGTGAGACGGAGTTCTCATTCTCCTCGCGCGGATCGCTCCTTTCGGTCGTGGGTGCCTTTGCCTCCTGCCGTTCGCGTTGCTGTTCCTTGAGGATTGCGATCTCGGCCTTGGCTCGCTCTGCCGCGGCTTCCGCAGCGATCGCCCGCCGCTCCGCCTGCTCCGCCCTTTCGGCTTCGCTTTCAGCGCGTTCAGTGGCTTCACGCTGCGCATTTGTTGCAGCCTCGAGTTCGTTGACACGGCTTGTCTCAACGACATTGAATATCGCTTCAACCGCAGCCGTTTGCGCCAAACACTCATCGACAAGCGCGGAGACACGGGACCGGGCCTGCATCGGGCTATTCAGAAGATCGGCAGAAAACTCCGTCTTCAGGGTTTCGGTATTTTCCTCGGCTTCGGGCGTTTCAACCCTGCTGCGCATGAACGCGAGCGCGCCACTCACAGCGTCGCGCGCGACGGCAAATCCGTCGACATAGCTTTCGTAGCTCCTGCCTGCTTCCAATCGAGCCGCGCAAGACGCAAGCTGAGCGACGATATCCGCCTCTGCGGCCGCGGCCGAAACCGTTTTTGGAACAAGGAACGCGGCAACAATCAATGCTGTGCAGACACCAGTCCCTGCAGTGGTCAATTCAGGTCACCCATTTGCTCAGATAACGAGATCCTGGAGATAAGCGGCGCAAGACGGGAGCGGCGCGAAAGATCATGGACGATCTTGCTTCGCCGGTTTGCTCCTTAAAACTTTATTCTGGCGCCACCCAACACAGCGAAGCTATCTTGAAGATCGGCGGTCTCCTGGTCGAGCGAATAGGTCCGGGCTCCAAGGTAGAGTTCCGTCTGTAGATAGTCGAGGTTCTGGACAATCTGCGCGCCGAAGGAATCGCTCTTGCTGCCCCTGCCCGCGATGTCCTTGCCAAAATAGGCGTCGACCGAAAACGCGGTTTTGCCGACATCGAAGATATCCGCCTGATAGCCGATCTTTACGTAGCCGTAGCGTCCATCAACCGTCTCCTTGTCCGAGTAGCCCGCTGCAAGGGTGAGGCTGAGCCCGGTATCGAGATGCAGGACCGAAACGGATGCATCGTATATCGAGTTGCCATCGCCGGGCCTTGAAAAGGCAACTGCAGCTGCGACCTTGAAGGCGTCGTAGGTCTCATTGTATCGAACCGCCGCGTCCCAGACGGTGACGTCGGTTTCCTCCGGAACGACTTGTGTTCCGACCGACGTCGCAAAGCTGAAGCCGCCAAAGGCTGGGGTGTCGTAGCGGACGCGCAGCTTGCGGCTAAGGCCGTCATAGTTGGTGAAAGCGTCCTTTACGCGGACCGTCGACAGCGTACCGTCGGCGTTGCGGAAAAACGGTCCGCCGGCCATATCCGACACCAGTGAGTAACCAACAACGTCCGTGCCGGACAAATCCACCTCGGCGGTCGTATCCGACGCCATGCTGCCCTGGCCGAACCAGAACTTGCCGTAGTCCTTCGAATTTAGATAGATTTCCGCCTTGCGCAGCAGATCGGTCCCCCAGTCGAAGTGATCCTCGTTCAACTGGTTCACATTGGTTGTCGAGTAAGGGTTCCACTCCCATTCGAGATTGGCTCCGAAAGACCAGTTGTTTTCCATGAGGCTGTAGATGCGAAAGCCCGCGCGTGACGACGAGTTCCCATTGTCGGCCGGAAAATAGTTATCCGTTTGCCCGCCGTCATCGTAGCTCAGCAGGCCTTTGTTGATCTGACCGTAGAATTCGAAATAAGCATTGTCGTCGCCGAGCCGCAGCTTCGGTATCCAATGCTCGGCTTCCTTGCTGGCCTGCGCCGGCTTTGCTGGCTCCTGGGCCGAAGCAGGTGCCGCAACCCCCAGTGCCACGCTGAAAAGTGCGGGTGAGACTACGTGTAATACATGCCGCATCAAAAGCACCTTTCAGTCACGGGCGATTCGCCTTGTCGGTCCGGAGTCAGTATTCGCCACTTTACTTTAGAAGTCTGTTGCAAATTCTCGTCGTGCACTTGTTTTGCCGCTGATCGATTAGATTATTGGCTTCTTATCCGGCGATGATACCCACGATCACCGTCCCCCATGTGGTGAGCAGTATATGGCCGATAGGGACTGCAGGCGTGTAACCAAGGACTGCTACCGAGCTCCCCGACCTGTCCTGGACGGCGGCCATGCCGGCCGTCATGGTCTGCGCGCCGGCTAGTCCACCCAACAACAGTATGGGGTTCATGCCAAGCACGTAGCGTCCAAAGTAAAGGCCTACGATCAATGGAACCATTGTGACGATCATGCCGCCGACCAGGAGCCCGACACCCGCTTCCGCGATAGCGGGGCCAAATACCGGACCTGCATGAAGGCCAGTCATCGCGACGAAGGCGGCAAGACCAAGCGCGGTCATGAGTGACACCGCAGCATCCGGTATGCGACCAAAAAGTGGAAAGCGCGTGCGCAGGTGCCCCACCACCAATCCGGCGAGGAGTGTGCCCACACTGGTGCTCAGCGAAATCCTCATGTCTCCGATGGGAAACGTGACGAGAACGCCGACAAGCCCGCCCAGGAAGATCGCAAGGCCGAGGACCAGGAAGTCCGTTGCAGTGGCCGGCGCGACCACGACACCAATGCGCTTGGCGGCGCTCACCACGACCGGTTCCGGGCCGACGAGGCGAAGGATATCCCCGCGCTGCACTGTGATCCCTGGCGCCAGAGGAATCTCCTGGCCGCCACGACTGATCGTTCGCAGATAGAGGCTTCTTGTCCAGCCTTCTGTCGCCACATCCGCAATGCTTCGGCCATTAAGTTCAGGGCTCGTCAGCAACACGTCGGTCACCGATATCGGCACGTCCAACAGCTCGCGATCCTCGACTTCCTCGGAGCGCTGACCAAGGACGGTGACCAGCACCTCTCGTGTTCCCGACACCGCAACGATATCGCCAGGTTCAATCACAAGCTCGGGAGCGGCCTCAAGGATTAAGCCCCCGCGTCGCAGGCGTTGAATGAATAGTCGATGCTCTGGAAATGTCGCCTCGGCATCGACGACCGATCGGCCGGCGATCGGCGCTCCGTCCGCTATCCGGTAGGCGCGAATTTCGAACCTGTGCCAGGCGGACGCGACCCCGGTCGCCTTTCGGGTTATCCCGTATTCTTTCTCAAGTTTTAGCGCCTCGGCGACGAGGTCGATGCCAAGCAATTTTGGACCGACAACGCTGCAAAACAGGATGACGCCAACAGCACCGAATACGTAGCAAACAGCGTCGGCCACGGCGATGTGGGCGACAAACCGTGCGCGATCCGCCTCGGGCAGCGGCAAAGCGTTGATCGCTTCGGTGGCAGTGCCCATTGCCGGACTTTCAGTGAGCGCGCCCGATAAAAGCCCGGCCGCAAAACCAGGATCCAAGCCGAGGATTTTCGCGACCACAACGGCTGTGACCAGCCCGGTCACACAGAGGACCACCGCAAGCAGAACAGGCTTCATGCCGTCCCGTTTCAAGGCCTGCAGGAACTGCGGCCCGACCGAGTAGCCGATACCGAATAGGAACAGGAGAAAAAGCAGCGATTTCGCCATCCCGGCAATCGGAACATCGGCGAACTGACCGATGAGGATACCGGCGAACAACGAGCCGGTGACCGGACCCAGACTGAAACCTCCGAACTTGAGGCCGCCGATCAGATACCCGATGCTGATTGCAAGGAATACGGCAAGCTCAGGATACTTGACCAGGAATTGCTCGATCCAAATCATGACCAGACGAACTCCCTCCCACCTCAATCAAGGGCCAAGGCACCTTTACCGCCGACCCCAAACGTCCATGCAAACCGGCAATCCATGAAAAGCATGGGGGGTCGAATTCGTCCGGGTAGCAGCCCGCGGACCCGTGCAAGCTCCGGCACTACCGTGCTTTCGCCGATCGTTTCGCCTTGGCCGCAACTGCATCAGGTTTGACTAGCTTCAGACCCCTTGCCTTCTCGTAGCCATGGATCTCCTTCACATCCAGCTTCCGCATGAAGTCGATCGTCTCCTGCGTCAGGACCTGACCCGGCACCATGATGGGGAACCCCGGGGGATAGGGGATGACGAAGTTGGCCGAGACCATTTCCGGCCCCTGCTTCAGCCTCTTGTCGCACTCCGCGCCGATGAGCGGCACGTATTCGCACACGGAGGCGTCGTAGGCGTGGAAGAAGGCAGCGCGCATGTCGCCCTCCGGCGTCGCCCGGCCGGCATCGCCGCGGTAGAGCTCGTGGAAGTGGCTGAAATTGGGAAGATCCGGCACGTCGGTCATCAGCGACTTTACTCGCGCCGCAAACACGGCGTGCTCTTCTTCCCCGCCGTCGGCGAGCCGCTTCTCGATGCCGTGGCAGATCTCGACCAGAACGCGAACGAGGTGGGCGATATCGCTGCGGGTATTGTTGATGTTGGATTGCAGCAGCACGCTGTTGCGCGAAGTCTTGTTCAGCTGGATGTCGTACTCGTTTGCCAGCAGGCCTTTGAATTGGGTTCCGTCGAAACCGGCCGTGCCACACACTAGCGTCATGCGCGTGGGGTCGAGGTAGAATTCGTCCTCGTTCCTCGCCTTCACCGCCGTGGCCCAGGTCGCACCCGGTGCCAGGTAGTCCTTGAACCCTGACTGGCGATATTGCTCAGGGATCATCTCATCCGCACCTAGAACGCGGAAATACTTTGAAATCAGCGGATGTTCGTTGATTGCCCGACGAATCTTGAGAGCGATCTCGATCGCGTTCATCACCAGCCCATATCCATCGAGTTCCATCTGCCTGCGCGCCACGTCGAGACTGGCGATCAGCTGCTGGTTCGGGCTGGTCGAGGCATGGGTGAACACCGCCTCGTGGAATTGCGCCTCGACAGTGTGGAAATCCACATCCTTGACGAGCAGCATCGAACCCTGCCGGATCGCGGACATGGATTTGTGGGTAGAGTTGGTCTGGTAGACGCGCAGCCGAGCAAGGCGCGGATCTGGGATCAGGCGTGCGGCGAGCAGAGCTTCGTCGGAAGGATCCTTGCCGAGATCGGCGCGCTGCTTCTCATAGGCGCTGATCGAGGCCGGATCGCGCAGCCAGTCCTCGATGTCGGCCGCCGCCCCCATGGCGGTGCGTGGCCGAAGGAAGGGTGAAAACCGGGCAAATCCCGACCACGCCTCATCCCAGAGGAAGATGAGATCCGGCTTGATGGCGAGGCACTCTTCCATCACCCGCCGGACATTGTACATATGGCCGTCGAACGTGCAGTTGGTGAGATCGAGCAGCTTCAACCGGTCAAGGCGACCTTCGGCCCTCAGCGCCAGCAACGCGCGCTTGATGGTCGCAAGCGGCACGGCGCCATACATCGAATATTCCGTCATCGGGAACGCCTCGACGTAGTACGGTTGGGCGCCGGTCAGCACCATGCCGTAGTGGTGCGACTTGTGGCAGTTGCGGTCGACCACTGCGATGTCGCCTGGCGCCAGCAGCGCCTGCACAGCCATCTTGTTGGAGGTGGACGTGCCATTGGTCACGAAGAACACGTGGTCTGCGCCAAAGGCGCGGGCCGCCAGTTCCTGGGATCGCTTGATAGTGCCGGTCGGCTCCAGCAGGCTGTCGAGACCGCCGGTGGTCGCGCTGCTTTCCGCCAGGAACAGGTTGAGGCCGTAGAACTCGCCCATGTCACGGATCCAGTCCGACTTGAAGACGGATTTGCCGCGGGCGATGGGAAGGGCGTGGAATGTGCCGATCGGCCTGCGCGCATATTTCTTCAGGTTGTCGAAGAAGGGGGTTTCGTAGCGCGCCTGCACGCCTTCCAGGATGGCCAGGTGCAGCTCGAGCGGCTCTTCGACCGCATAGAACACGCGCCTGATGGCGTCGGCCGTCGGGTCGCCGGCAATCTTTTCGACCTGGCGGTCAGACAGCAGATAGACGTCGAGTTCCGGTCGGATCCGCTTCAGGCTGCGCGCCAAGCGCAACGCCGACATATCCGGTCCCTCGGTCTCTCCCAGGGGGTCAAGCACCGAGCGGAGCACTGGCGCGTCGTGACGCGAGCGGTACGGAAATCCTTCGGCCAGCACGACGGCAATGATATCGGGATTTAGAGCGGCCGCGCAAAAGGCATCCTCGAACGAACCCACCAGAACGGGCTCGTAGATGAAACCGTCCTCCGGTCGGCGTAGCCTGCGGATCTCGGCTGCGAAGGCATCCCACCGCGCGGCGGGCTGGCTGTTGACGTAAAGAACTTCGAAATAGGGGCGCCGCCCGCCTGCCTCGCCCGTTCCCGGTGGCATGATGTCAGTCACTTCGGTCGCCGCCATCTCTTCATGCACGTCCCACTCGCTCGGGCGGCCGCGATAGGAATGGGTGAGCAATCCGTTCGAGATGCGTCGGGCTAGCTTTGCAGCCCCGCCGGCGTCGTCCGTGGCGATGCGCTCGGCCAGCGCCGACAGCAATCGTCCCCCCGGATAGGCGTGGTACTCCTCGGCCGCCCTGACCGCGGCGATCGCCGCTTCCAGCGCTGCCCGCTCGCCACGCTTGGCGGCCCAGGCGTCCGCCAGCGTGGTGATTTCGCGCCAATTGTCTGCACGCCCCGAATGGATGAGCAGAAACTGATCAACATGTGCGGTCTTGTTCGACATAACACGCTCCCGATCCAGTTTTGAAAGGACTGCCCGCCGCCCCAACGCGCGGCTCTCACTCTGTGGCAACTAAATTCCGGTCGCAGGACCGGTCGTTTCCGCGCGCAGAAAGACGATCCACGCCGCCCCGGAATGGAGGCGCAAGGGCATTTCCGATCGGAACGGTCCTGCACGGATTGTCTATCTGTCTGTTTTTACGCGCATTCCGACGGACCCGCCCCCGGGCCAGTCCCAGAGAGGACCTAGGTCATCATCATCACGAGCACCATGCCCCAGATCGTCAGCAAGGTGTTGCCGACGGCATAGGTCACGGTATAGCCGAGCCCGGGGATCTGGCTCTTGGCCCGATCGTTGATCATCCCCAGCGACGCGGTGGTCGTGCGCGCACCGGAGCAACACCCCAGGAGAATGGCGGGATGGAACCGGAACACATATTTCCCGACATACATGGCCAGCACCAGTGGCACGGTCGTTGCAAATATGCCCCAAAGGAACAGGCTGAAACCAAGCTGCTGCAAGCCGGCGACGAAACCCGGGCCCGAGGAAATGCCGACCACGGCGATGAAGACATTCAGACCGACGGAGTTCATGAACCAGACCGTCGATGTCGGTATTCGTCCGAATTTCGGCCGCACGGAGCGCAGCCAGCCGAAGAAAAGTCCGGAAATCAATGCGCCTCCGGACGTGGACAGGGTAAACGGCACATCGCCGACCTTGTAGACGAGCGCACCGATCAAGGCGCCGATGGCAATTGCGGCACCGATGAAGGCGACATCGGCAATGTCACTCGGCCGGTCGGCCACACCCAGTACTTTGGCGGCAGCCGCGGTGTCCTGCGTTCGCCCGACGATCGTCAGGATATCGCCGCGGTGGACTTGCGTGTTCGGAAGGATCGGAATTTCCGTCGCCGTAGCGCCACGGGCGATCCGGCGCAGGAACACGCCACGGGACGTTGGCCATTGTGCCAGTTCCGCCAGCGTCTTGCCGTTCGCCTCCTTGGTCGTGACAAGAACATCGACCCCTTCGACCGGCACGGCCAGCAACTCGCGGTCGTCGACTTCCTCTGCCGCTTGCCCGATCACGCTTACCAGCACTTCGCGCCGCCCGGCCACGGCAACGACGTCGCCTGCCTGGATCACCGTGTCTGCCGTAGCATCCTCGATCTTTCCCCCGCGACGAATACGTTCAATGAAAATCCGCTGCTCAGGGATCATCGATTCGGCTTCACGTGCCGTCTTGCCGACGACCGGCCCGCCCTCGCGGACGCGATATGCGCGCAACTCGTAGTGGTGCCAAGCGGTTCCAGCGCCCCCCGCTTCCTTCTTGCCACCCTGCTCGGCCTCGTAGCGTTTGCATTCCGCCTCCAAGTCGATACCCATGAGCGCAGGACCGATCAACGCCAGCACGATGGCCGATCCGATCGTTCCGAAAATATAGGTGACGGCATAGGCGACCGGCATGGCGTCCAGAAGACGTTTGGTTTCTTCCGGCGCCAAACCAAGGCGATTGATGGCATCCGTTCCCAATCCCATCGACGCCGAGATGGTCTGCGAGCCTGCATAGAGCCCCAGCGCGGAACCCACATCATAACCGGCTATCTTGGCAGCGATATATGGCGCTCCCAGGCAAAAGACACACACAACCGCCGCGAACAACGCTTGCGGGAGGCCATCCTTCGCGATGCCCCGAACGAACTGCGGCCCGACCCCGTAGCCGATCGCAAACAGGAACATCAGAAAGAACGTGGCCTTGAGCGGCGGCGAAATGGTGATCCCGAGTTGACCGATGATGACGGCAGCGATCAGCGTCGCGGTCACCGCACCGAGGCCAAGGCCTTTGTACGTGAATGAACCGAAGTAGTATCCCAGCGCCAATGAGAGAAAGATTGCAATTTCAGGATATGTGCGAAGCGTGCTTACGAACCAGTCGATCATAATAACATCCCCAAAACGTGGTAATCGGGACAAAATCAGACTAAGCGCTCATCGCTATTTAAGCGAGAATACACACATGCCCACCCGTTACAAGACATTATTTGTTATATAGTAATACTAACATGAAAACGTCGCGATAACCGCCAGGACAAAGAACATTTTAGGCTCGTTGTGACCGTTCATGCATTCCTGGAGGAAACTGCTTGATGGCCTTTATCCGGGAGCGGCCTTCAGTCTCTTGTAGTGAACTGCGCCTCTGCGGAAGAAACCAGAGGCGATCGAAATCTTAAACGCTCCGGTCGCCTGCGCGCCTCCGCGATCTGGCTGCAAAGGAACCTTTGGACTGTCCGATCAATCGCGTTTTGGGGTGGTCTCGTCCATCCGTATCTGGCGCAACATGCTTCCCCCAGCGATAAGCATCTCGACAAGGAATGCCACAAGCGATCCGATAAGAGACAGGATCGCACCGCCGAAGAACCAGAAGAGATTTTCTTCACGAAACCCGAACTGAAGCGCGCCGGCGAGTAGATTGAGGATCGCCCATCCAGTGCAGATCGCGGCGAACGTCCCGAGTGCGACGGCTATTTCCAGGGCAAGCGTACGGCGGCGCAGATAGTCCAACTGCGTGCGTCGCCCTCCCGCTCGCTCACCTTTCTCCTGTATCGCGTTGAGCCGATCGGAAACCCTGCCAAGACGGATCTCGTAGACACCGACGAAACCGGCCGTACCAGCAAGGAGAAATACCGGCGCCAGAGCAGTTTGGACAATAGAGGCAAGATCCGTGACGATTGCTGGTGTTTGCATGTGTGCTCTCAACAACTTTCGGGCAATAGAACATTAGCAATCTGTAGCGGCCTCCCCAAAAGGCAAATCACTATAAGCGGGCTCGGGGTCGGTCGCTTAGGATTGAAGGCCAAAATGGCCGCAGCCACTCCAGGGCAAACTCACCCTTGCGTTGCTGATGACGGAGGCCTCAATCCTACTCGACAACTCCGGCCTGCAGGTTTCCGAAGTCGCGGAAGTGCTCGGTTTCAAAGACGCAGCCTATTTCAGCCGGTTCTTCAAGCGCATCGCCGGCGTGTCGCCCCGCGCCCATCGCGCCGGCGCCGCCCTGAAGAGGAACGACGTCAACACGAACTACGCGGCCTGGCCGTGAGCCACCTGCACTTTTGGGTACGTGCGCCAACAGGGACCGCGTCTTGGTCCTTTAAATCAGCAGTTCACCCATGGAGAGCCTGCGAAGCGCGAGGCAGACATTGGCGACAAGCGCCTCCTTTTTAGGGCCACGGTCTGGGTAACGGGTCATGTTGTCGCCATTGTGCATGAAGACGTAGCCGCCGCGCCCCGTCGTCGTCGTCGTGTACTGCCAGATCCAGTCCGCAGGCTTCGGGTCGCCTTCGGGCCCGACGTCGGTCAGCCAGATTGCTCCGGGGGGCGGATCGCTCCAGCCTCTTGCATACTGGCCGAAGATGCCTTCCCAGCCATCGAAGTCTTCGCCCAGATCGGCAAAGATGCCGAACCGGTCGTTTCGCACCCGCACCTTGATGTTGGTGAACGGACGCGGCGAGACTGCATGGAACGGCGCCATGAAAGGCAGCCACGGCTGGCACGGCTCGGCACAGATGACCAGATTTCCGCCGCGGGCGAGGAACGCAAGGAGTTCGTCAGACCGGGACTTCAGGAAGAACTCGTCGTGGCTGCTCGGGATATAGAGCGTGTCCGTCTTTTCCAGGAGTTCGGGGCCGAGTTGGTAGAGGGGCGCGAATGAGGTCTTGAAACCGGCACGTTCGAGACTTTCCTCGATCCAAGCAGGATGCCACTCCGAGGGCACATGCGAACATTGCAGGTAGGTAAAGCGATTGTTCAAAGGGCGGTCGATGCCGAGTTCACGGTTGAGCCAAGGATAGAAGGACTGAAGGAACCGCGTGGTCGCCGGCATGAAGCGCTGGCCGTTGTGGGAGTGAGGATCGAGCGTTGAAAGCAGCAGCCGCCCGCCACCCGGCAGCGACGGAAAGTCGAGAAACAGGCTGCCGCGTCCGCCATCGATCTCGAGTATCGAACGCGCGCCTTCCGGTACGTTGTAAGATCCGCCCCAATGCCAGCTCATATGCGACAGCGGAATACTGTCGGTGATCGGATGAAGGGGCTGTGTGAAGCTCACCTCCAGCTGTTCCCCTTTGGTCCACCACAACCAGTCGCGGCAGTTTCCCGGCGTCCATTCAAGGCCCGGAATGTCGAGCCAGTCGGCATGCCCCTGCAGGCTGACGACGAGAAAGCCGCCATCCTTCAGATAGGCATTCAGCTGCTGTCGGTGCGGGAGCGGCGCGGCCGCATCCATCGCATCCGGCATAATCACTGCGGCGTAGGCCGAAAGATCGAACCGAGGCAGATCGTGGATATAGATGAGGTCGTCGACGTAGTGGTTGAAGTCCTGGAAGCTTCGCAGCTGCCAACTGTTGCCCCAGTGGATATAGGCGATCCGCTTTGCGCCGTTGGGCGTCACGTCAGCCATCAAAACGAGCTCCATCATGTCGAAAGACAGGGGCATAGGTATGCTTGGGGAGCCCATCGAAATCGGCCCGCGCAATCGGCAGGTCATAGAGCGCCGTCAGGTTCTCGGCGCTCAGCGCCTCAGCCATCGGCCCGCGGACATATTTACTTCCACTTGTCATCAAAAGGACGTCGCTGGCGATCTCGACTGCGTGCTGCGGCATGTGGGTCGAAAATACGATCGTCATACCGTGCTGCTCGTTGAGGTGTTCGAGCAAACGGAGGACCTTGTCCTGGTTCTTGTAGTCGAGCGCCGCACAGGGCTCGTCGAGCACCAGAAGATCACATTCAGACGACAGAGCCTGGGCGATCATCACCAGCTGACGTTGGCCGCCGCTTAAGGAATTGAACGACTGCCCCTCGAAATGTTCGATACCGAGCAGGCGGAAATAATGCCGGACGATCTCGTAGTCTTTCTTGCCCGGTGCACCGAAAAGACCAAGGTGACGCGCGCGTCCCATGAGTGCGATGTCGAAGGCCGAATAGGCGAAGGGCGCCTCGAACAGTTGCGGCACGAAACCCACCTGCCCGCTGACGGAAAGCCGGCCGGATTTCGGCTTGATGACACCGATCAGCGTGTTGATGAGCGTCGTCTTGCCAACACCGTTGGCCCCAAGCACGGCAAGCACATGCCCGCGCTCAAGGTGAAGGCTGTAATTGGACAGAATGGTCCTGCCCCCGCGTTCAACGGTCAGATCTCGTGCCTCAATCACTGCTCCAGCCTCCCTTTGCATGCAGGCGGCGAAGGATGACGGCAAAGACGGGAACGCCGATCAGAGCGGTGATGATGCCGAGCGGGATTTCCGCCGTGGTGACCGTCCGAGCCAGATCGTCGACCAGCAGCAGGTAGATCGCGCCAATCACGCCCGCCACCGGCAAGATGCGCCGATGATCGGCGCCGACGAACGCGCGCGCGATGTGCGGAACCACGAGACCGACCCAGCCGATGATGCCGGAGGACGCCACCACCCCAGCCGAAATCAATGCGGAGGCAATGAGGATGATCCATTGCACCAACACCACTTTCGTACCGAGCGCACGGGCTTTCTCCTCGCCGAGCGACAGGATGTTGATCTGGAAGCGCAGCAGGTAGATTGCGATGGCGGAGGGGCCCACGGCGACCGCGAGCAGCAAAACATCAAGATAGTTGGTCGAAGCGATGCTTCCCATGAGCCAGTAGGTGATGGCGGGCAGCTTCTGAAACGGATCGGCCAGCAGCTTGGCAATGGAAATCGCTGCCGAAAAGAAAGCGGAAATGACAACGCCCGCCAGGACCAGCGTCAGCATGCTGGTGCGCCCGCGCACGGTGGACAACAACTTGACGAGGAAGACGCTGCCTATGCCGAAGAGGAACGCCATGGTCAGCAGCGCGTAGCCTTGCCATCCAAGAAGGATCGCGAGTGTTCCGCCAAAACCGGCACCAGATGTGACACCTATGATCCCCGGGTCCACCAAAGGATTGCGGAAGAGCCCCTGCAACGCGGCCCCGGACACGGACAGGCCGAAGCCGATGATGACCGCTGCCATGATACGCGGCAGGCGAACCTGCTCGACCACCACCTCCTGGACCGGATCCCAATAGGGAACGACCAACGGGTGAACGTTATCGATCAAAATGTAACCCACGTCCCGCACGGACAGGTCGTAGCGCCCGATCGTCACCGAATAGAGGACGACTGCCACCAGAAGAGCTACGAGGACCGGCAGGACGGAGACGGAAGCGAGTTTCCGTCCCGATCCGTCTTTCACGCTCGCCAATGCCTTACTGGAAGAGCTCGGCATATTTGCTCGCAGGCGCATTGCTTTCAGTTTCAAGGATCGCAGCGACCTGGTCGTCTTTCAGTTCGGCGCCGTAAATGAGCTTGTAGTTGTCGAGGATCTGCTTCTTGAAGGTGGGAGCAAAATCGGCCCCATGGGCGACCGCCGCCAGCCATTCCGATGTCAGGAAGATTTCCGGCGCATCGGGGGTGCGGGCAAAGACCGGCTGCTTGTAGACGCGCTTCTCCTTCACGGCCTTCAGGCTGGCAAGGACCGGGTTGTTGAAGAAATCCTTGGGGTTGAGGTCGGTTGCATAGGCGGGAATGATGATGATGTCCGGGTTCCAGACGAGCAACTGTTCAAAATCGACGGTTCGCCACCATTCACCGGTTTTATCCGCCGCCGGGTTGGTGACGCCGCTGAGGGAAAGATCCTGCGAGCCATTGGCGATGACCTGGATCTGGTCGGCGACCTTGTCGATGTGAAGGACAGACGGAAGCGCCGACTTGTCGAGCTTGGCAACCTTTTCATTGAGGGCCTTCAACGTTTCGGACTGTGCTTTCAGGATTGCCTGGGCGCGGTCGTTGCGGCCGGTCATGTAGCCACTGAGCGTGACATAGTCGAGCCGGTCCTGCTCGGAGCAGCATTGCCAGCCGACGACAGTGAGCCCCACCCGCTCCAGCGGTTCGATAAGCTTCTCGTCATGGGTCCACTGGATCACCGCGTCGGGTTTTTCCGCAAGGATCGCCTCGACATTCGGTACGAAGCCATCCTGGGCGGCACTGGCATTGATTTTGGCCATTTCCGGGAGCATCTCGGCATAGATGCCGCTGGTAAAATACCTCACCAGCGAGTCCTTGTTCATGCCGACGATGCGATCGGCCTTTTCGTCCACGGCACGATAGATGATCGGCGCCGAGCGAACGATCGTCACGACGCGTTCCGGCGGTTTTGCAAACATGACCTTCTTGCCGCGGTGGTCGAGGAAGGCCGTTTCGGCCGACGCCGCGGCCGGCAGAAGCGCTGATAGGGACAGTACCAGTGCAGTGAATGTCTTGAGGCGGCTTGACATGTACGCTCCATCGCAAGGCCGGTAGGTTCGGACCAAGTTCCTTTTCATGAGTGTGCTAGTCAAGTTATCGCGCCGTGTCCAGCGCTCCGTAAATTTTTAGGGAGATTCGCCAGAAGATGCTGCTGCACCGGACGAATAGCGCGGTCTGCCTCCAGGCACCAAGGCAGTTTAGTAAACCGCATCGGTCGCGCGAAGATGCCGAGCCAGTCTACGGTTGGCGGCAGTTGACGATTTCCGGAGGTCTTCCCCGTCAATAATTGACGGTTCCCGCCTCACCCCGGCCGCAACGCGCTCGTGCGGAATGTAACCGTTACGTTCTTCAGTAGTACGATATATTCGACATAATGCTGACGAAGAGCGAACCTGGGGAAATACTGTGTGGTTTAAGCGGCTCTTGAAATGGGCCAATCGAGAATGTGACGAGAGGAGTCAAACATGAGCAAGCGGCAGCCCAAACAAAGCGGCTGGCAAACTACGCGGGACCTGAAGTGTTGAGGAATCCAGGTTGGAACAAGCAAAGGAGTGGCTGGAGTCGCTGGGCTCTGGTTGTTCTGACTGTTCCGCCGGCGATTCTGCTAGCCGTGGCAGCCGCATGGGCCTCGCTTGCATTGTGGTATCGTCTTCCCGTTTCCGAATTCACAAGAGGTTTTATCGCTGGGCTCTTTGCACTTGTCGGGCTTTTGACGGTCGCCGCGCTGTTTGGCCGCTGGCGTCTGAAAGCTCTCCTGGTATTTGCAGTTGCGTTCGCAGTTGTCTTGATTTGGTGGAGGACGATCAAACCCGTCGAAGACGGTTCGTGGGCACCTGATGTTGCACGACAGGTTACAGGCGAATTTCACGGCGACCTGCTGACACTAACCAATGTTCGCAACTTCGAATGGCACAGCAGCACGGAATTCGTCGAAGGGTGGACCACGCGGACCTACGATATGAGGAAGCTCCGAACAGTCGACCTGTTCATGTCCTATTGGGCGGGGCCAGAGATTGCCCATGTAATATTCAGCTTTGGATTTGAAGGCGGCGAGCAGCTCCCGTGGTCGGTCGAAGTCCGTCGGCGGGTTGGCGGCGCGTTCTCGCCGCTCGCAGATTTGTTCAAGAGCAATCCTTTGGTGATCATCGCAGCCGACGAACGGGACGTGGTGGGCGTCCGGTCAAATTTCCGCAGCGAGGATGTTCAAATCTATCGCCTGAAGGCCTCACCTGACCAGGCACGTGCGCTTCTGCGCGAATATGTTACAGACGCCAACGCTCTTGCCACAACGCCGCTCTTCTACAACTCGCTTACGACCAACTGCACGACGACGGTTGTCAAGATGATGCGCGTTGTAGGAGACTCGATCCCGTTCGACTGGCGTCTCATCGTCAACGGGTATCTTCCCGAGTACGCTTATGATCGGGGGGCGGTCGATACGTCAGTGTCGCTCGCAGAACTCAGAAATGCCAGTCATATCGACCAACGTGCTCGGGACGACGGGTTGTCGCCAAATTTCTCAAAAGCGATAAGACTCGGCGTGCCTTCGCCAGTGCCGCAGCACTCGCCTTAAGGGCGAACGGTCATCAGGCAGCTCATCAGCAATACCTTCCCACCCTGCTTCATTCTTCGCTATGTGCGCGTGTCAGTCTTCTGATGGAGTTTCTTCCCCGCGTCCCAGAGCCAACTGGGCGCGAGCCTTGCCCCGCCTTCCCCGGTGGGATTTTTTTTGGACGATTTTGCGGGGCGCGCCGGCCTGGAACATATGGTGTTCCCTTCGCCCCAACAAACTCCATGACCTCAAAAGCAAAAGCGCCCGCAGGAGATGCAGGCGCTTGGCAATTCTTCAGTCTTTAAGATCGCCTTAGCGGGCGAAGGCCGTACGTGCGACGCGGTCGATGTCGGCGCGTTCGATGCCGAGGTCGCGAA
>Ga0209256_1000840_pt1 | contig 38531 bp, 31 predicted proteins | sample AraplaCol_mCL_r2_2_FD_184270 | JGI IMG/M metagenome (GOLD analysis project Ga0209256, IMG submission 184270) | Arabidopsis root microbial communities from North Carolina, USA - plate scrape MF_Col_mCL_r2 (SPAdes) (version 3) | ecosystem: Host-associated > Plants > Roots > Endosphere | place...
GCCCGGCGGTTTTTTTTGGCCGGGGCCCGAGCACCACCCCCAGCCCTCATAGAAAGCGTGATCCCCATGAATGCCAAGTCGACCCCGTATCCCAGCGCTCAACAGGCGGAGCGCTGGTATTCGCCGCAGGACAAGACCTCCCAGACCGACGACGAACGCATCCTGGACATCACGCCCTTGCCGCCTCCTGAACACCTCATCCGCTTCTTCCCGATCCGTGGCACGGCCATGGAGCAACTGGTCGTCGGGACCCGCCAGCGCATCCGCGACATCATGCAGCGCAAGGACGACCGGCTGCTGGTGATCATCGGCCCCTGCTCGATCCACGACCCGGCCGCGGCGCTCGAGTACGCCAAGCGCCTGACGACATTGCGCGAGCAGCACGCCGACACCCTCGAGGTCGTGATGCGCGTCTACTTCGAGAAGCCGCGCACGACGGTGGGCTGGAAGGGCCTGATCAACGACCCCTACCTCGACGAGAGCTACCGCATCGACGAGGGCCTGCGCATCGCGCGGCAGCTGCTGCTGGAGATCAACCGCCTGGGCATGCCGGCGGGCTCGGAGTTCCTGGACGTGATCTCGCCGCAGTACATCGGCGACCTGATCAGCTGGGGCGCGATCGGCGCGCGCACCACCGAGAGCCAGGTGCACCGCGAGCTGGCCTCGGGCCTGTCGGCGCCGATCGGCTTCAAGAACGGCACCGACGGCAACATCAAGATCGCGACCGACGCGATCCAGGCCGCGGCGCGGCCGCACCACTTCCTCTCGGTCCACAAGAACGGCCAGGTCGCGATCGTCGAGACCAAGGGCAACCGCGACTGCCACGTGATCCTGCGCGGCGGCAAGGCGCCGAACTACGACGCCGAGAGCGTGGCCGCCGCCTGCGCCGACCTGGAGGCCTCGAAGCTGGACACGCGGCTGATGGTGGACTGCTCGCACGCGAACAGCAGCAAGAAGCATGAGCGCCAACTGGATGTGGCGCGCGACATCGCGGCGCAGATCCGCGGCGGGAGCACGCGCATCTTCGGCGTGATGGTCGAGAGCCACCTCAAGGGCGGCGCGCAGAAGTTCAGCCCCGGCAAGGACGATCCGTCGCAACTCGAATACGGCAAGAGCATCACCGATGCCTGCCTGGCCTGGGACGACTCGATCGAGGTGCTGGACGTGCTGAGCGAGGCGGTGCGCGCGGCCCGGGCGGAGACGGTCACCCGCTGAGCGTCACTCGCTGAGCGTCATCCGCTCACCTCGCCGCGTCCGCGGCGGCGGGCCGGAACTCAGCGCACGCGGTTCCGGCCTTCGCGCTTGGCGGCGTAGAGCGCGTCGTCGGCCTGGGCGATGAGTCCTGCGAGGCTGTTCTCCTCGCCGGGCACGCAGGCGGCCACGCCCAGGCTGAGGGTCACCACCGGCCCGGCCGGCGAGGCCGGATGCGGCATCGCGAGCGACTCGATGCCGGCGCGGATGTGCTCGGCCACGCGCATCGTCGCGTCGCGGTCGGCGCCGGGCAGCAGCACGACGAACTCCTCGCCGCCATAGCGCGCGGCGAGATCGCCCGCGCGGCCGATCGACGCGCCGAGCACCGCGCCCACGGTGGCCAGGCATTCGTCGCCCTTCAGATGGCCCATCTGGTCGTTGTAGCGCTTGAACGCGTCGACATCGGCCAGCACCAGCCCCAGCGGGCTGCCGGTGCGGCGGGCGCGGCGCCACTCCTCGTCGGCGGCCTCGTTGAAGCGGCGCCGGTTGGGCAGACCGGTGAGCGCGTCCAGGAAGGACAGCTGCTTCAGATGCTCGTTGGCCTGGCGCAGCTCCTCGGTGCGCTGCGCGACGAGGCGCTCCATCTCGATCTGGCGACGGCGCAGCTGCCGCATGCGCAGTGCCACGCCGCCGGCGAAGACGCCGATCGCCGCCAGCGCCACCAGGAAGTGGAACCAGCCGGTCTCATGGAAGCGCGGGCGCACGGTGACGGGCAGCGGCGTCTCGGCCTCGCGCCAGCGCTGGCCGTCGGCGGAGGCCGCGAGCCGGAGCTTGTAGCGGCCGTGTTGCAGCGCGGGGAAGGTCAACTCGCGATCGTTGCCGACATCGGTCCAGCCGCGCGACAGCCCTTCCATCCAGAAGCGGAAACGCACCCGTTCGGCCTCGCGCAGCGTCGAGGCCGACAGACTCACCGACAGCGCCACCGGCCCTGGCGGCAGGTCCAGCGGCTGGCCGTCCATCGGCACCGGTTCGCCGTCCACCTTGATCTGGTCGATGCGCACCGCGGGGGGTTCGCCGCCGCCGGGCAGACGCGCCGGATCGACGACCACCAGCCCCGCCGACGACGGCAGCCAGGCGCGCCCTTGCGCGTCGATGGCCCCCGCCGCTTGCAGGTTGCCGGCGAAGCTGGTCGCGCGCAGGGTGTCGCCCGGACCGAAACCGACCGAGCGCACCTGCTTCACGCGGCCATCGAGGAACGCATCCAGGTCGTCGCGCGAGACGCGATAGAAGCCACGGTTGCAGGTCATCCACAGCTGGCCGGCGCGGTCCTCGAGAAAGACCTGCGAGAGCCCGTCCCACAGCCCGTCGGCGGGCCGGATCGCGCCAATGCGGCCGTCCTTGATCCGGTTGATGCCCTCGCCATTGGTGCCGATCCAGAGCGCCCCATTCACATCCTCCTTGAGGGCGATGATCCAGTCGGAGAGCAGTCCGTCGGCGGTGCTGAAGTGCCGGACCTTGCCGTCCTGCCAACGCACCAGCCCTTGGCCGGTGGTGCCGAACCACAGCGCGCCGGACCGGTCCTGCAGGATCGCGGCCACCCCTTCATGGGGGAGGCCGGGCGCGGTGACCACATCGAAGCCATGGCCGTTGAATCGCGCCAGCGCCGTGCGCGTCCCGACCCAGACGGTCCCGGCGCGGTCCTCCAGGATCGACCGGACCTCGACGCCTGGCAGCCCTCGCTCGGCGCCGAAGGTCTCGAGGCGGCCATCAGGCAGCCGGCGCGCGACGCCGGCGGTGTAGGTGCCGATCCACAGCGTGCCGTCGCGCGCTTCGTGCAGCGTCGAGATCTCGTCCGTCGGCAGGCCGTCGGTCTGGCGGAGGACATCGATGCGTCCGTCCTTCAAGCGGTTCAGCCCGCCTCCGGAGGTCGCCGCCCAGATCGCGCCATCGCGCGCCGCCACCACGGCGCGGACGTTGTCATGGCTCAGGCCTTCCGGAGTGCCCAGCACGGTGAACGGACGATTGCGCAGACGGTTCAGGCCATCCACCCAGGTGCCGACCCAGACGCTGCCTTCGCGGTCCGCCATCAGCGACCAGATCTGGCTGCCCGCGAGCCCGTTGCCGGTGGACACGGTGCTGAAGCGCCCGTCGCGCAGGCGGCTCACGCCGGCGCCCCAGCTGCCGACCCACAGGTCGCCGCGCGTGTCGCGGGTCAGCGCGGTCAGGTGATCACTGGGCAGCCCGTCGGCGGTCGTGTAGACCCGCATCGCCGGCCGGTCGGCCGCGTGCAGGCGCACCAGCCCGCCGCCCGCGGTGGCGGCCCAGATGCCGCCCGCGGGATCGGGCAGCACGAACCGCACTTGCGCATGCGGGAAGCCGTTCGAGCTGTCGAAGATCCTGACCTTGCCGTCCGGCGTTCTCGCGAACAGACCGGCGCCGGTTGTGGCGAGCCACATCGTGCCGGCGGTGTCGAAGACGACGGTCCTCAAGCGCGCGGCCGGCAGGCCATCGGCGGGGCCGAAGGTCTTGACCTCACCCTCCTTCCAGCGGACCAGGCCGCCATCGCCAGCGGCCCAGATCGCGCCGTCCTTGTCCTCGGCGAAGGACCAGATCCGCCGATGGCCAGCCTGTGCCTTGGTGATCGCGGCGCGGAAGCGGCCCCGCTCATAGACGGCCGCGCCGCCGGGATGGCCGATCCAGATCCGGCCCTGGCGATCCTCGAGCAGCGCGAAGATCGGCTGCGACGCCGCTTCCGGCGATTGCGCGGCCTCGAAGGTCACGAAGCGCTTGCCGTCGAAGCGCGCGAGCCCGCCGGCCGTGCCCACCCACAGGCCGCCATCGCGCGATTGCATCAGCGCCTGCACGGTGTTGAGCGGCAGACCCTGCTCCGTCTGCCAGAGATCGATCTTGTACTGGCTGACCGCGCGCACCGGGTCCGCGAGATCGCCGGCCTCGACCGGAGCTCGCGATGCAGGCGCGGACGCCGCGGAGCCTGCGGGGGCCGCCGCTGCCGGCCTCGCCACCGGCGCCGCCAACGCGGCATCCACCGCGACCAGCGCGCCTGCGGCCAGCAAGACCGCTGCCCCCTGGCGCGCAAGCGTCAAGGGCAGGCGGAGCATTCGCGGCAAGGTGGACCGGTCGGGAGTCATGGGCGGAATCGCAGATTGTGACCGCTCCTTACGAGTGCGCCTCTGCCGTACGGGGCACGGGGGCGGTTCGCGGGAGAGCGCCGGCTGCTCACCGGACGGCCGCGATCCGGTCCCACGACAGTCCGAACTTCAGCAGGTATTTGCGCAGCCGGTCGGCGTCGTTGACGACGCTGCGCGCCTGCCGGCTCGCCTGGAACAGGCGCCTGCCGGCCTCCGACAGCGAGGCGGCCTCGCCGCACACGCGCAGCACGCCGGCCAGTTGCATGCGATCGAACAGGTCCAGCGCGTCGAGCGCCTGGGCATCGAACAGCGCCGCCAGCAGCGCCTCCTCGCGCGCGGCGGCGCCGGCATCGCTGATGCCGGTGTCGCGCTCCCACAGCCACTCGAGCCGGGCGATCTCGGCCTCGACCAGCGGCAGGCCGATGCGCCCGCCCTCGGCCAGCGTCACCAGCCGTGTCACGGACGCCGACAGGTCGCGGAAGTTGCCACTCCACGGCGCGCGCGCGGACTGGGCGAAGGCGAGATAACGCGCCTTCGCCTCGGCGTTGAAGCGCACCGCGCGGCCGCTCTCGCGGCCGACCTGCTGCACCAGGTGATCGACGTTGGGCTCGATGTCCTCGGGCCGGTCGCGCAGGCCAGGCAGGCTGTAGGTCCACAGGTTGATCCGCGCGAACAGGTCATCGCGGAAGCGCCCTGCCGCCACCTCGGCGCGCAGGTCGCGGTTGGTGCCGGCGATGAGCTGGAAGTCGCTCTCGACCTCGCGGTCCGCGCCCACGGGCAGGAAGCGCTTCTCCTCGATCGCCTTCAGCAGCATGGCCTGCTCGTCCAGGCCCAGCTCGCCGATCTCGTCGAGGAAGAGCAGCCCGCGGTCCGCGGTGCGCAGCAGGCCGGCGCGATCGGCCATCGCGCCCGTGAACGAGCCCTTCTTGTGCCCGAACAGCGTCGAGGCCGCCCCATCGCCGCGCAGCGTGGCGCAGTTCACCTCGACGAAGGCGCCTTCGAGCTGATGCCTCGTCTGCTTCAGCTCGTACATGCGGCGCGCGAGAAAGGATTTGCCCGCGCCGGTCGGCCCTGCCAGCAGGATCGGCGCGCGCGAATGCACGGCGACGCGCTCGATCTCCTCGATCAGCGCGTTGAAGCGCCGGTTGCGCGTCGCGATGCCGCTCTTCAGGAAGGCCACGGCGTCGTGCTGCTCGGCCTCGAAGCGCCGCGCGATGCGGTCGTAGCGCGACAGGTCCAGGTCGATCAGCGTCATCGTGCCGGGCTCGCCCTCGCGCTGCTTGCGCGGCGGCGAGGTCTGCAGCAGCACGCCGGGGATGAAGCGCGCCTCCACCATCAGGAACATGCAGATCTGCGCGACGTGGGTGCCCGTGGTGATGTGGGCCCAGTACTGCTCGCGCGACGGGTCGAAGCGATAGGCGCGCACCCAGTCGTAGAGCGTGGCGTAGACCTCGCCGAAGTCCCAGGGGTCCTCGACCGCCATCTCGACCAGCCGGACCTCGGTCTCCGGCGAGAGCTTGGCGATGTCGCCGCGCAGCAGCTCGGCGAGCGCCAGATGCTGAGGCGAGTGGAACAGCTCCAGCCGATGAACGATCACGTCCGGCTGCATCACGAGCGAGATCGTGGGCCGCCACTTCTCCCATCGCCCCGCGCCCTGCCCGCCGTCCAGCTGAGAACCGATGAATCCGATCACCACATTCTTCTTAGCCATGCCGCAGTCTATCCGCGCAGCCCGCCATCCATATCTATTTCGCTAGTCATTTATCTGATGCGATATTTTCTGGCCGCCCCTGGACGAATGGAGGCATGGCATCCCCGAACGCCAGAACGAGAATTTTTCCTTATGTGACAAGGACTTGATCGTCACTCGGGCAAGACCTGGCACAAGCTGGCACAGGCGTTGCAATATTGAAGGCAAGCCGGCTGCGATGACGCGGTCGACACGAGACGAACGACCCGCGAGGGAGGACAAGATGGTCAACACGCAACTCTTCAAGACGACGCGGGGCAAGCTGGCGCACGCCGCAGACGCGGTGAACCAGTCCGGCGCCTGCGGCTACGGCTACAAGGCCCGTCATCACCTGGCGCAACTGGCGGTGACCGGCTGCATGACGTCGACCTTCCATGCGAACGCCCAGTCCCAGTTGGAAGACGCGCTGACGCTGGCGCAGCACGTGGACACCCCCTTCCTGGCCAAGACCGCCGTCTACGCCCGTCAGGCGGGCCACATGAAGGACATGCCGGCGCTGCTGGCCGCCGTGCTGGCGCAGCGCGACATCGCGCTGCTGCAGCCCGTGTTCAGCCGCGTGGTGGACAACGGCAAGATGCTGCGCAACTTCGTGCAGATCCTGCGTTCGGGCCAGACCGGCCGCAAGTCGCTGGGATCGCGTCCCAAGAAGCTGGTGCAGCAATGGCTGCTGACGGCGTCGGAGCAGCGGCTGCTGCAGGCGTCGATCGGCACCGAGCCGACGCTGGCCGACGTGGTCCGCATGGTCCACCCCAAGCCAGCGGAAGGCTGGCGCGCGGCGTGGTTCGCGTGGCTGATCGGCCGTCCCTTCGACGAAGCGGCGCTGCCGCCCGCGACGCAGGCCTACGAGCGCTTCAAGCGCGCGCTGCTGTCCGGTGGCTCGGAAGGGGCGACGGCGGACGATCTGCCGCCCGTGCCCTTCCAGATGCTGACGGCGTTGCCGCTGAACGGCTCGCACTGGGCGCGCCTCGCGGCGCAGGGCTCCTGGCAGATGGTGCGTCAGAACCTGAATGCGTTTGCGCGTCACGGCGTGTTCGAGCAGCCCGGACTGACCGCGCAGTTGGCGGCGCTGCTGCGTGATCCGAAAGCCGTGGCCTCGGCCCGCGTGCTGCCGTATCAGCTGATGACGGCGTTCAACGCGGCGTACGACGTGCCGGCGGAGATCGGCGAGGCGCTGCAGGACGCGATGGAGGCCGCGCTGTCCAACGTGCCGGCGATCGAGGGCCGCATCGTGGTCTGCCCCGACGTGTCGGGATCGATGTCATCGCCGGTGACCGGCTGGCGCGGTTCGGCGACCTCGGCGGTGCGATGCATCGACGTGGCCGCCCTGGTGGCCGCGGCGCTGGTTCGCAAGAACGCGAGCTGCCGCGTGATGCCCTTCGAGCAGCGGGTCGTCCCGGTGACGCTGAATCCGCGCGATTCGGTGATGACCAACGCGGCGAAGCTGGCGGCGGTCGGCGGCGGCGGGACCTCGGTGAGTGCACCGCTGCGGCTGCTCAACGACGAGCGAGCACCGGTGGACCTGGTCGTGATCGTGTCCGACAACGAGTCCTGGATTGACGCGCGCCGTCGCGGCGCGACCGAGACCATGACGCAGTGGGAGGCGATCAAGGCCCGTTGCCCGGCGGCCAGGCTGGCGTGCATCGACCTCCAGCCCGGCGCGACGACACAGGCGGTGGAGCGCAAGGACGTGATGAACGTCGGCGGCTTCTCGGACGCGGTGTTCCGCATGGTTGGCGACTTCGCCGCCGGCGCGACCGATGCGGACCACTGGGTCCGCGACATCGAGCGGGTGGCACTCGATCCGCAATGAACGCATGAAGTGAATGCTGTCGCGTGGCGAATGCCGCCGAGGACTACATCCTTTCCTGTCCCGAAATGATCCTCGGCACTTCTTGTCGCCACGCGGGGGCTGTTGAAACAGAGAAACGGTTTTGCGATGAATGCAGACTGGACTACATCGGTAGAGCGCCACGCCTGAGAGGGCGTGGAGGTCGCGGGTCCAAATCCCGCCCGGCGCAAGCCGGTAGCTCAGAAAACGTCTTGTCGATCCTGGTCATCGCGCTTTTGAATGGAACGAATCATGAAGAACTACAACGAGATGGAAGTCGCCGGCGGCGTGCCGGTGAAGATGTGGACGCAGGGAGTGCCCGTCGAGGACGAGGCGCGCAAGCAGCTGGCCAATGCCGCCAAGCTGCCGGTCGTGTTCAAGCACGTCGCGGCGATGCCCGACGTGCACGTGGGCATCGGCGCGACGGTGGGCTCGGTGATTCCGACGCTCAAGGCGATCATCCCGGCCGCGGTCGGGGTCGATATCGGCTGCGGGATGATGGCCTGCAAGACCACGCTGCGCGCGCAGGACCTGCCGGACAACCTGGCGCCGCTGCGCTCCGCGATCGAGGCGGCCGTGCCGCACGGACGCACGCCCAAGGGCCGCGACGTCGGCGCCTGGGAGAACCCGCCCGAGATGGTCGACCACGCGTGGGCCGAGCTGGCGCCCGACTTCGCAGAGCTGTGCCGCGACTACCCGAAGCTGAAGAGCACCAACAACCACAAGCACCTGGGGACGCTGGGCACCGGCAACCACTTCATCGAGGTCTGCCTGGATGAACAGGGCTTCGTGTGGTTCATGCTGCACTCGGGCTCGCGCGGCGTGGGCAATGCGATCGGCACGATGTTCATCGAGCTGGCGAAGAAGGACGCGATGCAGCATCAGGCCAACCTGCCCGATGCGAACCTGGCGTACTTCGAGGAAGGCGCGAAGTACTTCGGCGACTACGTGCGCGCGGTGAGCTGGGCGCAGAAGTACGCCGCGCTGAACCGCGAGGTGATGATGCGCCGCGTGATCTCGGCGGCGAAGAAGGTGATCGGCAAGCGTTTCGAGAGCCACATCGAGGCGGTGAACTGCCACCACAACTACGTGCAGAAGGAAACGCACTTCGGCCAGGACGTGTTCGTGACCCGCAAGGGCGCGGTGAGCGCGAAGAACGGCCAGATGGGGATCATCCCCGGCAGCATGGGCGCGCGCAGCTACATCGTGCGCGGCAAGGGCAACGCGGAGAGCTTCGACAGCTGCTCGCACGGCGCGGGCCGCACGATGAGCCGCACGGAGGCCAAGCGCCGCTTCACGCTGAAGGACCAGCGCGCCGCGACCGAAGGCGTCGAGTGCCGCAAGGACGCGGACGTCATCGACGAGATCCCGATGGCCTACAAGGACATCGACGCGGTGATGGCGGCGCAGCAGGATCTGGTGGAGGTCGTGCACACCCTCAAGCAGGTGGTGTGCGTGAAGGGGTGAAGATGGCGCCCGTCGGATGCGGCGCGGCGTTCGGGTCCAGGGAGAAACATGATGGAGTGGAAACAACGGTTCTCCGGCCAGGTGCCGGAGCAGGACGCGGCGGCATGGCTGCCGCGCTTGACTGCGCCGGACGGACACGAGCGCCAGGCAGCGATAGAGACGCTCGCGAGGATGCGCCCGCCCGAGGCACTGCCCGGTCTGATCGCCCGCGTGAACGATTGGGTGCCGCAAGTGCGAAGCGCTGCCCGCTCGGCGATCGAGCAGTTCTTCGTTGACGACGCCTTTCCGGCCTGGCTCGACGCGCTACCGGCACTGGTCGACGTCCTGCGCGGACAACGCGCCGACCACAGTTCATTGCTGGACGGGATCGCCGCGTTCATGCTGGCGCCGCAGCGCATCAACGGCATCGCCGGCGTGCGGGAGCATCTGCCTCCGTTGGTGCGTCGTTGGCTCGACACCAGCGAGTGGCGAATCGCTTCCGAATCGCGAAGGTCTGCACTGCTGGCCGAGCGTCTGCTGGGAGGCGATGTGGTCGCGGCGCGCTGGGCGCTCGCGCGGGTCGAGGACTTGTCTGGCGCGACGGCGCGTTCCGCGCTTTGGCTGAAAGCCGTGGACAGCCCTTCTGGCACGGTGCGCGCGCACGCGCTGCGCAGGCTCTGCGACACCACGCCGGACGCGGGGATTGCCTGTGCGCAGCGCCTTGCGCTCGATCCGCGCGGGTCGGTGCGCGACGTCGCACTCGCCCGGCTGCGCCGGCCAGAGCAGACGGAGGAGATACGGCAACTGGCCGAAGCGCAGCTGCGAGCGCCGCACCGTGCTCCGCATGGCGGCGCGCCGGCGCTTCTGTTCCTCGCTGCCGTGGATTCCGCTTGCGCAACGGTCCACAGCGAGCGGCTGCTCGCCCTGACCGGCAGCGCGAGACCGCCTGCGCGGCTTCGAGCGCTGGCACTGCAACAGCTCATCGCGTCGTGCACGGGCGAAGCCCAGCAGCGCTGGTTGAAGCAGGCCGTGGGGGACGCCTCGGCGCAGGTACAACGCGTCGCGGTGAAAGCCGTCGCGCGCGGCGTGCTCCCGCCCTCTCCTGCTGAGCTGTGGCCCTTGGTCCTGGAACACCGTCAGGCCCGATCGCTGAAAACCGGATTGAGCCTGTTGCGGTTCTGGGGAACCTGGACACAGCTGGAGGAGCTGCTGAAACTGGTGCGCCTCCCACTGCCCGACGGAGGTGCCAAGTACGCGGCAAGGGCGTTGTTCCAGTGGGAACTCGGCACGCGCCGCGGCGTTTCCGCGCCGGCGGAGCCGCTCGCCTCGCAATTGCGGGGTGAGTGGCGCGCCAGCGCGCCGCTGCTGATGCCCGGCCTGCGTCGCCAGCTTCAGTTCGCGCTGGAGGTGGCCGGACTGCTGCCCAAGGCGTGAATAGGTGGTGCCGCTTGACCGAGGCGAAGCTACCTAATGACAAGAAGGACAACGAGAGACGTCACAGCGGCATTTCGCTGCAGAGCGCGAGAAGAAGATGAACAACAAGAACAACCTGATTGAACTGGACGGCTCGCACGGAGAAGGCGGCGGGCAGATCCTGCGCACGGCGCTCGCGCTGTCGATGTGCACCGGCATGCCGCTGCGCATCGAGCGCATTCGCGCCCGCCGCACCAAGCCCGGCCTGATGCGCCAGCATCTGACCTGCGTGCTCGCCGCTCAGGAGGTCTGCGGCGCCACCGTGGTGGGCGCCGAGCTCGGCTCGCAGGCGCTCGAGTTCCGCCCCGGCCGCGTGCACGCCGGCGACTACCGCTTCGCGGTCGGCACGGCCGGCAGTTGCACGCTGGTGCTGCAGACGCTGCTGCCGCCGCTGATGCTGGCCGACGCGCCCAGCCGGCTGCACCTGTCCGGCGGCACGCACAACCCGATGGCGCCGCCCTTCCACTTCCTGCAGCGCAGCTTCGCGCCGCTGATCCGGCGCGCTGGCGCGGAGCTGGACCTGACGCTGCGGCGTCACGGCTTCTTCCCCGCGGGCGGCGGCGAAATCGAGGCGCTGATCACGCCAGCCGAAGGCGGATTGCGTCCGTTCGACCTGCTCGAGCGCGGCGCGCCGCTGGACGCCTTCGCCGAGGTGATCGCGCCCGCGCTGCCACGCGGCGTCGCGGAGCGTGAACTCGAAGCGCTCGCGCGTCTGACCAGTTGGGACGCCTCGCAGTTGCGCACGCTCCCCGCCCGTCAGAACGAAGGCCCCGGCAACGCGCTGATGATCACGCTCGCCCATGAGCACCTGACCGAGGTCTTCGTGGCCTTCGGCGAACGCGGCCTGGCGGCGGAAGACGTGGCGCGCATGGCCTTCGCCGAACTCCGCAGCTATCAGTCCTCGGCCGGCGCGGCGGGTCAGCACCTCGCGGACCAGTTGGCCCTGCCACTCGCGCTGGCGGTGGCGGGATCCGGGCGTCCGGCCGCATTCACCTGCACGGAGCTGACCGAGCACAGCCGCACCAACTTCAGCGTCATCGAGCGCTTCCTCGACGTGCGCTTCGACTCGCGGCTGGAGGTCTCCCGCGCGGGCAACGCGTGGCGCGTCGACGTGCTGCCCGGCTCCGCGTGACCGGCATGAAACCGCGTTGATACGCGGCGCCCGGCGCGCCGCGTCACAATCCCGCCGCCAGAGCGCGCCAGCGTCCAGGCTTGCGCAGCGCGCCCCTCGATGGGCGCGCTGGCCGTTTCCGATCAACGACTCCTCCGCCATGCGCCACGCCCTTCCGCTGCAGCAGCATTTCCCGACCGTCAGTCCGCTCGCCTATGGCTGCATGGGCCTGGGCGGCCACTGGGACGACTCCCCGTGGACCAGCGCCCACGTCGATCACGCACAGGCCGCCGTCGAGGCCGCGCTCGAGATCGGCGTCACGCTGTTCGACCACGCCGACATCTACACCCGGGGCAAGGCCGAGTCGGTCTTCGGCGAACTGATGCGCCGCCAGCCCTCGCTGCGCGATCGCATCGTGCTGCAGAGCAAGTGCGGCATCCGTTTCGCCGAGGGCGACCTGCCGGGACGCTACGACCTGTCCGGCGGCTACATCGTCGAGGCGGTCGAGGCCAGCCTGAAGCGCCTGGGCACCGAGCAGCTGGACATCCTGCTGCTGCACCGTCCCGACCCGCTGATGCAGCCCGATGAGATCGCCGAGGCCTTCCAGCGCCTGCGCGGCGCAGGCAAGGTCAGCCACTTCGGCGTGTCCAACATGAACGCCGGCCAGATGGCCTGGCTGGGACGCGCGCTGGATCAGCCGCTGGTGGTGAACCAGCTCGAGCTCGGCCTGGGCCACCTGGAGCCGCTGGACGCCGGCACCTGCTTCAACGACCGGCAGGCCGCCGCCCGCCCCGGCGCGCTGGCCTGGACCGGCACGCTGGAGCACTGCCAGCAGCACGGCATCCAGCTGCAGGCCTGGGCCGCGCTGGCCCGAGGCCGCTTCAGCGGCGAGACCGCCACGGACCCTGCCGACGAGGCCGCCCGCGCACTCGTGCACCAGTTGGCCCAGCGTCACGGCGTCAGCCCGGAAGGCGTCCTGCTCGCCTGGCTGATGAAGCATCCCGCCCGCGTCCAGCCCGTCATCGGCTCGGCCAACCCCGCTCGCATCCGCGCCTGCGGCGACGCGCTGCGCATCGAGCTCAGCCGCGAGGAGTGGTACGCCCTCTACATCGCGGCACGCGGCGCGCGCCTGCCCTGAGCGGCGCGCTGTCCGCGGCCCGGCGCGCTCAAGCGGCGTCGAAGTCGGTGCCGCGCGCGACGGGCTCCCACTGGGCCATCTCGGCCAGCAGCGCCTGGGCGTGCGCGCGCACCGCGTCGACCGAGTCCCCGCCCAGTTGCAGCCGCAGCGGCGTGTCCGGCGCGGCGATCGCGCGCTCGATCGCGGCCGCGGCCTTGCGCGGGTCGCCGGGCTGCGTCTGGTGCATGTTCTTCGCGAACTCGCGCGTTCCGCCGATCGCTTCCTCATAGACGCCCAGGATCGGCATGTGCCGCATCGCGCCGCCCGCCAGCTGCGTGCGGAACTGGCCCGGCTCGACGATCAGCACCTTGATGCCGAAGGGCGCGACCTCCTGCGCAAGCGCCTCGCTCGCGCCTTCGATGGCGAACTTGGTCGCCGAGTAGGCGCTGAAGCCGCCGAACGACAGCTGTCCGCCGAGGCTGGAGATGTTGACGATCGCGCCACCGCGCTGCTCGCGCATCACCGGCAGCACCGCGCGGGTCACGGCCATCGCGCCGAAGAAGTTGGTGTCGAAGATGGCGCGCAGCTCGTCATCCGGTGTTTCCTCCAGCGCCCCGAAAACGCCATAGCCGGCGTTGTTGATCAGCACGTCGATGCGGCCGAAGCGGTCGATCGCGGCGGCGACCGCCGCTTCCGGCGCGCCAGCGGCGGTCACGTCCAGCGCCAGTGCCAGCACGCGATCCGGCGCCAGCGCGACCAGGTCGGCCAGCGCCTCGGGCTTGCGCGCGGTGGCGACGACGCGGTGGCCCCGGGCGATCGCGTGCTCGGCGAAGGCGCGGCCCAGTCCGCTGGAGGTGCCGGTGATCAGCCAGGTCTGGACGGCGGCGGCGCGTGGGGTGGTCGAAGCGTTCATGGCGGTGTCCTTGTCGCGGTGGGTGTTGGGTTCGAGGGTCCTGCGCCTGGGCGGATTCCTCCAGCGCATGGCTGCACTGTCGCCGCGAAACACTCATCGATAAAGGTGACAAGACCGCACACATCATTCGATACCATGCATGAATGGATCGATCGCTGCTCGCTCATCTGCCGGTCGTGCTGGAGGTGCACCGGCGCCAGGGATTCGCCGCCGCGGCGAATGCGCTCGGCCTGAGCGCGTCCGCGGTGAGCCACGCGGTGCAGGCGGTGGAACGCGCGCTTGGCGAGCCGCTGTTCACCCGCACCACGCGCAGCGTGCGCCTGACCGCCAGCGGCGAGGTCTTCGTCGCCGCGCTTGGCCCGGCGCTGGACGAGATCACCGAGGCCGTCGACCACGTCGGCGCACAGCGCGGACGCGTCGCCGGCGTGTTGCGGCTCAACGTGCCGCGCATCGCGCTGCCGATCGCGATCACGCCGATGCTGCGTCTGCTGACGGCGCGCCATCCGGAGCTGATCGTCGAGATCGCCACCGACGAAGGGCTCGCGGACATCGTCGCCGCCGGCTTCGATGCCGGCGTGCGGCTGGGCCACACGGTGGCGCAGGACATGGTGGCCGTGCGCCTGACACCGCCGCTGCGGATCGCGCTGGTGGCCTCGCCGGCCTACCTGCAGGCGCATGGCGAGCCGGCGACGATCGCGGACCTCGCGACGCATCGTTGCATCGGCTACCGGTTCGTGAGTTCAGGCGCCGTTTACGACTGGGATCTGAAGGAGCACGGCAAACCGGTCAGCGTGGCCGTGCCCGGACCGGTGCGCGTCACCGACTCGCTCTATGCGAAGGAGCTCGCGCTGCTGGGCGAGGGCATCGCCTATCTCTTCGAGCCGCTGGTCCACGACGAACTGCGCGACGGCACGCTGCGGCAGGTGCTGCCGCGCGCGGGCGTCGAGGAGCCGGGACTGTTCCTCTACTTCCCGCAGCGCGCCGGGCAGCAGGCGAAGCTGCGGGCGCTGATCGAGGTTGCGCGCGAGGTGGAAGCCGCTTCGCGGCCGGGGGCGACAGCCGCGAGAGCTCCGGTCAGAACGCCGCGCTGAGCTCGTTCACCAGCGCGGCGGCGCCGATCTCGCGCACCGCGGAGAAGTTCTGACCCGCCCACAGCGGCGAGAAGTCGCCACTGCCCTGCGCCTCCGCCTTGGCGCGCAGCGGCGCGACGCCGGAGGTCGCCAGCGGGAATTGCGGCGCGGTGTCGCTCAGCGGGCCGACCTCGCGCATGAGCCGGTTGACGATGCCGCGCGCGGGCCGGCCGGTGAACAGGTTGGTGACCGCGGTGTGGTGGTTGGCCGGGTCGCGCAGCGCCGCGCGATGGGGCGCGCTGGTGGTGGCCTCGTCGCAGAGCAGGAACGCCGTGCCGAGCTGCACCGCCGACGCGCCCAGCGCCAGCGCCGCACGGATGCCGCGCACGTCGGCGATGCCGCCGGCCGCGATCACCGGGACCTTCACCGCGCGCACGATCTGCGGCAGCAACGCCATCGTGCCGGGCTGACGCGTCAGATCGTCGCTGAGGAAATGGCCGCGATGGCCGCCCGCCTCCCAGCCCTGCGCGATCACCGCGTCAACGCCCTGCGCCTCGAGCCAGCGCGCTTCGTCGACGGTCGTCGCGTTGCCCAGGATCAGGCTGCCCCAGCCCTTCACGCGCGCGAGCAGATCCGCCGGCGGCAGGCCGAAATGGAAGCTCACCACGGGCGGGCGGAAGGGCTCGACGAGATCGGCGATCTCCGGCGTGAACGGCTGGCGGCCGGGGCCGGCCTTGATCTGCGCGGGATCGATGCCGAACTCGGCGTAGTACGCGCCGAGCCGCTCACGCCAGCGCGCCTCGCGCGCCTCGTCGATCGGCGGCGGGGTGTGGGCGAAGAAGTTGACGTTGAACGGCTTGTCGGTACCGTCGCGCAGCGCCTGCAGTTCCTGCACGAGCGCCTCCGGCGTCAGCAGCGCCGCCGGCAGCGAGCCGAGCCCGCCCGCGTTGCTCACCGCCAAGGCCAGCCGCGCGCCCTGCACGCCGGCCAGCGGCGCCTGGATCAGCGGCAGCCGGGTGCCGAGGAAGAACGGAGCAAAGGGCGCGCTGGACAGGGGCATGGCGACGGGTCCTGATCTCGATGAACGAGCGGCCATGATCGCGCAAGGGCAAAGCCCCTGTCAGGCGTTCTGCATCTCGAAGGGCGGAATGCGGCGGCCGTCGACGTCGGTGAAGCCATATTCAGCGGCAAGGTCGCCAGCGCGCAGCACCTGGCCGGTGCGATACATGACGCGCGGATCGGCCGCGAGCGCGGCGACCGCGCGGCCGACGTAGCGGGGGGATTCGGTGCCGGCGAGCTCGGGGCGAGACTGCCAGTGCGCTTCGTCGGTATGGTGCCCGGCGAGGACGAACTCGGTCCGCATCCAGCCCGGGGAGACCGCGACGGAAGCGACGCCGTGAGGCCGGAGATCCTGCGCCATGCCGCCCGCCAGGCGCGTCATCGCGGCCTTCGCCAGGTCGTAGACCAGGTTGCCCTTGAGGAAATGACCGCGATCCCAGAAGGTCGTCGTGACGATCAGGCCAGCGCCGCGCTCAATCAACAGCGGCGCGGCGGCGCGGCTGGCCAGCAGGTGGTTGCGCACGCCGCGATCCATCATCGCGTCCCATTCGTCCAGGGGTCGCTCCCAGAAGGGCGCGTCGAACACGCCGCTGAACACCTCGTGACCACCCCAGGCGTTGTTGACGAGCACGTCGAGGCGGCCCTGCTCGGCTTGCACGCGCTGGAAGAGCGCGGTGACCTGAGCATCGTCGGTGTGGTCGCAGCGCGCAGCGATGCCGCGGCCGCCGAGCCGGGTGACCTCGTCGGCGGTGTCGTCGATGGTGCCGGGGATGATGGGGAGATTCGCGAGCGATTGCAGACGTGCGTACTGCGTGGCGGGGTGGGCGCGCGTGCTGCGGCCGGTGACATAGACGGTGGCGCCTGCGGCGCCCAGCTCCAGTGCGATGCCTCGGCCCGCGCCACGGCTGCCGCCGGTGACAACGGCCACGTGGCCCGCCAGCGGCCGGCCGGTTCGTTCGGTGCTCATGTCGTCTCCCGTTGGTGTTGAAGGGAAACGATACGCGGCCCTCGCGGTGAAGCGGGTCAAGTCCTGTCAGCAGACTGCGGCCAACTCCCTCGCCCCGCCGTGCGGGGAGAGGGTGGGGGAGAGGGGTCTCCCCGGCGATTCACTTGCAGGTAAAGCTCTTCGCGTTCACTTCCTTGACATTGCCCGTGCCGCAGGTGGCCGTGGCCTGGTCGCTCATCTTGCGCACGTCGTCCATGCGCTGGGTGCTGGCCTCGGTGGTATTGGGGGCGATGACGCAGCCGGTGGACAGGATCGCGGCGGCGGACGCGAGCAGCAGAGCGGCGGGGCGGATGGTCATGGAAGATTTCCCTCTACGGTTGGTGTGATCGCGCCGCAGTCTAGGCGCTGCCCCTCCTCGCGGCCGGCGTTCCGACGAACTGCATCCTCGCCCGCATGAACTGCATCGCCGGCCGACGCGCCGGGGAACCACTGTCTGCGATCTCCGCCTCGCCCCCCTCAAGGCCGGGCCAGCGCCTCCACCGGATCGAGCCGCGCCGCGTTGCGCGCCGGCAGGAACCCGAAGATCACGCCGATCAGCGACGACACCGCGAACGCCCCCGCGATCGCCGTCACCGACACCAGCATCCGGAACCCCGCCGCCTCCGCGAAGTGGTTGAAGATCAGGCTCGCGCCCACCGCCAGGGCCACGCCCAGCCCGCCGCCGATCAGGCACACGAGCACCGCCTCGATCAGGAACTGCCGCAGGATGTCCGCCTGCCGCGCCCCCACCGCCATGCGCACCCCGATCTCCCCGGTGCGCTCGGTCACCGACACCAGCATGATGTTCATCACCCCGATCCCGCCCACCAGCAGCGAGATGAACGCGATCGCCGAGATCAGCAGCGTGATCGCCCCGGTCGTCTGCTCCACCGTCTTGCGGATGCTGTCGGTGTTGAACAGGAAGAAGTCGGTGGTCCCATGCCGCTGCGCCAGCAACTTCCGGATGCCCTGCTCCGCCGCCGCATTGGGCACCGCGTCGCTGACCCGCACGGTGATGCTGCTCACATGGTCCTGGCCGCTCATGCGGTTCATCGCCGTCGTGTAGGGCACCCACACATTGATCGAGTCATCGTTGCCGAAGGCGCTGGACTTCTTCGCCGTCACGCCGACGATGCGCACCGGCACGCTGCCCAGCAGGATGACCTCGCCCAGCGCCGGCTCGCCATGGGGAAACAGCCGCTTGCGCGCGTTGTCGTCGATGACCGCGTCCTGCGCCCGCGCCCGCACCGCCGCCGCGTCGAAGGCCCGCCCCTGCGCCAGCGTGTAGCCGCGCACGCGGAAGAACTGCTCGCCGACGCCGCTGACGCTGGCGCCGACATCGACATTGCGATAGCGCAGCCCCGCGCTGACCGCCACCGACGGCGTCACGCTGTCGACATAGCCCAGCTGCGCCAGCGCGTCCGCGTCGCCTGCGCGCAGCGTCCGGATCGCGCCGGCGCGCCGGTCGCCGAAGCCCTCGCCCGCCATCACGTCGATGGTGTTCGTCCCCATCGCATTGATGTCGGCGAGCACCTTCTGCCGCGTCCCCTGCCCCAGCCCGACCACCGACACCACCGAGGCGATGCCGATGATGATCCCCAGCATCGTCAGCAGCGTGCGCAGCCGGTGCGCCAGCATGGCCTTGAGCGCCATGCGCGTGGCCTCGGCCACGCGCGCCAGCACCGCCGCCCAGGCCGGTCCCGCCGGCGCGGGGTCCGGCTTGGCGAGCACCGCCGGCGGCGCGGCGTCCGGACGCCGGCGGTCGGCGACGATGACGCCATCGCTGATCTCGATCACGCGCTGCGCATGCCCGGCCACCTGCGCGTCGTGCGTCACCAGGATCACGGTGTGGCCGTCGGCATGCAACTCCTCGAGGATCTTCATCACCTCGCGGCCGCTGGCCTGATCGAGCGCGCCCGTGGGCTCGTCGGCCAGGATCACGTCGCCGCCGTTCATCAGCGCCCGCGCGATCGACACTCGCTGCTGCTGACCGCCGGACAGCTGGCCCGGCCGGTGATGCAGCCGCTCCGCCAGCCCCAGCCGCGCGAGCAACGCCTTCGCGCGCGCGTGCCGGTGCTCGGTCCGCGCGCCGGCGTAGATCGACGGGATCTCGACGTTGCCGACCGCGTCCAGGTCGCCCAGCAACTGATAGCGCTGGAAGATGAAGCCGAAATGCTCGCGCCGCAGCCGGGCGAGCTCATCCGGCCCCATCGCGCCGGTCTCCTGGCCGGCAACGCGGTAGCTGCCGCGGGTCGGCCGGTCCAGGCAGCCCAGGATGTTCATCAGCGTCGACTTGCCGGAGCCCGACGGACCGATGATGGCGACCATCTCGCCAGCCTCGATCGTCAGGTCGACATCGCGCAGCACCGCCACGGTGCCCTCGCCGGCCGGATATTCGCGGACGAGGCCGCGCAGTTCAAGGAGGGCCGCCATGCTCAGTTCTCCAACGGCGACGGACGAAGCTCGTCGCCGAACCCCATGGCATCAGCCACGCTGGCGCCCGCGGACGGCTTGGCCTCGGAAGTGACCACCTTCTCTCCTTCTTCCAGCCCATCGAGGACCTGCGCGCGAACACGGTTGTTCAGGCCGATGCGGACCTCCCGGTCCTCAAGCTGCCCGTCCTCGCCCACCACGCGAACCCGGTAACGGTCGGTCTTGCCCTCGCGGGGGCCGAGCGCCGCCACGGGGATCGACAGCACGCCCTTGGCCTGCGTCAGCACGATCGACGTCTGCGCCGTCATGTTGATGCGCAGCGTGCCGTCGGGATTGGGCACGTCGAAGATACCGTTGTAGTAGATCGCGTTGGCCGCGCCCGAGACGGTCGACGTCGACAAGCCCGAGACATTCGCCGCGTCGGCCAGCCCCGTGTCGCCGGGCTCGACCGCGCGCAGCGTGGCCCGGATCCGGCGGTCGGGCTCGCCCAGGAGCGCGAAGTGCACCGGCATGCCGATCTTGACTCGCGGCACGTCGGCTTCGGAGATGCGCGCCTTGATCGTCATCGTGTCCAGCCGCGCCAGCTTGATGATGGTGGGCGCACTCTGCGTGGCGTTCACCGTCTGGCCCTGTTCGGTGACGATGGCAACGACGGTGCCGTCCATCGGTGCCAGCACCTTCGCATAGCCCAGGTTCAGCCGCGCGGTGTCCACCTTGATGCGGGCCTGCTCGACCATGGCACGCTGCGACTCGGCATCGGCGCGCGCGGTGTTGAGCGCCGCTTCCGCGGTTTCCAGATCGGCGCGCGCGCCGGCATCGCCCGAGGCCAGCTCGCGCTGCCGCTTCGCGGCGAGGTCGGCCTGCTCCAGCGTCGCCCGCCGCGCGGTCAACAGCGCTCGGGCGCTGCGCAGCGAGGCCTCGGCATCGCGCAACTCGTTGCGCTGCGTCAGCGCGTCGATCTCGGCGATCAACTGGCCTTCCTTGACCCTGTCGCCCAGCGCCACCGCGAGCCGCTTGACCTCGCCGGATGCACGGGCGCCGACACTCACCAGCTTGAAGGCGTTGATCGTGCCGGTGGCCAGCACGCTGACCTCCAGGTCGCCGCGTTCGACCGCGGCCGACGTCACCTGCGGCGGCGGCAGTGGGCTGAACCAGATCATCTTCACCGCCACGCCCGCAGCCGCGAGCCCCGCCACGACCAGCACCAGCCGGCCCGGCCTCATCCATTGCTTCATTGGAAATCCCTCGATCCTTGATCACGCCGCGACGAGCCAGCCGTCGCGCGCTTCACAGTTGTGGCGACCGTGTCGCCGCTTCGCCTGCTCGGCCGTCTCTGCCGCTTTCGCCCTCTCGCCAGCCGCCGCCGAGCACCTTGTAGAGCGTGATGCGGTTGAGCTGCTCGCTCAGCCGCAGCGTCACCAGCGCCTGCTGCGCGCCGACCAGCGAGCGCTGCGCGACCAGCAGGTCCAGTTGCGTCGTGCTGCCGGCGCGGTACTGCGCCTGCGCCAGACGGAGCTGGCGCTCCGCCGAGTCCAGCAGCGCCTGCTGCGCGGCCAGCCGATCAGCCAGCGTCGCGCGCACGGCGAGCGCGTCGGCGACCTCGCGGAACGCCGTCTGCACCGTCTTGTCGTAGGTCGCCAGCGCGATGTCGCGGCTGGCCTCGGCCTGGCGCACGGCCGCGTCGCGCGCGCCACCATCGAAGATCGGCAGCGAGGCGGAGGGGCCGAAGCTCCATAAGCCGCTGCCCGCCTTGAACAGCCCGGACAGCGCACTGCTGCCGGTGCCCGCACTCGCGGTCAGGCTGATGGACGGGAAGCGCGCCGCGCGTGCCGCGCCGATGTCGGCGTGCCTGGCGATCAGCGCATGCTCGGCCGCGAGCACGTCGGGACGGCGTTGCAGCACGCTCGACGGTACGCCGGCGGGCAAATCGACCAGCAGGCTCACCGTTGCCAGCGCGTCGTCGGCGCACGGCTCGAAGTCCGCGGGCAGCGCCGCGCCGAGCAGCAGCTCCAGAGCATGACGGTCCTGCTCGATCGTCGCGGGATAGGCGGCGGCCTCGGCGATCGCGCTCTGCACCGCCGTCTCCGCCTGCGCAAGCACCAGGCCCGACACCGCGCCCGCCGCATGTCGGCGGTGGGTCAGCGCCAGCGAGCGCTGCTGGCTCTCCAGCGTCTGCAGAGCGAGGCGCTGGCGCTCCAGGTCGGCGGCCCAAGTCAGCCAGGCGCTCGCGGTCTCGGCAACCAGCGAGATCTGGACGCTGCGGCGCGATTCGGCGGCGCCCAGCAGCGACGCTTCGGCCGACGCGCTCAGGTTGCGCACGCGGCCGAAGAAGTCGAGCTCGAAGCTGGACAGCGCCAGCTGCATCGACACCTGCTGCGTGACCCGGCTCGCGATGCCGCTGCGCGTTGCGCCAGCGATGGCGCCCACCGCGGGCAGACGCTGCGCATCGGTCTGGCGAAAGACGGCACGGGCCTGCTCGACCTGCAGCGCCGCCACGCGCAGGTCGCGGTTTTCGCGCAGCGCCAGGGCAACGGCGCCGCGAACGCGCGGGTCGAGGAACATCGCCCGCCACTCCAGTTCGGGCGCGCCGGTGGCCGACGCAGAGCCGGCCCTGCTCGGAACGGCGGCCTCGGGACGGCGGTAGTCCGGTGCCAGGTTGACGCAGCCCGTCAGCGCCAGCGCGGTGACCAGCGTGAGAGCCAGGCCGTGTGGCATCAGGCGGGGAGTGGGCGACGGAAGGCGGCGCGAGGATCGCGGCCCCCGGCTCGGGAATGGGCTCATCGGCGGGGTTCAGGCAAAGCGGAAACGACGAAGACGACGCCGGACCTGACCTGCGCTCCTCATGGGAGTCACGGAACCTTGGTCTCGGCGAGCCCGAGTCTCCAACCCGACGATGGAGCGCTCACTGCGAATCCATTGAGATTCGATGGAGCACATCGATGACCGATTGCCGCATCTTCACGCGTGGCGGCGCCGCCGCTTCCCACGGCGGTGTTCGCTTCGGTCGCGCCTGTGTCCAGCATCTGGATCCACCGCTCGTCCACGGATGCGCAACGCAATCTCCATCTGATCGCGAGAGAGTGCTCGTCCCGGAGCAGTCGCCTCCGACGACGTATCGCAAACATGCCGCGCCGCGTGCCGGTTCCTCGCCGCAGGCCTCATACACCGCGTCGGGAGCAGCGATGCGCTTACCTTCAACAGAGATTCCATGAATTACGAGACGCCGCAAGCGGGACCGACGCGGTCGCAAGGTCCTGGGCAGCAATCTGCGCTTCAAACGTTGACTGCCCTGAGCAAGGTGCACGCCGGCAAGCTGACGCTGACGTTCGGTCTGGTGCTCCTGGAAAACTCGCTCATGGTGGCGTATCCGCTGTTCGCCGGCTTCGCCATCAACGCGATCCTGGACGGAAACCTGTTCAGGGCCATGCTCTACGCGGGCGTGGTGATGGCCTTCTGGGTCATTGGCGCCATCCGCCGGGCCGTGGACACAAGGACGTTCACGACCATCTACGCCGAACTGGCCGTGCCGGTGGTGCTCAGACAGCGTTCACAACAGCAGAGCACTTCGACGGCAGCGGCGCGCGTTGTGCTGGCCCGAGAGTTCGTCGACTTCTTCGAGGACCACATTCCGATCATTGCGACGGCTCTGATCGCGCTCGTTGGCGCGGTCGGCATGCTCTTGTGGCTCGAACCATGGCTGGGCGCGGCGTGCCTTCTCGCCTTGATTCTTTGCGCCATGCTGATGCCGGGATTTGCCCGCAAGAACGAGGAACTCCACGGTCGACTGAACACCAGACTCGAGAAGGAAGTTCGTCTTGTCGATTCGGTCGGCGCGTCCACGCTGACGCGCCACTATCGAACGCTCGCGATGCTGCGAGTGCGCCTTTCTGACCGGGAAGCGACCGCGTACTTGATCATCGGCGCGGCAGCGGCCACGCTCTTCGCCATCGCGATCTACGAGCTGTCCACTGGCATCGGTGTCAAGGCTGGCCACATCTACTCGGTGATGACCTACCTGTGGAACTTCGTCATTGGCCTCGACGACGCGCCTTCGGTCGTGGACAAGTTGGCGAGGCTGAAAGACATTGGGAAACGCGTCGATCCTGGCATGGATCAAAAGGCTGAGCGACCAGCGTGATCTGGCGAGGAACATGGCGCGCCACGAGCCCGCGATCCGCTTCGATCAGGACCTGATGTCCCGACAGACACAGCTTGCCCCGGGAGACCGGCCGCTCCCGCCTCGCCATCCGCGGCCGTACGCTGCCAGCAGTCTGTCAGGCGCTCTTGGCGAGTGCGGCAATCTCCGCGGCGCTCAGGGCTCCGGCATAGATGCGGAAGTCCTGCAGGCGGCCGTTGAACGCCGGGTGCCCCCAGTTGCGCCCCAGGAAGGTCACCTGGTCTCCCACCTGACGCGGTGACAGCGTCATGTGGTCCGCATTCGCCACCTCATTGCCATCCATATAGAGCCGCCCCGTCGTGCCTTTCTGCGTGTAGGCCACATGAACCCAGCGCCTCGTGGGCAGGGCACTGGGGCCTTCCACCGCACGAATGTCGTTTCCGGTGGCGCCGAATATTCCGAACTGCAGTCCGCCTCGGCCGGCCTGAGCGGCAATGCCGAGGGCGGAATTGGCATCGGTCCCGGCGAACAGGATGCAGGTGTTCCAGCGGTACCCGTTGGCATAGGTCCATATCGACACCGTGAAGTCGTCCAGGTTGTTGAACAGACCCGCCGGCAGCTGGATGCCCGCTGACTTGCCATCGAACGCGGGAGCCTGGTCCTTGTTGCGCCCTTCGCCCCAAGTCACGCCGTCCAGCAGCTTGCCCTCCACGGGCGTCGCGACGCCATCCGGATTCAACAGCACGCCGACAGGGGCCGTGCCGGTCACGCCGCCCAGCGGCATGCGAAAGCGCAGCTCGCCAGGGGCCGCGACTCGAACCGTGTTGGAGCCGGCACGCGGCGCGCCCGGACCTTGCGCAACGACCTGGTAGAACCAGACGCCGTTGGACGGTGCATCGGTGTAGGTGAGCAGCTGGTCCGCAGCCACCGTGGCCACCGTCGTGAAGGGGCCCCTGGGTGACGTGCCGCGCTGCACCAGATAGGACGTTGCTCCCACGCTCCCCCACCACGACAACAGCACGCGGCCGTCATTCAGATGACCCGTGAGGCCGGACGGCGGCTTCATCGGCCCGGCATACGGCACGCGGCGATGGATCAGCGTCGGCCACCAGATGTCGTCGCTGCTGCCGCCGTACTTCGCCTCGCAGTACGGCACCATGCGCGCGACGTTCGGTGCCGCTATTCCCAGGCGGTTGACATAGTGGTTGAACATCGGCTCCCAGCAATTGCGCCCGAATCCGATGTATTTGCCGTCAGGGGTGGGACCAAAGGCCACCTCCGTCCATTGGCTGGTGTGCGGCGCGGTCGGGTTCTGCTCAGGCACGAACGGCATGGGGTAGGGCTTGCCGTTCTCGTCCTGCAGGTTGGTCCGCGCCACGTACTCGGCGGCCGCGAGGAAGCGGTTGTTGTACAGCCCGTAGAGGTCGTCGCCCTGGTTCCAGGCCATTTCCATCACGTCGCCGCCGAGCGACATGCCCAGCGTCGCGTGCCCCTGATCGCGCCCGCTCTCCTCCCATTGCCCCAAGTGGCCGGGGTGCAGGTAGTACACGCCGTGCAGGGCCGAGCCGTTGCCGAAGTTCCGCAGCTTGCCGCGGTTGTTGCAGGCGTACGCATCGACGGCCTGCCGGTACAGCTCGGCGTTGTCGCAGAAGATGCCGATGGCCATGGCGCCGACCATGGAGGCCATGTCCCAGTTGGCGTGGGACCCGATGCGGCCCTCGCTGAGGAACCACGAGGAGATGGGCGCGAACACCGTCATCAGCATGTCCTGGAAGCGCTTCAGGTTCTCCCGTGGCCAACCGGAGTAGGTACGCAGGATCTCTCCGATCTGCGCGAGCTGGTGGCCCTGCATGCCGGCCATCAGGATGAAGGTGTGGTCGTCATGGGCGGTCGACCCCGGCGGGACGGTCCCGACCACCTTCAGCGTGTTCGCCCAGGCGTCCAGGAACTCCGCCGCCTTGTCGGCGAAGCGATCGTCACCCGACAGCTTCCAGCGCAGCGCCAAGCTCCAGGCGCGCCAGATGTCGACGTAGAGGTTGTTCTTGCTGCCATCCTGCCGGTAGACGCCCGCCAACGGATAGGGTCGAGTTTCCAAGCCGCCGAACTTGTCGACACACAGCTTGTTGTACCAGTTCGTCCAAGGTTGCTGACCGGTCTTGATCAGGTCACGGATGCGCGCGAAGTCCGGCTCCGTGACGAGCAGGCCCGGATGCTGGAACACGCCCGTGACGGACGCGGGCTGACGCTGGGTCGTCGCGGGCGGCTGGATTCCGGCAGCTGGCGACAAGCTCTCTGGCGCGGCAGCAGGCGCCTCGGATACAGCGGCGTCCGCCTGGGGCCCGGAGCCGGCACTGCCGCCGCAGGCGTGCAACACGGGCAGCAGCGGGAACAGACCCAAGCCCAGCGACAAAGCACGCCGGGCCGGGCTGGCCGGGTGAACGGAATCGAAGTCTTGATCGGCAGGTGTCGACATATCCCATCCCTGGAGCAGCAGCTTTGGAGGCCCGCAGCGTAAAGGCGCCGCATTCATCGGCGATGATTTTGGTCTGACCGGTTGCGACAATTTGTGCGCAATCACATGACCTGAGCACGCTCCGCCCGGACCTGCCGCCCCTGCTCCGCTTCGACGGCGGCTACGTCAACGACCGTCAGGACCCAAGCGGTCCGACCAATCAGTCAGTAGCCGAAGGCTTTGGAGCGAGGCGTTGCGGCCCTCCAGCCCTCAACCGGCGTCCCGCTGCCGCTCCGCCTCACGCCAGTCCTTCGGCGAACGCCCCGTGAGCCGCCGGAAGAACCGCGTGAAGTAGGCCGGGTCCGAGAAGCCCAGCCCATCCGAGATCTGCCGCACCTGCAGCGTCGTGTAGCCCAGTTCGCGCTTGGCCTCCAGCAGCAGGCGCTGATGCAGCACGTCCAGCGGCGAGCAATGCAGATGCCGGCGGCACAGCCGGTTCAGCTGAGTGGGCGTGATGCCCAGCGGCTCGGCCAGCGCCGCCAGCGGCGGGTGCTGGCGGAAGTGACGCTCGACCTGCTCCCGGAAGCGGGCCAGATGCACCATCGAGCGCCCTTCGATCGCACCGCTCGACGCCGACTCCTCCACCAGCCGCGGCAGCCGCGCGACCAGGGCCGCCAGCATCAGGACCGCGCCGTCCAGCGCCTGGCCGCGCCAGCGATGCAGGGCCGCGTACTCCGTCCGCAGCGCGCCGGTGACCGAGCACAGCGCGCTCAGCGGCGCCGATCCGCGCCTGAGCGGCAGCGCCCGCGCATGACCCAGCTCCTCCCACAGGCCGCCCGCACCTTCCAGCAGCTTGCGCAGCCGCGCCTGGTCCAGCGTCACGACCTGCCCCTGCGTCTCCGGCGCGAAACCGAAGCCGTGCACCGCGAAGGTCGGTACCCACACGGCCGCCGGCCCGCGCAGCGTCAGCTCGCGGCCGTCGATGCCGACCCGGGCGCTGCCCCGCTCGATCAGCAGCAGCTGCAGCAGCGCGGCGTGCCGGTGCGGCCGGATTTCCCAATTGTGCAAGCGGCTGCGATCGGCGATCGATTCCAGATGCAGCCCGTCCAGCGCCGCGTCCCGTCCCAGCTCGCCATAGAGCTCATACGAGGGCAATTGCGAAGAAGCGGGCGCGCGCGGCATGGTTCGGATTGTGCAATCACTGGTTCACTGCGTGCATTCCTTCCCCGCCTCTGCCGGCCTAGTCTCGCGGCCAGACCAACAAACAGACGGAGCGGGACATGAAGACCTTGCGCACCCAGGTGCTCATCATCGGAGCCGGACCGGCGGGGCTGCTGCTGGGGCAGTTGCTGCACAAGGCCGGCGTGGACAACCTCATCCTGGAGCGCCAGACCGGCGACTACGTGCTGGGCCGCATCCGCGCCGGCGTGCTCGAGCAGACGACAGCGGACCTGCTGGACGAAGCGGGCGTCGGCGCCCGCATGCACGCGGAGGGCCTCGTGCATCACGGCTTCGATCTGATGGTCGATGGCCAGCGCCATCACGTGGACCTGCACCGGCTGACCGGCGGCAAGTCGGTGGTGGTCTACGGCCAGACCGAGGTCACGCGCGACCTGATGCAGGCCCGCGCCGCAGCCGGTCTGCCGACCTTTCATGGCGCTGCGGATGTGCAGCTCTCGGGCTTCGACACCGGCCATCCGCTGGCCCGCTGCACCGTGGACGGCGAGACCGTCGAGGTGCGCTGCGACTTCATCGCCGGCTGCGACGGCTACCACGGCGTGAGCCGCGCCAGCGTGCCGCCCGGCGCGATCCAGACCCATGAGAAGGTCTATCCCTTCGGCTGGCTGGGCCTGCTCAGCGACACGCCGCCGGTCTCGCACGAACTCATCTATGGGCGTCACGAGCGCGGCTTCTCGCTGTGCAGCATGCGTTCCAGCACCCGCAGCCGCTACTACCTCCAGGTCCCGCTGACCGAGCGGGCCGAGGACTGGAGCGACGCCCGCTTCTGGGACGAACTGCGCCGGCGTCTCGATCCCTGCACCGCGGACGCGCTCGTCACCGGCCCTTCGCTCGAGAAGAGCATCGCGCCGCTGCGCAGCTTCGTCGCCGAGCCGATGCGCTTCGGCCGCCTGTTCCTGGCCGGCGACGCTGCCCACATCGTGCCGCCCACCGGCGCCAAGGGGCTGAACCTGGCGGCCTCCGACGTGCGCTACCTGTCGCAGGCGCTGATCGAGCACTACCGCGAGCGCAGCGACGCCGGCATCACGCATTACTCGGCCCGCTGCCTGTCCCGGGTCTGGAAGGCCGAGCGCTTCTCGTGGTGGTTCACCGGCCTGATGCACCCGCTGCCGGACGAGCCCGCGATCGATGCCCGGCTGCGCCGCGCCGAGCTGGACTATCTGGTCGGCTCCGACGCCGCGATGACGGCGATGGCCGAGAACTACGTCGGCCTGCCCTGGTGATTCAGCGCAGGGGCGGCGGCTCCTGGCGCGCCAGGCGCATCAGCAAGGCCGCCGTGCGCTGCGTCAGCGGCGTCGAGCGCTTGAGCGCCGGCGTCACCAGGCACAGCGTCATGCGCACGTCGGCGTCCGCGAACGGCGTGACCGCCAGCCGCTCCGGATGCTCGAAGGCGCGCAGCACGTCCTCGCTCAGCGCCGCATGACCCAGGCCCGCGCCCACCAGCTCCAGGATCGCCGGCACGCTCGACACCTCCCAGTCCACGCGCAGCTGCACGCCCGCCATCGCGGCGGCCTCCTCCATGCGCTTGCGGAACACATGGCCGCGCTGCGGCATGACGAGCGGGTAGCGCGACAGTCCGGCCAGCGTGAGCGGCCCCGGCGGCGCCGCGCCGGCGGGGCTGAGCAGGCGCAGTGACTCCTCGCGCAGCGGCAGGATCTCCAGCGCCGGCAGCGGCTCCGGGTTGTAGACCAGGGCCAGGTCCGCCCGGCCCGACACCAGCCACTCGGTCAGATGGGCCGAGAAGCCCTCCATGACGACCAGCCGCGCGCGCGGACAGGCGACCCGGAAGGCCTCGATCAAGGGCAGCGTGTGCAGCCGCGCCTGCGTCGGCGGCATCGCCACGACGATCTGTCCCAGCGGTTCATGGCGATGGGCCGACAGGTCGTCGCGCGCCTGCGCCACCAGATGCAGGATGCCCTGCCCATGCTCCAGCAAGCGGCGTCCCGCCTCGGTCAGCTCGACGCCGCGGCCGTTGCGCAGGAACAGGGTCTCGTGCAGCTCCGTCTCCAGCGCCCTCACCTGCCGGCTCAGCGCCGGCTGGGCCACGCCCAGCACCAGCGCCGCCTTGCTGAAGCTGCCGTGTTCGGCCACCTGGATGAAGTACTCGAGCTGGTTCAGGGTCATGCCGCGATCTTGGCAGAAGCGATGCCGATTCGATATAGCAGCTAGCCCGAGCCAGACCTAGCGTGATAGACGCGATGCACGAAGAATCGCCCTCCATCCCCTTCCACCGGCGAGCGCATGAGCACCGCACTGACCCTCATCTCCTCCATGGCCACGCGGCATCTGCTCGCCGACCTGGCCCAGGCCCATGCGCGGGCCGGTGGACCGGAGACCCGGATCGAATCGGTCGGTGGCGTGGATGCCGCCCGGCGGGTGCGCGGCGGCGAGGTCTTCGACGCCGTCGTGCTGGCCAGCGACGCGATCGCCCGGCTCGACGCCGATGGGCGGCTGCGGCCCGGCAGCATCCGGCCCATCGCCGATTCCAGCGTCGCCATCGCCGTGCAGGCCGGCGCGCCGCGGCCCGACACCGGCAGCGAGGCGGCCCTGCGCGCGGCGGTCCTGGGGGCTCGCGCCATCGGCTATTCGACCGGTCCGAGCGGCACGGCGCTGATGGCCCTGTTCGAGCGCTGGGGCCTGACGGACGCGCTGAAGGACCGCCTCGTCCAGGCCCGACCCGGCGTGCCCGTCGGCAGCCTGGTGGCCAGCGGCGAGGTCGAGCTCGGCTTCCAGCAGCTCAGCGAGCTGATGGACCTGCCGGGCATCACGCTGCTCGGCGGCATGCCGCCAGGGCTCGAGATCGTGAGCCGCTTCAGCGGCGCCGTCCCGGTCACCGCGGCCCGGCCCGAGGCGGCGCAGGCGCTGCTGGACTTTCTGGCGAGCCCGGCCAGCGACGAATCCAAACGACGACACGGCATGCAAGCCGTGCGCGACCCCCAAGACGGGCGCTGACCCGTCCAACCGCCAGGAGACAAGCTTGGACCCTCGACCCATCGCCCCCGCCGGCGCCCGCACGGTGGACGTGCAGCGCCTCATCGACGACCACCCGCTGTCCGGCTGGCAGTGGCTGGTCTTCGCGATGTGCTTCCTCATCGTGCTGCTCGACGGCTTCGACACCGCCGCCATCGGCTACATCGCGCCCTCCCTCATCAAGGAGTGGGGCGTCACCAAGCCGATGCTGGGCCCGGTGCTCAGCGCGGCGCTCTTCGGCCTGGCCGCGGGGGCGCTGTCGGCCGGTCCGGCGGCCGACCGCCTCGGCCGCAAGCGCGTGCTGACGATCGCGGTGCTGGTCTTCGGCCTGGCGTCGCTGGCCTCGGCCTTCGCCGCCGACCTGTCGCAGCTCGCCACGCTGCGCTTCATCACCGGACTGGGCCTGGGCGCCGCCATGCCCAACGCCGTGACGCTGATGAGCGAGTACTGTCCGACCTCGCGCCGCTCCACGCTGACCAACCTGATGTTCTGCGGTTTCCCGCTGGGCGCGGCCTGCGGCGGTTTCCTGGCCGCGTGGATGATTCCGCAATGGGGCTGGCGCAGCGTGCTGGTGCTGGGCGGCATCGCGCCGCTGCTGCTGACGCTGGCCATGGTCGCGCTGCTGCCCGAATCGGTGCGCTTCCTGGTGACGCGGCGCCAGAGCGTCGAGCGCATCCGCGCCGCGCTGGCCCGCATCGCCGGCGCGCGCGTCCACGACTACGACCGCTTCACGCTCAGCGAGACCCGCGTCGTCACCAACGAACGCGGCGGCCTGGCCCAGGTGATGGCACGGCCCTACCGCCTGGGCACGCTGATGCTCTGGACCGCCTACTTCATGGGCCTGGTCATCTTCTACGGCCTGATCAACTGGATGCCGCTGCTGCTGAAGGAAGCCGGGCTGGAGCCGCGGACGGCGACGCTGATCTCCGCCCTCTTCCCGCTCGGCGGCATCGGCGCCGTGTTCTTCGGCTGGCTGATGGACCGCTTCGAGCCCAACCGGCTGCTGGCGCTGGGCTGGGCGCTGACCTCGGTGGCGATCTTCTCGATCGGCCAGTTGGTGGGTCAGGTGGGCCTGCTCGTCGTCAGCGTCTTCCTGGCCGGCGTGCTGATGAACACCTCGCAGTCCTCGCTGGCGCCACTGGCCGCGGCCTTCTATCCCACCAACGGACGCGCCACCGGCGTGGCCTGGATGATGGGCGTGGGCCGCTTCGGCGGCATCGCGGGCTCCTTCCTGGTGGCCCAGCTCAACCTGATGCAGGCCAGCATCGGCACGGTCTTCACGGTCGTGGCCATTCCCGCGCTCATCGCCGCCGCGGCCCTGTGGGTCAAGCGCGGCACCGATCGCGCCACCGATCCCGACGACGAGCCCGCGGCCAGCGCGCTCGCCCACTGACCCTTCCGGACCCGTCCCATGATCATCGACATCCACGGCCACTACACCACCGCGCCCAAGGCGCTGGAGGACTGGCGCCACCAGCAGATCGCCGCCATCAAGGATCCGTCGCTCAAGCCCCGGGCCGCAGACCTGAGGATCAGCGACGACGAGCTGCGCGAGACCATCGAGAGCAACCAGCTGCGGCTGATGCGCCAGCGCGGCTCGGACCTGACGATCTTCAGCCCGCGCGCCAGCTTCATGGCCCATCACATCGGGGACTTCGAGGTCTCCAGCACCTGGGCCGCCATCTGCAACGAGCTCTGCTTCCGCGTCAGCGAGCTCTTCCCCGAGCATTTCGTCCCCGCCGCGATGCTGCCGCAGTCCCCGGGCGTCGCGCCTGAAACCTGCATTCCCGAGCTGATCAAGTGCGTGGAGCAGTACGGCAACGTCGCGATCAACCTCAACCCCGATCCCTCCGGCGGCCACTGGACCAGCCCGCCGCTGACCGACCGCCACTGGTACCCCCTCTACGAGAAGATGGTCGAGTACGACATCCCGGCGATGGTCCACGTCAGCACCAGCTGCAACGCCTGCTTCCACACCACTGGCGCGCATTACATCAACGCCGACACGACGGCCTTCATGCAGTTGCTGCAGGGCGACCTGTTCAAGGACTTCCCGACGCTGAAGTTCATCATCCCGCACGGCGGCGGCGCCGCTCCCTACCACTGGGGCCGCTACCGCGGACTGGCGCAGGAGCTGAAGAAGCCGCTGCTGACCGAGCATCTGCTGAACAACGTCTTCTTCGACACCTGCGTCTATCACCAGCCCGGCATCGACGTGCTGACGAAGGTGGTGCCGGTGAAGAACATCCTCTTCGCCAGCGAGATGATCGGCGCGGTGCGCGGCATCGATCCGGAGACCGGCTTCCACTACGACGACACGAAGCGCTACATCGAGGCCAGCACCCAGCTCACCGCCGATGAGAAGCACGCGATCTACGAAGGCAACGCGCGCCGCGTCTATCCGAGGCTGGACGCGAGGCTGAAGGCAAAGGGGCTCTGAGATGTACGAACTTGGTGTGGTCCATCGCAATATCCGGCGCGCCGACCGCGAAGCGGCGGATGCGCTCGCCGCGCTCGGCTCGGCCACGGTGCACGAGGCCATGGGCCGGGTCGGCCTGCTCAAGCCCTACATGCGGCCGATCTACCCGGGCGCGCAGGTCTCGGGCACGGCCGTGACCGTGCTGCTGCAACCGGGCGACAACTGGATGATGCATGTCGCGGCGGAGCAGATCCAGGACGGCGACATCGTGGTGGCGGCCGTCACCGCCGAATGCAGCGACGGCTACTTTGGCGACCTGCTCGCCACCTCCTTCCAGGCGCGCGGCGCGCGCGCGCTGGTCATCGACGCCGGCGTGCGCGACGTCAGGACGCTGCAGCAGATGGGCTTTCCGGTCTGGAGCAAGGCCATCAGCAGCAAGGGCACCATCAAGGCCACGCTGGGCTCGGTCAACATCCCCGTCGTCTGCGCCGGCATGTGGATCACGCCGGGCGACGTGATCGTCGCGGACGACGATGGCGTCGTCTGCGTGCCGGCCGCTCGCGCCGTCGAAACGCTGGAGGCCGCCCGCAAGCGGGAGAGCCTGGAGGGCGAGAAACGCGCCAGGCTGGCGGCCGGCGTGCTCGGCCTGGACATGTACAAGATGCGCGAGCCCCTCGAGAAGGCCGGCCTGCGCTACATCGACTGACCCGAGGCCCCGCCGTGGCATTCACCAAGACCCCTGGCTGGCTGGACTGGTACGCCGGCCCGAGCCGCCCCCGCTTCCAGTTGCCCGCAGGCAGCGTCGACGCGCACTGCCACGTGTTCGGCCCGGGCGGCGAGTTCCCCTACGCGCCCGAGCGCAAGTACACGCCCTGCGACGCGAGCAAGGCGCAGCTCTTCGCGCTGCGCGACCACCTCGGCTTCGCGCGCAACGTCATCGTGCAGGCCACCTGCCACGGCGCGGACAACCGCGCGATGGTCGATGCCTGCCTGGCCTCGGGCGGCCGCGCGCGCGGCGTGGCCACCGTGCGGCGCGACATCGGCGACGACGAACTGCAGCGCCTGCACGCGGCCGGCGTGCGCGGCGTGCGCTTCAACTTCGTCAAGCGGCTGGTCGACTTCACGCCCCGGGACGAATTGATGGAGATCGCGGGGCGCATCGCGCGGCTGGGCTGGCATGTCGTCATCTACTTCGAGGCCGTGGACCTGCCCGAGCTGTGGGACTTCTTCAGCGCGCTGCCCACCACCGTGGTCGTCGACCACATGGGCCGTCCGGACGTCTCCCAGCCCGTCGACGGTCCCGAGTTCGCGCTCTTCCTGAAGTTCATGCGCGAGCACCCGAACGTCTGGAGCAAAGTCAGCTGCCCCGAGCGGCTGTCCGTCACCGGCCCGCGCGCGCTGGACGGCGAGCAGGCCGCGTACCGGGACGTCGTCCCCTTCGCGCGCCGCGTCGTCGAATCCTTCCCCGACCGCGTGCTCTGGGGCACGGACTGGCCGCATCCCAACCTGAAGGACCACATGCCCGACGACGGCCTGCTGGTCGATTTCATCCCGCACATCGCGCCCACGGCCGCGTTGCAGCGCAAACTGCTGGTGGACAACCCGATGCGTCTCTATTGGCCTGAAGAGCTCTGACCCCATGGCACTCGACAAACCGTACAAGGACATCCCCGGCACCACCATCTTCGATGCCGACCAGTCCCGCAAGGGCTACTGGCTGAACCAGTTCTGCATGTCGCTGATGAAGGCCGACAACCGCGTCCGCTTCAAGGCCGACGAGCGTGCCTACCTGGACGACTGGCCGATGACCGACGCGCAGAAGGCCGCCGTGCTGGCGCGCGACCTGAACGAATGCATCCGCCTGGGCGGCAACATCTACTTCCTGGCCAAGATCGGCGCCACCGACGGGCGCAGCTTCCAGCAGATGGCCGGCAGCATGACCGGCATGACCGAGGCCGAGTACCGCGACATGATGCTCGGCGGCGGCCGCTCCATCGAGGGCAACCGCCGCATCGGCGAGGACGGCGACGCGCAGGCACAGCATCAGCCCCAGGGCCACGCGGCGAAGGACGTCTGACCGTGGCACGCATCACCGCATCCGTCTACACCTCGCACGTGCCCGCCATTGGCGCCGCCCTGGACCAGGGCAAGGCCGGCGAGCCCTATTGGCAGCCGCTGTTCCGCGGCTTCGACTTCTCGAAGCAGTGGCTGGCCGAACAGAGGCCCGACGTCGTCCTGCTGGTCTACAACGACCACGCCACGGCCTTCAGCCTGGACTTCATCCCCACCTTCGCGCTGGGCACGGCGGCGCGCTACGCGCCGGCCGACGAAGGCTACGGCGCGCGTCCGGTGCCCGAGGTGCTGGGCGATCCCGAGCTCGCCTCCCACATCGCGCAGAGCGTCATCCAGGACGACTTCGACCTGACGCTGGTCAACCGCATGGACGTGGACCACGGCCTGACCGTGCCGCTGTCGCTGATGTGCGGGCAGCCGCGGGCCTGGCCCTTCCGCGTCATCCCGCTCGCGGTCAACGTCGTGCAGTACCCGGCACCCTCGGGCCGCCGCTGCTTCCAGCTCGGGCAGGCGATCCGCCGCGCGGTGGACAGCTTCGACGCCGGGCTGAACGTGCAGATCTGGGGCACCGGCGGCATGAGCCATCAGCTGCAGGGTCCGCGCGCCGGCCTCATCAACCGCGAGTGGGACCAGGCCTGGCTCGACCAGCTCATCGACGACCCCGTGGCCTGCAGCCAGATCCCGCACATCGACTACGTGCGCGAGGCCGGCAGCGAGGGCATCGAACTGGTCATGTGGCTCATCGCCCGCGGCGCGATGGCCGATGTCGCCGGTGGCGCCAGGCCGGTCGTGAAGCACCGCTTCTATCACGTGCCGGCTTCCAACACGGCCGTCGGTCACCTCATCCTGGAGAACCCGTAAATGAGCAGCAAGATCAGGGTCGCGCTCGCGGGCGCCGGTGCCTTCGGCATCAAGCACCTGGACGGCATCCGCCACATCGACGATGTCGAGGTCGTCTCGCTGGTCAGCCGCGACCTGGCCAAGACCCGCGAGGTGGCCGCGCGCTACGGCATCGCGCACGTCACCACCGAGCTGGCCGACAGCCTCGCGCTGCCGCAGGTCGACGCCGTCATCCTGTGCACGCCCACGCAGATGCATGCGAGCCAGACCCTGGCCTGCCTGAAGGCCGGCAAGCACGTGCAGGTGGAGATCCCGCTGTGCGACGTGCTGAGCGAGGGCGAAGCCGTCGTCGAACTGGCCGCGCGCAGCGGCAAGGTCGCGATGTGCGGCCATACACGCCGCTTCAACCCCAGCCACCAGTGGGTGCACCGGCGCGTCGAGGCCGGCGGCTTCGCGCTGCAGCAGATGGACGTGCAGACCTATTTCTTCCGCCGCAGCAACATGAACGCGCTGGGCCAGCCGCGCAGCTGGACCGACCACCTGCTGTGGCACCACGCCGCCCACACGGTCGACCTTTTCGCCTACCAGGCGCGCAGCCCGGTCGTGCAGGCCCACGCGCTGCAGGGACCGATCCATCCGGAACTGGGCATCGCCATGGACATGAGCATCCAGCTCAAGGCGGCGAGCGGCGCGATCTGCACGCTCAGCCTGTCCTTCAACAACGACGGGCCGCTGGGCACCTTCTTCCGCTACATCGGCGACAGCGGCACCTACATCGCCCGCTATGACGACCTGTTCACCGGCAAGGACGAGCGCGTGGACGTGTCCGCCGTCGACGTGTCGATGAATGGCATCGAGCTGCAGGACCGCGAGTTCTTCGCCGCCATCCGCGAGGGCCGCGAGCCCAATGCCAGCGTCGCCCAGGTGCTGCCCTGCTACCAGGTGCTGCACCGGCTCGAGCAGCAGCTCCATGCCGGATGACGCCTGTCCGGGGGGCGGTCCGCAGCGCGGGCGACGGGCAAGCAGCCGTTATGCTGCTCGGCCATGAGCGCGCCGCGTGACAAGCACCCTCCCCTCGACCAGTCCCGCCTGGCCCACACCCTGGGCTATGCCATTGCCCGTGCGGCGGTCACCACCAACCAGTTGTTCAACCAGGGCGTGGGCGACCCGCTGGGCCTGCGGCCCGTGGAATTCACGCTGCTGCAGCTGATCCTGTCCAACCCCGACACCACGCAGAAGCGCCTGTGCGATCTGCTGCGGGTGCCGGCGCCGCAGATGACGCTGATCCTGGACCGGCTGCAGGAGCGCGGCTGGGTCAAGCGCGAGCGCTCGGCCAACGACCGGCGTGCGCTGCACCTGCGGCTCTCGCCCGCCGGCGCGCGCCTGGCCGAGAAGAGCCTGGCGGCGCTGCAGGAGACCGAGCAGGTGATCGACGGCATCCTCACCAGCGGCGAGCGCCAGCTGCTGCAGGAGCTGCTCGCCAAGGTCGCGCGCTGACGCCCAGGCCGCGGCTCAGCCGTTCAGCGCCTGCCTGAGCGCGGCGGCCATCTGCCCCAGCGCCAGCCGCGCGGCCGGCACGGCGCCGGCCATGCTGATGAAGCCATGCGCCAGGCCGTGGTACTCGACCAGGGTGACGGCATTGCCGGCCGCGCCCAGCGCCTGGCCATAGGCCATCGCCTCGTCGCGCAGCGGGTCATGGGCCGCCAGCACCAGCAGCGCCGGCGGCAGGCCGGCCAGGCTGGGCGCGAGCAGCGGCGCGCCGCGCCAGTCGGGCGCCTTCGCCGCGGGGCCGAAGTAATGCCGGCTGAAGAAGTCCATCGTCCGGCGCGTCAGCGTGGGGCCCGCGGCATGCCGCTCGCGGGAGGGAAAGTCGCCCTCATGGCCGCCAGCGGCGGGCGGGTAGACCAGCAGCTGCAGCGCGATCGCCGGCCCGCCCGCGTCGCGCGCCAGCAGCGCCGCGGTGGCGGCCAGCGCCGCGCCGGCGCTGTCGCCCGCCACGGCCAGCCGGGCCGGATCGCCGCCGAGATCGCGGATGGACTCGGCCACCCAGCCCATCGCGGCGATGGCGTCCTCGACCGCCGCCGGATAGGGATGCTCGGGCGCGAGGCGATAGTCGGCCGAGACGATCATGACGCCGCTGTCCGCGCAGAGCTGGCGGCACACCGCGTCATAGCCCTCGAGGTCGCCCAGCACGAAGCCGCCGCCGTGGAAGTAGAGCGTCACCGGCAGCGGTCCTTGCGCGCCGCGCGGCCGGTACAGGCGCACGCGCACCGCCTGGCCGCCGAAGCGGGCCTCGTGCGGCGTGACCTCGACATCGGCCGGCGGCACCGTCGCGGCCGTGCAGATCTGGCGGTACAGGCCGCGGCTGGCCTCGGGCGGCAGGTCGCAGAGGTCTGGCGCGCCGGCCGCCTGGGCGAGCAGGTGCTTCAAGTGCTGGTCGAGCATGAGGGTCTCCGGTGGGGGGTGAGCAGCCAGTGCGCCAGTGCCGGCAGCAGCACCAGCGCACCGACCATGTTCCAGACGAACATGAAGGCGAGCAGCAGGCCCATGTCGGCCTGGAACTTGATCGGCGACAGGGCCCAGGTGCCCACCGCGAGCGCGAGCGTCACGCCGGTGAGCATGACCACGCGGCCGGTGAACTGCAGCGCGTGCAGGTAGGCCGCCGACAGGCTCTCGCCGGCGCGCAGCCGGGCCAGCATGACGCTGAGCACGTAGAGCGCGTAATCCACGCCGATGCCCACGCCCAGCGCGATCACCGGCAGCGTGGCGACCTTGACCCCCATGCCCAGGCCCACCATCAGCGCCTCGCACAGGATGGAGGTCAGCACCAGCGGCAGCACCGCCACCACCACCGCCCGCCACGAGCGGAAGGTCACCCAGCACAGCACGACGACGG
>Ga0209256_1000844_pt1 | contig 38418 bp, 25 predicted proteins | sample AraplaCol_mCL_r2_2_FD_184270 | JGI IMG/M metagenome (GOLD analysis project Ga0209256, IMG submission 184270) | Arabidopsis root microbial communities from North Carolina, USA - plate scrape MF_Col_mCL_r2 (SPAdes) (version 3) | ecosystem: Host-associated > Plants > Roots > Endosphere | place...
GGGCAGACCACGCTGCCGCCAAACTACCAGAGCAGCCTGAATGCCGTGATTGCAGCGAACTGGCAGTGATGGAGGAGCCTCGGATGCACTTTCGTGCAACCGAGGTGTCCATCAGCGTGCGCCGCAAGGTGTGCGGTTCGATGGCAAGACAAGCCTGAAGAGCGAACGCAGATGACCCTAAGGCGATGAGGACGGCCCCAGGCCATGCAGCGGTCACGCCGGTGAGCGCTCGGCCTTCGGCATCTTGGTCCGCAGGTTCGCTGCCACTTTCGGCGGCGCGCCGGCGGTAAGCAGGGCGACTGCAGAGCGATCAACGTGTCAATCAGTCGAGTCTTGTGAAACATCGGAGTGCCATGGAGATGTGACGCTGATCAGAACAAGGACCGATCGAATACCGGCGAGGACGGATTCGATTTTTTCTGCGCAGCGCCGCTGAAGATTTCCATATCCGAGCCATTTCACTCGTGGAACCGGATGAATCCGTCCTTCAAAGCAACCTACCTGGCAGGCGAGGAGACAGTCTCAGAAGGGGGACGGCGATGAGAATAGGCAGTTCGCCGACGGACACGAACATCGGTCTGCCCACGACACTGGAAAAAAGGATTGGCTATGAAGGAGGGAGAGCTCTCGACGGAACAAGAGAACATTGTCCGGTACTGGCATGCGGTCGAGACACTTCAACCCCAGTCGGCACCCAAGCCAAAGCGGCGCAGCGATCCCTATGGGGCGCTGATTCTGGATACGCCCATCCAGCATCCCGCGCTTCCCTGGACCCCTGAAAGTGACCTGCACAGGGAAGAACTACCCAAGGGGCGTGTTTGGAGCCACACGCTCTTTGCATATCTGTATGACAGCCGGCTCGTCGCTGGAAAGCTCAAGCAAGCGTATGGGAGCGATCAAGGCTATCGTGAGCCGCAGTATCGCGAGTCGGCACTGTTCGCCGCGAAATTCACCATGGCCGGGCACATGGTCGAAAGAAGCTTCGTGCTCTGCAGCGAGGCGTGGTTTCTGGGGCGCGTGCTGACGGGAAAAGACTGGACAAGAGGGTTCGAGGACGATCAAAGGTTTGCGGGTGAGAGGGCACAAGCGCTGCTCGGCGGCGTGGTATCCGGTGATGCCCTGCGTGAACTGACCCAATGGGTGCTGTCATTCCTCGGCGTGGCGGAATTTCTTGGCCGCATGGATGGCCATGTGTTTCGTTTCCGTTCCAAACCCGTCAGGCCCGACAAACCCGAATCGGAGGACGATCCGCTCAACAGTTTTTTGCTTGACGAACTCGCCGACGTTGCCGCGAGTCTCCATCGAGGTGAAACAAGCGCACCGCTGGATCAATACCTTCGCCGGCACGACGCTCAGACGCGTCTGCACGTCGATGACGACAGCGCATCCCTGCCGCTGATCGATCGGCTGATGCCGGATGTCTACGCCAGCAGCTGTTGGCCTTCCGAGCGGCATCTGGGACTCGTGCACTCCCAGCAACTGGCCGTCAATACGATTCTGTCCACCCTCGGCAGCGGCCAGGGGCTGCTGGGCATCAACGGTCCTCCGGGAACGGGCAAGACGACGCTGTTGCGCGATCTGATCGCCGCCATTGTCGGTGATCGCGCCGATGCGCTCGCAAAGCTAAGTCGGGCTTCCGACGGTTTCGTGAACGACGGGCGGGAAGAGGCGAGCGACGGCGGCCGGCGGCAGACTGGGTTCAAGCTCAACCCGGCGCTGTATGGCTTCGAGATCGTCATCGCCTCGGCCAACAATGGCGCGGTAGAGAACGTCACGCTCGAGTTGCCCCAGCGTGACAAGATCGATGAGAGCTGGTTGCCCGAGGCAGAGTATTTCGCCGAACTGGGTGAGTTGATCACGGGCAAGCCGGCCTGGGGATTGATATCCGGCGCATTGGGTAGCAAGTCTCGACGGACCCAGTTCGTGGATCGCTACTTCCATGGCCAGCGTCCTTTCGAGGGTGGACACAACGCGGACCGTGAAGTTGCAGGCGCTGCCGAATCCGGGCAAAAAAATAAGCAGGCGGCAGACGGCCGGCCCACGCGTCTTCCCGGAAGCCCAAGGGGCAATGTCGGCCGCGATGCTCTCAACGACATGCCAGCCAGCGAGGTCGAACGCCCGCAAGGTTTGCGGGAATGGCTCAATGCGCACGTTGAGCGCAACAGGGCCCTCAACCCGATGCAGCGTCAGGCCTTGTGGCAACAGGCCGTCTCTGACTACGAGACAGCCAAGGCAGAAGCGCGCAAGGCCTGCGCCGAGGCCGTGCGCATACGGGGGCTGATCGGGGAGATCTGCCAAGTCAGAAGGACGCTTGCTGACGAGTCTGAAGCAATGCGGACATTCGAGCAGAAACGAGCCGATGTGGTGACGCGGCTTTCGAGACTGGATGCAGAGAAAAACCCTCCTGCCCAGAATGCGTTCAAGCGAAGCCTTGATGAACTCAAGCTGCATCACGCCGACAAGCCGGGTTTCTGGACGAATCTGCTCAGTTTGGGGCGGGCCCGGCGCGAATGGAATGCGAAGCGCAAACTGCTGGAGGGGCAACGAGATCTGGCGTCCGCCGAATTCGTGCGGCTCACGCGCCTTGCCGAGCAACTGGATGCATCAAGGAGGAGCCTGGAAGAACAGATCACCAATACGCGCCGGGTCGTGCGGCGGCTGCAGGACCAAGCCCAGATCTTGGTGCGGGAGGCCACGAGCTTGGCAACCCTCTGCCAAGCCAATCATTTGCCCGCCTGGTTGCAAGGCAATGTCGTCGGTCGTGGCGACGCCATCGAGTTGACCGAGCCATGGCATGTTGGCGGCTGGAGGCAGGCCCGTGCGCGCGTCTTCGTTCAGGCGCTCAAGCTGCATCGGACATTCTTCGAGTTGGAAGCGTCCCGGATGCGTTCCAACCTGTTCCTCATCAATGGTCTCTTGACAGGGACACGCTTTCAAGGCTTTTCACCTGATGCCATTCGTTCGGCCTGGGCGTCGCTGTTCATGGTTGTTCCGGTGTTGAGTAGCACCTTCGCGTCATTTGCCCGCTCGTTCGGCTCACTGGGGGTAGGTGAGATCGGCTGGCTGCTGGTGGATGAGGCCGGCCAAGCTCCTCCACAAGCTGCGGTTGGAGCGCTGTGGAGGTCGAAGCGTGCGGTGCTGGTGGGCGATCCGCTGCAACTCAAACCCATCGTCACGGTGTCTGATGCCGTGCTGGAACACATGCGAACGCGATATCGGGTCGAAGCGCATTGGCTCCCCAATCGGCAATCCGCGCAAACTCTGGCTGACGAAGCGACCCCGTGGGGGCGTATGGCGGGGCCGGCCGGCAACAAGACCTGGGTTGGACTGCCACTTGTCGTGCATCGCCGTTGCGACAAGCCCATGCACGAGCTCGCGAACCGAATCGCATATGACGGTGCCATGGTGTACGGAACGCTTGCCCCGCGGCCCGACAAAGAGACGCGCGCCAGTCTCCAGACAGGGTGGATACAGGCAAGTGGTCCGTCTCAAGGAAACTGGGTGCCTGCCGAAGGTGAGGCTCTGCAGGAGCTGCTCGCGTTGTTGCTCGAGGATGGCGTGGAACCGAAGGATATCTCGGTCATCACACCGTTCACGGATGTTCGGAACAGTCTCAGGCGGATCGTCGATGACAAGATGGTGTTCGGTACGATCCACACCATGCAGGGCAAGGAGGCGCCTGTAGTCGTCATGGTGCTTGGTGGAAGTGCCGAGGGGCCGGGGGCCCGGAATTGGGTGGTTTCGGAGCCGAATCTGCTGAATGTGGCCGCGACGCGAGCCAAGCGGCGCTTCTATGTGATCGGCGACAGAAATGATTGGAAAAACAGGGTGCTGTTTTGCGATGTCATGGATCTGCTGCCACTGCAAGAACTCCCACTCCGCGAATTGAAGCAGTGATCGCTTCATTTTGGGACAGATGCGCCCGCAGCCAGCATGAAGGGATCGCAGAGGCTCTGGAACGCGCGGAATATCCAGTGCGACGAGCCTGCGAGTGCAGCGGGACCACACGCCCCCCGCCAGCCGGCCAATTTACGACTTGACCAAACGTTCCCTAGGCGGCTGGTTGCAAGTTGGAGAGCTGTCTGGTCAGCAGTTCGAGCGTATCCAGGGCGTGGGCGACAACATCGGGAGCGGGTGCCTCAAGCACCTTGAGGTTCATTGGTGTAGCTTGCCCGGACCTTGAGGTTTCCTGATCGGTCATCAGCTGCCGATGGAATTTTCTTGCTGCGCCACCGGTATCGGCCAGCGGGAGGACAGGCCGACCGGCGGCACGGGCGCGCTTGCCGATTTCCAGGGTTCCCCCCGAGCCGCCAACAAGAATGACGAACTGCGCCTGACGAATGCTCTCGGTGTATTCCTCTTCGCCATTCGTCACACGCTTGAGTTGTCCCGCTTCGGTCGGCGCCTTCCTGCTGCGGGGCATCACGTGCATCAGCCTCGGAGCGAGCGACACGTTGGGAACGTCGAGTTCCAGTTCGTCGACGAAGCTGCGGATGACCGCTTGATCCACGCCGGGCCAGGCCCCCGTCACCAAGCCGTAGCCGCCGCGTGCCAAGCCGACACCCAGCGCCTCGCAGGTGCGAGCGAGCTTCGAGCTGAGCTTGCTCTTGTCTCCTGTGCCGGCGATCAAAACCCACGCGCGAGGGCCGGTCGCTTCAACGGGCGGAATGCCTTCTGGCGCGATGATCGTGGCTGAGGGGCGCTTCAGCAGGCGCCAGGACGGGTCGCCATAGCACTGGAACAGCCCCCAGGTGGGATCGGAAGGATGCTTGTGCCAGCATTGCTGTCGGGCCTCCCGCATCGCTTCGATCAGCGTCAAGCCGCGCGCGAGCGCCTCGTAGAAGGCGATGGCGAAATCCCTTGCGGGCTCGTCATTGAGTTGGCCGAAGCAGCCGACGATGGCCTGGGCACCCAACCGGATAAGGTCCGGGGCCATCGCTGCCGTGTAGTGCGTCCCCAGGAAAACCAGCTCCGGCATGCGTTCCAGCGACTCGAATTCACGGAGGGTGAGGCGGCTGTCCTGGTCCAGCAAGATCTCCACGCGATCGGCCATGCTGCTGTTGCTGAGCTCGTTCTCGAAGCCTGTTCCGGTCCGCAGCCTGCTGTGGGAGGCAATGTGAAGAACCCGGGGGGCGGCCGACAGCAGATTGGCAAGGACATCGATGGCACTGCCTGCGACGAGCTTTCGCACGGACCCGGCGCTTAGCGCACGCTCCAGAAGGGCGGCGATCGAATCCGCCTCGTGGCGTGCCCCCGGCAGAGAAGGCAGGTTCTTCTGATTCGTGGGAGGGTCGGCGACGATGAGAACCTGTGCGGATTCCTCGAACGCGGTCGGGATGTGAGGGCGGACGCGGAGCGGTCGCCGTGTGAGGCCTCGCTCGATGGCGAGCGATTCGACCCCCACGCGGGGTGTGCCAAGCAGAAATTCCCATGGCAGCAGATCGATGGCCTCGTCGACCACCAGTTCGACAAGCCTGGGGCCCTGGCCGATGGCCGTGGACTCGCACAGGCCCGCAGGAACGGCGACCTGCGCCAACTGCTCGAGGCTCTCGAAGGTGCCTAGCTGCAGTGCCCGGGACAGCAGTCCTGCGATTCCTCGGGGCAGGCCGTGACGCAGCGTCAGTTGCCCTTTGGGGCTCCGATAGACGAAATCCAACCGATCACCCTCGCGGGTGATCCGAAGCTCCGCGACAGGCTCTCGGAGGTCGAGGGAAGTGCTTCTTGCGGAGCTTGGCGTTGTTCCACCGAATCGGCGAGCAAACTCTCGCGAAGACTGCACGAACGGCAGCGCGGCGGCGGGCAGCTGGGCGGTGCCAGCGGGATCCTCAAGCAGCGCGAAGAAATCGAAGTCCGTGCCGCTCTTCTGCTGAAGATAGTCATACAGCGCCAGGTTGATCTGGACGAACTCCGCTCGCGTGAGCGTCTGCGCAAGCTGCTCGCGCAGGCCGGAATGGAAGTCGTACTCCTTGTCGTCGGCATTCGTCGGTGGCTCGGACAGGGCGACCGGGTACAGAATCCCCGCCAGGAACACTTGGGCTAGCGCCACTGCGCCGCTCTCGGGGGCCATCGCCCAGTGGATGACGCGCATGACCGGCGGGTTCAGCGGCCTGACGACAGAGAAGTAGGCCGCCAGCCTCTGCGCTTCGGGCGTCGCGCTGGCTCGGAAGCGGGCGAGTCTCTCGGCCTCGGTGCGTGGGTCATCAGCCGGAGCCTTGTCCTGGTCGGCGTCTGGCAGCGGCAGCAGGGCCGCCGGATTCCATGCCTCGCCCGCCGCGCTCATCATCCGCGCCCATGCGCCGATGGCCGCCGGCTCGAGCGCCACGACGGGGACGACCAGCCCGGGCTCTCCATCGGCCCATGACGGCAGCTTCACCCGCATCTCAGAAGCTGCTGCGCCCGGTCGCGGGGACCGCGTCTGCAATTCCACGAAGCCGATGGCGGTGTTGGGCCAGAGCGATTGCGGCAGCAGTTGAGCCACGGCAACAGGGGCGTGACGGCCCACGGCCTGCATCCAGACGCCCATGCGGCCGTCCCGCCATGCGAGCGCGGTGCAGTCGGAAACGACGATGATGATGCGTCGGCTGTCCCGATCCTGCAGCGCCGAGATCGGCACTTCGCGTCCGTCGGGGCCGAAGGTCGCGACGCGCTCTTCCTGGAGTCGAAGAAGCACTGTCCTGACGTCCCGGAAGCCGCCCTGGCGTCGGAGCAGGCGCTCGAACCGCGAGACCGTCGGCCCCCAGGCCGCCAATGACGGCACATCGTCGACCGCAACGACGATGTCGAACCATCTTTCTCGCGCCGGCCGCCATACGGCGCCGCGGCAACCGGTCTCGGCGATGAATTCGGCCGTGGCCCGCTCGTCCAGTTCGAGGCGTTTGCCCGCGCGGCGGCGCGACAGCGGACGAAGCGCTCGCGCGATGGCAAGCGCCTGCGGCAAGGCAGGCGCGCCGCGCAGCTGGATCCTGCGCGCCGAGGCGCCTCCTCCCTTGCCTCCTGATGCGTATGCGGCTGTCCTTTCGGCATCTGTTGCGCCGGCCTCGCGCCCGCGCGACACCGACGAGTGCCCCTTCGACCCGGCATCCGGGGTCGTCTCCGCTGGCGAGGAGTGCGAGGGAGGCTTGACGGTAGAGGTCGCTTCTTGCGGCGTAGGCCGCCTGAGCGGCGTGAGCTTGGGCGCGAGCCACAGCATGTCTCGCAGGTCGGGCCAGTCCACCTCCAGTCCGGCCGCCCGCAGGCGATGGATGAGCGCGCCGATGTCCACGTGAGATCTCAGCCGCCGGCGACCGCGAGCTCGCGCATGAGCTCCTCGACGATGGCGTCGCGCTGCGCGCCCGGGTCGATCTGGGAGCTCAGCACGAAGTGGATCGAGTTGAGCAGTTGGTCCGTGGCGACTTCCTTGCCCTGGCCCGCGCGCGCCTGGAACGCGGTGATGATCGACTCGGCTGCCTTTCGGTGTTCCTGCGAGAAATGCAGGTCGACGATGGCGTTCAGCCGGCTCCAGTCCTTGTTGTCGTCTTCGGCGAGGGTTCCTGTGGGATTGGGCATGCGCAGCCTGAGACAGCGACGCAGAAAGGGCGCAGGGAACTCGCGCTCACCGTTGCTCGTGAGGATCATCAGCGGGAACTCATGGGCCGAGACCGTGCCGCCCTTGATGTTGGCCCGGGGCTGAAGCGGATCGGAGGTGAAGACCTCCACCGAGGTTTGCGCGCCGAGGCGGCGCAGCTCGGGAATGTCGAACTCGCCTTCCTCGAAGATGTTCAGCAGGTCGTTCGGCAGGTCGATGTCGCTCTTGTCGATCTCGTCGATGAGCAGGGCGCGCGGGCGCTGGGTCGGCAGCAGCGCCGTGCCCAAGGGGCCCAGTGTGATGAAGTCCCCGAGCTCGGCTTTCGTGCCCGATTCCTGCTGCTGCAGGCGTCCGATCGCGTCGTATTGGTAGAGGGCGTCGCGCAGTGTGCTGCGCGACGTCACGGACCAGCGAAGCGCCGGGCCCATGCGCAGTTCGTAGGCGATCGCGTCGACCAGCGAGGATTTGCCGCTGCCAGGGGGGCCGGTCACCAGCAGGGGGCGGCGAAGGTAGAGCGCCGCGTTCACCATGTCGATGATCTTTTCCGTCGAGTGGAAATCCCGGCCGCGCTTCAACGCCGCGGGGGGCAGCGCGTTGTCTTCATCTGTGGTCGTGGGCCACGGCCGTTCGTGCGCCACCTTGCTGCGCCGGGGGCGCCAGGGCGGTGGGTCGGGCAGCTTCGCGAGGTCATTGTGCGGGTTGCGCTCGCCTTTGAAGATCCGCCAGTTCTCTGTCGGGGCCATTGAATTCATCCTCCTGGTTGGGTAAACGGTGCCCAGATCTTCGGGAAGTGCTCAGGATCGTCGAGCAGCAGCGATGCTGTCTTGCTGGCTTCGTCCGCTGCGGCGGAGCGCCAGCCGCGAAGGGCCTCCGGCAGCTGGTGCAGCGGGGACCTCAAGAGCTGCTGGAGCTGGGCCAGAAGCGACTCCATGGCGGCAGAATCACTGCTGGCGCGCAGGAAGATGACGGCGGGCAGGCCCTCCGTCAAGGCAGTGTCCAACAGCGCTTCGCCGGTCTGACACGCCGACTCGAATCCCAGCCAGACCGGCGCTTCCTTCGTCTTGGTGAGGAATGCTGCGGGGACCAGCTTCCTCGTGTCGGGTGTGCCAGCCCAATGCAGTGCGTTGGCGCCGGCCGCATCGAGCCTGGACAAGATCGCAGGGGCCTCCCTTTGCCAGCGCTGGCGCTTCATGCGCCCCTTGTACCGGTCCGTGGATCTCAGGAGAACGGACAGATCCCTGCCGAGCCGGATGTCCTCTCCTTCGTCCGTCTGGATGACGGCCGTATCGAGTGCCGAAGAAGTCAGCAGCCTGCGTGAAAGATACAGCTCGACCACGAGGTCAGCGTTGGGGCCGACGTGCGCATAGGCGTCAGCCACCCATTGCCCGATCACCTGGACCAAGGTGTCGGCGGCGACCGGTTTGGCGGGTGGTCGGGACCAGGTGCGCAAGCCGCCGCCTGCGTCCAGGATTTCGAGATCGCCCTCGATGCAGACATGGCCTGCATCGTCGCGGTACCAAAGCGAAAGCCGAGCCTTGCCGCCATCTGTTGCGAGGCATTCGGTCAGCTCGGCCATCTTCTGCGGCGACAGACGGGCCTTGACCCATGCTTCCAGTTTCGGCGCGTTTGCCGCACGCGCCACGCGCGCGGCAAACTCGAGAATCGGAGGGATGCCTCGCACGGTCATCAGGTTGCGCAAGCGATCCACGGCGAGGTTCAAATCCAGTGGTTCGGTGAAGTCCGACCGGATGTCCACCCGCTTCAGGTAGGGCAGGAATTCCTTGTTCGCCCAGGAGAGCTCCGCCAGATGCTCGAGCAACTGGGCCGCAAGGTCGGGCGCGGGCATGAGCGACGAACCGCTCCAGTCCACACCCATCAGCAGCACAGGATCTTGCGAGGATGCGGATTCGTCGCGCAGCCGTGTGGCCGCTTCATTGAATGCCTGCACGAAGTCGGGCCAATCGCGATCGGGAGGGGGCTTGGACCCCAAGGTGGCGATCAGCTCTCGCGTGAAGCGCGGCCCCTGGTCCGAGGTGATGGAGGCGGTCTGTCCGGTCCCGCAGGAGAACATGCTGCATTGCTTGACCGGATGGACGGTGTCCGGGTTCCACCTTTCGAGCACCGTCGGCATGGCGTTGCTCCACTGGTCCCGGCACGCATCGACGATCCAGAGTTGGGTTCGGAAGCGCTCCCAGCCGCTACCGTGGAAGAGGTCCTGCCAGTTCGGTATGGCGATGCAACGAAGCTGGCTCGGCGTCGCCTCAGGCAGGACCAGCAGCTGCTGGACATGCGTACTGCCCTCCCGGGACACGACACCGTGCCCGCAGAAGTAGATCATCAGGAACTGGCCGTCCGCGAAAATTCCGTCGGGCTGGCTCATCGCACGGCGAAAGTCCTCCGAGACGAACTCCCGGGTTGCCACGCCAGCCAGGCTGGCCGCGCTGCTGGCGTGGCCCGGATCCGAGCCATCGGCCATCGAGATCCACAACGCGATGCTGGCAGGGGAGACTTTGCGCTCGATCAGCCAGTGCGCGAATGAGAACGCACCCTTGGCCGCCCCATGGGCGGTGAATCTCTCTCCAAGCCCGGCGTAGCGTTCGATGCCGACGACGATGGCGCGCACCTGATCCGGTGCAGGCAGCTGGATGGGCATCTCGTCCTGTTACTTGAGGTGCGGCGCGAGCGTCTGCCAGAGCTCGGGCATGTCCCAGTACGCGCTGTGGGACATCGGGAACGGCAGCCCGCTGCGGACTTCGTGGTCGGTCGCGCGGCCGGCGAAGACCTTGGACGCCATGTAGCTCAGGAGGTCGTTGCAGTCGTAGAAATTGATCCACTTCGAGGGGAAGTGCGGCGGGAGTTGCTCCTCGTACGCCAGACTGGTCAATGCGCCGATCTCGTACATGAACGGGGCTTGCGAGCCGACCGTGACAAGGGCCTTGACCTGCGGGAGCGATCGCTCGATGAGCAGATCGACGCAGGCGATGCCGCCGAGGCTGTGGGCGAAGATGACGACGTCGTCGCCGCATTGACCGACCCGTTCGGCAATGAAATCGCGGATGCCCGCGCCGCGTGCCTGGTAGAGCAGGACATCGCCGGCGGTGGGCGCGGCGGCGGTGTACAGGGCATCGCGTTCCCGCTTGGCCTTGGCCGTCGCCCAGCGCAGGCCGAGGCCCTTGAGCTTGCTGGTTACCCAGTCCGTGAAGAGATTAAGCTCGCCGCCGCCGAGCTCGTCGACGCCTTTCTTGACGAGCTCATCGCGCAGGGGCGCTGGCAGGACCGCCATGTTGTCCTCCAGCAGGCGCGCCTGCAGGGAGGCCACGACCGCGCGCGAGAGCCCCAGGCGCAGCGTGGCATCGACCCGGCTCGCGGCCTCAACCGCATCCTTGGCCGCCTGCGAGCTCGCCACCGCGCGAACGGCTTGTTGCCACTGGGCCGTCAGCGCCCGTTCCTGGATCCGCGTGAGCAGTGTTGCGTTGGTCTCCAGCGCAGCGAGTTGCGTCAGCAGTTTTGCCTTGTCGATCTTGTCATGCGGTGCAACCAGGCCTCCCGGTTTTCTGGAAGCCGCCAGTTCCCGCAGTTCGAAAAGAGCGTCCTGTGCCAGCAACTCCCAGAGGGCTTCCATCTGGGTTTCCTCCGAAACGGCAGCGACAGGCGCCTTGAATTCGGGGATGGAGGCGCCGTTCATGCCGAGCCGGGCGCCATGGGCGTCTCCCCAGAGGCAGGGCTCCAAGCGGATGCCGGGATTGATGCTGTGCAGGCCCTTGGCGATGCGCGCCGCACTGGATTCGTAGGAAAGCTTGCGCACACCCGTGCCATGGACGAACAACACCGTCTTGACCATTTCGGCCTCCACACCCGTAGTAGGTTCTAAGTATCTGTATTAAGCCGCGCCGGCCTTGGGTTCGCAAGCATCCCGCATTCGAAGGGCTCCGGACAGGCTGCGCGGCCAGGCAAGATTTGTCGCGCTCCTTGCCGTACCACACCCGGGAAGCTGCTTGCGGCTCGCGTGTAGTGCACGCTACGTGCGCTTGGGGATGCCATCGAGATCCCACCTGTGACTCGCCAACTGCATGAGCGATGAACGCCGCACCGCGCCTCGCACCCGCCACCAGATGGTCGAAGCCGGCCGGTGCGAGATCGTAGGGCGGGGCGGGGATTCGTGTGACTCCCTTTTTTGTGGGATGCAACGCTGCGTCGGATACCTGCACATTTGCATGCTGCGGCACAGGTGCGGGCACCGGGACGGGGCTCGCCGGACTCTTGGTCTGATGTTCGAGGCCTGCCTTCAAGGCGTCATGGCAAGGAAGCAAAAAGCCACGTGCATGAACCTGCAGAGGGGGACCGGCGTGTGGCCGATATCTACTTCACCGAATTCAACCGCATGTTCTTTCACTACTACTATCGATCTGTCGTGGAAGTCACCTCTCGGATGCGGGACGAGAAGCCGCGCACGCCCAAGGATGTGCCACAGTTCTTGAAGGAGGATCCCAAGGAATGGCTTGCCAGCTACGCACCGGGAAAGTTCAAGGACAAGCGGGTGGCGATGTATGCGGGGATGACGCTCTAAGAGGCGCGTGGACCGGAGAGGCTGGAAGGGCGGCCTTTTTCCCTTCGAATTGCTCGGACGCTCTTCGGTGGGCGGTCGACTCAGGTGCGTCCTTCGTCGGTCCTGCTCTCGCTGAACGCGATGGGCAGTTCCCGATTGAAAGTAGGACGCGACCAACGAAAGGCTTGGTATGAAAGCAGTCCCTCTTGTGCAGGTCTTGGAGATCCAGTGCCAGATGGCGAAGCGCAAGCGTCCGACGAACAGTGCAGTTGGCGCACCGATTGTGGTTTGAGGCGAGCAGGAAGCGCTCTGACTCGATTCCGGAGAATCAGATATTGGCGCGGAGATTCGAGAGGCACTCGGATTTGAGTGCGGTGATGTGGTGGCGTGGCGCCGAGGGACCCTAAGGGCTCAGCGTTGGTGTCATGAAACAGCGAAGCCGAAAGTAGAGGATGAAAATTCGAGGCGATACAAGTTCATTCGACCAGCTCAGCGAGGTGGCTTGGCGCCGCACGACACCCGCGTTGCCACTCGCGGGCAAGGCGCAGGCAGATGCGGTCGCTGTCCGCTTCAACTTCTCTGAGCCAGACGCGGTTGAAGGCGAAAGGCTGTTGAAACGGATGGCGGGCCCCACAGAAAGCGTGCTGAATCTCCCGTCTGGTCGAGTCAACGCGAGCTTCGCGGCGTCGGCGTTGCCGGCCCGACTTGACTTCGAATGATGACGGCGAGTCGTTGGGAATGGCTGGACTTCGACGAGGCCGAGGCCAAGCAAGTCCGGGACTTTCTGAGCCAGGCCGTCGATGGAGAGGGCGTCGATCCCTTGAGGCTCGGCGCTTCTGTGCGCGATCGCATGGCTGACCGGCTGTTTCCCGGGACCTCTACGCAGTACACGCGGCTCCGCTATGTCTTTCTGATACCGGCGATTCTGCGCAGGAAGGGCGCAACCGTCGGCAATCTCTCGCAGAGTCAGATGGTGCTCAATGTGGCGCTGGACAGAGCGAATGCCGAGGAGAAAGGCGTCATCGGCAGGCGCACGCCTGGACGCGACTTCGTGCATCTGTACTGGAGTGCCCTGCGCACCTGGCAGTTTCTCACCCCTTTGACGAAAGACGACCGAGACATCACCGTGGCCAACGGGCTCGCTGCCCTGCAGGCGAGAGCCTCGATGGACGAGGAGGACAACCGGCTGGTGGAGCAGCGTGTGCAGTGGGAGCCGAGGGTGGTGATGCTCGCGGATCAATTCTGGGACAGCCAGAAGGCCAGTGGGTGGCCGAGTATTCGCTGCACTCGAGCAGAGGTGGATTTCATCATTGAGCAGTGGTTGGCCCTTCCGGGCAAACCGCCATTGGCCGCCATCGCGGCCCGACTGCAAGAGGGGCGCCGACTGTCGCAAGCCATCTACCCCTGGGAGGCGGCTGTCGGCAGCTTTGCGGATGCGCGAGTCGAACTCGACCGTGCCAAAGCGGTCAGCCTGATCTGCTGGAGCGCTCAGTTGGCATTCAACTTCGCGCTCCTCAAGAAGGCCAGAAGGCTGGAGGATAGGAACCCGGAGACCACCTGGAGGCAGCGGGGGCAGGATCTGGAGTCTACGCAGCGGCGCATCGACAACCTCTTTGCTGCATGGGCGAAGGCTTTCGCGGAAGAGAGATCGACGCTGACCCCGTGGGCTGTCCCTTCTCATTGGGAGCCCCTCGGCAGCGACGTGTCCCGAAATTTCCTGGCCAGCACGGCAAAAAAACTGATTGATGGCCACACAAACCTGAAGTCTGAAGGGTGGTCCACATGGGTCAGGGAAAGAGAAATGGTCAATCCAGCACCGAAACTGAGCAACGACCACCACTTGGCCACTTGGTCAGGCACGCCCGAGATGGCGCAGCGATGGGATTTCCGCTGGGGAGCAAGCGTGCGACGTTTCGTCGAGGACGCGGAGAACCCGCGTGGCTGAGCGCGCCATTCCCCTTGATCCTGCTGGACGTTCTACTCTTCGTGACGTCCTGTTGCCACCGGACGGTTATCGACTGGAGAGCGCGCTGGGCACGGCTTATAGCCTCGATGCCGAAACGCTCGTAACCATCCCGCTCTTCGCCGCAGGGCTCGGTGCGGAAGATCTCGTGAATTCGGTCGGCATTGCGAAGGTCTATGAGCTCGGCGCTCGTCTCACGCTGCTGGTGCAAGGAGATCGGATCTCGATATCAAGGCGCTGGGCCGCCTCTCGGCCGTTGTTGAAACTTGTCGGTGATGCGGTCGTTCCCTGCTCGGCCGGGGATGGCTCCTTTCATCCCAAGTTGCTTGTGCTGCTGTTCGACGCCATTGATGAACCCGGCAAGCGGCTCTTTCGCATCGTAGTTGCAACCCGCAACCTCACGACAGACAACTCTTGGGACTCCGTGGTCGTTCTCGACGAAGCGCCGAGCGGCGTGCACATCCCGGGGCTTGCCGATGCTATCGGCGGACTTGCGCAATTCGTGAACGATCCGTCGCACCCAGCGGTCGCGCAGTGTGCACAGATGAGCGATGCGCTCAAGGGTGTGCGGTTCCAGCCGTTGCAAGGCGTTGCCGACCTACAGTTGCTGCTGTTCCATGGCGGCAGCAAGCATGCCCAGGAGGTCCTCAAAAAGATCGAAGGCGAGGAGCTGTTGGTCATTTCGCCCTTCGTGCGACAAGGCTTCCTGGATCGGCTCGCGGCGCAGGCGGGCATTGACAAGGCACATCGTTGGCTCGTGACACGACCGGTCGATGTGCCGGACTCTGCATTCCTGAACTACCAGGTGTTCAAGATCGCCGATGCTGCGGTGCCGGTTCGCGAGATGGCTCACCCGCAGGAGGCTCAGAGCGGACAGGGGCGGCTGGTCGGACTGCATGCCAAGATTTATCTCGCTTCATCGAGGAAGGCCGGCACGCGCTTCGTCGTCACAAGCGCCAACGCCACGCCGTCCGGATGGACGCGCAACGTTGAGGTGGCCGTTACCGGACTGGCAAAAGCAAAGGCGCTCCAGGTGTCCGCGCTCCTCGCGATGGCCGGGTCAGACCAAGAGCGCACTTTTCGCAGCCTGCTCGAGGAGATCACACCGATGGCGGTTGAACGCGAAACGCCCGAGCCCGAGTGGGTCCAGAGGGCGCGCAGCATCCTGGCGGGCGCTATCACGGTCGGCCTGGTGCAAAAAGGGCCTCCGCGGACGCTTGATGTGACCGTCAATTTTCAGTCAGACAGATCCGATTGGCCCGCCGGCGTCGAGGTCTCGGTGCATCCATTCGGTTATGAGGAGCGCGATGTTCGTTTGTCGCCCGGAAAGACCTGCATGTCAGCCCGAATCGAAATCGAGCCCGGTATCGAACTAACGCCGTTCGTGGTTCTGACACTGCGCCACGCCAATGATGAACCGCTGGAGGTTGTCCTCGCGATGCCGTTGCACGGGGACCTCGACTGGTCCGCGGAGGATGCCCGCGCAACGCTGGCCCGGTTGGCCAGGCCAGGCCTGTACCGCGAACTGCTGTGGTATTTCGGCGTGAGAGGGCATGGCGGCGGTCCAAGAGAAGAGCCGAAAGCCGAAAAAACTTCGCCGACAAAGAAGACCGCGAGCGGATCGAGTCTGCCCATTCTCGAAAAGGTGCTGCTGCGCGTGCACGGCCCGAATGCGAAAGCCGAGATCGCGACGATCGACGGCCTGTTGGCGGGACTTACCGATGACGCCGAGGACGTGCGATTGGCTGCCATGTGGCAACTGGTGAAGAGGTCGTTGAAATGAGCATCGAGAGTCTGCTCGCTGAGTTGAATCTGCAGGAGTTTCAGAAGCGGACCGTGATGCATGTTCATGACCGAATGTTCGGGGCTGGTCAGCGTCGCTTCCTCGTCGCCGACGAAGTCGGTCTGGGAAAGACCAAGGTTGCGCAGGGCGTGATGGCCAAAGCGACCGCTGGCCGGCGCCGCCCGAATGTCCTGTATGTGGCTTCCAGCGGGCACATCGTCAGCCAGAACCTGCACAAGCTGAGAACCAAGCGCTTGATGCCGGAATCCTTTGGATCGCTTTGTTTGCTGGCTGAGACGGCCTATGCGAGTGGCATCGAAGGCAAGCTGATCGGGCTGACGCCCATAAAGGACCTGCGAAGCGACCATTTCGGTTCCGTGCGAGAGCGCGCGCTCCTGTACAACCTGCTCATGAGACGCCATCGGTCTCTGATGGCCGAATCTGCCGTGTACGAGTTCTTCAAAGGCAGTCGGGCAAACTCGGAAATTTTTGATCGGTATGCCGAGGGAAGCCTGCCCGGCGCGATGCGCGACGACTTTGAACGGCAACTTGATGCCAACATCATCGAGCAGTTGAGAGATCCTCAACTGCGCAAGAAACACAAGCGCGCAATCGTCGGCAAGCTGAGGGCGTTGCTGGCGAAGTGTACGCTTCAGAAGCTCAATCCGGTCATGATCGTCGTTGACGAGATTCAACGATTCTCGGACAGTCTGCTGACCGATACTCCGACGCCGCAGGTCGGTTTCCTGCTCAAGCGTCCGATTCTTGTTCTCTCCGCAACGCCATACCAGCCGGGCGTTCCTGGCGATCATTCCAGCAAGGAGCCTCACAAGGGTTTTATGGAATTGGTCGAGTTCCTGAATCCTGACCGGCCAGACGATGTTGAGAAGGTCAAACGAGCTCTCTTGGCGATGCGCACGGCGCTGCTGGCGAACCGCATCAGCAAATCACTGTTGCAGCAGGCCGTCGAGGACCTTGGCAATCACCTGCGGAATTTCATGGTTCGCACGGAGCGCCCGTTTGACGCGCACGTCGAGCGAATCGCGGTGGACGCGGATATCGATGGGGCGGACCTCGGGGCGCTGCGGCAGGCGATGAACCTGCTGAAGAAAGCCGCTCCTTCTGCGAAGAACAGGCACCACCGTTTCGCGGAACTCGTCGAGCTCTGGAAGTCCGTGCCATATGTTGCCGGTGCGCTGAGTTCGCGATATGTGACGGGCAAGGGCTTTGCAGAGGTACTGCGCACGCGCACGCGCATGCCGACTCCCGCAACCCTCTCGTTCGCACAACTCTATCGCAGCGTGCCTCTGGGCGAGCCTGCGCATGCTCGTCTGCGCGCCATGATTCGCGAGATGGGGAGCGATGCAATACAACGTCGGCTCTGGGTCCCGCCGGCAAGGCCCTATGTCGAGGCTCCTTTCGGAGTGCAAGACGAGGCATCGTCCAAGACCCTCGTGTTCACCTCATGGGGAGCGGCACCTGCGGCGATTGCCACGGCGTTGAATCTGTTCGTTGAGCCGCGACCCGGTCGCAAGAGAGACCTCGATTTTGTCCGGACGAATAAGCCTGACGGGCAAAATACGCCCGTACGTTCGGTCTATCTTTTGGGTGCTCCTCTTTGGCGATTCGCCGAAGGCAGCGATCCTTTCGAAGCTATGCGCGGCGCCGGAAAGGCGCTGCCGGCATCGAAGCTGATTGCGCAGGTCCGCGCGCAACTTTCCCGAGCGGGCTGTCTGGACGTGTCTCGTGCCGCACGTTCGAAGAACTTCGTGGACCTCGCACTCGGACTCAACGCGCGGCCCTCCTATCCGATGGCGACGGCGCAGACTGCCTCGTACATGACCCCCGCGCGCGAACTCATGGATGATGTTGTGTACGTCGATCGGGTCAAGGTCGCCAGTGCCCACGGTGACGATCTCGCAGAGCTTGCTGCAGCGGCGCCCGGAACCTGTGCCTACCGGGCATTGCGTCGTGCGATTCCAGAGCTGGAGAAGAATCGGCCAGCACTTTTCGGGGCGGCCATCGCGATCGGGGCAAGCATCACGCGCCTGTTTCAACGTCCCGGTGCTGTCGCGATTGTCGAAGGGGCTCGTTCAAGCAAGAAGACACCCTACTGGCGCAAGGTGCTTCGCTTCTGTTTGGAGAACGACCTTCAGAGCGTGCTGGATGAATATGTCTTCCTTCTCGTGCGAGATAGTTCAGAAAAGGATCCCGGGAAACTGGCCGATGAGGTGGCACAAACCATTCAGGTGGCGTTGAGCACCGTAGGCGGACTTCATGTCGCGCATCCCAAAGCGAAACCGAAAGCCCCGTACGGCGCTGCGATGTATGCCAGGGCGCTGGGGGAACACGACACTCCTGAAGATAGCGAACTGAAGGAGCAGAAGAAGAGTGCGACCGGTAACGTAGCGAAGAAGCCCATCCGCAAGAAGGGTGGCCATGCCAATCCGCTGTTGACGGCGTTCAATTCGCCGTTTCCTCCATTCGTGCTGACCACGACCTCGACAGGTCAAGAGGGGCTCGACATGCATCGGTACTGCAGGCGCTTGGTGCATTGGAATCTTCCGAACTCACCTTTGGCACTGGAACAGCGAGAAGGAAGAGTCGATCGCTATCTCAGTCTGGGCGTGAGAACCAACATCGCGAAGCTCGACTTCCCATTGAGCGGGACACAGCCCCTTGCGCACCCCTGGGGGCTGCTGTTGCAGGCAGCCGAGGCTCGAACTAGCCAACACAGCAGCATCCTCGCACCGCTGTGGCACTTCGGCGAGGGACAGCCTATAAAGGCCATCGCCTTCAATGTTCCTTTCTCCAAAGAAGAAACGGCCTGGAAGCGCTTGTTGGAGGAGGCAAGTTGGTATCGTCTGGTGTTGGGGCAGCCAGATCCGCATGCGCTGCTGGAGCGGTTGTCGAATGCAAGTGCGCACAACCGGCTGGAGATCGCGGGTGTTCGGATCGATCTGACGCCTCGCGTGCCGGCCATCAAGGAAAGTTCATCGCGGATCAGTCTGTACGGATAGTTGAAGGCTGCGAACGGGGGATGACTGTCTGTCAAAGATTACGCAGGCGCTGCCCTGCTGCTCCGATGCATCAGAGGACGATCCCGGCGTGGCGAGAGAACCTGGGTGCTGCCGGGATGCCTACGAAGCTACGCTCGCTGAGCAAGTGCTGAATTGCCGTATCTGAAGAGAGCCGGCAGCCTCTGACGATCTGCTACTACCCCGCTGGGCGCAGATCGTATCGAGCACTGCGTGGCGACATCAGGCGTCCGGACGTAGCATGAGGAGACGACGCGCCGACGCTGGCGGGGTGCAGACCGTCAGCGCAGCGCCGAATGTGCCACATGCTGTGTTTCCAGCCGGTGGTGCGGTCCCTGTCGCTGGACGGCGTGCTCGGCGAGACGCTATCGCAATGCGGGTGAAGAACGTCGCGCTCTTGCTTCCTTGTGCATGTTGACCGGGGTGGCGCCGAGGACCCGCGTGACCATCGCCGCGAGGAAGCGGGCAGGCGCCAGTTCCTCCGGAATCTGCTCGCTCAGAATCTTCACTTTCGGCAACTGCGCGATGTCCTGGTCGACGATGGCATCGAGGGCCGGAGCTGGCGCGTTTTCGTCGTCGACCTCGCGCCCGGGTTCCGGCAAGGCCGTCACGGGAGGTTCTTCGCCGGTCTCGGGTATCGCTTCGTCGTTGCCGTACTCCATCAGGACGAGGCAGGTCGCATGGTAGGCATCGTCCTCACGCCCGAGCTTTCCGAGCAGGTCGAACAGCCACTCGGCAGTCGCAGCTTCCTTCTGGAGGATGTCGGAGCGCAGGCCGAAGACGAAGCCCAGTGCAGCGAGGGGGTGCCTCAGTCGCAGGTTCTTGGCGTCACCGTAGGACTCCTCGATGCGATTCGGTGCATTCTTTCCATAGGAGGAGTCCATGCGCTTGGTCGAGATCAGCAATTCAGGTCCCGTCACCCAGTCAGAGATCACGACGTCAACCTGCTTGAGGTAGTTCTTGCCGAGGATGATCCCGCTGGACGACGTCGCGCCGGTGATCGCGCCGTCCCTCTCGATGCGATCCGCCACGGCTTTGCGGGTCCCGGCAGGCAATGCCTTCAGCAGGTTGGCAATGGGCGCCGGAAGGATGCGCGGGTGGACGGGCCGCGGCCAGACTTGGTCGAGGTTGAAGCCAGCGCGTCGCAGCTCGTAGCTCAGCCACACGTCCAGAGCCAGGGCCGGCACGCCGGATTGGGTTCCCGCCTTCAGGTGAAGAGGAACGCCCAGCAGCCGGGCGAGGGTGTCGAAATCGGGCTCGAAGCGCAATTGTCCGTCTGCGCTTCGGATCCAGGGATTGCTGTGGACGTTGTCGGGGGCAGCTCGTGCAACGATTCGATCAAAGATGACCCAGGCTTTCGCCTTGGTGCTCGGTTCAGTGGCCACTGGCCCCCCTCAATGTTCGACGACGCATGAATTCTGCCCGTGCTTGCCGGATATGTGCGATTTGTTCGACCGAAAGGTCACCGATGTCCACCAGGAGCGCTCGGTCCACGAGCTCCACTGCGTCGAGCAGCCTGCCATCCGCGAGCAAGTTGGCGACTTGTTGCTTGACGGCGCGCAGGGCGTCTGCGCGAGTCCGGATCAGTGCGGGTGACGGCATGGCCCAGACATCGGCTTCCTTCGGTTCGATCTTCAGGATACCGCCTCCGTAGGCGCGCCCGACCATCTCCGCGTGCAGCAGCGTGACGCAGTTCAGGCTCGCGAGTGGCAAGAGCTCGCAGCCGAGTTCTTGGTGTGTGGCATTGAGGTAGACGCCATGAACCGAGTTGAGGTGGCGAGCCTTCGCCTCATTGGCTGTGAGCCTGGGCGTGTCTGCGTTCATGCAGGTCAGCAGCAGGTCCGCAGCAGGGACGAGCGGCACCTGGTACCAGGTCTTGCGCACACGGCACTTGTAGGCCGTATCGACGCCGGTGCGATGGCCATCTGCGATGTACGCAGCGGCCTCGGCAGAAGGCGGATTGCTCGGGTAGAAGAGGAGCGTGGCTTGCCCCTCCCGACCCAGCTTCGCGAGCATGTCGCTCGAAAGCGAGAGGCCCCGCAGGTGCGAGCTGCCTGGCGGCGACAGGCGCAGCAGTTCCTTGCTGCGCAGGCCGAGCTCCTTGGCCCGCTCGGGCGAGAGCGTGAAGTATTTGTTGTTGCCCGTGACGATGCCGAGGGTGGTGTCACCCCATGTCTCCAGGCGGGCGAAATGCCCGTCTTTCAGCAGCTTGTGCAGCGGCTCGACAGCACCTGCGTCGACGAGGCTGGAAGTCCACTTGCCTGCCGGATCTGCGGGCGTCCAGGTTTGTCCCACGCCCAGCGACGCGAGCTCGGCCGCGTTCCTGGCTTGCCGGATGGTGGCGTGGTTGGCCGGGCCCTCAAGGTACCCGTCTGCCAGCAGCAGCACGACGTCCGCTTCGGCTTCGGGAAACACCTGCTCGGCGAAGAGTACGAGCTGCACGTCGCGAAAGCGCTCGAAAAGGAAGCGGCGCACGGGCGCGGCGTAGTTCACCGAAAGCAGCTCGGCCGGGAGCACAAGCCCGAGCCGTCCGCCTTTCCCCAGGAACAGGGCGGAGTGGATGGTGAACGCGGCCCAGCTGGAGGCGAGGCCGGTGAGCGACACGCCGCCGCGGAGTGCGGCCTCGCGCGAGCGCGCACGGGATTCGCCCGAGAAATCCTGGTAGCGGATGTATGGCGGGTTGCCGATGACCGTGTCATAGACCGGCGCGGGCTCGATCGCGAAGAAGTCGCTCTGCCTCACATTGGCCTTGCCGCCCGCTTTCATCACGCGTTCGCGCGCCACCTTCGCACTGTGGGCATGGATTTCGACGCCATCGACGATGGGCGGCGCATCCGAGCCCGGTGCGAGTTCGCGAAGGCGATCCACGGCAGCCACGAGAAAGGCGGCGTCCCCTGCCGAAGGCTCCATCACTAGGTCGTCTGCCTTGCGGATGGCCCAGTGGGCGATGAACCGGGTGATCTCGTCAGGGGTGAAAAAAGCCCCTCGCTCCTTGCGCAGCGCAGGGGTGTCGTCAGGATGGATGGAGTGCGCGAGAGTCACCGGAGGCATTCTATTTTGCAAAGAGCGCACACCCGGCTGGCAAGCCTGTCCGGTCGCGGCGTGGAGGTGGATCGGCGGCGAACTCGGTCACGACGCGTGCGCATGCCGTTGCGCCCGGGCGTTGCGGATGGCGCGCGAGACTGCGGGCGGCGGCCTAACGCGTCTTGTTCGATTGGGACACCACGCTTCCCGCAAGCGTCTTGGCCACCTTGGACGAGTGAGGGTTGTCCAGCGCACGCGAGGCTCGGTCTTCCGTCTTTGCCCCGGTCTGCGCGGGGCGGCCGCTTTGGCGCAACGCCGATCCGGCGAGTGATCGTTGAAGGCCACTGGCCGATGCCTTTCCGAGTGTCCTGCCGGCCACCGAAGCTACCACCGGGGAGGTTTGCTTGACGTTCTTGGGCATGCTCCATCCTTTGCCTTTCCACATACCAAAGCTGCGGGGCGCTGAAGGCAGGCGCCTTTCACATGAGATTATATACAGTGCTGTAAATTTACACAGCTCCACTGGACGCCCCATCGAGGCGGCCCCAGGGACAGTGGCACGGTCCTGCAGAGCCGATTGGGCTCGCACCCGCCGGGCGGAGCGAGAGAGATGGAACCTGCCGCGAGCGAGAAAGCTCGCGAACTCCTGGCGACGTTGAGTTCTGACGCATTGTTGGCGAGCGCGGCCGGCGAGGCGTTGATGAGATCGCCCTTGGCCACGCCGATGCGCGCCGTGATGGGGCAGGGCATTTCAGTGTGGATCGCCTGTCTGTCCAGCCAACCAGCGGGGCGTCCGGCCCCGATGCGCCAGGCGGCAGAGGCTTTCTGCGGGTACGCGTTGTTCACTCCGCTGCCCGTAAGGATGGGCCAAAAAACGGTGGGGGGTAGCGACGAGAGGGCGTCACCCGGATCCCCAATCTTGGGGATGTGCTCTTGCGGTCGTGGCGCTCAAATCCGCGAGCGCGCAAGCGTCGTTCGTTCATTTCGCTGCAATTCACTCGTCATCTCGCGGGGCTAGCTTGCCCGCTGCTCGGCCCACGAAGGCATTCGCCCGCCACCAAGGAGGACAGCCATGGGACAAGTTGTCAGTGCCGCCGCCTACGCCAACAACGAAGTGGCCTACGTGGCCTGGGATGTGGATGGAAAGATCGAGGGCTGCCTCGGCTTTGAGGTCACGCGCGTCTACCTGAACGTCGATGGCAGCGTCGCCCTGCGCGGCGACGGCAGCGAAGACCGGGTGCGTTGCGCAAGCTGGGTTGGCTTCGCCGGTCAGCGCAACCCCCACTGGCTGCCGCAGCACACCGGGATCTGGCCGGTGCAGAAGCTCTCGTGGAGAGATGTCACGCTGCGCAAGAGGCGCGATGCATTGAACCGCAGGCCTGCGGAGGTCTTCGTCCGGTACGAGATCCGACCCGTCGGCGACCTGGAGGCCGGCATGGAGCCTGCGCCCGACCCCGCACCGACGATGGTGCGAGTGACGAAGCGGGATGAGCTGGGACACCCCGTCAGAGATGCCCAAGACAAGCTTGTCAAAACGTCCGTCAAGGCCTACGAGGGCAAGCCTCGCCCTCTCGGCTATCTGGGGCCGGCGGTGTCGACCGCGCAGGTCCGGGTGACGAGTCGCCGCGGTGTTTTCCGTTCGACCTTCACCAATGGCATCCTGGCCGCACAGTGGATGCGCAATGTGCTGATGGAGGACGGAGAGATCGTGCCGAACGAGTTGAGCGACAAGATCTCAAATCCGGACGATCCCCACCGGAAGTACCTCGCCGGCGATGTGTTGCCGCTGCTCCACGAACTGTTTGCCAGACCCGGCGAGTTTCATCTCGCGCTCTACGAACTGGACGACCAGGAACTGGTCGACCTCCTGCTGGCAAATGCGCAGCGCATTCATCTCATCCTGGCCAATACTGGCAAGGATCACGGAGAGTGGGACGGCCGGAACGCTGCGGCGCGGGAGCGCCTGATCGCCGCGGGCGTCGACATTCAACACCGGATGTTCAACAACGACACGCACATCGGCCACAACAAGTTCGTTGTGCACGATCCCCTGGACGGCGGGACGCGCTCGGTTTTCACGGGCAGCACCAACTGGACATCCACCGGGGTGGCGGGGCAAACGAACAATGCGCTCTTGATCGAGGACAACGAGGTTGCGAAGGTCTTCATGGGCTACTGGCGGCGAATGCATGCGGATGTGCTGATGAATCCCAAACCGTTCAGCGCCCCGATGCCGAACAACCAGCAGAGCCTCGAATTCCGACGCTCGAACGAAAGCCCGGAACGGGTCGCGCTGGCCAGCGGCGCGCAGATCGAACTCTGGTTCTCGCCCAACATGCAAAGACGCACCAAGGGAACGAAGGCGCCACCAGACCTGAAAGAGGTCTATCGACGCATGCGATTGGCGCGCGAGGCGATCCTGTTCCTGGCCTTCTACCCTGGCCAGCGTGGGAACGACTGCATCATCGGCGAGGCCATCGAGATTGGCCGCAAGGACGGCCAGTTGATCGTCACGGGCGCTGTCTCCAGTGCCCAGGCCATGCCCAACTACGTGCCGGGCAAGAAAAACGATCCCGATGACGAAGACGACGACGAACCCGGCGAGTCGCCACGGACCTTCTTCGAGGACAACGTCTCGATCGTGCGCGCCTCACGCATCGACGATCAAACGATGCTCGCGGACTTCGGCGTGGAGCAACTGACTGCCAAAGGCGGGATCGGCGCCATCATCCACGACAAGATCGTCGTGATCGATCCGCTGTCGCCGGACTGCACCGTCATCCTCGGCAGCCACAACCTGGGCTTCAAGGCCTCGTACTGCAATGACGAGAACATGGTGATCGTCCGCGGCGACCAGGCCTTGGCCGAGGCCTACGCCGTGCACATCCTCGACGTGTACGACCACTACCGTTTCCGGGCCGTGCAGGCCGAACAGAAGGAGCAGCACAAGAAGGGCTGGTCCGGTTTCCTGGACACGGACGACTCCTGGCTCGATGGCTACGCAGAAGGACGCCGAGGCGCGTTGATGCGTTACTTCGCGCGCGGCCGCGCCGCCGGGGGACCAGCCTGATGGGAAACCCGGTCCACGCGCATGGAGCCGATACGCAGGCAAATGCCCCACATCCCCCGTCAGACGATACGCTCGACGATCAGATCAAGAGAGTGCAGTTGGAGAAGCTGCAGGCGGAACTGGGCAACCTGAAGGGCTGGAACTATGAGTTGACGGGAAAGGTCGTCATCAGCGTGCTGGCCGTGTTGCTTGCGGTATGGAGCGTCTACATCGGTGTGCCCAAGGCGCAGTACGACGCACTCAAAGCCAACCAAGAAGTGGCGTCGAACCTGACCCGCCTGAACGAGCTGAAGGCCGAAACCGAGCGCCAATCGCGAGAGCTGAGTGAACGCAACGACGCGCTCGAGCTCCGGCGCAGGCAGCTTGCGGAGGCCAATGACGCCTTGGCACAGACCCAGAATGCCCTGCAGGCCGTCAAGCCCTCCGTCACGGGCGAGGCGCTCGCCAAGTTCGATGCGGCTGCGAAGCCTGTGGTCTATGTGCAGTTTGCTGGCGAACTCTCAAGGGAGCTGATCGACGCTTACCGTGGCGTGCTGCGCAGCGCCGGTTTCAACCCTCCGAGGGCCGAGCGGATCAACCGCGGCCAGAAGAACGAGGTCAGGTATTTCTCGAACACCCCGCAGGAGGCAGCGCGCGCCGCGTCGCTCGCTCAAGCTACCAGGGAATTCTTCGATTCAAAAGGCTGCCCGCTGTCTCCGACCATCATCCCTCGCTTTGTCGAGCTCCCGGAGGGGCGGCAATCGCCACAGGAAGTCTGGCTCATCGGTTCGTGCAAGTGATGTTGGGGGAGCGGCAGCGACGTTGCGGCATGTCGTCCGCGTGTTGATGCTGGTCGGCGGATGTCAACGCCAGGGCTTGGTGACACGCATACGGAGGAAGCACCTCCTTTGCCTCTCACAGACGCCGTGCTGTTCGGCCAAACAGTCGGCGTCGTTGCGCCGTGTCCATGCCACGTTGGCCTTGTCGCTCACGGTCCATGTGATTGACGGTATCCGCCCGTTACGCTACGTTGCGATTCATCCTTGCTTCGGCCGATCCAGGCGATCGCATCTTCAATGGCTGTCCTGATTCCTGCGTTGAGCACCTGCGTCGCCCGGATGACGTCCGGCGAGCGCCGTCTGGCGGAGCGGCTGCAGCAGAAGCTCGATGAAGACTACCTGCTGTGGTACGACGTCCCGATCGGTCCCAGGCAGTGTCACCCGGACTTCGTCGTGCTGCACCCCAGCCGGGGTTTGCTGATCCTGGAGACCAAGGATTGGCGCCTGGACACCATCCAGCAGGCCAGCCGGGGCGATTGGCTGATCGCGCCGGATGGGGTGGCCAAGGGCGTACCCAATCCGATCGAGCAGGCCCGGCATCAGTCGCTGCAGGTCGTCGATGCCCTCAAGCGCGACCCTCAGCTGATCCAGCACGAGGGCAAGTGGAAGGGCATGCTCACCTTCCCCTGGAGCTACGGGGTTGTGTTCACGCGCATCACGCGCAAGCAGTTCGAGGCCGCGGGGCTCGGGAGCGCGATCGAGCCCAACCGGGTGGTCTGCTCCGACGAGATGCTGGAGGATGCCGAGCCGGAGGACTTCCAGAGCCGGCTCTGGGACATGTTCCCGGTGCTCATGCGCGGCACGCTGTCGCTGCCGCAGATCGACCGGGTGCGCTGGAACCTGTTTCCCGAGGTGCGGGTGCCGGAGCAGGGCGCTCTTTTTGACGACGCGGACGACACGGCGACGATCCCCGACCTCCTGCGCGTGATGGACCTGCAGCAGGAGCAACTGGCGCGCAGCCTGGGCGACGGCCACCGCGTCATCCACGGTGTCGCGGGATCGGGAAAGACCATGATCCTGGGCTACCGCGCCGAGTACCTGGCCAAGGCCGCGGTGGATTCGCACAAGCCGGTGCTCGTGCTTTGCTACAACGAACCGCTGGCGGTGAAGCTGCAGGCCACCATGCAGGCCAAGGGATTGGCCGAGCGTGTCCAGGTCCGGCATTTCCACAAATGGTGCCGCGACCAGCTCGTGGCGTTCGGCCAGCCGCTGCCGCCCAACGAGCTTCCGGTGGGCGCCAAGATGGAGCAGATGGTGCGCAACGTCATCGAGGGAGTGGACCGCAAGATGATCCCGTCGGGCCAGTACCTCGCGGTGCTGGTCGACGAAGGCCACGACTTCGCACCTGAGTGGCTCAAGCTGGTCACCCAGATGGTCGACCCAGCGACCAACAGCCTGCTGTTGCTGTACGACGATGCCCAGAGCATTTACGACAAGCGCAGCGGCAAGCCCTTCAGCTTCAAGAGCGTGGGCGTGCAGGCGCAGGGCCGTACGACGATCCTGAGGATCAACTACCGCAACACCCGCCAGATCCTGCAGACGGCGAGTGCGATGGCGACCGAGCTCCTGCGGCCCCAGGAGAAGGACGACGATGGCGTCCCACTGGTCCAGCCGGTGAGCTGCGGCAGGGAAGGGCCGGAGCCGATCGTCATCGATCTGCCGAGTACCCAGGCGCAGGCCGACCGGATTGCGGAACTGATGGCCAGTGCGCACAACGAGGGGCATGCCTGGGGCGACATGGCGGTGCTGTGCCGGAGCTGGGCGCTGATGGACGAATGTGCCCGGGCGCTGGCGCGCCGCCGCCTGCCGCACAAGGTGCGCAAGGGCACGCATGATTTCGACCCGGGCGCGGACACCATCAAGGTGATGACGCTGCACGCCAGCAAGGGGCTGGAGTTCCCCGTGGTTGCGGTGATGGGGGCTCGCCAGGCCGCTGCGGGCCAGGAGGAGGGTGTGAAGGAAGGCCACGACGCACTGGAAGAGATGCGCCTGTTCTATGTCGGTGCGACGCGCGCGACGTCGCGGCTCATGATTGCCAATGCCATCTCGCAGTGAGCAAGACCTATCTGTTGATCGATTTGCAGAACCGGCACCCGCCGCCGGAGGACGTCGCGTCGTGGATGGGCTCGAATGGCGAGGCCTGGATTTTCTATGGCGAACACGAGATCGGACTGCTCGCGCCGTACATGGAACTGGGCGATCGGGTGTCTCTTGTCGATATCTCCAGGCCGGGCAAGAACTCGCTGGATTTCCATCTGGTTTTGTATCTGGGCTATCTGGTCGGGCGGCATGAGCCGGGGGCGCGCTTCGTGATCGTCGCCGCCGACGGGGACTACGATCCCGCGATCGTGCATGCGCGATCGAAGGGGCGACAAGTCGAGCGTATGGAGGTACTGGGACCAGCGTTGATAGACGTCAAGCCGACGTTGGTCCGACCGGCTCTGTTGCCGCAGCCAGCGGAAGTGGCGCATGCACCGGTCGGCAAAGGGATCGCTCCCTTGGCTCCAAAGAGCAGGAGATCCAAATCCGTCGACCAGGTTTTGTCGCTGATGCTCAGGGACTTTGCCGAAGCGGGAAAGCCAAGGTCATTGAGCGCGCTCGAAAGGCGAATTCAATCGCGCTTCGGGCCTGAACCGGTGCCTCAGAAAGTGGCCAGTGTGAAGACTGCTCTGGTGATGAGGGGCGTGATCAAGATTGCAGATGAGACAGTCGAGTACAGGGACCGAGGCGACCAGAGATGAGTGGCGGCCTTAGACTGGCAACAGCCTTTAAGCTTCCGCAGGTGGATGTTTGCTGCAACCTAAAGCGGCCACTTGGTATCTAGTCGGAACATCGACTGGCAATGCCATCCGATGAGCTACGGTGTAGCCCACATCGTCATTTGTCGACTCAGGCTCCACGGGGTCATTCACAGCACGCTCGTAGTGATGTTCTGTGGCCCCGGCACACTGACAAAATGGGCTACAGGCGCATAGTCAGATTTCGCGATGCGAGCGTATTGCTAGACAAGTTTCGCGTATACTGAAATGCAAGATTGTGTATCCGTCTAGCAATACGCGATGCGCACCGACATATATTGCTGCTGTCATGAGTCGAAGCCAACTCAACGTGCGTGTCAGTGAGGAGCTCGAACGAGCAATCGACGAGAAGCGCATCGAACTCCGGGGGGCGTTTGGAAGCATTCCGAGCAGGTCGGACGTACTTCGGCTGGCGCTGGAAACATACCTAAAGATAAAGCTGCGTGAATCAGATGAGGATGGACGGCGTAAGGTTGGACCGGCAAAGCGCAGTAGGCGGAAGTCCTAACTCGGTAAGCTACCCTCTGTCGAACGGAATCCGCTTCTCCGCTGGCTTACAGAGGTCTGTCCCATGTCTGCCCATTCGCACCATGTTCAAGGCCTCTGACACAACAGACGGGGACCGCTGACATGTTTCGATACTTTGGCTCAAAGCATTCAAGCGCCGCACAAGTCGCGCAGCTCGCAACTCAGGGCTTTTCAGGGACGACCGCTGCTGACGCGTTCGGTGGCCTCGGGACGATCGGCGCTGTCCTCAAGGGCAATGGCTTCAAGGTAACGACATGCGATGTCTTGAATCTGCCCAACGCGTTTCAGCACGCGCGCATCGTCTGCCAATCGCGTCCCCGGTTTTCTCGGCTGCGTGCAGCCACCGGTCTGAAAACCAGCCAGGACATCCTCGAGTACCTCGACACACGCCGCGCAGAGCGGTCGTGGTTAGTCTCGGAGTTCTCCACCCAACGTCAGTTCTTCACCCATGACAACGCGGTCCGCATCGCAGGAGCATGGAACGCGATTAAGCGCTGGGACGATGGCCGCCTCCTGAGCGAGTCCGAGCGCAAGTACCTGTTGGCATCGTTTCTCAACAGCATGGACCCTTGCGCCAACACTGCGGGCACCTATTACGCGCACCTGAAACACTGGCACCGCAAAGCACTCAAGCCTTTTCAGATGAAATGGCTTCCCGTCCAAGCGGGAGTGGCTGGCGGTCAAGCACTGGTGGGAGACGCACTCGAAGTGCTGAAAGGCAAGAGGTTTGATCTCCTGTACCTTGATCCCCCGTACAACCGCCGCGACTACTCGCGCTACTACCACCTGCCGGAATCGCTTGCGTCCCTCAAGCGGCCAAACACCAACCCAGGGAGTGCGTCGGGCGTGCCAATGAAGGTGCTCGATGCCTCGCCGCTGATTCGAAGGTCCGCCGAAGCAAGCTATCTTCAAGAGCTCATGTTGTCCGTTCAGTGGAATCGATTGGTCGTGCAGTACTGCGAGGGATCAGAGATCCCGATGGCCGAGCTGCGCAAAATGCTCAGCAGAGCCGGTAAGCTTCAAGAGTATGTGCTTCCCGCGCTCGGCTACACCACGGCGGCGGAAACGCGCCAGCACAAGCACCATGTCTTCATCATCGACCAGGCACAGCCCAAGCCGCGCGCGGGTGGACGCCGAAAGCCGTTCGCAGCACGATCAAGCTGAGCTCTCCGCGGTCCTTCGATCCGGTCGCGGACGGAGGTTGAGCCAAGGTAATATGGAGCCACCCACTGGTAGCGCCTCCCGCCATATCCTCTTTCACTGTCTGCGATCGCTTCGACAACATGCCCCCAACGTCGACAGGCCAACCCGCTCCACTCCCGGGTGCACTCGCGGACATCTTTGAACTGGAGCCCTTCGCGCTCGCCAGGCTAATCGTGCTGGATCTAGACGGTACGCTGATCAGCCATGCGAATGATTCACCGGCAACTCAAGGATGGGAGCGTCGGGTCAGTCTCTTTGCCAGCCTGAATTACTACCGCGTGCCACTGACCGTTGCGACAGGACGCGCGTACGCCGGCGCTCGACGCCTGGCCGAGATCGTTTCGCCACAGAAGGCGATACCGTTCATCCTGTACAACGGCAGCGCAGTAATTGCCGGTGATGGGACGCTCATCGCCCACACTGCGATTGAAAATTCTGCGATCCGCAATCTCACCGAGACCGTGAAGCGAACCGGTGGCAGTGCACTTACCTACTGGTTGCGTGCTGACTTCTCCGGGCAACTCGAAGGCGAGTGGCCTGTTTTTACTGGCCACGGCTCGGCTCCCGAGCGCGAGTTCAACGGTCTCATCGTGACAACCTTCGATCAAGTCCCGCCTGGCGCCAGCTGCGTCGCAGCATTGCTCTGGGCGGAAGACGGCGACGTTCGGGCACGGCTCCATGAAGCCGTCCGTGAGATCGAGGGATTGTCGGTCACAGCGAGCGGTTCCAGATTCATTGAGGTCCGGCCCGCGGGGTCGACCAAGGCGCTTGGACTGGCAGCACTTCTAAAAAATCTGAAGATCGAACCGTCGCGGGTGATGGCGATTGGTGACAACGACAACGACGTCGAGTTGCTTGCCGCAGTCGGCATTAGCATTTGCGTGGCCAACGCTTCACCAAGTGCTCAAGCTGTGAGCCGCTTTAAGACGACATATCCGTCTTCGTCAGGGGCAATAGAAGCCATGAATCTCGTGACTCGAGCAAGAAGACTTTGGATAGGGAGGCATCCGCGCCATGGAAACCGAGCTGACCCAGGAAATTGAGCTGCTGGAGCGTTTGATCACTGACGCGAGCGCGCTGCTGCTGTCACCCCGCGAGGTAACCGAGCGCCTCAATGCCATTGCAAGCAAACTCTTTGCGAAGCGGCTGCTCGTCGAGATCGTGCAGCATGGACAGAGGTATCGTTGGGGCGCGCTTGACGACGCAGCGCCAATTACGATCCTGCGCAAGGGCTCTCTCAGTTCCACCGTGGACTTCGAGGTGCGCGGTGACAAGCACGCGATGACTGGTCCCGAACAGCGGTTTCTACCCAAGTTCTTGGAGCTTGCCAAGGCGCTCTGGGGAAACGACATCCGGTCCATGGGCGGCCCCAACTGGAAGCCTGAAGCAGTGCAGTCCAAGCTGGCGCCGTCTGCCGAACGTCTGCGCGGCGAGTCGAATAGCACCGCAGCGGTCGCCGTGCTGTTCGGCGATCTGGATAACTTCAAGAACCTGAATGATCAGGCCGGGCACGAGCGCGGAGACGAGGCGATCCAGCTAGTGAATCGTGAGCTACACGATCTTTGTCTTCGCCACGGCGGCTTGCCATTCCATCCCAGCGGGGACGAGTTCTATTTGATCCTTCCCGACCGAGGCTTGTTGCCGATGATGCAGGCGCTCTTCGGTCTCAAGAAGCGGATCGAAGCCCAACCGTTCAAGGACGACAAGGGACGAGAACACAAGGTGGGCCTCACGCTGGGCCTCAAGTTTCTCTACGGCTCACTCAGTGTCGAAAATCTCAAACGTGCGCTGATCGAGGCCGAGGCTGCGACCAAGTACGCCCAGAAGTCAAAGAAAATCAAGCGTCGAGGCAAGTTGTCGATCTCGGGCACAAGTAACGCCGCGGCCACATCGATCGATTCAGAGGAATTCAGCAAGCTTGCCGCGCTCATGGCACGTCGCAACGCGTTGACGGCGCCGGCCGTCTTTCGCGATCCCCGCCTCGGCATGATCCAAAGCGCCGTCCGCAGTTTTCGGCACAGCCCGACGCAGACGTTCGAAGAGCACCTACATAGCGTTCTCTACTGGCTCGACATCGAGCCCGCTGCATCCTGCACGGTCGAAAGTCTGCTGTTGGACACCGCCCCGAAGGCGGTGCCCATGATTGCGGTGGCGGTGGCGGTCGCAAGCGGAATTCTTCAAGCTCGCATTGATGAAGGCAGTGTCAAACCAGTGGACCTGCGCATCCGGTTCTCGAAGGACGGGAGTCGGGCGAGCGTGATCGAGGGAGGCAAGCTAGTCGTGGGCGATCAGCTTTCGTCGGACGTCGCGAGTGTTCGCGAAGTGGAGATCGACGTCCCCAACTCCGGCCGCAAACCCTGCGTTCTCGTGGGCGTCCAGGTAGGCCTTCAGGACCAGCTCAAGCTGGCCGGCGGTAGTGCGCTTCCCAGCGAGCTCTTTACGCAGCTGGTCGTAGTCGACGACAGGCCAAACTCAGGCGGCGGCCTGCCAGATTTCTGGCAAGCCGCGCTCGCACAGGTATGCTCGGTCGCCAGCTTAGGCCCGGATCCCGTCCACGTATTCGCCTGGGGCAAGACGAGCTGCGACAGCGAAACGGTGCTTCGACTGCGCAGCCCCGCCGATTGGCCCGACGATGAGATCGCGTACCTGGCCGACGTGGCTTCCAAGAAGGTGCGGGATCTACAGCCGCAACTTCGTTCGAACACCCAGTTGGTCGTTGACGCCGCGTCCGTAGTGAATGCTCTCTACGCGATCGCGCCGGTGGTGCACCCCGCGTCCAATCCCAAGTTGCCTGCAGAGTTTACGGACACCGATTCGCCGCAACGAGCCATGTTGCAGGTGCAGCCCTTGCAGGCGACGGATGGCCTACGCTGCCGCACTGCAGCTCAGGCCTACCCGATCATCATCGACACGCTGCGCAAGTCACAAACTCGTCCCTCTTCAGACGATGCGCACCAGCCGCTTAGAGAACTGGTCGCCTTCAAGCTCACCCTCGAGACACCTTCCCTATTCACAGTGCCGACGTACCTGCGCAATCAAGAAGGCGACATGGATCGGTACGCAGACAGTGTGCTTCTGAGTGAATCTGGTCGAATCCGCAAGGGTCTGGATTCAAAGAAGCAGGTGCGGGCGTTTAAGAAGGAATTGCTTGCCTGCTTCGCATCGGGAGAAGTGCCACGGTCGACGCGAAGGGCTTGCTTGGTCGTGCCCCACGTCCCCAAGTCTGATGGCAATCCGTCGCCGGAAGGCCTGGTCTCGGTTTGGGCTTCCCCGCGGATGAATGATTCGGCCGAGCGCACCGTCGACTGGGTCTTCGTCTGGCGTACGGTTGAGGCGTTCATTGGCCTACCATACAGCCTCTATGGGTCAATCAAGCTCGCGCAATCGCTCTTGTCGCAACTCAACGAGGACCTTCCCACGGGCACTTCGACCCCGTTCCGACTCGGCGAACTGACATACATCGCGCTCAGCCTGCACATGCGTTCGGATGGGGTTCATCGTCGCATAGCCAAACGCATTGTGGACGAATCGAGTGAGTAAGGCGAGCCGGCTCGTCCTGCCGCCCTCGGACGCATTGATCAAAACTCTGCTGTCCGATGGCCGAGCAACACTCGTCTACCTGACGGACGACGTCTGCGTGCTCGAGAGCGCTGACCGAACGCTCGCCGAAGGCTTGCGGATGGGGAGCACCAGCTGGACACGCGTCTTCGAGGAATACTACCTGGCAAGCACTGGCCAGGACAAGGCGCAAGCGGTCTTGGTCGGTGCGTTCTTCGACTGGCTGGCTGATCGATATAGCGATGAGATCGAGCCTTCAAGAAACATTGCGTGCTACGAAGAGCTCTACGACATCGCTAGCAGACTGCGTGGTTCAGCTGGCGCGACTGCCGTCTTGGACGTTGGCTGCGGGCCAGGAACGATCTTGGACTCACGGGTTGCTCGCACTGCAAAGGTACTGGTCGGCTTTGACATCAGCGATGTTCTAGCGAAAACGGCCGCATCGAAAGGCATGGCTGTCATGCATCGCGAGCAGTTTCTCAATGGGCTAGCTCGGTTCGACGTCGCATTGAGTGCGTACGCTATGCACTACGCGTGCGACCTAACCGAGACGCTGGCAGGGGTACAGTGCAGCCTGAAATCCGGCGGGGTCTGGGCTCTAAACTTCCACAAGGACATCGGGCTTGACGCCTTTTTCGAACACCTGGACTCCACAACTCTCGAACTCAAGACGCACGTCCGCGCCTCGACCTACGGCTCGATCGTGGCTGTGAAAAAGCGCTGACGATGAGCGACCTGACTTCTCTCCTCCGTCGCGTCGATGTCTCCGAACCACGGCAAGCACTCTGGGAGTCTTGTGGCCTTCTTCCGTCCGTAGCCGCGCGTGAAGGCGAGAACTGGATTGCCACGTCACAGTACAACCGGCTCGTCGAGCTCACACTCGCCAAGTTCGACTGGAACGTGGGCCCGCAGCTTCCGGATGATCTGTTTGCGCCTACCGTCGTCGCTGAACTCGGCGCGTTCTCGTGTTTGACGCAGGGCGCTGGTTCTCATTCATCGCCGGCATCTCCACTGTGGATGCAACTGCTGCCGGTGTGGCTGTCCGCTCGCTCGGACAGTGGGCACCTCGCGCTGAGCCCGAGATGGAATGAGATTGACATTGAGGGCTATCGAGCTTACTCGTTGAACGTGGCGCTCAATGCCATCGCAGCTAGGAGCGTCGAGCGGCATAAAAACCTTTCGGCGAGCCGCAGCGCCTTATTTGCGCGGTCTGCAAACTACATGGGTTCCAAGGCGGTGCTTGCAAGCCAGCTTCTCGACATCGTCGATGCAACCGAAGCCGCGGATACGACGATGATCGATCTCATGTGCGGATCGGGCGTTATGGCCGCTGCATTTGCCAGGCAGTTCCCAACGATCGCGTCCGACGCTCAAGAGTTTTGCCGTCTGCTCGGACTGGTTCAGGGCGGCGGTATGACCCACGCTCGAGGAGAGGCGATCGCTCAGCGGGTGATTGACGGTGCGCGCCGCCGTTTCAATGAGCTAAGCGACGAGGTGCGCCGCGCCATCGACGTGGAGAGCCAGCTCGTCAACTCAGAACTCGCTGTCGGGGACTCCGAAGCTCTGTTGCATCAGCTGCGCGAGCGTCTGATCCGTTGGGAGACAGGCAACTTCGGTAGCCTCGACGCGGTAAGCACGGCCTACCGCTCTGGCAGGCTTCTCGGCCATCTCTATGGGGGCGTTTTCTTCGGCGATCGCCAAGCAGCCGAACTCGATTGCCTTCGACAGTCGATATCGGATCTCTCAGACGAGACCGAGCGGAAGTGGGCTCTGGGCGCGTTGGTCTGCGCCGCCAGCGCTTGCGCGTACACCTATGGCGGCCACTTTGCTCAGCCGAAGCTGGATATATCCGACTCCGGCAAAGCTCGAGGGGACATATACGAAGCGCTCAGACAGCGCTCGCTGTCAGTCACCCACGAGTTCTTCACGCGGTTGACGAGCTTGGCCATGGAAAGCGAGAACGTTGAGCATGTCGTCGCAGTGATCGCCGGCCCTTGGGAAGATGCAATTCCTACCGTCGCACGCGCCACTGGTAGTCGCCCCGTTTGCGTCTACATCGATCCTCCGTACACCCGGGACGAGTACAGCCGTTACTACCATGTCCTCGAGGCAGTGGTTCGCTATCAGCCGCAGGCGGTCTCGGGCAAAGGCAGGCTTCCTAAGCGAGGTTCAGAAGGTCGATACGCTTCAAAGTTCAGCGGACGACGCGCTGATCTCATGGAGGCCGAGATCGCCAGAGCAATCCAAGCTTGTTTGGCTCAAGGCTGGAACTGCTTGTGGAGCTATTCGAACACAGGGGTGGCTTCAATCAACGGGACGCTGGCACGCCTAGAAGGTCATGCTAAAACAGCGGACGTCTTTCGCATGGACCACCGCTACAAGGCTCAGGGCAAGCGTGGGCCGAAGCAGGTCGTCGAGTACGCGATTCATCTTCGTCCGAGCCGCTAGGGAATTCAGCCTCAAGCTACGGCCATTCTTTGCCTGAGTGACCGCGATGCAGTCAATATCGTGCATTAAGTGGTTGGGATTGACCGGCAGCAACCGCTGCGTAGCCGCCTTTTGGGGTAAGACCGCTTCGGTTAAAGGTTGTCCGATACCTGCCCGTGCAACACCACGAGCCCGCGCACGACAACGGCTGGAGGGCAGGTGTTGGACAAGCCTCTAAGGAGGAAACCGCGGAATGCTCTGCTGAGGACAGGGAACGCTACGAGCCTATGGGGATTCGGAACGCGTGACCCAAGTTGGCTGCGGCGCGGAGCCCGGTGGATGGCTCCAATGGCGTTGCCGAAGCGCAGTAAATCCAGGCCGTCGTTCGCGTCGCTCGACGCCAGGACGGTCGACGAAGGGCACCCGACTCGAAGACCAGACTTCCTCTCATCGGCCCGATCGCAAGAAGGGTCGAAGGTTGGCTGAGCAGTTGCGTCGTCATGGCGCTCGGACCTGTGGTGGCGGCGCACGGATCGGCTGCCCGCGAGCCAACGCCAGCAAGACGCTCATCGCAGCGCCGCAGTGCATGCAGACGAAGGTCGGATGAGGACGGCAAGGCTCGGCATCCAGGCTCGTGATTTGCGGGACGGCGTCAGCCTTTTGCCCCAGTAGATCGCGGACGCGCACCAAGTTGGCCGTGCGATTGCCGTTGGCCAGGATCCCGTAGTGCCGGATGCGATGGAAGCCACTCGGCAGGACGTGCAAAAGGAAGCGACGCATGAACTCATCGGCATCGAGCGTCATCGTCTTGCGCCAGGTGCGGCCCTTGGCCCGGTAGTCCTTCCAACGGAAGGTGACGCCTTGTTCGTCCATCGCTACAAGCCGGCTGTTGGAGATGGCGACGCGGTGCGTGTAGCGAGACAGGTAGGCCAGCACCGCTTCGGGTCCGGCGAACGGTCGTTTGGCGTAGACGACCCATTCGCACTTGCGCAGCGGTGCGAGCCAGTGCGCAAAGGCGCGCGCGTCGGTCAGCGCGGCGAACTCGCCGAAGAACCGCAGGCGGCCCGCGCGATGCAGTTGCCCGAGCGCTTCGAGGAATCGCGTTCTGAACAGGCGCGACAGCACCCGCACGGACAGGAAGAAGCCGGGCTTGCAGGCGACCCAGCGCTCGCCATCCGGCGACAGACCTCCGCCCGGCACGATACCGTGCACATGCGGGTGGTGCGTCAGTGCCGATCCCCACGTGTGCAGCACCAGGGTCGCGCCGATGCTCGCGCCAAGGTGCTTGGGATCGGCTGCGATGGTCAACAGGGTCTCGGCGGCCGCATCGAACAGCAAGGCGTAGATCTCGGCCTTGTTGTAGTAGGCGATGGCACTGATCGGCGCCGGCAAGGTGAAGACGACGTGGTAGTAGTCAACCGGCAGCAGATCGGCCTGGCGCGCCTGGAGCCAGCGGTGCGCCGCACTCGCCTGGCACTTCGGGCAATGCCGGTTGCGGCATGAGTTGTAGGCGATCTGATCCTGTCCGCAGCCTTCGCAACGCAACACGTGGCCGCCCAGCGCCGCGCTGCGGCACTGCTCGATGGCCGACATGACCTTGAGTTGACCCAGGCTCAGGTGACCACGCTGCGCGTTGCGCCAGCCAGGACCGTGGGTGCGGAAGATGTCGGCGACTTCCAGGGCGCAGTGCGCCATGAAGACGATCTACGCAGACAGCTTCTCCAGCGGGCTGACGACGTCGCGCAGGACTTCGGTAGCCACGTGCGTGTAGACCGACGTGGTCTCCAGCTTCTTGTGGCCGAGCATCACCTGGATCACGCGGATGTCCACCTTCTGCTCCAGCAGGTGCGTGGCGAAGCTGTGGCGCAGCGTATGCATGGTGATGCGCTTGTCGATCTTGGCTGCTTCGGCAGCGTCATGGACTGCCCGGTTGAGCTGGCGCGCGGTCAAGGGGTCGACTGGGTTCTGGCCGGGGAACAGCCAACCGTTGGGCAGCATCTTGCCCATTGCATTGGCGTATCGCCACCAGGCCCGCAGCCGCTCCAGCAGAACCGGCGAGAGCATCGCATAGCGATCCTTGCGACCCTTGCCCTGCTCG
>Ga0209256_1000855_pt1 | contig 37977 bp, 37 predicted proteins | sample AraplaCol_mCL_r2_2_FD_184270 | JGI IMG/M metagenome (GOLD analysis project Ga0209256, IMG submission 184270) | Arabidopsis root microbial communities from North Carolina, USA - plate scrape MF_Col_mCL_r2 (SPAdes) (version 3) | ecosystem: Host-associated > Plants > Roots > Endosphere | place...
CCCCGCCCACCTGGTCAAGGACCGGGGCGTCATGAACCGCCTGTTCTCGAACGGCATCATGAAGCTGATGGTCGAGGGCGGGACCCAGGCCGTGAAGACCCGCGTCGCCAAGCGTCTGGCCGAGGCCCGGGGCCGCCCGACCCTGGAGCACACGGGTCTGGACGAGACCTTCGAGATGATCCGCGACCAGTTCCACGCCTTCGCCGAGGAGAAGGTCACGCCCTTCGCCCATGACTGGCACCTGAAGGACCAGCTGATCCCGATCGAACTGGTCGAGGAGCTGGGCGCCCTGGGCGTGTTCGGCCTGACCATCCCCGAGGAATACGGCGGCAGCGGCCTGGGCAAGACCGCCATGTGCGTGGTGTCCGAAGAGCTGTCGCGGGCCTGGATCGGCGTCGGCTCGCTGGCCACGCGGTCGGAGATCGCGGGCGAGCTGATCCTGACCGGCGGCACGGAGGAGCAGAAGCAGTACTGGCTGCCGAAGATCGCCGACGCCTCGATCCTGCCGACCGCCGTCTTCACCGAACCCAACACCGGCTCGGACCTGGGGTCCTTGCGCACCCGCGCCGAGCTGAAGGGTGACCAGTACGTGGTGACCGGCGCCAAGACCTGGATCACCCACGCCGCCCGCGCCGACGTCATGACCCTGCTGGTCCGCACCGACCCGGCCACCACCGACTACCGCGGCCTGTCCATGCTGCTGGCCCCCAAGCCGCGCGGCGTCGACGGCGACGACTTCCCGGCCCAGGGCATGAGCGGCGGCGAGATCGGGGTGATCGGCTATCGCGGCATGAAGGAGTTCGAGCTGGGTTTCGACGGCTTCGAAGTGCCCGCCGAGAACCTGCTGGGCGGCGTGCCCGGCCAGGGCTTCAAGCAGCTGATGGCCACCTTCGAGAGCGCCCGCATCCAGACCGCCGCCCGCGCCGTGGGCGTGGCCCAGGCGGCGCTGGAGACCGGCCTCGGCTACGCCCTGGACCGCAAGCAGTTCGGCCAGGCGATCTTCGAATTCCCGCGCGTCCACAACAAGCTGGCCATGATGGCCGCCGAGATCATGGGCGTGCGCCAGCTGACCTATTTCGCCGCCCGCCAGAAGGACGAGGGCAAGCGCTGCGACCTGGAGGCCGGCATGGCCAAGCTGGTCGCCGCCCGCGTCGCCTGGGCCGCCGCCGACAACGCCCTGCAGATCCACGGCGGCAACGGCTTCGCCATGGAATACGTCGCCAGCCGCCTGCTGGCCGACGCCCGCATCCTCAACATCTTCGAGGGGGCAGGGGAGATCCAGGCGCAGGTCATCGCCCGGCGGCTGCTGGAGGAGGGGAACTAGGGCGGGTCCTGGCGCGCCGCATTGACCGACCCGCCCGCGCGGCTATGACTGGCCAGGCACGGGGAATGACGACATGGACAAGGGCGAGCCGCGGCCGCGCGACTATTGCGGCGCCGCGCTGAGGATCGTCGCGGCCGTGGCCGTGGCCGCGGCGTTCGCTCTAGGGGTCTACACCCTGCTGGAGGCGAGCCGGCCCGTGAACGGCCTGATCGGTTTCGCCTTCCTGCTGGTGCTGCCCGCCGCCATCTCCGCCTTCGTGGCCTATGTCGCCGATCCATGGGGCGAGCGGCGACTGGCCGGCTATGTCATGGTTCCCGTCTGGCTGCTGGTCGCGGTGGTGGTCGTCTCGGTCTTCACCCTCAAGGAGGGGACGGTCTGCATCGTCATGCTGGCGCCGCTGTGGCTGGGCAGCGGGGCGGCGGGCGCGGCGCTGACCTATCATCTGCGCCGCCGGCTGAAGCGCGGGCGGACCTACTGCCTGACTGTGCTGGCCCTGCCGCTGCTGGCCGTGCAGGTCGAGCCGCACCTGCCGACGCCCGCCGCCGAGGCGACGGTCAGCCGCTCGATCGTGATCGCCGCGCCGCCGGAGCGCATCTGGCCGCTGCTGCGCGGCATTCCGGACGTCCGCCCCGGCGAAGGCCGCTGGAACCTGTCGCAGGACGTGATCGGCGTGCCGCGTCCGCTGGGCGCGCGCCTGGTCGGCGAGGGCGTGGGCGCCGAGCGCCTGGCTAGCTGGGGCGAGGAGATCCGCTTCCGCGAGCAGATCACCGAATGGAGTTCCGGCCGCCGCATCGGCTGGCGCTTCATCTTCAACGACATCGACGCCTGGCGCTTCACCGATCGCCACCTGACGCCCGACAGCCCCTATTTCCGGGTGACGACCGGCGGCTACAGCCTGACCCCGCTGGACGCCGGCCACACCAGGGTGACGCTGGATACCCGCTATTGGATGAAGACGCCGGTCAACGGTTATGCCGCCCTATGGGGAGAGGTCTTCCTGGGGGACCTGGAAGGCAACCTGCTGGCCCTGGTCAAGCAGAGGGCGGAGCGTCCGGGGGCCTGACGCGCCTCCAGCTCATGATGGCCGCGAGCCCTGGCGCAAAAAAGCCCCGGGACGTCGCCGTCCCGGGGGCTGAGTTGGGGAGGATTCCTGGGCGCGTTAGAAGTTGGTCAGGCCCACGCCCGGGCCGGATCGGTCGGCGCGCTCGCGACGCAGGCGCTCGTCCTCGTCGATCTCGCCGCCGTTCTCCATGGCGGTGAACGAGCGATCCTCGGCGCGGTAGAGCGAGCGTTCGCGCTCGACCTGTTCGGGGGTGTAGGGCGAGGCGTCCTGGTCGAAGGCCGACCAGCCGGTTTCGCGGTAGGCCTGGCCGCGCGTCAGGGCGTCGACGCCGCGACGGCCGTTCAGCACCTGCTCGATCTCAAGGGCGCGGTCCTCGTCGGCCTTGACGCTGACCAGGGTCCCGCCGCGGCGGACGCCTTCGGAATAGACATTGGCCTCCTCGTCGGAGTGGCCGGCTTCCTTGAGGGCGCCCAGGAGGCCGCCCGTGGCGCCGCCGGCCGCCGCGCCGACCAGGGCCCCGACGGCGGTCGAGGCCAGCCAGCCGGCCGCGACCACGGGCCCCAGGCCCGGGATGGCCAGCATGCCCAGGCCCGCCAGCAGGCCGGCGCCGCCGCCGATCAGGCCGCCGGTCGTGGCGCCCTTGCCGGCGCCGTCGGCGACGTCGTTCTCGCCGTCGCGGTTGGCGTCGCCCAGCGGACGGTCGCCGCCCAAGGCCCGGCCGGTGCGCCAGTCGCCGGCGTGCCAGTTGTCGGCGTTGTTGGAGACGATGCTGATGCGGTCGCGATCGACGCCCGCGCGCTCCAGATCCTCGACGGCGTCCAGCGCCTGGGTGTGGCTGTCGAAAAGACGGGTGATGGTTCGGGTCATGGCGTTATTCCCTGGATACTGAATGTTGAACGCGGCGATCCGAGCGGGCCCTAGAGGGCCGTGACGGCGCCCTTGTAGTCGACCGAGACGCTGACTTCCTTGCCGTCCTTGGTGGCCTTGCCCTCCCAGAGGCCGTTGGCGTTCTGGGTCAGCGGGCCGACGGCGCTGTAGCCGGCGGACTCGATGGCGCTCTTGGCCTGGCCTTCGGTGTAGGAGCTGGCGCCGGGGGTTGGACCGGCGTCGCCGGTGGTCGGCGTGGTGTCGACGGCGGTGTTGCGCGGCTCTTGCGAGGTCGCGACAGCGGGGCCTTCGGTCTTGTCGGCGGTCTCGGTCTTGGGGCCGCAGGCGGCCAGAAGCGCCGCGGCGGCCGCCATGGTGAGCAGTGGCTTGATCATGGTGTTTGTCTCCCTGACGTGGAGGGAGGAAGGCCTGGGCCGCCGCATGGTTCCGAGGCGAAATGACGGCGCCCACGACGTCGTTTCGGCCCCGCTTATCTTGACCACGGACGCATTCATGGCGTCGTTATTGTGCGTCGCACAACGAAAAGGCCCGCAAACCGGAGCGGTTTGCGGGCCTTTCAGATCAGCCGTCGAACACGGCCGTTTTGTCGTCGTCTCAGGCGGCGGCGCGTTGCGCCTTGATGGCCGAGACAGTCAGAACGATCAGGCTGAGCATTTTCTTCATCCAGGTTGGCCGGGACATCAAAACGTCCCCATGGACCCATCTTATAACTGACAACGTTGTCATAATCAATGATTTTGCTGCGATGCAGCGTCGCAGGCCGGACTTTACCTAAAAGCGCTTTCGAACGAGGCTTGGCGTCGGTCGCGCGCTTCCCATCTGGATGGTCATGATCGTCCTTCGTCCCCTCGTCCCCGCCCTGATCGTCGCCGCCGTCGCGCTGGGCGGCGTCGCCCACGCCCAGCCGGCGACGCCCAAGCTGTCGCTGGTCCCGGCCAAGCCGCTGGACCTGAAGGCGCCCGGGCTGCCGGTGCTCTATTCGCGCGCGCCCGCCCCGCTGCCGCCCGGCGTGGCGCGGACCTCGGTCGAGGGCAAGGCCGGCGACGCCCTGCTGGGCGCGGGCCTGCTTTGCGGCCTTCAGCCCAACGCCGACGAGAGCGGCGCGGGCCGGGCGCGCGGCTACGACCCCGACGGCAAGTTCGTGGGCGCGAAGCTGGGGTTTAGGTTTTAGGCGAAGTGTCTCCCTCTCCCCATAGGAGAGGGTTTTACAGTCTCACCCCGCCCAGCCAGGTCTGCCACACCACCACGAAGCCGCCGTGCAGGATCACCGCCGGCCAGAGCGAGCCGGTGCGCCAGCGCATCAGGGCGCAGGCCAGGCCCAGGATCGCGGTGCAGGCCAGGAAATCCGGGCGCAGAAACATCGCGCCCTGAGGCAGGAAGGTCAGGGCCTCCAGCGGATGCCAGGCGACATAGAGGGCGGTGGAGGCGGCGATGGCGATCCAGGGGCGGCGGGTCTCGTCACGGCCAGGCACCAGCAAGCCGCGAAACGGGATCTCCTCGCCCAAGGCCGGCACGAACAGCACCGTCAGCAACCGTAGCGGCAGGCCGGGGACCGTCGGGGTCAGGGCGTAGAGCCCGGTCGAAAAGCCGATGGCCGCCATCAGACCGCCGGCGACCAGCGCCAGCAGGCCGCACAACAGCCAGCCGCGCGCGTCGGGCAGGGTGGTCAGGGATCGGCGCAGGCGGTGGAGCAGGATCACGACCGCACCTTAGCTCAAGGTCCCCGGGCGTCGGACAGCGGGATGTTGTAGACCGGCGCCATCTCGACATCGATGTAGCGTTCCAGCCGCACCGTCCCGCCGTCGTGGAAGGCCAGGTCGGCCACGCACAGGAACGAGCCGTACATGCCCACGGTCAGGGCGAACTGCTCGTTGGCGCTGGAGACCACGTACTTTTCGCCGTAGCGGCTGTCGCCCCACTTGTCGCCCAGGAAGTAGGTGACGCTCCTGACGTCGTTCAGCCGCCCGTAATTGCCGTGCGGGTGCAGGAAGATCGACACGTCGAACACCCGGAAGCCGTCGATGAGCTCCGGCGGGTCCTTGGGACGGATGGTGTGGACCAGCATCAGGTTGCGGCACTTCTTGTAGGCCGCGTGGCGGTGGTCGACGTCGGCCTTGGCGGCCTCCAGGATCTCGAAGTCGGTGTCGCGGCCGACGATCACCTCGCCGCTCTGGCTGATCACCACGCCCTTCAATTCGATGCCGCCGATCTTCAGCTCCGACGAGCTCTCCAGCTTGCGGATGGCCACCCCGACGATCTCGGCCAGGCGGCTTCGGAAGACGACCAGCACGCCCACCACCAGCAGCGGCCAGGCCAGGTCGGCGCAGGCCGAGATCAGTTCGGCGAACTGGGGAAGCAGGGGCTTGGCCGCGGGCGTGGCGTCCATCGGAAGCCCCGACTTCCGGCCTAGCGGCGCGGCGCCTTGGCCAGGGCGGCCCGTTCGCGGCCGGTGACGTGGCGCACATCCCGGACCTTGCAGGTCTGGGCGCCGGCCGAGGTCCAGGCGATGGCTTCCACCGCTTCGCCGGGGCAGATGATGTCGCTGCCGTTGGAGCGCACGGTCAGCCGGGTGGCGTCATCCATGGCGGCGCAGCCGTCGGCCATCTTCAGGCGATAGATGCCGCCTTCGTTCGACTGGACATAGACCGTGGTCGCGCCCGAGCGGTTGGCGCCGGTCACGTACTGGCCATTGAAGCACCTGGGCGCCAGGTCGCGCGGCAGGGTGTTGGAATAGGCCCGCTCCTGGGCGGCCCAGTCGAACCTTTGGCCGTTGTCGGCCTGGGCCGCGGTCGTCGACAGCACCGCCGCGGCGGCGGCGAGGAAGAGCAGGGCCTTCATCGACGTTCTCCTGATTGCCGCCGGAAGGGTAGGCCCGATACCGGCGTTATTCAAGGTTGCGGGGCGGCCGCGCGGAACGCCGAGGTTCCGCTCTGGCCTACGCGCTGATCTTCGCCTTGAATTGAGTCCAGCCTGGCCGCCCCCGCCCCGACGGTGCGGCGCGGGGGGAAGAGCTTCAGGCCGCCGCTTCGGCGTTCGTCTCTTCGTCCTCGCCGCCCAGCAGGGCCGAGAGGACCACGGCCAGGCGCTCGGGCTTGATGGGCTTTTCGACCACGTCCTGCATGCCGGCGGCGATGTAGGTCTGGACGTCGTTGGGATCGGCGTTGGCGGTCAGGGCCACGATCGGCGCCTGTCCGGCCGGGCCGGGCAGGTCGCGGATGGTGCGGGTGGCTGTGACGCCGTCCATGCGCGGCATCTTGATGTCCATCAGGATCAGGTCGAAGCGGCCCGACTTGGCGGCCTCCACGGCCTCGACGCCGTCCGCCACCTGCTCGGAGGTGCAGTCGAACATCTCGCACAGGGCCTCGGCGACCATGCGGTTGGTGGCGTTGTCGTCGACGATCAGGATGTGGGCCGAGCGAGCGTCCAGCATCGGCTCGTCGTCGGCCGGGGCGGCCATTGTCGCCTCGGGGACGGTAAGGGCGAACTGCAGGGTCAGGCCGGCGCCGGTGTTGGCCTCGGCCCGCAGCGGGCCGCCCATGGCGCGGGTCAGGCCGTGGGCCAGGGCCATGCCCACGCCCAAGGCCAGTTCGTTGCTGTCCTCGATGCTGCCCGCGCCCAGCGGATCCAGCACGCGCGCCAGCCGGGTCTCGGCGGCGCCGGGGGCGTTGTCGCGGACGCGGCCTTCCAGGAGCAGGCCGTTTTCGACGGCGTGGGTCTTGAGGCTGGCCTCGATGACGCCGCGCCCGCTGGCCAGGGCGCTCTCGATCAGGGCGTCGAACACCTGCAGCACGCGGTCGGCGTCGATCAGGGCGGCGGCGTCGGGCGGGCCATCGTAGGAGAAGAGCAAGGTCGAGCCGCCCTCGGCGGCGCGCGGCGCCCAGCGGGCCTCGACGGCGTCGCTGAGATCTCGCAGCAGGGCGGGGGCGGGCGACAGGGTCAGGCCGCCGGTGGCGGCGCGACGCAGGTCCATGGCCCGGCCCAGGACCTGGCTCATGTCGCGGCTGGTGTCGCCGATGGCGCGGACATAGGCGGCGGCGTCGGGCGTCAGGCGCGACTGCTCCAGCCGTTCGGTGAAGGCCAGGACGCCTTCCAGGTGATGGCCGATGTCGTGGGCCATGCGCTCGACCAGGGCCATGGCGTCGTCGGCTTCGCGCTGGCGGCGACGGTGCGAGGCCAGCAGCGAGTCCAGGCCGCCCACGCCGACATAGTCGCCGGCGCCGTCGACGGCGATGTAGGCGCTGCGGAACACCGGCGCGGCGCTCTTGGCCAGGCGGTCGACGAAGTCGTTGGGCGAGGCGTCGGCCTGGATCATGCGCGGGTCGCGATCCATGACCTCGGAAACGGGGCGTTCGGCCAGGGCCGGGGCGACGGCCATCTGGCCCAGGAACACGTCGCGATAGATCAGGCCGCACGGCTTGCCATCCACCGCCATGGCGACCGCGGCGGCGCGCGGATCGGCGCGCAGCATCGCCGCGACCTCGGCGCACGGGGTCGCGGGATCGATCGGAGCTCGGCGGTCGATAAGGCGGGCGAGCGTTTCCATGCAGCCGTTGGGCGTGGGGACGTTGGGATCACACCATCGCGTGTTGGCGTTGCGGAGTCGTAAATGGTTGGGCGAATGAGGTTTTGAGCCTGGCCCGATCAGGGGCGCCGACGCCGGATCGCGTAAAAAAGGGCGGCGGATCGCTCCGCCGCCCTTGAAGGGGGCTCCCGGGTCGCCCCGGGAGCGATGGCGTCCTGACTAGAACCGCTTGGTCAGGGCCACGCCGTAGGTGCGCGGCTCCAGCGTGATCAGGTTGGTGAACAGCCCCGAGCTGTCGTCGGTGGTGTAGGCGTCGGTGATCGGGGTGTCGTTCATCAGGTTCTTGACGTAGGCGTCGATGCGGAAGCCCCATTCCGGCTTCTCGACCTTCAACGTGATGTTGGCGTTTTCCCACGACTTCAGGCGGTCGTACTCGGTGTTGTAGACCCGAGCATATTGTTCGCCCTGGTAGTAGTAGTCGCCGCGCAGGGTGGCCGACCAGCCGCCCGAGAAGTCCCAGGTGTACTGGGCGCCGACCGAGGCGGTCCAGTGCGGCGAGTTGGGCAGCTCGTTGCCCGACAGGTCCGCGGCCTTGCCCTCGATCGTGTAGCCGTTGCTGTAGTTGAACATGGCGTTGCTGGCCGCCGTGGCGAACGGCAGCGGCACGCCCTGGGCCTGCAGGAAGGCGGTGTAGAAGGCCGGGCCGCCGCAGGCGAACGGCACGGTCCGGCCCAGGGCCGGATTGATGCTCAGGACCGTGGCGATGCCCGCGACATTGACCACGCAGTTGGAGCCGACGGCCGCGCCCGGAATGCTCGGGCCGGCCTTGACCACCTGGTACTGCGGGTTGCTCAGGGTGCGGTTCATCGTGTCGATCGACGACACGCCGTCGGCGATCTTGGTGTGCAGATAGCCGAGGTTGGCGTTGAGGCGCAGGTTGCGGACCGGCGACCAGACCGACTCCAGTTCAAGACCGTAGACCGTGGCGTTGACGTTCTCGTTGACCGAGGTGCGGTTCACGATCTTGGAGATCTGGTAGCCCTGGTAGTCATAGTAGAAGCCGGTGGCGTTGAGCTGCAGGCTGCCGCCCGCCAGGGTGTTCTTCGAACCCAGCTCGATCGCGTTGACGAATTCCGGATCGAACTGCGGCTTGACGCTGGCCGAGCCGACCGCCGCCGGCGGGTTCGAGCCGCCGCCCTTGTAGCCCCTGGAATAGAAGGCGTAGAGCAGGTTGTCGTCGCTGAGCTTGTAATCGAGGCCGAAGCGGCCCGTCAGCTCGTCGAAGACCGCCTTTTCCGTCGGGTTGGTGGTGCTCTGCTTCAGGCCGATGCCGGGCGACAGCAGGACGGTGTCGTAGACGTCCAGGCGCTTGTCGTCGTGGGTCTTGCGCAGGCCCAGGGTGAACTTCAGCTTCTCGTTGGCCTGCCAGTACAGCTCGCCGAAGATGGCGTTCGACTTCAGGTGATAGGGCGAGCGGTTGTCATAGTAGTTGTGGCCGCTGCCGTCCGGCGTGGCGTTGGTGTCGATGCCGATGCAGCTGTTGGGCAGGGCGACCGGGCTACAGTTCGGGTTGCCCGTGTTCTGGAAGTTCAGGGCCAGGGCCGAGATGGTCAGCGAGTTGCCGATGACGATGTAGTCGGTCGTGGTCTTGTAGTCGAACCAGATGCCGCCGACGTTGAAGTTCAGCGGGCCGTCGAAGTTCGATTGCAGGCGGACTTCCTGGCTCCATTGCTCGGAATTGCCCGAGGAGACGTCCAGGGTGGTGAACAGGTTGGTCGTGCCCACCTGCGGGTCGGTGAAGAAGCCGCCCGGCGTGAACGGCGTGTTGTTGAACGGAACGGTCGAGACGTTCCGGTTGTAGTCCAGCTTGGTGTAGACCTTGCCCTTGCTGTAAGCGGTCAGCGAGGTCAGGGTCAGGTTTTCGGTGAGGTCGTATTCCAGGTTGAACTGGTAGATGTTCGAGCTGGACTGGTAGATCGGATCAAACAGCGTCTCGATCTCACGCAGGTTGCGGCTGGTGGTGTCGCCTAGATTGGCGTCGCCGCTGGTGAAGCCCACCAGATTGCCCAGTTCGCCGGTCAGGGTGCCCGAGGTGTTGACCGTGCCGTAGGCGCTGTCGCCGTACAGCGAGGCGGGCAGACAGCCCTGGGTCAGGAACGGACGGGCCGAGCCGCTGGGCACGCCGCCCACGGTGGCGGGGCCAAGGTCCTTGGTGCAGAGCTGCTTCCCCACGCGGGCGCGGCTGTCGTCTTCCTTGAAGTGCTCCCACATGAAGTTGGTGCGCAGCGTCTCGACGGGATTGAACATCACCGAGACGCGGGTCGAGTACAGGTCGCGATCGTCGACCTTGTGGTCGTTGTAGGTGTTGGTGACGTAGCCGTCGCGCTTGAGGTAGTTGCCCGCCACGCGGACGGCCAGCTTGTCGCCGATGATCGGCATGTTGATCATGCCGCGCAGCTTGCGGGTGCTGTAGTTCCCTACTTCGCCGGTGATCTCGGCCTCGAAGGTGTCGGTCGGCTTGGCGGTGATGACGTTGACCAGGCCGCCCGTGGCGTTGCGGCCGTACAGCGTGCCTTGCGGGCCGCGCAGCACTTCGACGCGCTCCACGTCGAAGAACTCGGCGTCGAACAGGTTGCCCGACTGCATCGGGGCGTTGTTCAGGTGGACGCCGACGCCGCCGTCGGTCGAAACGCCCACGGCCTTGTTGCCGATGCCGCGGATCGCGAAGTTGAAGCTGTTGGTGAAGTTGCCCTTCGCGAAGGTGACGTTCGGGATGGCCTGTTGCAGGTTCGGGCCGCCGTCGATCTTCTGGGCCTGCAGGCTGTCCTGGCTGAAGGCCGACACCGCGATCGGCACGTCCTGCAGGGCCTCTTCCTTCTTCTGGGCGGTGACGACCAGTTCGTCGAGCACGTTGGCGCCGCCTTGCTGGGCGGTCTGGGCGAAGGCTGGGGTGGCGACGGCCGCCAGCACGGTCGCCGAAGCGCCCATGGCCAGCAGGCTCCGCATACGCAGAGATCGCGACATTCTATTCCCTCCCTGGTCGTCGCGGCTCCTTATGGTGGGCCTGCGGACGCCTGTTGTTTCCTCGGCGCCGTACTTTTAAGCACTACGCGGGTGTACGGCGGACCCCTCGCAGCATAAGGGGATTGCATACTTGGTATCCGAGGCTGTCAACCGGCCAAGATATAAGTAATCATTGATAGGTTACGCGTTTTCACTTTACCCTGGGTTACCTTAACCCTTGGGTATCCAAGTTTTCATGGATTTTCGAAAAGACGGTTCGGCGCCTGACGTTACGTCAGGCGTGGCGTCACGCCAGGAAACCTTGACGCGCCTTGCCGACGCGTCGAAGCCATAGTGGCTCATTCGCGCCGAAGGTACAGCCCAAATATCAATGTTCGAAACGAATGTTTCAGGCTGCGGCCGAAGATACACACCCTGTCAGGCCGCCCTCGGAGCATTCCGGCCGCGAAATCCGGGCAAAGCCGGCAAGGTCTTGCCGTAGCCGCCCGGCGGCGTTCGTGGCCGTTTCGGCCGTGGCGGGCGTGCCAAGCGCGCGCGGCTCGTGTAGAGAGGCGCGATGTCCACCTCCCCCCAATCCACGGCCGGCGCCTCGCGCGCGGAGGCCGCCTTGGTGCTGTTCTCCGGCGGCCAGGATTCCAGCGTCTGCCTGGCCTGGGCCCTGGAGCGCTACCCCCGGGTCGAGACCGTCGGCTTCGACTACGGCCAGCGCCACTCGATCGAGATGCAGGCCCGCCAGTCGGTGCGCGCGGCGATGATCGAGCGCTTCCCGCACTGGGCCGACCGCCTGGGCGAGGATCACGTGCTGGACCTGACCGGCTTTGGCGCGGTGGCCCAGTCGGCCCTGACCGCCGACGTCGCCATCGAGATGACCGAGCGCGGCCTGCCTTCGACCTTCGTGCCCGGCCGCAACCTGGTGTTCCTGATCTACGCCGCCGCCCTGGCCGACCGCCGGGGCCTGGGGGCGCTGGTCGGCGGCATGTGCGAGACCGACTTCTCGGGCTATCCCGACTGCCGGCGCGACACGCTGGACGCCATGCAGAGCGCCCTGAACCTGGGCATGGACCGCGACTTCGTCATCGAGACTCCGCTGATGAAGCTGACCAAGGCTCAGACCTGGGCCCTGGCCAAGCAATTGGGCGGCGAGGACCTGGTCGACCTGATCGTGGTCGAGAGCCACACCTGCTACCAGGGCGACCGTGGCGAACTGCACGCCTGGGGCCACGGCTGCGGGGAGTGTCCGGCGTGCGAGCTGAGGCATAAGGGCTATGAGGAGTGGGACACGGCGGGGCGAGGCGTGCTCGGTGCGTGAGTTCTCTTATCGTTGTCATCCCGGAAGCCCCGCAGGGGCTGTCCGGGACCCAGGGGACTGGGCTGATGCGGTGCGGTTCACCTGGGTCCCGGACAAGCGCTGCGCGCTTTCCGGGATGACAACGGTTTGGTGGACGGTCGCCCCATGACCTACACCGTCAAGGAAATCTTCCTCACCCTGCAGGGCGAGGGCGGGCAGGCGGGCAAGGCGGCGGTGTTCTGCCGGTTCGCCGGCTGCAACCTGTGGACCGGCCGCGAGCAGGACCGCCACAAGGCCGTCTGCACCTTCTGCGACACCGACTTCGTGGGGACCGACGGCGAGGGCGGCGGCAAGTTCGCCACGGCCGACGACCTGGCGAACGCGGTCGAGGCGGCCTGGACCGGTGGTGCGAACGACCGCCTGGTGGTCTGCACCGGCGGCGAGCCGCTGTTGCAGCTGGACACGCCGCTGATCCACGCCCTGCACGCCCGCGGCTTCATGATCGCCGTCGAGACCAACGGCACGGTCGAGGCGCCGACCGGGATCGACTGGGTCTGCGTCAGCCCCAAGGCCGACGCGCCGGTCGTCCAGACAAAGGGCCAGGAGCTGAAGCTGGTCTTCCCGCAGGAGAAGGCGCTTCCCGAGCGCTTCGCCGATCTCGATTTCGAGCGCTTCTACCTCCAGCCGATGGACGGCCCGGACCGCGACAGGAACACGCAATTGGCCGTCGCCTATTGCCTTTCGCACCCACAATGGCGTTTAAGCGTCCAGACGCACAAATATCTCGGCCTGCCCTGACGGATAAGGCGCTCGACTTGGTGACAGGGTCGACGCGCTAGAGCCTCCCAGGCCTGTCAAAAGAAGTACAGATGAAGCCCGTCTTCGAGATCACGAAGGCTGCGTTCTTCGACGCGGCCCATTACATCGAGCAAGGTCCGACGGACCATCGCTATCGCAAGCTGCACGGCCACTCGTTCCGGGTGGAGGCCAGCGTGAAGGGCGAGATGCAGGACGCCGGCTGGGTGGCCGACCTGGAGAGCCTGGACGTGGCCCTGAAGGCGGTCGCCTCCGAGCTGGACCACGGCCTGCTCAACGACCGCCCCGGCCTGGAAAGCCCGACCCTGGAGCGCATCTGCCTCTATTTCGCCGAGCGCCTGAAGCCGCAGTTCCCGGGCCTGTCGCGCGTGGTGCTGTCGCGCCCGACCATCGGCGAAAGCTGCGCGTTGAATCTATAGGGGTTTCGCCCCCCGGCCTTCCGCGTAAACGGCCGAATTCGCAGACTGTCCGCGACATGATCTGTTGAAGCCGATCGAGGCTTGAACGGAGCGTTTCGGCATGGACGGGCGGGACGCCGCCGGCGCCTGGGACGGGATCGACGTGCTCAACGCGCACGTCGCCGTGCTGGACGCGACCGGGCGGGTGATCGAGGTCAACAGCAGCTGGCGGCGGTTCGGCCGCCAGAACGACGCGACCTCGGACTATGTCGGCTGCAACTACCTGGAGGTCTGCCGCAAGGCCGCGGCCCAGGGCGACCGCACGGCCGGGCGCGCGGAGCGCGGACTGGCCGCCCTGCTGGGCGGTCGCGCCGAGCGGTTCAGCCTGGCCTATCACTGCGCCGCGCGGACCTTCCGCCTGCGGGCCAGGACGATCATCCATCCGGCGGCGCGGGTCCTGATCGCCCACGAGGACCTGACCCCCCTGCTGGTCGCGCGGCGCGAGCGCAACCGGGCCCGCGTCCGGCTGGCGACCGTCCGGCGGGAGCACGCCGAGGGCGTCGCCGGTCTCTACGAGGAGGTGGGGCAGAGCCTGGCCGCCATCACCCTGGCGGCCCAGGTCCTGGACCGGGCGCCGGCCAACAGCTCGGCGGTGACCACCATCCGCATGGCGGTCGACGAGGCCCGGCGCGAGCTGAGGCTGCTGCGCTACAAGGTCGAGCAGAGCGTTTCGTATCCGGCCTGACGCCGCGATCCCGGCGATCCGCCCACGTGTCGGAAAACGCCGCTCTTCCAACCCGCGTCCCCGTGCCCTATCTCTGCCTCGCCGATGACGCCGGGGAAGGCCGCCGATGCTCTACATGCTGCTCTGCTACAACAACGAGACCGAGGTCCTGGGCTGGACCAAGGAACAGGACGACGCCGTCATGGGCCGTCTCGGCGTCATCCACGACCGTCTGCTGGCCGAGGGCAAGATGGGCCCGTCGGGCCGGCTGAACGGCACCACCAGCGCCAAGACCCTGGTCAAGACCGAGCCCGCCTTCGTGGTCGACGGCCCCTATGCCGAGACCAAGGAGCAGTTCCTGGGCTTCTACACCCTGGACGTCGCCGACATCGACGAGGCCCTGGCCATCGCCCGCGAACTGGCCGTGGCCAATCCCGGCGGGGCCTACGAGGTGCGCCCGATGCGGCTGTACCTGCCGGGCGCGATCGCGGCGGCGTAGGTGTCGGCCGGAGGTTGACGGGTCGCACAGACGAAAAACGCCGCGACAGCTGAAGGGCTGTTCGCGGCGTTTCTGTTCTTCGCCCCTCGCCCGACCGCCTTCGGAGGCCAGGGGAGAGGGAAGCGGGGCGTCCGGCGACTACTTGCCGACGCCTTCGGCGGCGTCCTCGATCAGCTTGGCCACAACCGCCGGGTTGGCGACGAAGACCGCGTGGCTGCCGGCGGTCTCGACCACGGTCGCGCCGGCCCGCTTGGCCATGGCGCGCTGGGCGACGGGCGGGATCATCAGGTCGTCGGCGGCCACCAGGTACCAGCTCTTCTTGGTCTTCCAGGCCGGGACGGTGATCTTGCCGCCCAGGGCCTCGACGCCCCACGGCACTTGCGAGTCGGCCATGACGGCGGCGACGTCCGGGTCCACGTCGGCGGCGAAGGCGTGGGCGAACTTGGCGCGGTCCAGCGACAGGAAGCCGTCCTTGGGCGGCAGGATCGGCGGGACGGGCGCGCCGGGGACGGGGGTGGCGATCAGCGACTGCACCGACTCGTCGGTCTCGGGCGCGAAGGCGGCCACATAGACCAGGCCGGCGACCTTGGCGTCCGTGCCGGCCTCGGAGATCACCGCGCCGCCGTAGGAGTGGCCGACCAGGATCACCGGGCCGTTGGTCGAGGCGATCACGCGCTTGGTCGCCGCCACGTCGCCGGTCAGCGACAGGGTCGGGTTCTGGACGATGCTGACCGTGTAGCCGTCCTTGACCAGGATCTTGTGGACGCCCGCCCAGCCCGAGCCGTCGGCGAACGCGCCGTGGACCAGCACGATATTCTTCACGGCCTTGGCCGAGGCGGGGGCGGCCGAGGCCGGAGCGGCGGCGGCGACGACGCCGGCGGCCAGGGTCAGGGCGGCGGCGGAAGCGATCAGGTTGCGGAACGAGGTCATGTCGGATCTCCCTTGGTTGTTTCAATGCGATAATGTTTATCGCGATAACGATATGGCTAAGGCGCCGTGGATCGCTTGTCCAGATATTTTTTATCGCGATATGCTTTTTTGTGATAAAAGATGAATGGGCGCTTCCGGGCGCCGCCTTCCATAGAGAGACCCGCCTTGGCCGACGACCTGATCCCGCTGGACGCCCAGCTGTGCTTTTCGCTGTACAGCACGACGATCGCGATCAACCGCACCTACAAGCCGCTGCTGGACGAGCTGGGCGTCACCTATCCGCAGTACCTGGTGCTGACCGCCCTGGCGGAGGCCGACGGCCTGACGATCGGGGCCATCGCCGACCGGCTGGCCCTGGAGCCCAGCACGATCACCCCGCTGGTCAAGCGCCTGGAGCAGGCCGGCTTCGTCGGGCGGCTGCGCAATCCGGCCGACGAGCGGCAGGTCAATGTCAGCCTGACGGAGAAGGGGCGCGAGCTCCACGCCCGTTCCGGCTGCCTGACCGGGACCCTGCTGCGGCGGTCGGGCATGACGGTCGACCAGCTGGTCGCGCTCAACCACCAGGTCCAGGCGCTGCGCGGCGCCCTGGTCGGCTCGGCGCCGGAAGAGACCGCTGACGCCTAGCCGTCGCGCTGGGCCTTCTTCCATTCCTTGAACTCGCGCTTCTCGCGGTCCTTCTTGCTTTCGCCGGGGATCACCGCCTTGCCGGCCCCGACCGCGACCTTGGCGGTGGTCCCGACCACGGCCCCGGTCGCGCCGACCACGGCGCCGCCGGCCGCGACGGCCAGGCAGCCCTGGCTCGTGGCCGCGACGGCCAGCAGGGTCAGGAGGAGGGGCAGGCGACGCGGGGACATGGAACGCGGCATGGGGGCAAGCTCACTGGAGACTGGGCGAGCTTTCTAGCCCGGGGCGAGGCGAGGGTCGCCGCGTCCGATGGCCGCTGTGTGGCCTATCCATGCTCCGCTCATCCCGGCGAATGCCGGGACCCAGATCCCATGGCGGCGCGGATGATTGGAGGCGCTCAGCGTTCATGGCGTCAGCCACACCGCCATTCCATCTGGGTCCCGGCATTCGCCGGGATGAGCGGAATAAGAATAGCTAGTACAGCTGGAGCTCCACCCCCGGATCGCCCTGGCGGCGATAGGGGCCCGTGAAGGCCGGGTCCGGGCGGCGCCGGCGGTCGGGGCCGAAATAGTCGGCGCAGCGGATGAATTGGCGGGGATGCTCGATCAGCAGGTTGATGCGGTGGATCACCCCGCGGGCCGTGACCGGCTTGGCCAGGAACTCGTTGACCCCGGCGTCGCGGGCCTCGGCGACCCGGCGCAGGGTGGAATGGCCGGTGATCATGATGACCGGGCAGAACGGGGCCGGGCTGTCGGGCGAGTTGCGCAGCAGGTTGACGAAGTCGATGCCGTCCAGCGGTCCCATGGTCAGGTCGGTCATGACCAGGTCCATCTCGATGTCGCGCATCAGCTGCAGGGCCTCGGCCCCGTCCAGCGCCTCGAAGATCTGCCGCACGCCCAGCGCCCGCAGGATCTCGGTCAGCAGCATGCGCATGTGCTGATTGTCGTCGACCAGAAGGATCTTCAGCAGATCGAAGCGCACGCGCCCCCCGGCTCGCTCGAAATGACGCGTCCCCCGACGCGTCGTTGTGGGATGAACGTTACGAGCCCGAAATAATCGGTCAATGGGTGATTTACCTGAATGCTCAAGCTTTTCCGGAAAACGTTGGTTTCCGAAATGCGGGGCTGGCTAAGTTCTTGCCCATCGCGACACGGCGTCCGGGGGCGAGTCTTCACGACCGATATTCAGAATATTATTAACGCCAGGTCGTGCTTGATTACCCTTTGTCAACGAAAAAAAATTGAACGAGTCGCAGTGCGAAGAGTTCTCAGGGGCGGAGGATATTGTTTCCCATGCCGTCTCGCGACGAACTCATCAAGCGCGAAGCCTTGGAGCTCTGGCGCCAGACGCACGAGGGCCCCCCGCCCGAAGTCGGGGGTGGCGAGTTGCTTGAGATCATCTGTCGAGATCTTGACGTGCAGGACTACGATCGGGTCCGATCGCCCTTCCTCCGTCCCACGATGATCCTGCGGCCCGAAGAGTGGCCGGAGGCGCGCAAGGGTTAACCCCGCCGCCCGTCCACGCCCGGAACGAACGCCCCGCCGCCGGTCTGGCCGCGGTGGCGCAGGAAGGCGTCGGCCAGGACGCAGGCGGTCATGGCCTCGACCACCGGCACGCCGCGGATGCCCACGCAGGGGTCGTGGCGGCCCTTGGTGCGCAGGTCGATCTCGTCGCCCGCCTCGTTGACGGTCTCGCGCGGGATCAGGATCGACGACGTCGGCTTGAAGGCCACGCGCGCCACCACCGGCTGGCCGGTGGACAGGCCGCCCAGCACGCCGCCGGCGTGGTTGCTCAGGAACACCGGGCCGTCATTGCCCATCCGCATCTGGTCGGCGTTCTCCTCGCCGGTAAGGGCGGCGCTGTCGAAGCCCTCGCCGATCTCCACGCCCTTGGCGGCGTTGATCGACATCAGGGCCGCGGCCAGCTCGGCGTCCAGCTTGCCGTAGAGCGGCGCGCCCCAGCCGGCCGGCACGCCCACAGCTTCCACCTCGACCACGGCGCCGGTCGACGAGCCGCCCTTGCGGATCGTCTCCAGGTGCTCTTCCCAGACCGGGATGATCGCGGCGTCGGGCGACCAGTAGGGGTTCTGCTCGACCTGGTCCCAGTCCCAGTTGCCCCGATCGATCTTGTGCGGGCCGATCTGCACCAGGGCCGCGCGCAGGGTGACGCCCGGGATCACCAGCCGCGCCACGGCGCCGGCCGCCACCCGCGCCGCGGTCTCGCGCGCCGAGCTGCGTCCGCCGCCGCGATAGTCGCGCACGCCGTACTTGGCGAAATAGGGGTAGTCGGCGTGGCCGGGGCGGAAGGCCTGGGCGATCTCGCCATAGTCCTTGGACCGCTGGTCGGTGTTCTCGATCATCAGGCTGATCGGCGTGCCGGTGGTGCGCAGGCCGTCGGTGCGCTCGTCCTCGAACACGCCCGACAGGATGCGCACGGCGTCCGGCTCCTGGCGCTGGGTGACGAACTTGCCCTGGCCGGGACGGCGCTTGTCGAGGAAGGCCTGGATGCCCTCGGCGCTGATGGCGATCCCCGGCGGAACGCCGTCGACCACGCAGCCCAGGGCGGGCCCATGGCTCTCGCCCCAGGTGGTGACACGGAACAGGTGGCCGAAGGTGTTGTGCGACATGGGGGCGGGTTTAGCGGAAAGGGACGGGGGCTGCAAAAGCGGGACGGTTGTTGCGCGGCCCAGGCTCGCGACGGGCAGATGCTTTCCCCGACGCGGATGCTCGCAAAAAGGGCGTCATTAAAATATGACTCGCCAAAGTTGTATAAATCCCGTTTCTCATTAGCGCCGCCGAAGGGCGGGGCGCGAACGGCGCCGAGACAGGGAGAGAAACATGAGCGGAACCGCGGATTTCAAGGGCCAATGCGGCGAGTGCACCAGCGGCTACTACACCGCCACATGCGCCGGCGGGATGCAGGTCGAGCAATCAGCCACCGTCAACGGCAACTCGCCTCAGGCCTGCGTCATCGCCAATGACGACGCCAAGGTCTTCGCGATCCAACTCCAGAAGGTCGCGGGCATCTACTCCTGGCAGGTGCGGGTGGACGCCCAGGGCCCCAAGGGAATCTTCGGCGGGTCCATGTATCTGGCCTTCGAGGACGAGACGGGCGACATCTACTACCTGAGCATCTACTCCTCGACGCGCAAATGGCACCAGGTGTCATACAACAGCAGCAAGCCCGCCCTGACGCGGATCTTCTGGAGCAACTACTCCTTCACGGCCAGCAGCGCGGTCGCCGGGGCGGAGAACAAGGTCAAACCCGAGTACAAGGTCGAAGCCGTCGACGCCTAGTTCGGGTTCGGAATTCAAGGGGCGCGCTCGAGAGCGCGTCCCTTTTTCTCGTTGGGCCGGCAGGCGTCTCCGGTCCCCTAGAAGGGCGGCGGGATCCGCCGCTCGACGGCGACCCGCTCCGGACGCGCCGGTGCGTAGCGCACCTCGGTCACGGTCTGGCCCGGCGCGCCCAGCCAGAACACCATCTGCCCGTCCCGAGGCGTCAAAGCCCACGCCGACAGCCGCGCCAGCTTTTGATGGAGCGTCTTGGGATCGCCGCACAGGTCGGAGGCCGTCTGGTCCGTACAGGTGAAGCTGGCCTTCGCCTCGCCGCGCCCCAGGGCGTCCAGATGTTTCAGCGCCGGCAGGCCTTGGGCCGGCGTCAGGCCCAGGTTCAGGCGGACATAGCCGTCGGCCGGACACCCGGCCGGGCCGGCCAGGGCGATCTCGGTTCCGGACCAGGCGTTTATGCGTTTGGCCGCGCCTTCGGTCTCGCCCGGCTCGCGCGCGAAGGTGACGGTCCAGCGTTTCCGCACGCAGCCTCCGGCCTCGGCGACCGGCCGCTCGAACAGCTGGCGCTCGGACGTCCCCGGGGGCAGCCCCCGGTCGTCGAGGGCGACCATCGCGACCACCGGCCCATGGGCCTTCCCGGTCAGGAGCAGCTCGCCCGCCGCCTCCGGCGACCGGCTGTCGGCCGCGGCGAGGGTCGGCGCGGCCTGGAGCATCAAGGCCAGGGCGGCGGAAAGGATCATCGGCGAACCTTGGCGGCGTCGGCGAGGTAGAGTTCCAGATTGGTATAGCCCGAGCCGTCCTTGGCAAGGGTGGATCCGTCGGCCGTCTTCGGGTCGAAGCCGTGCGTCTTCTCCCAGGCGTCCGGCATGCCGTCGCCGTCTGTATCCACCGCCGCGACGCCCGTCGGCAGCACCGGCCAGCCGCCGACTTCGGCTTGGCTGTCTATCTGCTTGCCGGTCCTGTCGCGCACCCCAGCCACCACGCGCGCATCGGCGCTGTCGCGGAACACGCTGGCGCCGGCGTCCTTCAGCACCCGCTCGTAGGCCGAGGCCGCCGGATCGGCGGCGACCGGCGCGACCTCGATCGGCCCCTCCTGGCGATAGCCGTCGACCTGCACGCTGGTGACCAGGCTCCAGGGATCTGCCGGGACCTGGCCGTTCATGCTGTTGCCGGCGAAAAACGCCTTGGCCAGGCTGTTGCTCTCGTTGAAGGCGATGGGCTTCTGGCTGTCGGGGCCCATGACGTAGGCATTGTCGATGAAGCTGTAGGCCGCCAGCGTCGCCTTGTCGGCGTTGTAGCCGGCGTGGCCCTTGCCCCAGTTGTAGAAGACGTTCGAGCGGAACTCGAAGAACGGCCCGATGGGGTCCTTGTCGGGCCCGTCGTAATTGCCCGGGCGCGGCATGCGGGCCAGGTGGTTGGCCCACAGATTGTGGTGGAAGCTGATCTTCGAGCCGTCTCCGCCCCGGATCAGGCTGCCGAAGCCGTGGTCGCCCTTGGCGTGGATCGAGTGGCGCAGACTCTCGGCGATGATCGACCACTGGACGGTCAGGTCGTAGAAGCCCTGGCCCGGATTATCGTAGCGCGCTGAAGCCGACAGGGTCTCGTCCACCGACCAGCTGGCCGAGACGTGGTCCAGGATGATCCGCCGCCCGGAATTGATCCAGATCGCATCGCCCTCGGTCTTGCTCTCCGAGCCCAGGCGCGAGCGGATGAAGCGGATCACCACGTCGTCGGCGCCCACCACCAGGGTGTGGTCGCGCAGGGTGATCCCGCCGCCGGGCGCGGTCTGGCCGGCGATGGTGATCTGGCCGTTGGCGATCTTCAGCTCGCTCTTGAGCTGGATCGTGCCCGCGACGTCGAACACCACGGTGCGCGGGCCCTTGGCCTCGACGGCGGCCCGCAGGCTGCCCGGGCCGGAATCCTCCAGATTGGTGACCTTGATCACCGCCCCGCCGCGTCCGCCGGTCGACAGCCGGCCCGCGCCCTCGGCCCCGGGGAAGGCCAGGACCTCGCGGGGGGCGGCCTGGGCGGGGGCGGTCGCCGTCAGGGCCAGCATCAAGGCCAGGGCGGTGGTGGTGCGGACAAGCATTTGTTTCCCCTCTGATCCGCTCATCCCGGCGAATGCCGGGACCCAGATGGAATGGCTTTGAGCCTGACGCCACGAGCGCTGGGCCCGTCCAGGCAGCCACGGCGCCATGGGATCTGGGTCCCGGCATTCGCCGGGATGAGCGGATTTATGGGAGGGATCATCCCTTGCCCAAGAAGCCCTGTCGACCGGTGTCATTTCTTGTGCGGCAAGGCTTTTCGGCGACGTCGCTATGACACGGCCGTCGAGCGTTGATGATTAATGAGGCAAAGATTGCCGCGATGTTGAACATTTCCACAGGACCCATGCCGCGAAAGGGGCAAAAATCCGCGACGAATTGTCCTTCCCCCATCCCCGAAAGCTGACGTCGGTGTCATTCTCGCCTGTCTGGCGAGTGATTCGGCTGTTCCGAGCGCCGCCGCCGGTTTCGGGGGAAACCATGTCGACGGAAGACGCCAGCCTCCGCCCTGAGCGCATCCTGGAACTCAGCGAGCGCCTCAGCCACGTGGCCGGCGAGAAGATCGGCGAGATCGCCTACGTCAACCGTTCCGCCAAGATGCTGGCCATCAACGCCCTGATCGTCGCCGCGCGCGCGGGCGAGGCGGGGCGCGGCTTCGCGATCGTGGCCGAAGAGTTCAAGACCATCTCCACCCAGATCGACGTGGTGGCCGCGGCCCTGGAGAGCCAGGTGCGCGCCGACCTCAACGAGCTGACCGCCATCGGCGGGGCGATCCTGGGCCACCTGCGCGGCCAGCGCCTCGCGGACCTCGCCCTCAACGCCATCGAGATCATCGACCGCAACCTCTATGAGCGCACCTGCGACGTTCGCTGGTGGGCCACTGACAGCGCTGTTGTCGACTGCGTCGCCGAGCCCACCCGCGAGTCCTGCGCCTACGCCAGCCAGCGGCTGCGGGTGATCCTGGACGCCTACACCGTCTATCTCGACCTCTGGATCGCCGACCCGTCGGGCCGGGTGATCGCCAGCGGCCGCCCCGACAAGTACCCGGCCGCCAAGAGCGTCTCGGTGGCCGAAACCGAGTGGTTCCAGAACGCCATGCGCACCAAGTCGGGCGACGACTTCACGGTCTGCGACATCCAACGGGTCCGGGCGCTGAACGACGCCCCGGTCGCCACCTACGCCACGGCCATCCGCGCGGGCGGCCATTCCGACGGCAAGGTGATCGGCGTGCTGGGCGTCCATTTCGACTGGAAGCCCCAGGCCCAGGCGGTGGTCGACGGCGTGCGCCTGACCGACGAGGAAAAGGCCCGCTCCCGCGTGCTGCTGCTGGACCAGAACCACCGGGTGCTGGCCAGCTCCGACGGCAAGGGCGTGCTGGAGGAGACCTTCAAGCTCGACACCAGCGGCGGCGACATGGGCAGCTACGCCGAGGGCGACATGACCGTCGGCTACGCCCTGACGCCGGGCTACGAGACCTATGAAGGCCTGGGCTGGTACGGCTGCCTGGTCCAGACGACGGAGGCGGGCAAGGCCGCGACGACCTTTCGCGGACCGGTGACGCAGGCCCCGGCGGTCAAGCTCAGTGCGGCGTAGGCGTCTCTCCTCACCCGCAAAGCGGGGGAGGTGGCGCGGCGCCGATAGGCGACGTGACGGAGGGGGCGTCGAGCGGCGGCCGGGTCGCCCCCTCCGTCACGATGCTGCGCATCGCGCCACCTCCCCCGTTTCACGGGTGAGGAGAAAGGATCACTCCCAGAACCGGAACGCCCGGTAACCCGCCCCGATGTCCGGGCGCGACACCCCGAACAGGTCGGTGATCGTCAGCACCACGCTGAACAGGGCGTGGTTGACCGGCGGGATGAAGAAGATCGCCAGGAACAGGCCGATGAACACCAGGCCGCCCCACTTGTTCGCCTGCCGCTGGACCTCGGCCGGCAGGTAGGGGCGGATCACGCCGAAGCCGTCCAGGCCGGGCAGGGGCAGAAGGTTCAGCACCAGGGCGAAGGCCTGCAGGAAGGCCAGGAAGGCGGCGGCGCGCGACAGGGCGCTGGTCTCGACGCCGAACACCCGGTCCAGGCCCAGGCACAGCGCCAGGCCGACCAGCACCGCCAGCGTCCCCAGCGGCCCGGCCAGCGAGGCCAGGGCCCGGCCGCGCCGGCTGCGCATCAGGTCGTCGCGCAGATAGACCGCCCCGCCCGGGAACCCGATCCCGCCCAGCGCCAGGGCGATCAGCGGCAGCACCAAGCTGGTCGAGAGGTCGGTGTATTTCAGCGGGTCCAGGGTCAGGTAGCCCTTCTCGACGATCGTGTGGTCGCCGGCCTTGTAGGCCACGAAGGCATGGGCGAACTCGTGGACCACGACGCTGAGGATCCACCCCACCACCACGAAGGCGAAGGTCAGCACGCCGGGCGGCTCGGCCATCCGCGCCAGGGCGAAGGCAAGGGCGGCGAAGATGGCCGCCAGGATCAGGGCGTTGGCGCTGATCAGCGCGGGCTTGGGTTTTAGAACGGGGGCGTCGGTGAAGGTCATGGGAGCCTTATATCCGCCCTCGGATGGACAGGAGCCAAGTTTCTTCTCCTCACCCGCATAGCGGGGGAGGTGGCATGGCGCGAATACGCGACATGACGGAGGGGGCGTCCAGGCCGTTCCGCTCGCGAATGATCGCCATCGCCGTATCCCAGATGCAGGTCGCGATCTCATCGGGATTGGCGAAGACGTTAGCCGCGGGAAAAACGCGTCACTGTAAGGCCCCTTTCAGCCATCCACGTGTCGCGCCGAGCGTCGTGTTCCGGAGCATCGCCCATGTTGTGACCCCAGCCGTCGATCTCGATCACCAGCTTGGCGTCGGCGCAGTAGAAGTCGGCGATGTATGGGCCGATGGGATGCTGGCGGCGGATACGGGGTCCATCAGGCTGGCGAGCGCGGAGGCGAACCCAGAGCAGCACTTCCGGCGGGCTCATGGTCGGCGGAGGACTTTGGCTCGTGAGTGTGTTCTTGTTGGTGATCTCATAAGTTGAGTATGGCGCTGGACGCCCCCTCCGTCACGATGCTTCGCATCGCGCCACCTCCCCCGTTTCACGGGTGAGGAGGAAGCTGGTCTGTTCTCCTCCCCCGTAAAACGGGGGAGGTGGCGGCGAAGCCGACGGAGGGGGCGTCGTGCGCCGTCACTCCACCCCCGCCAGCACCCGCCGGATCGTCTCCACCACCTGATCCACCTGCGCCTTCTCGATGATCAGCGGCGGCGACAGGGCGATGATGTCGCCCGTCACGCGGATCAGCAGGCCCTGGTCGAAGGCGGTCTCGAAGGCGGCCATGGCCCGGGCGGTCGGCGCCCCCGGACGCGGCTCCAGCTCGATGCCGGCGATTAGGCCGAAGTCGCGGATGTCGATCACGTGGCGGGCGTCCTTCAGCGAGTGCACCGCCGCGCGCCAGTAGGGCTCCATCTCCAGCGCCCGCTGGAACAGGCCCTCCTCCTGATAGACCTCCAGCGCCGCCAGGCCCGCCGCGCAGGCCAGGGGATGGGCCGAATAGGTGTAGCCGTGGAAGAGCTCGATGGCCGCGTCGGCGCCGTCCATCATCGCCTGGTAGATCGCCTCCGACGCCGCCACCGCCCCGGCCGGAACGGCGGCGTTGGTCAGGCCCTTGGCCATGCAGATCATGTCCGGCGTCACCCCGAACCGCTCGGCCGCGAACGGCGCGCCGACCCGGCCAAAACCGGTGATCACCTCGTCGAAGATCAGCAGGATGTCGTGCTTGTCGCAGATCGCCCGCAGGCGCTGGAGGTAGCCTTCCGGCGGGACCAGCACGCCGGTCGACCCGGCCACCGGCTCGACGATCACGGCGGCGATGTTGCTGGCGTCGTGCAGGGCGACGATGGCCTCCAGGGCGTCGGCCAGTTCCGCCCCGTTTTTGGGCAGGCCTTGCGAGAAGAGATTGCCCGCCACGCCGTAGGTGTGGGGCAGGTGGTCGACGCCGGTCAGCAAGGATCCGAAATACATCCGGTTCTTCGGGATGCCGCCCACCGAAATGCCGCCGAAGCCCACGCCGTGGTAGCCGCGCTCGCGGCCGATCAGCCGCGTCTTGGTCCCCTTGCCCCGCGCCCGGTGGTAGGCGAGGGCGATCTTGAGGGCGGTGTCGACCGACTCCGAGCCCGAGCCGGTGAAGAAGATGCGGTCCAGGCCTGGAGGGGTGATCTGGGCGATCCGGCTGGCGAAGGCGAAGGCCGCCGGGTGGCCCATGTTGAAGCTGGGGGCGTAGTCCATCTCGCCGGCCTGGCGGCGAATAGCCTCGACGATCTTTGGACGGTTATGCCCGGCGTTGACGCACCACAGGCCCGAGGTGGCGTCCAGCACCTGGCGGCCGTCGGGCGTCGTGTAGTGCATGCCCTCGGCGCGGGCCAGCATCCGGGGATTGGCCTTGAACCGCCGGTTGGGCGTGAACGGCATCCAGAAGGCGTCGAGGTCGTTGGGGCTCGTGTCGGGCATGAGCGGTTCCGATCTGGCGTCGGGCGGGGGATCGTGCATTGTGATCGCAATTGTGCGCGACCGCGCAACCCCAAACTCCGCTCATCCCGAATCTGACGAGGGACGCGGAGGCTCGATTGCGCGGTGCGCTTTCTGATGGTCAGCTTGGGTCCCGGCTTTCGCCGGGATGAGCGGATTTGAAGAGGGAAGGGGTTATGAGCACGCACACTCGCAAACCCCTCGCCGACGGCCAGGCCGTCCATGACCAGGTCTACGAGGCCATCCGCCAGGCGCTGATCAATGGCCGCATCGCCCCGGGCGTCGGCGTGTCCCTGCGCAGCCTGGCGGCCGAGCTGGGGGTCTCGCCCATGCCGGTGCGCGACGCCGTGCGGCGGCTGGTGGCCGAGCGGGCCCTGGCGATCAATCCGGCCAACAAGCGGCTCAGCGTGCCGTCGCTGACGGCGGGAAGGCTGGAGCAGCTGTCCCAGGCCCGCCTGTGGATCGAGCCCGAGCTGGCCGCCCGCGCCGCGCCTCATGTCGACGCCGCCTTGGTCAAACGTCTGCGCGACCTGGACGCCGCCGTCGACGAGGCCCTGAAGCTGGGCGACGTCGACGCATACATGACCGCCAACCACGACTTCCACTTCGCCATCTACGAGCGCGCCGACGCCGAGGTGCTGCTGGCCATGGCCGGCGGGCTGTGGCTGCAGATCGGACCGTTCATGCGCGTGGTGTTCGGCCGCGTCGGCGCCGACGGCCTGGCCGCCGACCGCCACGCCGAGGCCATGGAGGCCCTGAAGGCCCGCGACGCCGAAGGCGCGCGCCGGGCGGTGGCGGCCGACCTGTCGGAGGGCATGGACAAGATGCGCGCGGCGGTGGAGGCAGGACGGTGAGGGTTTCTCCTCACCCGCGCAGCGGGGGAGGAGCGGGCGCCCGTCGCTTAGGCGCCTGTACGGCGGCCCGCCTTGCCACCTTGACTCCCGTCCGCTCAACGCAAACTGTGATCACAATTTGAAAGGCCGCATCGCGTGACCGCCCCGTCCATCTTCGACGCCCTGAAGGCCCTGTCCCTGCCCGACAAGGCGGTGATCGACGGCGCGCTGGTCAAGGCGGCGTCGAGCCAGACGTTCGACAACCTCTCGCCGCGCGACGGCACGCTGATCAACAAGGTCGCCGCCTGCCAGGCCGTCGACGTCGACCGCGCCGTAGCCTCGGCCCGGAAGGCCTTCGAGGACGGCCGCTGGCGCGACCAGGGGCCGCGCGCCAAGAAGGCGGTGCTGTTCAAGCTGGCGCAGCTGATGGAGCGCGACGCCGAGGACCTGGCCCTGCTGGAGAGCCTGGACACCGGCAAGCCGATCCGCGACGCCCGCGCCGTCGACGTGCCGCTGTCGATCGGCACCTGCCGCTGGTACGCCGAGGCGCTGGACAAGATCTATGGCGAGGTCGGCGCCTCGCCGATCGACCGGCTGAGCTGGGCGGTGCACGAGCCGCTGGGGGTGATCGGGGCGATCGTGCCGTGGAACTTCCCGCTGCACATGGCGATGTGGAAGGTCGCCCCGGCCCTGGCCATGGGCAACAGCGTGGTCCTCAAGCCCGCCGAGCAGTCGCCGCTGACGGCGTTGAAGCTGGGCGAACTGGCCTTGGAAGCCGGGCTCCCGGCAGGGGTCCTGAACGTGGTCCCCGGCCTGGGCGCGACGGCCGGTGAGGCCCTGGCCCTGTCGATGGACGTCGACATGATCGCCTTCACCGGCTCGGGTCCCGTAGGCCGGCGGCTGATGGAGTATTCGGCGCGCTCGAACCTGAAGCGCGTGTCGCTGGAGCTGGGCGGCAAGTCGCCCCAGATCGTCTTCGCCGATTGCCCCGACCTGGACGCCGCCGCGCAGGCGGCCGCCTGGGGCGTGTTCTATAACCAGGGCGAGGTCTGCACGGCGGCCTCGCGCCTGCTGGTCGAGGCCTCGATCAAGGACGCCTTCGTCGAGAAGGTGGTCGCCGTGGCCAAGACCATGGTCCCCGGCGACCCGCTGGACCCCCAGACGGTGTTCGGCGCAATGGTCAGCGAGCGGCAGATGAACACCGCCCTCGACTACATCGCCAAGGCCGAGGAACAGGGTAATCGCCGGCTGCTGGGCGGCAAGCAAGTGCGCCAGGACACCGGCGGCTACTATGTGGAGCCCACGATCTTCGACGGCCTGGCGCCCGACCACGTCCTGGCCCGCGAGGAGGTGTTCGGCCCGGTGCTGGGCGTCCAGACCTTCACCGACCAGGAGGAGGCCATCCGCCTGGCCAACGACACGGTCTACGGCCTGGCCGCGGGCCTGTGGACGTCGGACATCAATCGCGCCCTGACCTCGGCGCGGAGGCTGAAGGCGGGGCTGGTGTGGATCAACGGCTGGGACGCCTGCGACATCACCATGCCGTTCGGCGGTTTCAAGCAGTCGGGATTCGGTCGCGATCGAAGCCTACATGCGTTGCACAAGTACGCCGACCTGAAGTCGGTGTCCGTGACGCTGAGGTAGCTTGATCATGACCCTGGAACTCGTCGAAACCGCCGCCTTCATCGACGGCCTCTGGATCGAAAGCGAAACCACCTTCCAGGTGCTGAACCCGGCCGACGGGACGGTGCTGGCCGAGGTGGCCGACCTGGGGCCGTCCGAGACCAAGGTCGCCATCGAGGCGGCCCACCGGGCCTTCCCGGTGTGGGCCGCCAAGACCGCCAAGGAGCGCGGGGCGATCCTGCGCAAGTGGTCCGACCTGATGCTGGCCCACGCCGAGGCCCTGGCCCGGCTCATGACCGCCGAGCAGGGCAAGCCGCTGGCGGAGTCGCGCGGCGAGGTGGCCTACGGCGCGGCGTTCATCGACTGGTTCGCCGACGAGGCCAAGCGCGCCTATGGCCACACCATCCCCACCCCGATGCCCGGCAAGCGCCTGGCGTCGATCAAGCAGCCGGTGGGGGTGTGCGCGGCCATCGCGCCGTGGAACTTCCCGATCGCCATGATCACCCGCAAGGTCGGCCCGGCGCTGGCGTCGGGCTGCACGGTGGTGGTCAAGCCGGCGGCCGAGACGCCGCTGTGCGCGCTGGCCATCGCCCGGCTGGCGGTGGAGGCGGGCGTGCCGGCGGGCGTGCTGAACGTGGTCACCGGCAAGGACAGCGCCGGCATCGGCAAGGCCCTGTGCGAGGACGCCCGGGTGCGCAAGCTGTCGTTCACCGGCTCGACGCCGGTGGGCAAGACGCTCTACGCCCAATGCGCCGGCACCATGAAGAAGCTGTCGCTGGAGCTGGGCGGCAACGCGCCCTTCATCGTCTTCGACGATGCGGATCTCGAGGCCGCCGTCGACGGAGCGATCGCCAGCAAGTACCGCAACACCGGCCAGACCTGCGTCTGCGCCAACCGCCTGCTCGTTCAGTCCGGCATCCACGACGCCTTCGTGGCGCGGCTGACCGAGAAGGTCGGCGCGATGAAGGTGGGGCCGGGGACGGGCGAGGGCGTGGTGATCGGTCCGCTGATCAACGACAAGGCCATCGCCAAGGTCGAGAGCCTGGTGCGCGAGGCGGTGGAGCAGGGGGCGAAGGCCACCGTCGGCGGCGATCGCCACGCGCTGGGCGGCCTGTTCTGGCAGCCGACGGTGCTGGTCGACGCCACGCCCGACATGCGCCTGTTCCAGGAGGAGATCTTCGGCCCGGTCGCCCCGATCGTGAAGTTCGAGACCGAGGAGCAGGCCATCGAACTGGCCAACGCCACGCCCTTTGGTCTGGCCTCCTACTTCTACAGCAAGGACGTCGCCCGCTGCTGGCGCGTGGCCGAGGCCATTGAGGCGGGGATGGTCGGCATCAACGAAGGCATCATCTCCACCGAGGTCGCGCCGTTCGGGGGCGTGAAGGACTCGGGTCTGGGCCGGGAAGGGTCTTCGGAGGGCTTGGACGAGTATCTGGAGACGAAGTACCTGTGTTTCGGCGGGGTGGTATGAGCGCGGCGCTGACGCCCCCTCCGTCGGGCTTCGCCCGCCACCTCCCCCGTTCCACGGGGGAGGAGAGGATGGACGCTGCTTGCTCCTCACCCGTGAAACGGGGGAGGTGGCGCGAGGCGCAGCCTCGTGACGGAGGGGGCGTCGCGCCATGACCCCCAAACCCGCCAACGCCCCGATCCTAGCCGACCTGATCCAGGACGAAGCCCGGCGCTTCGTGGCCGAACACCCCCGCTCGTGCGCCATGTCGCGGCAGTCGGCGGACGTGTGGCGCGGCGGGGCGCCGATGCACTGGATGACCGACTGGGCCAGCCCGTGTCCGATCTTCGCGGCCCAGGGCGTGGGCGCCCAGATCACCGACGTGGACGGGCGGCTGTACGACGACTTCTGCCTGGCCGACACGCCGGCGATGTTCGGCCACGGCCAGGAGGCGGTGGCCCGCGCCGTCGCCGACCAGGCCAAGCGCGGGACCGGCTTCATGCTGCCCACGGCCAGCGCGGTGATCGTCGGCCGGCTGCTGGCCGAGCGGTTCGCCCTGCCGCTGTGGCAGGTGGCGACCACGGCCAGCGACGCCAACCGCGCGGCGATCCGCTGGGCTAGGGCCGTCACCGAGCGTCCGGTGATCGTGGTGTTTGACGGCTGCTATCACGGCATGGTCGACGACGCGTTCGTGATGCTGAGGGACGGCCAGCCGGTCATGAAGCCGGGCCTGCTGGGCCAGGTCCAGGACCTGATCGCCACAACCCGCGTCGTGCCGTTCAACGACCCCGAGGCCCTGGCCGCCGCCCTGGCGCCGGGCGACGTCGCCGCCGTCCTGGCCGAGCCGGCCATGACCAATTGCGGGATGATCCTGCCGCAGCCGGGCTTCCTGGAGGTGATGCGCGACCTGACGCGCCAGGCCGGGACGCTGCTGATCATCGACGAGACCCACACGATCTCGACCGCCCCCGGCGGCTACGCCCGCGCCCACGGCTTGGCGCCGGACATGCTGGTGGTCGGCAAGGCCATCGCCGGCGGTGTGCCGGCCGCGGTATGGGGCGTGACCGCGCAGCTCTCCGAACGGATGGACGCCGCCGCCGCCCGGGTCGGGCCCGGCCAGTCGGGCATCGGCACCACCCTGTCGGGCAACGCCCTGGCCCTGGCGGCCATGCGGGCCATGCTGAGCGAAGTGATGACCGACGCCGCCTACGCGCGGATGCTGGCCGGCGCCGCCCGCCTGGTCGAGGGTCTGCGCGGGGTGATCGCGGCGCGCGGTGTGCCGTGGTCCGTCGTGCATGTGGGCGCGCGGGTCGAGCTGGTGTTCGCCGCTTCTCCACCGAAAAACGCCGCGGCCATGCGCGAGGTGCTGGACGCCGACCTGCTGCATGCGCTTCATCTGTGGTTGATCAACCGAGGGGTGCTGATCGCGCCCTTCCACACGATGATGCTGGTGTCGCCGGTCACCGAGGACGCGGCGGTGGACCGGCTGGTCGCCGCGGTGGACGGGTTCGCCGGCGCGCTGGAGGGGTTAGCGGCATGAGTATTTTGATCGGGCATGGACGCCCCCTCCGTCACGATGCGCATTCGCATCGCGCCACCTCCCCCGCTCTGCGGGGGAGGAGTGAGGCGGCTTTCTCCTCACCCGTGAAACGGGGGAGGTGGCGCGTCGCCATCGGCGACGTGACGGAGGGGGCGTTCGCATGAGCTTGGTCGCCGACCCGCAGGAATGCATCGACTTCCTCGCCGCCCATCCGCAGGTGAAGTACGTCGACGTGTTCTTCACCAGCATGACCGGCGTGCCGCGCGGCAAGCGGTTGCGGGTGCATGAGCTGCAGGCGATCTACGACTACGGCCGGTTCCTGCCGGGCTCGATCCTGGTGGTCGACACCAACGGCGCCGACTGCGAGGACACGGGCCTGGTCTGGGAGGACGGCGACGCCGACCGCCGCGCCCGGCCCGTGCCGGGCACGCTCACCCTCGCGCCCTGGCTGGGTCCCGACATGGCCCAGGTGATGCTGTCGCTGTACGAGCTGGACGGGGCGGCCAACGACCTGGACCCCCGCCACGTGCTCAAGCGCGTGCTGGACCGCTTCGCCGCCGACGGCCTGACCCCGGTGGTGGCCTGCGAGCTGGAGTATTACCTGATCGACCAGCAGCGCGGACCGAATGGCGAGCTGCTGCCCGCGCGCTCCCACCAGACCGGCGAGCGGCCGCACGGCATCCAGGTGTACGGCCTGCCCGAGCTGGAGGCCCACTCGCCGTTCCTGCGCGAGCTGTGGGACGTCTGCGACGCGCTGGGCGTGCCGCTGGAGGGGGCGATCTCGGAATTCGCCCCGGGCCAGGTGGAGCTGACCCTCAAGCACAAGCCCGACGCCCTGCAGGCCGCCGACGACGCGCTGCGCTACAAGCGCGCCGCCAAGGGCGTGGCGCTGAAGCACGGCTGCGAGGCCACCTTCATGGCCAAGCCCTGGGCCGACCAGGCCGGCAACGGCTTCCATGTGCATGTCAGCTTCAACGACGCGGCCGGCGAGAACCTCTGCGCCGACGATCACCCGGAGGGCTCGCCCCTGCTGCGCCACGCGATCGGCGGCATGAAGGCGCTGATGGCCGACTGCATGGCCATCTTGGCGCCCAACGCCAACAGCTATCGCCGGTTCAAGGCCAACAGCTACGCGCCCGTCGCCCCCACCTGGGGCGTGAACAACCGCACGGTCAGCCTGCGTGTCCCCGCCGGCCCGCCGCAGACCCGGCATGTGGAGCACCGCGTGGCCGGCGCCGACGCCAATCCGTATCTGGTGCTGGCCGCCCTGCTGGCCAGCGCCCACCACGGGATTTCGAACAAGATCGACCCGGGCCCGGCGGTGGTCGGCGACGGCTATGCGGCCGCGGCCAAGGAGAAGGTCCGCCTGCCCACCGACTGGTACGCGGCGGTCAACCTGTTCGAGGCGTCCGACGTGTTGCGCGACTATCTGGGCGAGCGGTTCGTGGAGATGTTCGTCTCGGTCAAGCGCACCGAACAGGCGCGCTTCGCCGAGGTGGTCACCCAGCTGGATTATGACTGGTATCTGCGCAACGCCTGACGGCGGGGCGCGGGGAGTGAAGCTTGAGTTGAACGGCGCGGGGGCAGGGAGCCTGATGCGCTTGGGAACAGGACCAAGGGGAGATTGGACGGCCATGACCAACCGCATTCTCGGAACCCGCCGCTCGCTGCTGACCGCGATGGGCGCGGCGGCCATCGGCATCAGCTTCACCGCCTGCGGCCAGAAGCCCTCGGGCGAGGCCGCCAAGTCGCCCGGCGGCGAAGAGGCCAAGCTGAACTTCTACAACTGGGACACCTATATCGGCGAGACGACGCTGGACGACTTCAAGAAGGCGACCGGCGTCGACGTGAACATGAGCCTGTTCGCGACCAACGACGAGCTGTTCGCCAAGCTGAAGGCGGGCAACGCCGGCTATGACGTGATCGTGCCGTCCAACGAGTTCGTCACCCGCATGGGCCAGGCGGGCATGCTGGAGCCGCTGGACCACGCCAAGATCCCCAACATCAAGAACATCGACCCCGCCTTCCTCGACCCCGACTACGACAAGGGGCGGAAGTACTCGATGCCCTACACCTGGCTGGTGCTGGGGATCGGCTATCGCAAGTCGAAGGTGAAGGGCGTGCCCGACAGCTGGAAGTACCTGTTCGACAGCGCCGAATACAACGGCCGCATCGCCCTGCTGTCGGAGAGCGCCGACCTGGTGCGCCTGTCGGCCAAGTACCTGGGGCACAGTCTCAACAACATCCCGGCCGACATGGTGACCAAGATCGAGCAGATGCTGATCCGCCAGAAGCCCTATGTGAAGGCGTTCCACGACGACAACGGCCAGGACATGCTGCTGGCCGGCGATGTGGACCTGGTGCTGGAGTACAACGGCGACATCGCCCAGGCGATGAAGGACGATCCCGACATCGACTTCGTGATCCCCAAGGAAGGCTCGCTGCTGAACTCCGACACCCTGTGCATTCCCAAGGGCGCGCCGCGTCCGGACAACGCGCACAAGTTCATCAACTACCTGCTGGACGCCAAGGCCGGGGCCGAGATCTCCAAGACGATCCTCTACCCGACGCCCAACGCGGCCGCGAAGGCGCTGATGCCGCCGGACTACCGCGACAACCCCGTGATCTTCCCGCCTGCCACGGCCCTGGCCAAGTGCGAGTACGGAGCGTTCGAGGGCGCCGAGAAGGCCAGCCTGTACGAGGAAGTCATCACGCGGGTGCGGGCGGCCTGATCGAACCAAGTGACGCAAAATGTTGTCATCCCGGCCTCGGGTCGCCTAAGCGGCCCGCCTTTCGGCGGGCGGGCGCAGCGCTTGTCCGGGACCCAGGTGAACCGCACCGCGTTCGCCCAGTCCCCTGGGTCCCGGACAGCCCCTACGGGGCTTCCGGGATGACAACCTCAAAGCCGGAATAAGAGGTCATGGAGCAATCCTGGAAACAGGCCAAATCCGTCTTCGCCACGGCGCTCAGCGCGCCGCTGGTGTGGCTGGTGCTGTTCTTCCTGGTCCCGCTGGCCATCGTCTGGGCCTACAGCTTCGGCCACAACGAGGGCCTGACGCAGATCGCCATCACGGGCACGTTCAAGAACTACGCCCGGGCGATCGAGCCGCTTTACCTGATGATCTTCCTGAAATCGGCGTGGGTGGCGGCGCTGACCACCTTCCTGTGCCTGGTGATCGGCTTCCCCGTGGCCCTGGCCATCACCTTCGCCTCGCCAAGGTCCAAGACCTGGCTGCTGCTGCTGATCATGCTGCCGTTCTGGACGAACCTCTTGATCCGCACCTACGCCCTGATCGCCGTGCTGCGCAACGAGGGCTACATCAACAACGGGCTGGAGGTGCTCTGGAACCTGGCCGCCAAGGTCATGCCGCTGGCGCCCTTCCAGCCGCTGGAGATGATGCACACCAATTTCGCGGTCATCGTCGGCCTGGTCTATGTCCACCTGCCGTTCATGGTGCTGCCGCTGTATTCGGCCCTGGATCGCCTGGACAAGTCGCTGCTGGAGGCCAGCCTCGACCTGGGCGCCGGGCACCTGCGGACCCTGTTCAAGGTGGTGGTCCCCCTGGCCCTGCCGGGCATCGCCTCGGGCGTGCTGATCACCTTCATCCCGGCCCTGGGGGCCTATCTGACGCCCGACCTGCTGGGCGGGCCCGACAGCCAGATGATCGCCAACGTCATCGAGCGCCAGTTCAAGCGCGCCAACGACTGGCCCTTCGGCGCGGCCCTGTCGTTCCTGCTGATGTACCTGACGTTCGTGGCCATCGCCGTGCAGGCGCTGCTGGGGCGGGGGAAGAAGGCGGGGGAGGAACGCGCGTGATTTCCTCCCTTCATCCGTTCATCCCCGCGAAAGCGGGGACCCAAGCCGGGCTGGCGGCAAGCATCCAGGGCAGAACAACAAGCTCAGCTTGGGTCCCCGCTTTCGCGGGGATGAGCGGGGATGTGGGGCGTTTTTGGGGGACTTTCCTATGACCAAGCGCAGTCCCCCCGGTCCCCTCGAATACCTCCGCCGCTGGCAGATGCAGGCCTGGCTGGCCGCCGTGGGAGTGTTCCTCTACGCGCCGCTGATCGCCCTGATGGCCTTCAGCTTCAACGACAGCCGGCGCAACATCGTCTGGAAGGGCTTCACGCTCAAATATTACGAGAAGGCCTTCAACAACGACTCGCTGATCGAGGCCTTCGCCAACAGCCTGACCATCGCCGCCCTGTGCACCGTGCTGAGCGTGGCCCTGGGGGCCATGGTCGCCCTGGTGCTGTGGCGGTTCCGCTTCCCGGGCAAGACGGCGCTGGACGGCGCCCTGGCCCTGCCGATCGTGGTGCCCGAGATCTGCATGGGCGTGGCCATGCTGGTGTTCTTCGCCAAGGTCATGCCGTGGCCGCAGGGCCTGCCCTGGCCGCTGAACCTGGGCGCCATCACCATCGCCCACGTGTCGTTCTCGTTCCCGTTCGTGGCGGTGGTGGTCCGCGCCCGCATGGCCAGCTTCAACCGCGAGATGGAGGAGGCCGCCCGCGACCTCGGCGCCGGCGAGTGGCGCACGATCAGGGACGTGATCCTGCCGCACATGGCCCCGTCTCTGGTGGCCGGCGCCCTGCTGGCCTTCACGCTCAGCCTGGACGACTTCGTCATCACCTTCTTCACCGCAGGCCCGGACACGGTGACCTTCCCGGTGAAGGTCTATTCGATGGTCCGCTTCTCGGTGACGCCCGAGGTCAACGCCGCCTCGACCATCCTGATCGTGCTGACCGTGATCCTGACGGCCGTGGCGCTGAAGCTGCAGGGCGATCCGGCGGCGACGGCGGGCGCGCACGGGGACGGCAAATGAGCGGTTTGACGCCCCCTCCGTCGGGCTTCGCCCGCCACCTCCCCCGTTACACGGGGGAGGAGAGAACGGCGCCGCATTCTCCTCACCCGCATCGCGGGGGAGGTGGCGCGCTGCGAATACGCAGCGTGACGGAGGGGGCGTCCTACATCATCACCAGGGGGGACCGAGGGTGACCAGCCAACCCATCATCACCTTCGAGAACGTCACCAAGCGCTTTGGCAAGATGGTGGCCGTCGACAATGTGTCGCTCAGCATCCAGGAGGGCGAGTTCTTCTCGCTGCTGGGGCCGTCGGGCTGCGGCAAGACCACCCTGCTGCGGATGCTGGCCGGGTTCGAGACGCCGACCGAGGGCCGCATCCTGATCGACGGCCAGGACGTCAGCACCACCCCGCCCAACAAGCGGCCGGTCAACATGGTGTTCCAGTCCTACGCCGTGTTTCCGCACATGAGCGTGGCCGAGAACGTCGCCTACGGCCTGAAGGTCGACAAGGTGGGCCGGGCTGAGCGCGACAAGCGGGTGGAGGAGGCGCTCGACCTCGTCCAGTTGCACGGCCTGGCCCAGCGCCGGCCCGACCAGCTGTCGGGCGGCCAGCGCCAGCGCGTGGCCCTGGCCCGGGCGCTGGTCAAGCGGCCCCGCGTGCTGCTGCTGGACGAGCCGCTGTCGGCCCTGGACGCCAAGCTGCGCGACCAGATGCGCACCGAGCTGTGCACCCTGCAGGAGCGGGTCGGCATCACCTTCATCATGGTCACCCACGACCAGGACGAAGCCTTGGCCCTGGCGTCGCGCTGCGCGGTGATGAACCGCGGCGTGCTGCAGCAGGTGGCCGGTCCCAGCGACCTCTACGAGTTCCCCAACAGCCGGTTCGTGGCCGACTTCATCGGCAGCGTGAACCTGTTCGAGGGCGTGCTGGCCGTCGACGAGCCCAGCCACGCGGTGGTCAGGTCGCCGGACCTGGACTGCGACATCTTCCTCGACCACGGGGTGACCGGGGCACGCGGCGGCACGGTCTGGGCGGCGCTGCGGCCCGAGAAGATCGAACTGCACAAACGTCCCGAAGGCGGCCCGCCGCCGAATATGGGCGACTGTCCGTTAGGCCAGAACGCCGTGGCCGGGGTGATCAAGCACGAGGCCTATCTGGGCGGCCAGAGCGTCTACGAGGTGGAGATCAAGAGCGGCCGCCGCATCAAGGTGGCGCGCCAGAACCTGACCCGCTGGGATCAGGAGGACTTCAAGCTGGGCGAAGCGGTGTGGCTGGGCTGGCACGCCTGTTCGCCGGCGGTGCTGTTGTCGTGAGCCAGTCCTTCCGCCTTTCCCATGGTTGTCATCCCGGAAGCCTCGCAGAGGCTGTCCGGGATCCTGGGGACTGGGCTGAGGCCTTGCGGTTCACCTGGGTCCCGGACAAGCGCTGCGCGCTTTCCGGGATGACAACGGATTGTGAGGGGGAAGGCAGATGACCACCCGCCCCGTCGCCGGCGTCATCTGCTGCACCCGCACCGTCGGGATCGAGCCCGCCCAGGCGGTGATGAACCGCTATGTGGCCGGCGCGATGAAGTACGCCGACGCCGCCGCCCTGCTGGTGCCGTCGATGCCCGAGCTGATGAAGGCTTCGGAGGTCGCCGCGCGCCTGGACGGTCTCATGCTGACCGGCAGCCCGTCGAACATGGACCCGGCCCTCTACGGCCAGGACGTGGCCGACGCCCCGGGGCCGTTCGACGCCGGGCGCGACACCATGACCGCCGACCTGATCAAGGCCATGCTCGACCTGGGCCGGCCGGTGTTCGG
>Ga0209256_1000866_pt1 | contig 37550 bp, 32 predicted proteins | sample AraplaCol_mCL_r2_2_FD_184270 | JGI IMG/M metagenome (GOLD analysis project Ga0209256, IMG submission 184270) | Arabidopsis root microbial communities from North Carolina, USA - plate scrape MF_Col_mCL_r2 (SPAdes) (version 3) | ecosystem: Host-associated > Plants > Roots > Endosphere | place...
GCCTTGTGAGGCGGCGTTCCTCCTCCATACAAAGGCGGTGCCTTTTGCAGAAATCATGGACGGACCAGACCTTCGTGGCAGCGTCGGTTTCGAGCCTTTCGGCTTCCAAGCGTTCCATACTTGCCTCATTCCCTGGCTGTGGGGGCGCGAGCTTTACGAGGCGGTCCTATGAGCGGGCGAGAAGCTCAGTGCGCGCCATACCGATGGCAGCGTGCGCACATGCGGGAGACGCAGCTCTGAAGCTGGTCGAGGCCGGTCGCGAGTTGCCTGGATGCATAAACGAAAAACGGCTAGCCGCGGCGATCCTTTCGCTGATCGAAACCGCCTGCCGCGCGTGGCATAAGGCGCCAAGCTCAATGACATCGATCCATAAGCGTGGTTCGCCGACGTGCTCGCTTGCATCGCCGACTGCGCAATCACCAGGCTGTCTAACCCGCCGCCTTGGCCGGATAGGGCTTTACCGGCATTTTGCGCGCGCTTGAGTGTTCCAGCGCCGACAGCGCAACGACGTCCCATTGAGACAGGATGTGAGCCGCATCATAGCGCCGGACGTTGGCCTCGGCGTTCGCTGCAAGGCGGGCGCGCAAGGCTTCGTCGGCCATCAGGTTGGACAGCGCGTCGGCGAGCGCGGCGATGTCGCCGTTCGGCACGAGGATGCCGTCCTCGCCGTCGGCGATCATGTCGGTCGGGCCCCAGTCGCAGGCAAACGAGACGACGGGGAGGCCGGCGGCCATGGCTTCGAGCAGCACGATGCCCCAGCCCTCGTAGCGGGATGAGAGAACGAAGGCCTCGGCGGTTTCGAGCCAGAGGCCGGGTTTTGCGGTGAGGCCCGGCATCTCCACCCGGTCGCGCAGGCCGAGCGCGTCGCGCTGGGCTTCCAGTTCTGTCCTCGCTTCGCCTTCCCCCCAGATGACGAGCTTCCAGTCAGGATGGGTGTCGGCGATCCTCGCGAAGGCCTCCAGCAGCAGATCGAAGCCTTTTTGTCGGGTCAGCCGTCCGACGGCCGTGAGCATCTTGTTGCCGCGTCTGTTTTCCCAGCCGGCGGGCAGGTTGATGGCGTTGGGGATCACTCTTCCGAGGCGGCGGATCTCCGGAGAGAAATAGTCGAGCGCCCCCTTGGTCATCGTCACCAGCGCAAAAGCGCGCGGATAAAGGCGAAGCTGCAGCCATTTCCAAAGGGGGCCGAAGGGCTGTACCGCTGGGTTGTTGCGTTCCGAGACGATCACGGGAAAGCGGAGGCCCCGTGTTGCCAGAAGCGTCAGCACATTCGTTCGAGTGAGGAAGCTCAGGACGAAATCGGGGCGGGAGTCGCGGATCACCGAGCGCAGGCGATGGAGCCGCCGGATCACCAGCCAGGCGGCCTGCAGCTTGGAGGCTTTCTGCACCGGCACGTCGAGCCGCTCGATGGCGACGCGCGGATCGAACTTGTAGTAAGGTTCGGAGGCAGGCGCTTCGAGGGTAATCACGGTGACGGCGCAGCCGAGCCGCGCCCAGTGACTGGCGACAAGGCTGACGACGTGTTCAGTGCCGCCGGCGCCGAGTGCTGAAACAATGATGGTTATGCGCGCACCGGCGATGCCGGCTGCTCCGACGATGTCGGCACCCTTGCCCGTATCCAATTTGGCTTGCCACCTCGCTTTCCCAGCTACTTTTGTTAACAACACCTTAAATTCGGGCGATCGGACTTTCGCAGCGTAGTAAACGCGCTACTGGAATAAGCGGTCGCGACGGGTCAGTGCCCGGGAGAGACACCAAAACTATCCCGCACGGGATAAGATATATCGTGACGCGATATAAATAAAGCGGCGTTCGCTCCCTTGTACCCGTGGTCACGAGGCGGAACGGTCCAAATCTGGTCGCTGGAATGAGCAAGCTGTCGGCGGACGAGCGGTCAGGCCTCGGAAAAAGGGCCCTTCGTCTGCAGATTGCCGAGCAACTCTATCAGGCGCGGGGCCATATGACGGATTTCGGTCAGATGAATGGCGCTCAAACGGTTAAGGACGTCTTCGGCCTTGGCGGTAAGCGCCAACGTCTGACGGCGCTTGTCGGACGGATCGGGCTCGCGCGTCACATAGCCTGCCCCCACGAGCCGCTCGACGAGCTCGGAAGCAGTGTGCCGAGCAACGACCAGGCGCTCGGACAAGACCCCGACTGTCATGGGCACTTCGCCGCGATGGCCTTTGATGGACAGCAGGGCCTGGTGTTGTTGACTGGGGAGCCCCTCCTGCTGCGCTGCGGACGTCGAGAAGTCCATAAAACGACGCAGGATGTAGCGCAGGTTAGCCAGCGCCTCGTAGTCGGCATCCGTAAGTGCGTCTTGTTTCTTGGCCACAGACTTTGACACCAGTACTGTTTCAGCTGGCTACGTCCATACCCGTCTAGGCACCGTCTGCCAACTCCGTCTTGATTTATATCGTATTACGACATATTAGCACTGCGGTCGATCACACCCACCGTTCCGCCGGCTCAGCAGGTATACCGATGTCATCGAAATCTTCCCGTCCGCATCATCACGATTTCATGGGCGGCCTTGCACGCCGCGAAGCCGGCGACTTCACCACCGATAGGCGCGTGCTCCTGTTGATTGGAATGGCGCTCATCGTCGGAACCGGCGGCGCGTTTGCGGCTTGGTTCCTCGTCAATCTGATTGCGCTCGTCACCAACATCGTCTGGTTTGGACGGGTGAGCACGCAGGAGGCGCGCATCGCCGACGTGATCTTCTCACCCTGGATGGCGTTGATCCCGGTGGCAGGTGGGCTCGTCATCGGCCTGATGGCGCGCTTCGGCTCGGAGAAGATCCGCGGGCACGGTATACCTGAAGCGATAGAGGCCATCCTGATCGGCGGCAGCCGTATGTCGGCAAAGGTCGCCGTGTTGAAGCCGCTGTCGTCAGCCCTTTCTATCGGCACGGGAGGACCGTTCGGAGCCGAGGGGCCAATCATCATGACCGGTGGCGCCATCGGTTCGCTGTTTGCCCAGTTCTTCCACATGAGTGCGGCAGAGCGAAAGACACTGTTGGTGGCAGGGGCGGCGGCCGGCATGACGACGATCTTCGGCTCTCCAATCGCTGCCGTGATGCTCGCGGTCGAGCTTCTCCTGTTTGAATGGAAACCCCGAAGCTTCATTCCCGTCGCGGTCTCGGCCTGCGTCGCCATCTCCTGGCGCCCGCTGCTGTTCGGAAGTGGACCGCTGTTCCCGACGCATTTCCAGATCGATTTTCCGTGGTGGGGTATTCTGCTTTGTGCCGGAGTGGGGATTATTGCCGGCCTTCAGTCCGGGCTGCTCACGACTCTCCTCTACAAGGTTGAAGATCTGTTCGAGCGCCTGCCGATCCACTGGATGTGGTGGCCGGCGCTCGGGGGACTTGCCGTTGGGCTTGGTGGCCTGATCGAACCCCGTGCTCTTGGTGTCGGCTACGATGTCATTGAAGGGTTGCTGAAAAACAGCCTGCCGACATCGACGGTGGGCGCCATCCTCTTGGTGAAGGCCACGATCTGGCTGATCGCTCTCTCGTCCGGTACATCAGGCGGTGTGCTGGCTCCCTTACTGATCCTTGGAGGCGCCCTTGGATGGCTGACGGGCTTGGTGCTTCCCGGAGATCCGGGATTCTGGGCGTTGCTCGGCATGGCGGCGATGATGGGTGGCACCATGCGCGCGCCGTTGACGGGAACGTTTTTCGCGATCGAGATCACCGGTGATCTCAACACGCTCATTCCCTTGCTGGCCGCCACGGTTGGCGCTTATGCGGTGACTGTTCTTCTCCTGCGACGGTCAATCCTGACGGAGAAAATTGCGCGGAGAGGCCAGCACATCAGCCGAGAATATGGTGTCGATCCATTCGAATTCGCGCGCGCTCGCGACATTATGGTCAGCACCGTCGACACATTACCGGCGACAATGTCGGTGACCGAGGTCTGTGCGCATTTCGCCGCGGCGGACGATTCACACCGGACCTATCCGGTGGTTAACGAAGCCGGTGCGCTTGTCGGTATGGTTTCGCGTGCAGACGCGCTTCGGTGGCAGCGAGGTCCGGACATCGGGGCCGACATCCTGGCCGACAAGGTATCGGACACCGCGATCCCGATCGGGCACCCCGACGATACCGTTGGTCACATCGCGGACATCATGATTGCGACCGATGTTGCGAGGATCCCCATCACCGATCCGCTATTGGGGACCTTGGTCGGTCTTGTCACCCGCAAGGACCTGCTTCGCCTGAGGCAATCCCATAAATCCACTGAGCTGGAACGGCGGCCCTATCTTGGAAGGGTGCGGGGTCGTTGACTGATGTGGTCCGGCGGGGCGCTTGCACCCTGCTTGCCTGCGGCTAGCGGAAGGCCCCGGCTTTTTTTGGTGACCGGTTTACGTATGAAACGCGGCCCCTTGCGCGGCCAGTTGCTCGCCCTCAATGCCGCGTTCCCAACTCCTTAGCGCGACGAAAGAGCTGGTCGGCGAGCTCCAAGTCGCCCTTGAGCTGCGCCAGCAAGCCGAGATTGTAGTTTGCTTCCGGATCGTCCGGGCGGAGGCGGAGGGCAGTCAGGTAATGTTGCTCCGCAGCAGCAAGTTCGCCGTTTTCGTGCAGCAGAACTGCCAGATTGTTGTGTGCCTCGGCATAGTCCGGACACGCACGAATAGCGGCGCGGTAATGCTCCTTGGCCTTGGCCCCGTCTTCGCGTTCAAGCAGCATCGCGTAGTTGTAATGCGCTTCGGCGTAGTCAGGACGTAAATTGAGAGCTTGAGCGTAGTGGCGCTCCGCGCCCGACGCGTCTCCGTGTTTCTCCAGAAAGATACCGTAATTGTTGTGCGCCTCGGCAAAGCCAGGTCGAAGGCGGATGGATTCATTGTAGTGTTGTTCGGCTCCAAACCTGTCACCAGCGATATCGAGGAGGCCGGCATACCGCAGCAATGCATCCACATAGTCGGGACGAAGTTTGATCGCCTGACGGTAATGGTTCGCAGCCTCGGCTCGGTTTCCCATGGTTTCAAGGAGAATGGCTAGATTGTAGTGTGCCTCGGGGTACTGCGACCAAAGGCGAAGCGCCTCGTGATAGTGCTGGATGGCCGCGTTTGGATCTCCGTTCGCCTTGAAGAGGATACCCAGATTGTTGTGAGGTTCCGGATAGTTGCTACGAAGCCGAAGGGCTTCTTGGTAGCATCGCAGTTCCTCTTGCGAAACGCTGCCCTGTGGATCCGAAAGACTGACCCCTTTCAGAAACCAGTCCTCAGCCGTCAGCCTGTCTTCGGGCCGCGCTGCAAGCGCCGCCCTGTCTACTGATGACAGCCGATAGAGCAGTCTTGCCGGAAGAAAATCCCCTCTCAACTCAAAGAACCCAGCCTCGCTGAACTCGTAGGTGGGCAGGTCGATGAGTTCGAGGATCGTCTGTGTGACGAAAAGCGAATCCGGCTCTGCGCTGGATTCCACACGTTTGGCGAGGTTGATCGCCCGTCCTACCCAGGCATCTTCTTCTTCCATCTGGGAGCATTCGCCGAAATGACAGCCAACTCTGACCGGCAGATCTTGCGCACCCGGGACAGAGAACAGTGAGCGGCGGCGCTGCTTCCAGTAGGCGATGAGCTTCAACGCGAAATGGACGGCCACATCCGCAGACTCAAACAGATAGAGATGACCGTCACCGGTGAAGTTCTCGTGTCGGCGGCCATACTGGCCCGCGAGAGAGCGCGATAGATACCGATACTCGGTGATGACGTGGGTGACGGTGTCGCGAGATACCTTATTCCACACGGCGGAGTGTCGAACCAGGTCCGTGAATACAGCGGCGAAGTAGATACTCATACCGTTCACCAGCGGAGCGCGCTATTATTTAGAGGATGCGCATATTGACGAGGGTTTGACAACGCCTTCGCTGAAGCTGAAAGGGAGCCTCATCATGCCACAATATATGGTCGAGCGACACTTGCCGGGCATCACACCAGAGCAGCTCATGGCCGCCGCTGGGCGCGCAAAGGCGGTGACCGCCGAGATGACACAGCAGGGAAAGCCCGTGCGCTATCTGCGCTCGACGTTCGTGCCGTCGGAGGAAAAGTCCTTCTGCCTCTTTGAGGCGCCCTCAGCCGAGCGAGTGCAGGAGGCGAATGAGGTTGCGCAAATTCCGCTGTTGAAGATCACCGAAGTGGCGCACATCGCCTCAGAAGATTTGGCCTGAAACCGAGGTTGGCGGCGGGCGAGCATATGACGGTTTGGTTCAACCGCACAACTATCTACGAAGCGCCGGTTGCCGAGGCAATGGCAGAATTCAAGGTCGCCGCGATTGAGCGCCGAGCGCAGAGTTCGTTGATCGAGGGCCGGTCGCAACCGCGACCGGCCCTTATTACTGCTATGGCGTCGGCATGTATGTCGCCGCAAGACTCGAAGGCTGATCCGGGAGGCGTGGTCCTGAGGCTTTGTTTGGACACTCTCCCTACACAGCCGTAAAATGTGACAAGATATTTGGCGGAGAGCAGGCACCAGCCATGGACCTTCGGCGAAGATTAGCTGCTATCGTAGTGGCCGACGTGGCTGGTTATAGTCGGCTGACCGGCCAGAACGAAGAGCTTACTCTTGCCACCTTGAAGGCTTATCGTGAGATCATTGATGGCCTGATCGCACGTCATGAAGGCCGCGTCTTTGGCAGCGCTGGCGACAGTGTTCTTGCGGAGTTTGCGAGCCCTGTCGAGGCAGTGCGCTGTGCCACCGAAATCCAACTGGAGATCGACACCCGGAACACCAACCTGCCCGAGCCGAGCCGTATGCGATTTCGTATCGGCATCAACCTCGGTGACGTGGTGGCGGACGGCGACAATCTTCTGGGCGACGGAGTAAACGTCGCTGCACGCTTGGAGGCGCTTGCACCGGCCGGCGGGATATGCGTCTCCGAGGCGATCCATGCCCAGGTTCGCGATCGGGTCGCCCTGGATTTTGTGGACCTTGGTGAGCACAAGGTGAAGAACATCGCTCGGCCTGTGCGTGCTTATCGTGTGCCTCTTGTGTCGGAGGAGCGTATCAATTCACCCTTCCGTGGCCTTGACGCCTTTGAGTTCGAACACGCCGATCTCTTCTTCGGCCGTACACACGCTATCTGCCTCTGCATCGACCGGCTGGAACAGCTAGCGGCGAACGGCAAGTCTTTCTTGCTGATCTATGGAATGAGCGGGTCAGGCAAATCCTCTCTCCTGCGTGCGGGGCTACTCCCTACGATCACACGACCTGGCGCGGTGGCGGGCATCGCTCTGTGGCGGCGTTGCCTGTTCCGGCCGTCAGAGGGAACCGACGCGATCGCGTCATTGGCCGCCGCATTGCTTCGTGAAGATGCGTTGCCGGAATTGGCGCAAGAGACAACGGTGACGGATTTGACGCAGTACCTTCGTAGCGCACCCGAGCGCGCCCTTGGGATGATCCGCGCCGCACTTGCCAAAGCTACTATGCCTGCGCACGCCAGTGCGCAGGCGCGGTTGGTGGTCGCTTTAGATCAAATGGAGGAGTTGTTCACGACTGAGGTGGAGCCGATGTCCCACACGGAACTAGTGCGAGCGCTCGCGACGTTTGCAGGAAGCGGGTTCGTTTGGGTGATTGGCACGATCCGGTCTGATTTTTTTCACCGCTGCAGCGAGGTTCCCGGTTTCTGGACGCTGAAGGATGGGCTCAGCAGCTATGAACTGTTGCCCCCGACTGGCCCGGAAATCGCTCAGATCATCCGCGAGCCGGCACGCGCAGCCGGTTTGCGTTTTGAGGAGGACGCAGATCAGGGGCGGCTCGAGGACGTGCTGCAGGAGGCAGCGGTTGCAGATGCCAGATCATTGCCCCTTCTCGAATTCATGCTGGAAGCGCTCTTCCAGGCAGGCCGAGAGCGCCGTCTGCTCACATTCGCGGCGTATAGAGCGTTTGGCGGCCTTGAAGGCGCGATTGCACGTCGCGCCGACGAGGTAGTCGGGTCGCTTCCCCCTGACGTACAGGATGCCTTGCCTGCCGTGCTCACCGCTCTGACTACAGTACGCCTCGACGAAGAGGCGATCACGGCGCGTCCTGCCTCGCTCTCGCAATGGAGCGGCCGGCCGGCGCAAATCGTTCTCGTCAACGCCATGATGGCCGCCCGGCTCCTGGCCAGCGACGAAAATCCTGCGGGCGATGCAGTTGTGCGCGTAACACATGAAGCGCTTCTCACTCGCTGGCCGCGAGCGCGGGACATTGCGTATGCGAACCGGAATTTCCTCGAGACACGTGCGCGCGTGCAGGCGGATGCTCGCCTATGGCTTTTTGACAACAAGAACCCAGACCTTCTGCTGCCCCCCGGCAAGCGGTTAGCAGAGGGCGAAGAACTTCTGTCGAGACGTGACGAGGTCGAAGACGAGATCGTCGCCTACGTCGAAGCCTCGTTGCAGATGCACCAGACCAGGCTGGCGAAAGAGCGTCAAGTTGAGCGCATGCGCATAGAGGTGGAAGAGACCACGAAGCGAGAGCGTTTGGAAAGTGAGGCTGAACGCCGAAGCTTGGCGGCCGAGGCCGCGATACGCCTTGCGCGGCGCACGCGTTACGCAGCCATCATCGCGATAAGTTTGGGCGTCATCGCCGGTGCTGGTGCGATCGCCGGATTCCATGGGCAACACGAGGCGAGACGACAGGCTATGGTGGCGCAAGTCAATGCAGACCAAGCCCGTGCAGCGGAGCGGAAGGCCATTGAGGCGCGTAACCAGGCGCTCCGCAATCAATCCCTTTCCCTCTCGCTTCTTTCTCAGCAGACCGCTATGACCGGCGACACCGAAGCCGCCATTCTGTTGGCGCTGGAGGCGTTACCGAAGGACGTTGCTGCCCCGGAACGGCCCTATGTGAAAGAAGCGGAATTTGCCCTTTACCAGGCGCTGTTCCAGCACCATCAGACCATGATATTCCGCCATGATGCTGGCGTGACATATGCCGCTTTCAATGCAGGCGGAGACCGTATCGTAACGTCTTCTTACGACCGGACCGCGCGCATCTGGAACGTTGCAAACGGGACGGAAATGGCCGTCTTGAGGGGCCACCAGGGCGCGGTCGAAAGCACTTCCTTCAATCCGGACGGCAGTCGTGTCGTGACGGCCAGCCGCGACGGCACGGCGAGAATCTGGGACGTTGCGGCGGGCAAACAGATCTTCGTCCTTCCCCAGCCTGGCCACGTTCACACCGCGATGTTCAGCCCTGCCGGCACGCGGGTGCTCACCGGATCGGATCAAGGAGCTTTGACTGTCTGGGATACAAAGACCGGCGGAAGAACTGAAATCGCTGAGAGCTTCGGGACAACGTCGGCTGCGTTCAGCCCTGATGGTCTGAGTGTCGCGGCCGGCAACGGGCATGAACGTTCTGTTCGCATCTGGAGGATTGAGAACCGTCAGTTAATCAGAAGCCTGGACAACCAGTTTTGGCCCGATGAGGTCGTATTCAGTCCCGATGGCAGCAAGATCCTGGCAGCCTCATGGGGCACAATAACATGGACCATGGCGTCCCGCCTTTGGGATGTGCCGAGCGGAACCCTGATTGCGTCACTCCTCGGTCACACCAGCGATATTCATGGTGGCACCTTCAGCCATGACGGCCGCTATATTGCGACGGTCTCCCTCGATGGCACGGCGCGTCTTTGGGATGGCATATCCGGCAATATGCGTCGCGCGCTGGGGCAGGAAACCGGTGGTCTCAAGCTGTCTGCTTTCCAAGCCGCGGATGGCGACCAGAAAATGAATTGCGCATTCAGCCCTGACGACCGGCTCCTCGCCACCGCTGCAAAGGAGAATGCGGTCCGCATATGGGATGTTGAGAGTGGCACTGAATTCGCGACTATCAGAGGACATCGTGGGCCAGTCACACACGTGGCTTTCCGTCCCGACGGTAGTGGTCTCCTTACGGCCTCGTACGACGGTACAGTCCGACTGTGGGACATCGATGGTGTCCTGGCGACTACCTTACGACACCAACACCGACCGGCGTTTGCTGTATTCAGCCCGGATGGAAAGCGCGTCATGACCGGGGATGCCATCGCCCGCATTTGGGATGTGGCGAGCAGCCGCGAGACTACGAGACTTGAAACCGATGGCGATGCGGTCGAGTACGGGACCTTCAGTCCGGATGGCCGCGTCGTTGCGACCGCTTCTTCGTACGGCCGTATTACGCTTTGGGACGCCGAGAGCGGGCGCGCGACACGTCGGTTGGCCGTCAACGGCACGGCAGTCGTCCATATTCAGTTCAGCCCTCGCGGCGACCTGCTGGCATCGGCGTCCGCGGATGGAACGGCGCAGCTATGGAACACGTCGACGGGTGCCAAAGTGGCCGTTCTGACGGCAAGCGCGAACTTGCGGAAGGTTCTGTTCAGCCCCGATGGCAAGCTTGTAATCACAGCGTTGACAGACGGCACGGCGCGGCTGTGGAGGACGGACGGAACCGAGGTGGAAATTCTGGCTGGGCATCAGAAGCGGATCACGGCGGCCGTCTTCAGTCCCGATGGCGGTCTGGCTGCGACCAGCTCGCTGGATGGGACCGCCCGCGTCTGGTCCACTACAGATGGCAGTGTCGTCGCCACGTTGAGAGGCCATGGCGATGGGTTGACAGATATCGCTTTCAGCCAGGATGGACGATCAATCGTGACCGCTTCGCGCGATGGTACGGCCCGCATTTGGAATGTTCCCGATGGAACGGAGCGGCAAATCCTCAGAGGGCACGATGGCGCGCTGAACTACGCCGCATTCAGCCGGAATGGCTCATTCGTTGCAACGGCATCTTTTGAAGACCACACGGTGAGACTGTGGGACGTGGATGCGGGCCGTCAGGTGATGCTCCTTGACAATCAGCGGGATGCAACGGACACGGAACCAAGTTCAATGAGGCCAGCCTTTAGCTCTGATGGAACCGAGATCGCAGTCGCTTCCGCGTACCGAAAGGTACAGATCATTCGGGTTTTTCCGACAACTGGGGAGCTCATCGCTTTTGCCCACAGCATCGTACTGCGCGACCTGACCCCCTGCGAGCGAAAGCGCTTCTTCTTGCCGGTTGACGGTCAACGGGCAGAATGCCGGAGCTAGGGGAACCGGGAGCAATGCAAGAAAGTTCCCGGTCGGAAAACAGATCGCTGCCGCTCATTAAATCCGGAACGACGCTCGGCGCAGCTGCAAAGATATTGACGAATTGCACCTCAGACACGGCTTTCGTCACCAACACGAACGGTCGCCGCATCGGTGAGCTCGTGTCTGCCAATCTGGGTGAAAAGCCGATCGTCACGGTTGTCTACAGCCACTCGCACGTCGACCATTACGGCAGCGTCCGGGGCATCGTCGGTGAGGCCGACGTGAAGGCTGGCAGGGTTCAGATCATCGCACCCGAGCATTTCACGGAGCATGCGGTCAGCGAGAATGTTATTGCGGGCAACACCAGCTTGCTCCGCCTCGCCATCGTCCCCCACGAAGACAGGTGGTTCGTCTTCAACCCGTATCGAAACGATTCTGGCCTTCGGCTCGTCCGGCCATTGGTGATGCACCCAACGTCCGGCCCTCCCGACTTTGCGAAACTCCTAAGTCGTCTGTTTCCCACGAGAATGTCAGGCTGGCAGCGGAATCTATGCCAGTTGGCTCAGCAACCAGCTTCGGAACGTTTTAACGCGCGGGAGTTCGCTCTTGGCTGCGGACGTGACGAGATAGTAGGCTCCTGGTCCAGAAATTCGGTCACTGAATGGCGCAATCAGGTTGCCGGCGCGAATATCCTCTTCGATCAAAAAGGTTGGCAAGAGAGCGACGCCGAGACCCGCGATAGCTGCCTGGATGATCATGAAGAAATGCTCGATGCTTGGCCCCCACTGCAGGTCGTCGCGATGTGCGCCGACCGAGCGAAACCAGTGCTCCCAGCTGTTGGGTCGCGTCGAGTGACGGATCAGGCGATGAAAGCGCAGTGCCTCATAGCTGGTGATAGGATGTTTGCCCGCCATGAGCTTGGGACTGCAGACGACCTGTATCTCCTCGCTCATCAAAGGATCGATAATTGCATCCGTCCAATTGCCGTGGCCGAAGCGGATAGCGACATCGATCCGCTCCTTTGTGAAATCAAGTTCGCCATCACTGGAGACGATGTTCAGGTCTATCTCTGGATGCTGTTCCTGGAAGGTAGGCAGGCGTGGCAACAGCCAACGGGTGCCGAAGGTCGGCAACATGCCGATCGACAGGGTCCCCTTGCCCTCCTTCGACGAGATCAGCTCGACAGTGCCCGCCTCGATCAGATCGAGCGCGTCGCGCAGCAGTGCATTGTAGAAGCGGCCCTGATCAGTCAGTTCGATCCGGCGGCTTTGGCGCGTGAACAGCGCCACCTGCAGATATTCTTCAAGACTGCGAACGAGCCGGCTGGCGGCGCTCTGGGTGACGTTCAACTCCTCCGCGGCGCGGGTGAAGCTATTGTGTCGGGCGACGGCTTCAAACGTTCTTATAGCGTTGAGTGAAGGCAAAAGGCGGCCACGCACGATTTTACATTCCTTCAAGTCATGGAATTGCGATCTTTATGCGCCTTGCGGACTCCGGTCAAGAAGATAGCTTTTCTGCCAGAGCCGCCCGCAAGAGCATCGGCTACCCCATAGGCCAATCACCGAAAAGGTGTTCAGCATGATCCCTTTCCATATGGCATTCGCCATCGACGACAAGGAAGCCGCCCGTCACTTTTACGGCGAAATCATTGGCTGCAAGGTCGGCCGCGAAGCTGAAAACTGGATCGATTTCGATTTTTTCGGGCACCAGATTTCAGCGCATCTCAACAAAGATCCCAAGTCGACGGCAACGTCCAAGGTCGGCAATGACATGGTGCCGTTGCATCATTTTGGCGCGGTGCTTCCCTGGAACACCTGGAATGGTCTGATCGCGCGTTTACGCAAGGACGGCTACCCCTTTGTCATGGAGCCCAAAGTGCGCTTCCAGGACGAACCGAGCGAGCAGGGAACATTCTTTCTGAAGGACCCGGCTGGCAACGCCCTGGAGTTCAAGTCCTTCAAGAACCCCGACGCCATCTTTGAACACTGATATTTCCGGCCGCGGCCGCTGTGACTGAGATCGAGAAACAAATGAATTCTTTTGAAATCGGCAGAGAGCTGACCGCGATCACGATGGGTATCGATGCGCTCGAACGCAGCATGCCCGCTCAGGGCAGCCTGCTCGGCGGCGACGGCCTTGTTCCTATCTATCTGGGCGATGGCCTAGTTGACGCCCGACACTACGATGACCGCGAAGCCATTCGCGCCGACCTCGCCCGGCTCGACCCGGAGGTCGCCGCCTTGCCCGCTGGACCCCGCAGGGTCTTTCTGCAGGGCATGCTCAAGTCGGTGCGGGTTGCCGTAAAGATGCTGTCAGGCGCGAGCCCATCCTTCGAGGAAAAGGTTACCGATCTGGTCGGCGCGCCCGCCGGACGCGAGGACGCGGCGTTGATCGAGGATGCCCGTGCCAGGGCCGATGCGCTGCTGCGCAAGGCGGGATTCGTCCGGGGTTCGCTGGCTGAACGGGTCCAGAGTTGGGAGGAGGCGCGCGCCGTACCGACAGATCAGATCGAAACGGTGTTTCGGGATCTGATGGCCGAAGCGAAAGCGCGAACCGATAGCCTGGTCTTCGACACTGGGGACTACGACATGGTGCTCAATCCCGTGCGCGGCATGTTCTACACGGCGCGTTGTTCTTTCAACGAAGGGAAGATGGATCTCAATTTCGATTTGAGCTTCACGCGGGCTGCCCTCAAGCATCTCGTCTGCCATGAGGTCTATCCGGGCCATTCGACCCAATTGCTGTCCACCAAGGCAGCGTTCGATGCCGGCAAAGCGCCGGCCGATGCGCTGCTGATCACAACCGATGCGATCACCGGCTGCGTGCAGGAAGGCATCGGCGATCAGGGTATCCACCTCATCGATTTCATCGAGGACGAGGATGACGAAATTCATATGGAGCTTCGTCGCGTCCGCTCCGCCGCCCAGACGAGTGCAGCCTGGATGCTGATGGTCGAGGGGCTGCCGCGTGAGTACGTGGCGGGGTATCTGCGTAGTACCGCCATGGGGCAGGAAGCCTGGGTTCAAGGAAGGCTGCGCATGGCGGCCCACCCGTTCCGTGGACCGTTCATCGCATCCTATTGGGCCGGCAACGAAAGTGTTCGCCGCGTGCGCGAACGGGTCAGCAAGGACCAGTGGCCGTTGTTCCTGGAGGCGCTTTATAGCCATGCCAACAGCCCACAGAGCCTCGAAATGTTTCCGCAAACCGTAATTGAAAAGGGTTGATCCATGAAGATCACCATTCTCGGATCCGGCGCCATCGGCGGTCTTGCCGGAGCGTATATGACAAAGGCCGGGCACGAGGTGCTTCTGGTCGATCGTTGGGTCGAACATGTTGCTGCACTCGATGAGAAGGGCCTGTTCATCGACGGCGTGCGCGGCGAGATGACCGTTCCCGTCAAGGCTGCGACGCCGGACCAACTGACGGGCGAACTCGGAACAGTGTTGATTGCGACCAAGTCGCAGCACGCTGTGGAGGCGCTGAAGCAGATCATTCCTCTACTCAACGCCGACAGCTGCGTTGTCTCCTTCCAGAACGGCTTCAACGAGCCGGACATGATCGCCGCGCTCAACGAGGCGGGATTGCCCGGGGAGAGGATCGTCATGGGATCTATCCCGAACTATGGCGGCGCGCTGGTCGATCCCGGTTATGTGGAATTCGTGCATGAGGGCCCTATCCAGCTCGGTGAGCTGAATGGCGAGATGACACCGCGCCTCAAGGCTCTTGGCAAAGCGTTGAGTGCTTTGACCGAGGTGCAATATTCAACCCACATCTGGGGTCAGATCTGGGCCAAGGAAGTCTATGCCTCGCAGGTGGTGTTCTCCGCCCTTGCTGACGCGAAAATCCGGGACACACTCGGCGTCGAGCGCTATGCGCGCATTGCCGGCGCAGTCGTCAAGGAAGCGCTGGAGATTGCCGATGCCAACGGCATCGATGTACAGGCCTTCGATTTCTTCGATCCGTCAAACTATCGGGTGAAGACGGCCGCGGATACCCAGAGGCTTCTTGCCAACATCAATCATGCCATCTGGCTGTTGAAGAAGGATCAGGACACCAAGCCCGCACACAACTTCAAGAAGAAGGGTTCGGGCATCTGGTGGGACATTGTCTATCGCAAACGCCCTTCGGAAACCCGCTCGTCCAGCGGCAAGCTCATCGACTTCGGCAAGAAGACGGGCGCCGACACAAGGCTGAATGAGAAACTGTTTTCGATGATCTACGAGATCGAGGACGGCAAGCGAGACCTTGGTTTCCACAATTTCGATGAACTCGAAGCTTATATTGCCTCAATCGGAAAGACCCTCCCATGACCACCAAGCTCGGCGTCGGACTGATCGGCGCACATACCTGGGCCGACAAGGCCCATCTCCCCGGTTACAATGCGCATGAGCGCGTCGACCTGATCGCGGTGTGCGACGTGGATGGCGACCGCGCCAAGGCGATGGCCGAAAAATACGGGGCGCGGAAAATCTATACCGACCCTGAAAAGCTCATCGCCGATCCGGACGTGCAGATGGTGGACGTCTGCACACCGACGCATACGCATCTGCCGCTGAGCCTCGCTGCCATCGCAGGCGGCAAGCATGTGCTCTCGGAAAAGCCGCTCCATACGCTTGCTGCTCCAGCGTTCGAGGCTGCTGCCAAGGCCGATGCGGCTGGTGTGCGCACCAAGCTCGGCTTTACCTTCCGCTATTCGCCGGCGATCCGCCAGATCAAGGCATGGATCGACGACGGCACGCTGGGCGAGATTTTTCATATCCACGGTTTCGAGCAGAACAGCCAATGGCTGGATCCGCAGGAGCCACTGCGTCAGATCACGCCGGGTATCGATCGCAACTCGCTCATTCCGGCCTCTATCGTCGGATACGGTTCCCATCTTATCGATCTGATGCGTTGGTTGGGAGGCGAGTTCGCCTCAGTGGCCTCCACCATGAAGAATTTCATTCCCGAACGTATCGTACGGGGAGAAGAGGGGCTGCAGAAGATCAAGGTTGAAGACGGTGCTGTCGCACTTGTCGAATATGCGAGCGGTGCGCAGGGTCTGTTGCAGACGAGCTATGTCGCGGTCGGCAATTATCCCGGCGTGGAACTGCGCGTCTATGGTTCGAAAGGGGCGGCCGTCGCCCGGTTGATCTCCGAGTTCGGCACGGCGGAGACGCTGAAGTTGGCTAAGGCAGAAGCCGTCGAGTTCATTCCCTACGATGTCGGCGCCTCGGCCCTACCGCCCGGCACCACGCTCAGTATGCCGTGGCCCGAGCTTTACTATCGCAACCTCGTGCGCTTCTTCGTCGATGAAATCCTCGAAGATCGGCCTCAGGAATGCACATTCTATGATGGCGCCAAGAGCCAGGAAATCGTGGACGCGATCATTCAGGCCCATTTTGAACGCCGCTGGGTTGATCTGCCGGGCAACGGCGCATGACGCAGTGTCGTTACGATCCGTCGGTGGTCGACGCCTTCCTTAGGCACCACTGGACCTATCACCCTGTGGATGCGACGTTCATGGGCAATAGGGACCATGACGACCGTATGCCGCCCTGTGGGCCGGAAACGCTGACTGAGGAATTGGCGGGTATCGCCTCTCTTGAGCGCCGGCTTGCCGACACGGCCGAACCTGAGGCCTTGGGCGATCGTCTGGACCGCAAAATGATCCTGGCGGAGCTCGCCTTGCAGAAGGCAGCCGCGACATCTCGTCCACGTTTTTCCAATCCGGCCTGGTTTTCCGGCGAGGCAGCTTTCGCGATTGTTTCCCTGCTACTTCCCCAGTCGGCGCCGGTCCGGCAGAATGGACTGATTGCCCGCCTCAATTCTCTGCCGGCATTCCTGACGTCAGCCCTGGAACGGCTGAAGGGAAAAACTGCTCCATTTGGGTGGACGGCGCGCGCCCGGCGCGAGGCGCGCGCGATGGCGGAATTCCTGCGTATTGAGATTCGACTGCACGACGAATTTTCCGCACAATGGGCCGCGCCCGCTGATACCGCAGCAGCCGCGTTCGACACCTTCGCATCTGGCCTCACGGATATTGTCGATGACGATCCGGCTTGCGGCGGAGACTATCTGTCGCTTTTGATGAATACGGTCCATGGCCTCGATTTCGGTCCGCGCGAAGCGGTGAAAAGGGCCGAAGAGGCCTTCGATCGAATCGGCGACGAACTGGTTGAAATGGCAAAGTCCATCGATCCGGAAAAAAGCTGGCAGGAATTGATTGCCGGCCTGTCCGACGATCATCCAGCCGACGCTGAAGCCGTAATCGAAAGCTATCGGCACCACGACGCCGCCGCGCGAAAAGATGGCGCAGCGCTGGTGACGCCGGCCCAGGAGTATGGGCTCGAGTACCGTTGGATGGCGCCGTGCTTCCGCAAGATCAATCAGTCCCTCTATTTCCTATTCTACAGATCTCCGCCCGGCCTCAACCCCGGTCAGGGCAGCGTCTATTGGGTGACGCCCCCAGGTGACGATTTCGACACCTTTCTGCGCGGAAGCAACACGGCCATGGTCAAGACGATCCACTCCGTGCATCATGGCAGCGTCGGTCACCACACGCAGAACACCCGCGCCCGCTCCGCCCAGTCGCACCTCGCACGCATTGCCGGTACCGATTGCGCTCTGGGGCTTGCGTTTCTCGGTTCCGGTACGCTGATTGAAGGATGGGCATGCTACGTTGAAGACCTTTTGATGGAAGCGCCGGACTTTTATGAACCGGCCGAAATCTTGCTCCTCAAGCAGTACGAGCGCAGAAACGCGGCGAGCGTCCTTGTCGATGTCAAATTGCATCTCGGGGACTGGAGCATGGCGGAGGCCATGGCCTTCTACCGCGACAAGGCGGGCTTCGCACCGGCTCGTGTCGAGGGCGAGGTGGTTCGTAATTCCATGCTGCCTGGCTCGCGGCTGATGTACTGGATCGGCGTCGAAGGCATCAAAACGCTGCGCGGCCGATGGAAAGGGGATACGATTGGCTTTCATGATGCGCTGCTGAGCTACGGCCATGTGCCGCTTGCGTGGATCGCTGAAGAGATGCAACGCGCGGGGCAATTGAACTGATGGCTGAACCCCTGCTGGAGATACGCAACCTCGTTACCGAATTTCGCACGGAGAGCGGCATCGTGCAGGCGGTCAAGGGCGTCGACCTGAAGATTGAGCAGGGGCAGACCGTTGCCGTCGTGGGCGAAAGCGGGTCGGGAAAATCCGTGACCAGCCTCTCTGTCATGCGGCTGATCCCGCCTGCGATCGGCGGCATCGCGTCTGGCGAAATCCTGTTCCGCGGGCGCGACGGCGTGGTGCGCGATCTGGCCCAACTGCCGGAAAAAACCATGCGCGGCGTTCGCGGCAACGAAATTTCGATGATCTTTCAGGAGCCGATGACCAGCCTCAACCCGACCCAAAAAGTCGGAACGCAGGTCGCTGAGGCGGCGCTACTGCATCAAGGACTGACCCGTTCGCAGGCATGGAAGCGGGCGATAGAGATGCTGATGCTGGTGGAAATTCCCGAACCGGCGCGACGGGCCGACATCTATCCGCACCAGATGTCCGGTGGCATGCGCCAGCGTGTGATGATCGCGATGGCGCTAGCTTGCAATCCGGCGCTGCTGATTGCGGACGAGCCCACCACGGCGCTGGATGTCACCGTTCAACTGCAGATTCTGGAGCTGATGCGCCGCCTGCAGCGAGAGATTGGCATGGGTATCCTGTTCATCACCCACAATCTGGGCGTCGTCGCCGAAATCGCCGATCGCGTCGCTGTCATGTATGGCGGACGCATTGTCGAAAGCGCCGACGTCAACGAATTGTTCGACCGGCCGAGCCACCCTTACACCAAAGGCCTGCTGGCCAGCATGCCGCAGGTCGATCACGCGGCACGCGCGGCAGGGCAGGTTGCCCGCTTGAAAGCCATTCCCGGCAGTGTCGTCGACCCGCGCAATCCACCAACCGGCTGCGATTTCAATCCGCGCTGTCACTGGGCGCTCGATGCGTGCCGAGCCGCGGTCCCTCCGGTTTTCATGGTGAGCCCGGATCACGGCGCGCGCTGCCTGAGATGGAGCGAAATGAATGGCTGAAGCCCTGCTCCAGGTTTCCGATCTGAAAGTGCATTTCGAGATCGGCAAGTCGATGTTCAAATCGGGCGTCGTCATCCGCGCCGTCGATGGCGTCAGCTTCGAGGTCGCCAAAGGAGAGGTTGTCGGGCTGGTCGGAGAGTCTGGCTCCGGAAAGTCAACGCTCGGCCGTTCGATCCTGCGACTGGTCGAGCCGACCGGCGGTTCTGTCAGCTTCGATGGTGGCAACGTGACGGGTCTTGCGCCCGCACAGCTCAAAGCGCTGCGCAGTCAGATGCAGATCATTTTCCAGGACCCCTATGCCAGTCTCAATCCGCGCATGAGCGTGGGCCAGATCATTGGCGAGGCGCTTCTGCTCCACAACATCGGCACCCGGAAGGAGCGTCCGGACCGGGTCGGCGACCTGCTGGAAAAAGTCGGCTTGCCTCGTTCGGCGGCAGCACGGTTTCCGCATGAGTTTTCCGGAGGGCAACGTCAGCGTATCGGCATTGCGCGCGCGCTTGCCGTCAATCCGCAATTCATCGTCGCCGATGAACCGGTTTCCGCGCTTGACGTTTCGATCCAGGCGCAGATCATCAACCTGCTGCAGGATCTGAGGCAAGAGCTTGGGCTGTCGATCCTGTTTATCGGCCACGATCTGTCCGTTATCGAGTTTCTCTGCGATCGCGTCATCGTCATGTACCTCGGCAAGATCATGGAAACTGCGACGGCCGCAGATCTCTATGCTAAACCCCTCCACCCCTATACGCGTGCGTTGCTGGATGCGGCGCCGGTGCCGGATCCGCGCGTGCGCCGAAGCCGCATCACGCTGAAAGGTGACTTGCCCAGCCCGATCAACCCACCCTCCGGCTGCGTGTTTCGCACCCGATGTCCTTTCGCCATCGAAAAATGCGCTGCGGCCGTGCCGGCTCTGGAGGCGCGCGGTGATCGCCACTCGGTGGCCTGCCTTCGAGCGGACGAACTTAACTTGAGAGAATAGATCAGCCTTATTTTTCGCGCCGATCCCCCGGCTATTTTTAGCTAGCCTACCCCGTAATTGCTCAGGAAATTGGCAATTCGGGGTATTTTTTTGCCCATTGTCGCCCAAACTCATGCATGAGTTAAAATGCGGTCAAAGTGGATTTTTTCGGGCATTGCACGATGCCTTCATGACGCACCATGCTGTGGCCCATGAAACGGATATTTATCGCCTCTCGCGGCAACCCTGAGCACATGGCAACCCTGTTTCGGAAAGAGCTTCCGAGCCACGTCGTCACGACCGAACAACCCAAGACGGACGACGGTCCCGTGCCCTATATCGTCGTCGGACGACCCCTGCCGGGCGTCATTGCTGCGGTGCCGGGGCTTGAGCTGGTGTTAAGCCTCAATGCCGGGATCGAACACCTGCTGGCCAGCGGCGAAGTGCCCGGGCATCTGCCGATCGTTCGCCTGGTCGATGATGGCCTTGCCGAGGGCATGTGCGAATGGGTTTTGGCGCAGGCGCTGGCATGGCATCGCAATTTGTTGGTCTACAAGGATCTTCAGGCAAAGGGCGAATGGGCACCCTGCGCGGAGAAACTGGCCCGCGAGCGCACGGTGACGATCCTGGGCGCGGGCGCACTTGGTTCCGAGGTTGCCCGGCATTTCGTTCGTTTCGGCTTCAAGACCCGTAGCTGGAGCCGGTCCGGCCGGGCGATCGAGGGAGCGCGGAGCTTCGCCGGCCGCGACAAACTCATGGATGCGATCAGCGGCGCCGATATTCTCGTCAATCTCCTGCCGATGACCGCCGAAACCGCCGATGTTGTGGATGCAAAGGTGCTGGCGGCGTTGGCCAAGGGCGCGTTCTTCATCAACGGTGCCCGTGGTGGCCACGTCGTGGATGCGGACCTGATCGGAGCCCTTGACGGCGGACATATCAGCGGCGCGGCTCTCGATGTTTTCCGCATCGAGCCGCTGCCAGCTGAAGACACGCTGTGGCGGCATCCGAAAGTCCTGCTCTCGCCGCACGTCGCCGCTCCCACGCATGCAGATGCTGCCGTGAAGGAGATGGCCGAAAACATCCGACGCTTCGAACGCGGTGAAAAATTGCCACACATTGTCGATCGCTCGCTGGGCTACTGAAAACTTAACGACCGGCCGATCCAACACGGCCGGCGAATAGGGAACGCCCGCAAGGGCAAAAGAGAGGACGATGCCATGACATTTGAACTGACCCGTCGCGCAGCACTTCAGGCGATACTTGCTGGTACTGCGACCCTTGCCACGATGCATGCGTTTCCGGCCTTCGCGCAGCAGAAGGGCGGTACGTTGACGGTGGGCCTGACCTACGAGATCGACACGATGAACGTGTACTCGACCGGCTTTCTGGGGGATGCACAGGCGGCCGTCGTCGAGGGACTTCTCGCGCCGGATCAGCATGCGAAATATGTGCCGGTGCTCGCAACCGAAGTGCCGACCATCGAGAATGGCGGCATTGTCGTGGCGGCCGACGGCAAGACGATGACGGTGACCTACAAGCTCCGTCCCGGTGTGAAGTGGCACGACGGCAAACCCTTTACGTCAGCCGACGTGAAATACACCTGGGAAGCGGTCAAGGACCCGGCGTTCAAAGCTGAATCCAAGGACGGTTCCGCCGAGGTGGCCAGCATCGAAACCCCGGACGACCTGACCGTCGTGGTTCACTACAACTCCATACTGCCGACCTTTGCCTCCACTCTCTTCACCTTCGGCATCTTCCCCAAGCACCTGCTGGAAGGCACCGATCTCAACACGTCCTCCTACAACGAAACTCCTGTGGGCACCGGCCCGTTCAAGGTGACGGAGTTCGTGCGCGGCCAGTACGTGGTGACCGAGCGTTTCGATGACTATTGGGCAAAGAGCGAGAAGGGTGATGCGCTGCCTTATCTCGACAAGATCATTTTCAAGATGATCCCGGACACCAACACGCTGATTACCCAGCTGAAATCCGGCGAAGTCAACCTGGTCGTATCGACACCCTACAGCCAGGCCAAGCAGGTCGAGGGCATTTCCGGCATCGAAATGGTCAAGGGGCCGCTCTTGTCCTGGCAGCATCTCGATTTCAATTTCAAGCGCCCGTCGCTGGCCGACATCAATGTTCGCAAGGCCATCGCGGCTGCTATCGACCGCACCGTGCTAAGCAAGGCGCAGGGCGGCTTCCCGGAACCGATCAAATCGCCGGTGGTGCCGGTGTTCGAATTCTATGATCCGAACACGCCGGAAATTGCCTACAATGTCGCAGCCGCCAACAAGATCCTCGATGAGGCGGGCTATGCTCCGGGCTCCGACGGCGTACGCGAAAAAAACGGCGAGCGCTTGTCCTATGCCTTCATGGTCCAGGCGGGCCGGGCGGACGACGAGCTGGCCCAACAGGTGATCATCGCCCAGCTCAAGGCGATTGGCATTGAAGCCGTTGCCAACAACCAGACCGGCGTCGCCTATCGCGAAGCGCGCTACAAAGGTGGCTACGACCTGATCTACGGTCGCTGGATCACCTCTGCCGATCCGGTCTACTCGGTGTTCTGGGGCACCGGCGGTGCCAACAACGGCCAGTCCTATTCCAACCCCGCTCTCGATGCGGCCCTGTCGAAATTCGAAACGACGCTGGACCCAGCCGCCCGCAAGCAGGCTGCGGCGGAATTCCAGAAAATTCTGGCCGAGGACCTGCCTTCGATCCCCTTGACCACCAATGTCGCCTTGATTGCCAAGACCGCGGCGCTCAAGAACTTCGTGCCGAACCCGACGAACATGACCAATTTCGTGCATACGGCCGAATGGTACATGGGCTAACATGAACGGAGGCGCCCGGTCTCAAAGGCCGGACGCCTCGTTCCTTTTGACCAGGAGACGGCATGAATTTCGGTTACATTTTACGCCGTCTGCTCGGCGCCATCCCGCTGCTCCTCGGCATTTCGCTGATTTTGTTTGCTATCGTGCATCTGGCCCCCGGCGGCCCGCTCGACATGTACGCCGAGAATCCGGCTGTCAGCAAAGAGGCGCTGCAACAGATCGCGGTCGCCTACGGCCTCGACAAGCCCGCGCCTGTGCAATACGTCATGTGGCTGAAATCGATGCTGGTTGGCGACTGGGGCTACTCCATCCGCACCGGACGTCCCGTCCTGACCGAAATTGTCCTGCGGCTGGGGCCAACCCTCGAACTTGGCGGTCTCGCCCTTCTGATTTCGCTGTTGCTCGCCGTCCCTCTTGGAATCATCAGTGCTGCCCGGCGCGGCTCGAAGCTCGACAGCGGGCTGACGATGCTGTCGTTTGCCGGCATTTCCACCCCGGTCTTCTGGTTGGCGCTGCTGCTTCAGCTTCTCTTCTCCGTGCAACTCGGCTGGCTCCCGTCTGCCGGCTACAAGTCAATCGGTGATGGCTCGTTCCTCGATCGGCTCGCCCATATCATTATGCCGGCCACCGTGCTGTCGCTTGCGACCATCGCCAGTTGGAGCCGGTTCATCCGCTCCGGCATGATCGACGTGCTCAACCAGGATTACATCCGCACCGCCTATGCGAAGGGGCGTTCCGAGCGAGGCGTCATCATCCTGCACGCATTGCGCAACGCGATGATCCCGGCCGTCACCGTCATCGCGGTGGACTTCGCCACCGTCATTTCAGGCGCCGTCATCACCGAAACAGTGTTTGCATGGCCGGGCATCGGACGTCTGTTCATGGAAAGCATGGATGGTCGCGACTATCCCATGCTGATGGGCCTAATGATGATGGGGTCTGTCGGCATTGTCGTGGCCAATATCATCGCCGATGTGACCTATGCCGCTCTCGACCCAAGGATTCGCTATGGTTGACGCAACGATGCAACTGGCTCACTTGGCGCCGCCGCAGAGCTACAGCCGCCGCGTTGTCAGGCGCTTTCTGAAACATCGGCTGGCGGTCGCCAGTCTCGCCTTTCTGTTGTTGATGACGATTGTTATTGTCATTGGGCCATTCCTGTCGCCCTACAGTTTTGATGGTCAGGATTTCACCTTGATCGGTTCACCCGGCCCGATGACTGCAGAGCACTGGCTTGGAACCGATGAACTCGGTCGCGATGTCATGACCCGCTTAATATACGGAGGGCGGGTTTCCCTTGCTGTCGGCCTTGCTGGCGCGATTATCGCAACCATCGCAGGCACGCTGGTTGGTGCACTATCGGGCTTCTATCGCGGTTTGTCCGATATGCTGCTAATGCGGTTTACGGATGTGATGCTGTCGATCCCGACGCTGCCGCTTGTCCTGCTGCTCTCAGGGCTTTTCCGCCCGAACCCGCCTCTGCTTGTGGCTATCGTCGGCATGCTGATCTGGATGGGAACTGCACGACTGGTGCGCAGCCAGTTCCTCGCGTTGCGCGAACGCGAATTCGTAGAGGCCGCCCGCGCACTTGGGGCAGGGGGTGCACGGCTGATGTTCCGGCATATCTTGCCCAATGCCATCGGCCCGATCACCGTGGCGGCAACGCTTGCCGTTGGAAGCGCCATCATGCTTGAATCGGCGCTCTCGTTTCTGGGCTTTGGCATTCAGCCACCAGTTCCCACATGGGGAAACTTGCTGAACAGTGCATCACCCTGGCTCAGTGTTGCGCCATGGCTTGCTATACCGCCCGGCCTGCTAATTCTCTGCACCGTGCTGGCCGTCAATTTCCTTGGCGACGGTTTGCGCGACGCAATGGAACCGAAAGAGTGATTTCCCAGCTGATTTCTGGTTGGCGTTTTCTCCAACAAACATTTGCTGGCGGGTATCGGGCCGCCCCGGCGAGAAAGGCCAGTAGACGCCTAGGAACATGTGGTCGACGTAGTGCTCAGTCGCTTCAGCATTTGAACGCACCGGCCGAGGCAATTCCGTCACCGCACGCGCGACATCGTCGAGGCGGATGGGGTTTTGCGATTCCGTAGGATCTCCTGAGGCGACATCCAAGCCTAAGTCTGTGGAGGGCACGGCTTGTTGCTGTGATCTTCACTTTTGGGCCAAAATGATTGCACCAAAATGATTGCATAATGTATCGACTGGAATACGTGGCCGCGCGTCGGTCGTGGAAGCTTACTTTGAGCGTCGCGAAGTCGGCGGGCGGCGCCCACTCTTGAGCGGTTCGATACCGGTCGTACCCTCGGGAATCTTCTGAAATAGTTCGGCGATCTCGCACTCCATCGCGAGAGCGAGTTTTTCAAGTGTGACTATAGTGGGGTTCTTGCTTCCACGTTCCAAGTGGCCTGCGTACGAACGCTCGATACCTGCCGCCAGCGCCAGATCATCCTGCGATATCTGCCGCGCAACCCGCAATCGTCGAAGATTCAGAGCGACCAACTGCCGTACGTCCATAGCTGCAAAACAGCATTTGACAACTTATGAAACCACGTATTATAGAACTATGAAAGCGACCATTACGTGTGGCGTCGCGAAGCTGCACCTTCAAAGGAGGTCGCTATGGAACTTCGCCAACTCTCGCTTTTCGTTGCGGTGGCCGAAGAACTGCACTTCAATCGGGCCGCGGCGCGGATGTGCATCGCCCAGCCGGCGTTGAGTGCGCACATCCAGGCCCTGGAGAAGGAGCTTGGTGTTCGGTTGCTCGAGCGTTCGACGCGCCGGGTCGAGCTGACGCGGGCAGGGGAGGTGTTCTACAATCGGGCTGTCCGGATCATTGGCGATGTCGGACTATCGGCCGAGGTGGCGCGGTCTGCTGCCGGAATGGCGGCCCGGACGATCAAGATCGGGACCGTCTATCCGGCAACGATAGGCGTGCTGCCGGCGTTTCTGTCTCGTATTGGTCGGAAGTTCCCAGATGTTGCCTTGCATATCAGAAGCGGCTCGACCTCAGACATTATCCGCGGTCTGGAGAATGGCCAGATCAATCTCGGCTTCATCCGCCCGGTCGAAAACATCGGATCCTTGCGCTTCTTCTCGATCGCGCGTGAGCGCTATCTGCTGGCGGTCGAAAAGACGAGTCCGCTGGCACTTCGAAGCGAGATCGACATCGATGATCTGAGAGGAGAAAAGATCATCGCCTTTTCCCGTCAAAACCTTTCCTATTCGGAGCGCTATTTCTCGGAGATGTTCGAGACGCATGGCCTGACCGGCAACATCGCCTACAGCTGTGATGATACTTTCTCGCTGGTGTCGCTCGTTTCTGCCGGCCTTGGTATTGGCTTTGCACCGGAATGGACGAGGGATCTTCCGAATCGCAATTTCGAGCTTCGACCCGTGCGTGGTGTCGATCTCAAGATTGGGCTCGGTGTCGCCTGGAACAAGGAGGACCCGACTGCGTCCCGCGACGACATCATCGACATTGCCCGGTCGCTGGTGCGGCCGGGAAGGTGAGGGGGCTCTATTGTGGGCGATCCTTGCCATTCCTCAATTCAGCGGAGCGGCTTGCCGGGGTACCGGTTCCCGACCATTGGCCGGCTGCTCAAGCTAAACCTCTTGGCGCGCGACGCTTTTAGCGTCGAGCCGCGCGCGAATGGATCTGGCCGCATTCCCGGTACGCTCAATTCCTCCGGCTCCCAAACTTGGCAGGTCGACTGCCCCAGCGCTTCAAGGCAAGGAGTAGACACCGTAGTCGACGCAACCGGTGCTGTTCCTTGCTATCGAGACGGTAGACCGCTCCACTGTCTTGGAACCGGCTTGCAAATGTGCTCTCCGCACGTGGAGCCGTCTTGACCGGGCCGACGATCAGCCGCGCATCTCGCGTGCAACAGTTTTCAGACGGCCAAGGTCTTCAAGGTGACGCGCCATGTAGCGCGACGCTTCTTCGTTTTTCCCCGCAAGGATGAGATCCAGGAGCTCGATATGCTCGAGGCAGCGTTCGCGCGCGCTGTTGCGATCGAGCATCTGGCGGTAATCGATCAGGCGGCGTAGGCGGTCGAGCCTGTTCAGCGCATCGATGAAGAAGCTGTTCTGGCAGCATTCGATGATCGCTTCGTGCATACCGCTGTTAAGCCCAAACAGCTTTGCATCCGACACGGTCCAGATGCCGCCGTTGACCAGCCACTCCTGTTCCTCGCGGCAGCGCAGAAGTGCTGGGCGGTTCAGGTTGAAGGTCGGCTCCAACAGTGCGGCGGGTTCTATCAACAGGCGAAATCGGTAGCTGTCCTCGTAGGCCTGGAGGGACGTGAGAACCGGCAGAAATGCCCAGCCGTGACCCGGCAGCCGCTCGATCCAACCCTCATTCGCCATGCGCAAAAGGATTTTTGAGAGCTGGCCTTTCGTGAGATCGTAGCGACGAAGAAACTCGCTTTCCGTAATCTTTTCCGGAAGTCGGCCGTGCAGCCGGTCGTCGGCGATCGTCAGATAGATCTGTTCGTCATCCTCCGTTGAAGCCGATTCCCGAGACAGTTTCTCGGCCGCCCCGACATCGGCGATCATGTAGCCGCCGCCTTCGCCCTGTTTCAGGACACCTGCTTCGTGCAGCAACTTCATGGCGTTTCGCACCGGCGAGCGTGATACGCGGAGCTGTTCGGCAAGCTTGCGTTCCACTAGGCGATCGCCCTCGGAAAGCTTGTCGGTGCGAATATGCGCGACGATCTGGTCGGCGAGGCTGACGATCAGCGGGGTGGTCTGCAAAGCTAAGCTCCCGATTTTGCTCATCTATGCCACAACGCCGCGGCGACGCCAAGAGTTTTTGGTTTTTCACTATTGCAAAATACCAAGCGGGGGCGTATTTGGTATTTTAGAGGAGAAAAAGACCAAGACGGTCTGGAGGACTCCAATTCGATTCTTGCTTGTTCGACGCCGACGCGAAGTCGGCGAACGATCTCGCGTGGCCTCCGCCATCTCCTGAACGGTGAGGAAGACATGACGATTAAACTTCTCGTACTGCCGGGTGATGGGATCGGTCCGGAGATCACGTCCGCGACCTTGGAGGTGCTGAAGGTCGCCGCGGCCGCAACGGGCGTGGGGCTCGACTTTGAGTTCAAAGACATTGGCCTCAAGTCCCTTGCCGAGCAGGGCACGACGCTTCCGGATGCGGTGATGAAGCGCGTGCCCGAGGTGGATGGGGTCATCCTTGGGCCGGTCTCGCATTACGAATATCCGTCGCGCGACAAAGGCGGCATCAATCCGTCCGGCGAACTCAGAACGAAATTCGAGCTTTACGCCAACATTCGGCCCTGTCGCTCACGCGACGGACTGACGATCCTGCGCAAGCCAATGGATCTGGTCCTGGTGCGCGAGAACACGGAGGGTTTTTACTCCGACCGCAATATGTATGCCGGTACAGGCGAATTCATGCCGGATCCGGATATGGCCTTTTCGATCCGCAAGGTGACTGCCAAGGCTTCCTCTCGTGTGGCCAAGGCGGCTTTCGAACTGGCACGCCACCGCCGCAAGAAGGTGACCGCGGTGCATAAGGCCAATGTGGTCAAGCTCTCCGACGGCCTGTTCCTGCGCGAAGTGCGGAAGGTCGCGGAAGCCTATCCGGATGTGCATTTGGAAGAGTTGATCGTCGATGCGGCGGCCGCCCATCTCATTCGCTCGCCGGATCGCTTCGACGTCATCGTCACCACCAACATGTTCGGCGATATCCTCTCGGATGAGGCATCGGAGCTTTCGGGAAGCCTTGGACTTGGTGGGTCCATCAACGCCGGTGACGACATTTGCGTCGCACAGGCACAGCATGGATCGGCGCCAGACATTGCCGGCACAAACGTGGCGAACCCGACCTCCCTCATTCTTTCGGCCGGCATGTTGCTTGATTGGCTCGCTCACCGTCGAAACGATCCGCGCCTCGCGCGCGCCGCGGCACTGATCGAAACAGCGACCGACGCCGTTTTGCGGGACCCGCATTCACGCACGCGCGACGTCGGGGGAGGCCTCGATACCGATGCCTTCACCGCGAAGGTGGTGGATGCCATTCGCGCCGCCGGTGCTTCGACATCGGCCGCCTGACGACACCTGAAATCCCCGCAAGGGCAAGCCGGGACTGTGTTCCGGCGATCCTGGAGGAGGGGGCCGAATGGCGGCCCCAGGGATCGAACAACACAGAGACATGGATGGAGGAGTTTCCATGAAGAAGATCACACGACGCGCCTTTTCAACGCTGCTTGCCGCTGCCGCGACAGTGGTTCTGGTCAACCAGGCGGCCGTTCCCGCCTTCGCGGACGAACAACTTAAATCCCTGCACATCATGGCGCCGAGCAGCCCGGGAAGCGGCTACGACCAGTTGGCCAGAACCATTCAAACGATACTGCAGGAAGACAAGCTGACGGGACCCGTTGAGGTTCAAAACGTGGCCGGTGGCGGCGGTACAGTCGGACTTTCGCAGTTTGTCACCACCAAACCGCGGCATCCGTCGGCTATGGTCATTGGCTTTGCGCTGGTCGGCGGCGTGTTGACGACCAAGTCGCCCGTGACGCTCGACCAGACTGTTCCGGTCGCAAGACTCATGGGCGAGGCCGATGCCATCGTGGTGCCGGCGAACTCCGATATCAAGACGATGGATGACCTGGTTGCACGTCTGAAGGCAGATCCGGCGAAGGTCTCCTGGGCCGGTGGTTCGATCGGCGGTATCGATCACGTCGCCGCAGGCTTGATCGCCAAGACCGTTGGCGTCGATCCGAAGAAGATCAACTACGTGGTGCATGCCGGTGGCGGCGAGGTGCTGGCCTCGACCCTTGGAGGCCATGCCACCGTTGGCATCAGCGGCTATGAGGAGTTCCGCGCGCAGGTCGAGGCCGGCCAACTTCGCGCCCTTGCCGTTACCGGTGACACTCGTATTCCGGGGCTCGAGGTGCCGACGCTGAAGGAGGCAGGCGTTGATCTCGCCGTCATGAACTGGCGCGGAATCATGGCGCACCCGAAGCTTTCCGACGAAGACCGCGAAGGGCTTGAGAAGGCTGTTGCCGCCCTCGTCAAGACGCCCGAATGGAAGGCTGCTCTCGAGAAGCGCGGCTGGATCGACACCTATCTACCGGCAGACGCTTTTGCTGCGTTCCTCGCCGACGAGCAGAAGCGCGTCGAGGGCGCATTGAAGGAAGTCGGGCTGCTCTGACCGGCGTCCACCTTGGGAGGTGTCATCATGTTGAAATCGGCCAATTTCCGTATCGGGGAGACAATCCTCGGACTTGCGTCGCTCAGTCTCGGTCTTTTCATCGGTTTCGAGACATGGTCGACGCCTCCCATCGCAGCGCAGACGGTGATCGGGCCAGGTCTGTTTCCTGCCCTCATCGCCACGGGACTGATCCTCGTTGGCCTGCAGCTTCTCTACGAGGCTTTCCTTCATCGCTTGCAGGCGGAGGAATTTCCAGAGCTCGACTGGAAAGCCGTCATCCTGGTGGCTGCTGCCTTCGCGTCACAGCTCGTGTTGCTTGAGAGGCTCGGCTGGATCGTCTCCGGCACCTTCCTCTTCGTCGTCTCGGCAATGGCCTTCGGCAGCCGGACCCATCTGCGCAATCTCATGATCGGGCTGTTGCTGACCGCGCTGACGTATCTCGTGTTCGACTATGGGCTCGACCTCGATCTGCCGACTGGCAGCTACATCGAAGACCTGATCGATCTTGCCCGCGGCTCCGTTTGAAGTCGCGCTCGGTTCGAATGTTGAAACCATAGATCTAGCCGTAATTCTCATAGCCCAAGGGCGGAATGAACATGGATACCCTAGCAGCACTCTTCCACGGCTTTGCCGTTGCCGCCACGCCGTACAATCTGTTCTGGTCCCTCGTCGGCGTGACACTTGGAACGGCAATCGGCGTTCTTCCAGGTATCGGACCGGCGCTGACTGTCGCCTTGCTACTTCCCGTCACCTACGGGATGGAGCCGACGAGCGCCTTCATCATGTTTGCCGGCATCTACTATGGCGCCATGTACGGCGGATCGACCACCTCTATCCTGCTCAACACGCCGGGCGAGTCCGCGTCCATCGTCACGGCGCTCGACGGCCACGCGATGGCGCGCAAGGGCCGCGGTGCGCAGGCGCTGGCGACGGCCGCCATCGGCTCCTTCGTCGCCGGCACCATCGCGACGGTCGCGCTCACCTTTGTCGCGCCGCTGATGGTAAAGATGGCACTGCTTTTCGGCCCGACGGAATACTTCGCGCTGATGGTGCTTGCGCTCACCACGGTCACCGCGGTGCTCGGCGATTCGCTCTCTCGGGGTCTTGCGAGCCTGCTGTTCGGTCTCGCTCTCGGTCTTGTCGGGATCGATCTGCAGACGGGCCAGGCCCGCTTTACCCTCGGCATCTCGGAGCTGCTCGACGGCATCGACGTGGTTGTCGTCGCCGTCGGCCTCTTCGCGGTTGGCGAAACTCTCTTCACCGTTGCACGCCACTGTTTCGAGACCGAGGAACTCTATCAGCTCAAGGGCTCCAAGTGGATGAGCCGTGAGGACTGGCGTCGCTCCTGGAAGCCGTGGTTGCGTGGAACGGCGCTCGGTTTTCCGATCGGCGCGCTGCCGGCCGGCGGCAGCGAGATTCCGACCTTCCTGTCTTATCTGACGGAAAAACGCCTTTCGAAAAACCCGGAAGAGTTCGGTCATGGTGCGATCGAGGCGGTCGCCGGACCGGAAGCTGCCAACAACGCTTCAGCCGCAGGCGTGCTTGCGCCTCTTCTGGCGCTCGGTCTGCCGACGTCTGCGACCGCAGCGATCATGCTGGCTGCTTTCCAGCAGTACGGCATCCAGCCGGGTCCGCTGCTCTTTGATAACAATCCCGAGCTCGTCTGGGGACTGATTGCCAGCCTCTATATCGGCAACGTCATGCTGCTTTTGCTCAACCTGCCGCTTGCCGGGGTCTGGGTGAAGCTGCTCGCGATCCCGCGTCCGTGGCTTTACTCGGGCATCTTGCTGTTTGCGACGATGGGTGCCTATACGCTCAACAACAACATCGTCGATGTGGCGCTGCTCTGGATCATTGGCGTCATCGGCTTTGGCATGCGGGTGCTTAACGTCCCGGTCGCGCCTTGCATCGTTGGCCTGATCCTTGGACCGCTCGCCGAACAGCAGTTCCGTCGCGCCCTGACGATCAGTCAGGGGGATGCCAGCGTCTTCTTCACCCATCCGATCTCGCTCGCGCTGATTGTCATCGCTGTGACGCTTGTTCTCGTGCCCACCCTTTTGCGCTGGCGTGCTGCACGCCAGGCAGGCGAAGCCGCAAACCAAGCCTGAGCCTTGCCGTCGGTCACTGATCAACCAGGAACATCGCCATGTCGAAAGTCACATACTTCTCCGTCGACGAACTGTCTGCCTTCGCGACGAAGATATTCACCGGCACTGGAATGTCAGAGCCCGACGCAGCCACGATCGCCCGCGATCTGGTGAAGGCCAATCTGCGCGGTATCGACTCCCACGGGGTCTCGCGGATCCCGATGTATGTCGAGCGGCTGCAGCGCGGGCTTGTGAACCCAATACCCAAAATCGGTATCCGCAAGGTTGCCGGAGCCGTGTCCCTTGTCGATGGCGACAATGGCATGGGGTTCCTTGCCTCCCATAAGGCCACCGCAGAAGCCGTTGAACTCGCGAAAGCCAACGGCATCGGCCTGGTCGGGGTTCACCGCAGCACCCACTTTGGCATGGGTGCGCTTTACGCACTGCAGGCGATCGAGGCCGGCTATATCTCGATGATCTTCACGAATTCATCGCCGGCGATCCCGATGTGGGGCGGGCGTACCACCTTCCTCGGCGCAAGCCCGATCGCTGCGGGCATCCCGGGCGGTAAACACGCGCCCTATGTTATGGATATGGCGATGACCGTCATCGCCCGCGGCAAGATTCGACTTGCCGCAATGAAGGGCGAGGCCATTCCGGAAGGACTTGCACTCGACGTGGACGGCAATCCGACGACGGATGCGGCCAAGGCGTTCGAAGGCGTCTGCCTGCCGTTTGGCGGCGTCAAGGGATCCGTGCTTGCAACACTCATGGACCTCATGTCTGGCGTGCTCACCGGCGCGAACTTCGGCGGCGACGTAAAAAGCCTCTATTTCGATCACAGTGAGCCGCAAAACGTCGGCCACCTCTTCTTTGCCATCAAGCCTGATCTCTTCATGTCGCTGGAGAACTTCGACGCGCGCATGGACGCGTTCTACGAGCGCATCAAATCGCTGCCGAAGGCAGCCGGTGTTGAGGAAATCATGATGCCCGGGGAACCGGAACAGCGCCGCGAGGACGAGCGGCTGAGGACTGGTATTCCGATCACCGACAACGTGGTGGCGGACCTCGCGAAGGAAGGCGAACGCATTGGCGTGCGTTTCCCGACCGGCCGGGCGCCCGGCGAGGCGGCCTGATGAACCGCTTGTCAGCCCATATCGGCTACTTGTTCACCGAACGTCCGCTTCCGGAAAGGATAGAAGCGGCGGCCGGCGCCGGCTTCACGGCGATCGAGCACCCAAGCCCATGGCATGTTCCCGCAACTGAAATGCGGTCACGTCTGGTCGCAAACAGCCTCTCGTTCGCGCAGCTGTGTGCGGCTATCGGTGACGCCAGCAAAGGCGAAAAAGGCTTGGGCGCACTTCCTGGTCGCGAGATCGAGTTTCGCGAGAGCTTCAACCGGGCGCTCGATTATGCGGTCGCGGTCGATTGCCCCTTCGTGCATCCGATGGCTGGCGTTCCGGGCAATGCCGACATGTCGGCTGCGGCTGAAACCTATCACCGCAATCTAAGCTATGCCGTGGAGCGGACGACCGGCACCAAGGTCAAGATCCTTATCGAAGCGATCAGCGAGGCGGCGGTGCCAGGCTATTTCCTGTCCACGCTCGATCACGCCAGCCTTGTTCAGGACATCTTCGGTCCCGGCAACCTCGCGCTGCTGGTGGACACATTCCATGCCCGCGCGAACGGCGTTGATCTGGTGCCTTGGATAGAGGCCAACGCGCATCGGGTCGGGCATGTCCATGTCGCCGATCATCCGGGCCGGCACGAGCCCGGAACCGGTGCGATAGACTTCGAAGCGCTCCTCGAGGCCCTTGCCGACCAGGCCTACGAAGGCGCGATCGGCTTCGAATACATCCCTTCTAATACCACAATTGAAAGCGCCGCCTTCCTTCCCCTCTGGAAGCAATTGATCGGCGCCAAGTTGCAGCAGAGGCGGCAAGACAGGAGGCTCGCATGATCACAGCAATCAATCCGGCGACTGGCCAGGAACTCGGACGCTACGAAGGGCATGACGAGGCCTTTGTCGATGCCGCCCTTTCTGCAGCCCGCGCCGCCCAGAAAGCATGGCGCAAGGTGCCCACCGAAGACCGGGTTCGTTTGCTTGCCGGCATGGCGGGGGTGCTGCGCGCCGGCAAGTCGCGATATGCCGAAATGATCACGCTTGAGATGGGCAAGCCGATCGTCGAGGCCGAAGCCGAAATCGAGAAATGCGCCTACAATTGCGACTTCTACGCCGAACATGCGCCGAAGTATCTTGCGGACGAACCGGTCGCGTCGAACGCGTCCGAGAGCGTCGTCGTGTTCGACCCGCTCGGCGTCGTTCTTGCCATCATGCCGTGGAACTATCCCTTCTGGCAGTTCTTCCGCTTCGCAGCACCTGCGTTTGCGGCTGGTAACGGCGCGATCCTCAAGCATGCCAACAACGTGCCGCAATGCGCGCTGGCGATCGAAGAGATCATGAAGGAAGCTGGCTGCCCGGAGGGGCTGTTCCGCACGCTTCTGATCGAGCCGCAGAAGGTCGCGGATATCATCGCTGATGACCGCATCGCCGCGGTTACTTTAACGGGCTCCACTGAGGTCGGCGCGATTGTCGCCGCGCAGGCCGGCAAGGCGCTGAAGAAGCAGGTGCTGGAACTCGGCGGCTCCGATCCGTTCATCGTGCTCGCCGACGCCGATCTCGAAGAAGCGGCCGCCGTTGCCGTCAAGGCGCGCTACATCAATGTCGGCCAATCCTGCGTTAACGCAAAGCGGTTCATCGTCGAGGACGCGGTTGCTGATCGTTTCGTCGAACTGTTCTGCTCGGGGGTTGCGAAGCTGAAGATCGGTGATCCCCTTGCGCGTGACACCAACATCGGACCGATGGCGCGCGCCAATCTCCTGAGCGGCCTGCATGCGCAGGTAGAAAAGACCATTGCCGCCGGCGCAACTCTGAAAATGGGCGGCAAGCCGATCGATGGCCACGGCTTTTATTATCCCCCAACGGTGCTCGATCATGTGACTGAGGAGATGACCGCCTTCCGCGAAGAAACCTTCGGCCCCGTTGCGGCGATCATCCGGGCAAGAGATGCGGAGGAAGCGATCCGCCTGGCGAACCAGACCGAATTCGGGCTCGGCTCGGCGATCTGGAGCCGCGACATCGTGCGGGCGCGCAAGCTCGCCCGCGACCTCGATGCCGGCGCCGTCTTCATCAACGGCATGGTCGCTTCCGACCCACGCTACCCATTCGGTGGCATCAAGCGTTCCGGCTATGGCCGGGAGCTCGGGGTCTACGGCATTCGCGAGTCCGTCAACATCAAGACCGTCTGGATCGGCCCAGCCGTCGCGGCAAAGTAAGGAATGCTTTGATGACGAAACCAGCAATACTCCGCCCGCGCGACCTGCCGACGAACGACCGCGGCGGTGGTGCGCGCACCACGCCGTTGGTCACGCGTAAATGCGGATCGACCAGCATGATCAACGGCATCACCGCCTTTGATCCGGGTGCAGCGATCGGGTTGCACAAGCACAATTGCGAAGAAAGCGTGATGGTCATCGAAGGCCGGGCGATCGCGGAGATCGACGGTGTCCAGCATCATCTCGACACGAATGACACGACATGGATTCCGGCAAATGTGCCGCATCGCTTCATCAATCCGACCGATAAGCCCATGCGCATTTTCTGGGTCTATGCGTCCGTCGATGCGACCCGCACGATGATCGCAACTGGCGAGGAACGGTCGATCGACGCCGAACACGGCCACAAGCCGGCATGAGGTTCCAATGATCTATGAGGTTGCTGAAATTGCAGTGAAGGCCGGTCAGGAAATAGATTTCGAAAAGGGGGTCGAGCAAGCGGCTCCGCTTTTCCTTCGTGCAAAAGGCTGTCACGGCCTTTCACTCCACAGGGTCCTGGAGAACCAGTCCGTGTACCGTCTCCTCGTGAAATGGGAGACCGTCGACAACCATCTCGTCGATTTTCGCGGTTCTGACGATTTCCAGGAGTGGCGCCGTCTCGTCGGTGACTTCTTCGACGGGCCACCGGTGGTGACCCATTCTTCGTCTACGGCGCGATACGGAGCCGAGTGACCAGAATGAAGCTGCTGGCCATTGCGAAGTTTCTGCTGACGCTTTCAATCGGAGGGGTCGGTGGATGGGTAATGTGGCATTTTCATATGCCACTCGCCTGGCTTCTCGGCGCGATGATATTCTGCGGGCTTGCGGCATTGGCGGGACTTCCCCTCGCCATGCCAAAGTTTGCGCGCCCTCCGATGACCGCTACGATCGGAGCAATGTTGGGGACGTCGTTCTCGCCGGCCGTCTTTGAACATGCCGGTGTGTGGCTCGTGTCTCTTGCCGGACTCGTTTTCTTCATTGCTGCCGCAGCGTCGGTTGCCTACGTCTACTTCCGTAAGGTCGGGAAATTCGACCATCCGACGGCCTTCTTCTCAGCCATGCCCGGGGGACTGGTCGAAATGGTCACACTCGGTGCCGAACGGGGCGGCGACGAGAGGATGATCTCGCTCATCCACGCGGCGCGCATCTTCCTCGTCGTCCTCTCGCTGCCATTTGTCATCCAACTGATATCGGGGGAAGAGATAGGTCGGAGCGGGTCAAGCTACGTTCCATTTTCAGCCGTTGAGGCCAAGGACCTCGCTTGGTTTGCAGCCGCCATTGGGTTGGGAGTGGCGGCCGGCATTATCCTGCGTCTTCCCGCGCGATACCTGCTCGGGCCGATGATCGTAAGCGCGGGGCTGCATCTGTCGGGCGTCTCCGATTTCCAGCTTCCGAGCGTGTTTCTGGCGGCGGCGCAGGTGGTAATTGGAACCACGGTCGGCTGCCGTTTCGTCAACACCGCGCCTAAGTTGATCCTGAGGGTGATCGGGCTATCCGTCGGTTCGACGGTGTTGCAGCTCTCCATGTCGCTTGGGTTCGCACTGCTTGTCTCGACCATGACCGGCGATCGTTTCGTCGGAACGGTCCTCGCGTACTCGCCGGGAGGGGTCGCCGAGATGAGCCTGATAGCTCTTTCTCTCGGGATAGAAGTTCCCTTCGTGGTGTTTCACCACATTATCCGGGTCTTGTTGGTGGTGGCCGGTTCCGCCACCGTTTTCCGCCTACGTATCGATCCGTTCGAAACCAAATAACACGCCTCTCGCTGGCGCTCTGCGCCACGATCACAATCTCGGAGCATCCAAATGGACATGTTCACAGCTGCTGGCCTGTCGGCACTGATGCAGGTCATCGCCATCGACCTTGTTCTTGCTGGCGACAACGCGGTGGTGATCGGCCTCGCTGCAGCCGGCCTAGAACCAACGCAACGTCGCAAGGCAATCATGGTGGGCATCTTCGCCGCCACCGTTCTGCGCATCGCATTCGCTACAGTCGCAGTGCATCTGCTGGCAATTATCGGGCTGCTGCTTGCAGGTGGCCTGTTGC
>Ga0209256_1000873_pt1 | contig 37313 bp, 38 predicted proteins | sample AraplaCol_mCL_r2_2_FD_184270 | JGI IMG/M metagenome (GOLD analysis project Ga0209256, IMG submission 184270) | Arabidopsis root microbial communities from North Carolina, USA - plate scrape MF_Col_mCL_r2 (SPAdes) (version 3) | ecosystem: Host-associated > Plants > Roots > Endosphere | place...
ATGCGGATCACTCGCTCGGCGTGCCGGCGAGCTTCTCGATCTCATGCACGCCGTCCGGATTCAGGTCGCGCATGATTTCCAGGAAGGACTTGCTCATCAGCCGCTGCGCGCGGCGGATCAGCAGCGGCGCGGGATTGCTGGGCTCGTGACGCTCGATCCATTCGCACACGCGCTGCAGCGCGCGGACCGCGTCGTCGCGGCTGGCGATGGTGCCGGGCGCGGACACCGCCACGGTCACCGCGCCACCGGCCTGCACGGGCGCGGAAGCGGCACCGTCGCCGGCCGGGGTCGCGTCGGCGCCCTGCCCCGTCAACTGGCCGGCGGCGGCCGCCAGCGGCTTGAACAGGCGCAGCAGCGCGGAGAAATCGGGGGCCTGGCCGGCGCCCAGATGCGTCTCGATGGCCGCGATGATGCCCTGCACCGCAGGAAGCGCGTCGTGCAGGCGGGTCGCGAAGGCGGGATCGTTGGCGGCCTGCGCCGCCAGCCCGGCCATCAGGCCCTCGGGCGACGGGACGGATTCATCGCCCATCGGATCGGCGTTGCCCAGCGCCAGTTCGACGTCGCGCACCCGCGGGCCGCCGCGCTGGCCGGTCAGGCTCGCGGCGCGCAGGTCGGCGATCGCGGCCGTGCCGCTGGCCAACGGCTGCAGCGCGTTCAGGCGCATCGTCGGATCGTCGTGATCGGAGGCGTCCAGCTGCGGATGCACATGGGCCCAGTGCTGCTCCAGCAGGCCGCGGATCAGGGCCAGGCCCTGCAGCGCCGCGCCAAAGCCCTGCAGCCGGGCGCCCGAGCGCAGCAGCCACACGGCCACGCGCAGGTCGCGGGTGCGCCGGGCCAGCGCCAGGGCCTGTTCGTGCACGGCGCCCCAATCGGGCTCCTCGGCCGGGATGACGGTGTCGCCGTACTGCTGCTCGGGCTTGCCCGCCCCCGCGGCTTCCAGCGCGAGGAAGGCAGGGTCGTACTCCAGGTCGGCGCCACAGGGGGCGTCGTCCTGCAAGGGAGCAAGCAGCGCGTCGAGGTCGAGGTCAGCCATCGCGTCGGAGGCAGCGGAACAATTGCATGCCGTGCACTCTATTGACAGCTGTTACGGCGCACAGTGGTCGAAAGTCACTTTGCTCCCCCCCTGAACGCGGCCATCAGAAACATTAACAAGATGTTTCAGCGCCGCCATTGGGCGACGCGGCGCCTGGGGAAGCGGCGATCTACCGGGCCGCTCTCGCGCGGACGAGGGCTGGGAACCTCGATTGCTGAGCATCTGGCATCGTCACTTCACGGAGAGCCCCCTCATGACTCGCCATGTTTCCCCGCGCCGCGGCGCGCTGCCCGTGTTCGCCGCGATCGCCGTCGCCTGTGGCGGCGCCCTGGCCGCCAGCGCCGCCTTCGCGCAATCCACGATGCCCTCCGCCACGCCGGCCTCCGGCGCCCGCACCGCCCATGCCGACAGCAGCTTCATGAAGGACGCCGCCGAGGCCGGTCACGCGGAGATCAACGCCGCCAACCTCGCCCTGCAAAAGGGTGTCAGCGCGGACGTGAAGAGCTTTGCCCAGAAGATGCTCGACGACCACAAGAAGGCCGCTTCCGAGCTGGAAACGCTGGCCGCGTCCAAGGACGTGAAGCTGCCCGCCGACGCGTCGATGGTGCAGAAGGGCAAGGCCAAGATCCTGGAGCAGCGCGACGGCACCAGCTTCGACCACCATTACGCCGAGAACCAGGTCAGCGCCCACAAGGACGCGGTCAAGCTGTTCGAGAAGGCGTCCAGGGATGCCAAGGACCCCGAGGTCAAGGCCTGGGCCGCCAAGACGCTGCCGACGTTGCAGCATCATTTGCAAGAGGCGCAGGCGCTCGAGAAGACCACCAAGGCGGCCGACAAGAAGAAGTGAGGCCGTGATGGCGGGGCCGCGCTCGCGGCCCGTTCAGCCCAGCGCGGCGAGCACCGCCGCTTGCGCGGCCCAGCGGCGCTGCTCGGCGCCGCCACCGTCTTCGCCCCCGTCTTGATCCAGAGGCGCGAACACGGTCTCCACGTCCACCACCGGCACCGCCGCGGCCATCGTCAGGCGCTGCGCCATCGCGCCCTGCAGGCCGAGACAGGCGACGGCGCCGTAAAGCCGCCCCAGCATCCGCGCCACCGGTTCGACGCCGGCGCCCTCGCCCAAGGTCCGCGCAGGATCCAGCAGCGTCACCTGAGCGCCCAGCCCCTGTGCCGCGGCCTTGAATCGCGCGGCCAGTTCCGCCTCCGCATCCCCGCACACCAGCCCGACCCGCAAGCCCGTCAGCGGCTGCCGCGGGGCGCCGCGCTGCGCCGCCTGCCGGAGTTCCTCGGCGGCGGCGCGCAGGGCTGCCCCGGACGGCGGCAGGACGGACATCGACGGCGACGGCAACAGCGGATCGGAATGCGGCATGGTCGGACGCGGGGGAGCAGAGGACAGGCGCCTGAGGCGCCGGCGGAAGGCGCGGAGGGCGCGCCACGGGCGAGTCGCGCAGCGTAGTCACCTGGCGGAAGGGCGCGTTGATCGATGTCAACGCGGACCCGGCGCGGGGCCGCGATCGCCTCGGGCCTGCTGGAGCTCGACCGCCCGTTACTGAACCGTCACCGAGGGTTCACCGACTGTTTCCGACCGATGTCAAGGATTGGCGCTCCCGTTTCGGCCGCTTCCTAGCATCCCTCCCAACCTTTCAACCCGCGAGACCCTCATGCAAAGCGCCATCGAACTCGACCGCCCCAGCGAACTCTCCCGCGAGCGCCGGCGCGACGCCCCCGCTCCCCGCCCCCGGATCGTCCCCCCGGCGAACCCCTCGATCCACGACCCGGCCCTGGCCACCCGCGCCGTCGCTCCGGGCCTCATCGTCCCCGACCTCCGCCCCCTGACCCGCGTGCCGCTCCCGGCCGCGTCCAGCGTCCCCCCGCTCTCGGCCCGCGACCCGCAGCAGCGCATGCTCGAGGTCATGCGCATCATCCGGGACGTCGTCCAGCCGGCCGCCAAGGTCGTGCGCGCCGGCGACATGATCTTCCGCGCCGCCCAGCCCTTCTCCACCGTCTACCTGATCAATGCCGGCGCCTTCAAGCTGGTGAGCCGCAGCCTGGATGGCCGCGAGCAGATCGTGAGCCTGAAGTTCCGCGGCGACTGGCTCGGCTTCAGCGGCATCGCCCATGGCCGCCATCCCTGCGACGCCGTCGCGATGGACACGGGCAACATCTCCCTCATTCCGTACGACACGCTGACCGCCGCCTGCGCCCGCCATCCCGAGATGATGGCCATCGTCCACGAGGCCATGAGCACCGAGATCACCCACGAGCGGCAATCGCTGATGTCGGTCTGCACGCTGGCCTCGCTGGCGCGCGTGGCGGAGTTCCTCTGCGCCTGGGCCCGCAGCATGCACCAGCGCGGCCTGCGCGCCGACGAGCTGACGCTGCGCATGACCCGCGCCGACCTGGGCAACTACCTGGGCATGACGCTGGAGACCGTGAGCCGGTGCCTCTCCAAGCTCAACCGCGAGAAGCTGATCCGTTTCGGCGAGCGCGGCCGCCGTCAGATCTCGATTCCCAGCCTGCAGAGCCTGGAGCAGTTCGTGATCGGCGGCTCGGTGGTCCGCGGCCCGTCGCCGATGCAGTGAGGCGCGCTCAGCGCGACATCAGCTTCGCGATCGCCCGCGCCAGCGTGGCCCGGTCGTAAGGCTTGGGAAGCAGGTCCCAGCCCAGCGCGCCGTCCGGGCCGGAGGTGAGCAGTTCAGCGGAAAAGCCCGACATCAGCAGCACCGCGATGTCGGGCCAATTTTTCTGGACGCTTGACGCGAGTTCCGTGCCCCGCATGCCGGCGCCCAGCGCGATGTCGCTCAGCAGCAGATGCGGCAGGTCTTCGCGCCGGGCCGACACCTCCTCGAGGTGCCGCAAGGCCTCCTCGCCGCTCACGCAGGCGACGACCTGGCAGCGCAGGTCAGCCAGGAAACGCCGCGCGACGGCGCGCACCTCGGGGTCGTCCTCGACCAGCAGGACACGAAGGCCGTCCAGCGCCTGGCCCTCGGCCGTGCCGTCGCCGTCCGCCGATGGCGCCGACGTCACGGGCGGCTGCGGCAGCACCAGCGTCAAGGTCGTTCCGCGCCCCGGCGCGCTGTCGATGCCGATCGCCCCACGCGACTGACGCGCGAAGCCATACACCGTGCTCAACCCCAGGCCCGTGCCGCGCCCGGCCTGCTTGGTCGTGAAGAAGGGCTCGAAGGCGCGCTCCCTGACCTCTTCCGGCATGCCCGATCCGCTGTCCGAGACGGCGATGCGCACGTAGCGCGCCGGACTCGAGCCCAGGCCCTCGTCCTCCTCCAGGTCGCGGCGCAATTCCGGCGGCATCGCGGCCAGCGGCGCGGCCTCGAACACCAGTTCACCGCCTTCCGGCATGGCGTCGCGCGCGTTGATGGCGATGTTCAGCAGCGCCGACTCCAGCTGCGCCGGATCGGCCTGGACATCGGGGCAATCCGGCGCGACGTCGATGCGGATGCGGATGCGCTGGTCCAGCGTGCGGCGCAGCATGTCCGCCAGCGAGCGCATCATCGCCGCCACGTCGACGCTGGCCGGCTGCAGCATCTGCCGCCTGGAAAACGCCAGCAGCTTGCCGGTCAGCTCCGCGCCGCGGCGCGAGGCGCGCGTCGCCGCCGCCACCAGCTGCGGTGCCAAGCCGTCGCCGGCCACCGCCGGCAGGTCCGCCAGCACCTGCAGGTTGCCCTGGATGACGGTCAGCAGGTTGTTGAAGTCATGCGCGATCCCGCCGGTCAGCTGTCCGACCGCCTCGAGCCGTTGCGAATGGTTGAGCGCCTCTTCCGTCTGCGCGCGCTGCAGGCAGGTGCCGAGCAGGTTGGCGACCGACTCGAGGAAGCGCACTTCGGCCTCGCCGAAGCGCTTGGGCTGGCGCGAGCGCACCGCCAGCGTGCCCACCGGCCGTCCGCGATCGGACAGCGGCACCGCCAGCGAGGACACCAGCCCCGCCCGGCGGTAGCTGCCGGGCACCTCGAAGCGGCGCTCCGCGGCGAAGTCTTCGACCACCACCGGCCGGCCCTGCGCCAGCACATAGCCCTGCGGCGTGGCGGGACGGTTCGGCACGCTGGCGCCGGGCTGCTCGTCCTCGAGCAGTCCGACGCCGCCGGCCACGCGCAGCAGCGTCCGCGACGGCTCGAGCAGGAACACCACCGCCATGTCGGCCTCCAGCGCCTGCGCGGCGATGGAAGGCAACTGCCGCAACACCGCCTGCGGGTCCAGCGAGTCGACCGCGATGCGGCCCAACTGGGCCAGATGTTCGCTGTAGCGGGCGCGCTGCAGCGCTTGTCGCACGCGCGGATACTCGGCCACGCTGCGGATCGACGCCATCGTGTAGGGCAGCCCCAGCGGCTGCAGCGGGCTCAGCGCGATCTCCACCATCACTTCCGTGCCGTCGCGCCGGCGCGCGACCAGCTCGGTCGCGGTGCCGCCCATCGGCCGCGCGCGCGGCGCGTGTTCGTAGGCGTGGCGATAGGCCGCGTGGCGCGGCCGGATGCTGTCGGGGACCAGCATCTCCACGGGCGAGCCCACCATCTCGTCCAGCGAGTACCCGAGCAACTGCAGCGCCGTCGGATTCGCGAGCTGGATCAGGCCCGCGTCATCGACGAGCACCAGCCCATCCGGAGACGCCGCGAACAGCGCGCGGAACACCACGTGCTCATCGATGCCGGGCGGCCAGTCCTTCATCGCTGGGCTCAGGGCGACAGGCTGGCGGTCACGCGGGGGGCGAACAGATAGCCGGCGCCGCGCACCGACTTGATCCACAGGCCCTCGCCCGAGTCGGCGCCGAGCTTGCGGCGCAGCCGGCCCACCTGCACGTCGATCGTGCGGTCGAAGGGGCCGGACTCGCGGCCGCGGGTGTGTTCCAGCAGGAAGTCTCTCGACAGCACGCGCCCGGGGTGCAGCAGGAACACGTGCAGCAGATCGAACTCGCCGGTGGTCAGCGCGACGTCCTCGCCCTGCGGATCCGTCACGCGCCGCGCCGCCACGTCGACGGTCCAGCCTTCGAAGTGCAGATGCTCGCGGCCCGCCGAAAGGTCCTGGGCCGCCTCGCCGCCGGACACCGGGGCGGGCGCTGGCGTGCAGGCCGCGTCGGCCGCCGGCGCGAGACGCCGCAGCACGGCCTTCACCCGCGCGACCAGTTCGCGCAGGTCGAAAGGCTTGGTCACGTAGTCGTCGGCGCCCACCTCCAGGCCGACGACCTTGTCCACGGCGTCGCCGCGGCCGGTGACGATCACCAGGCCGCAGCGCCAGTGCTCGCGCAGTTGCCGCGCGATCACGAAGCCGTCCTCGCCGGGCAGGCCCAGGTCCAGCAGCACCAGGTCGGGGGGATCGGCCGCCATCAGACTCATCAGCGCCCGGCCGTCATGCAGCTGCGTCGTGCGAAAACCATGGGAGCCCAGATAGCCGGCCAGCAGTTGGGTGATGTCCGGCTCGTCATCGAGGATCGCCACATGCGCCGGCGCCGGCAGGCGGGCCGCAGCGGCATGAGCGGCATGAGCGGCCGGCGTGGCGGGAGCGGCGGGCGGGAAAGGTCCGGGCGTGGTCATTGGGGCCGCATTCTAGGAGGCCGCCCGGGCCGGTCTGCCCCGCTGACGCCCGGCGCGATCCGCCCGCGTCACGCGGCATCGGCGCGGATCAGCCGCTCCAGGGTCCGGGTGAGGCGGTCCAGATCGATCGGCTTGACCATGTGCTCGTCAAAGCCGCTGCCCAGCGCCTTGTCGCGATCCGAGGCCTGGCCGTAGCCGGTCAGCGCGATCAGCCGCGGCGCCGCGTCGCCCAGTTCGCGGTGGATCAGCGCCGCGAGCTGGTAGCCGTCGATGACCGGCATGCCGATGTCCAGCACCGCCGCGTCGAAGTGCGAGGCCTGCAGCCGGTCCAGCGCCTCCTGCGGCAAGGTGGTCGTGACCACGTCGTAGCCGGCGTAGCGCAGCGCCATGCCCAGCGTCTCGGCGGCGTCGCGGTTGTCGTCGACCACCAGCACCCGCCCCTGCACGGGCGGCAGGGTGTCCAGCGCCTCGGCGGCCGGCCCGGGCTCGGGCGGCATGACGTGGATCTCGGCCGGCAGCGTCACGCGGAACGTCGCCCCCAGGCCCGGTCCGGCGCTCTGCACCGCCACCTGGCCGTGATGCATCTCGACCAGTTGCTTGACGATCGCCAGGCCGATGCCCAGCCCGCCCTTGGAGCGGTCCAGGGTCGTCGACCCCTGCTCGAACAATTCGAACACCCGCGGCAGCATCGCCGCGTCGATGCCCGCGCCGTTGTCCTGCACCTCGATCACCAGCGAGCCGCCCTCGGCCCGCGCGGCCACGCGGATCTCGCCGTTGGTCGGGGTGTACTTGGCGGCGTTGCTGAGCAGGTTCACCACCACCTGCCGCAGCCGCGCCCGGTCGCCGACCAGCCGCAGCTCCGGCCCCACGTCGCAGCTCACGCGCAGCAGATGGTTGCGCTCCTCGAGCAGCGGGCTCACGCCTTCGATCGCGTCGGTCAGCAGGAACTGGACGTCGACAGGCTCGCGCGCGAGTTCGATCTTGCCGCGCGTGATGCGGGTGATGTCGAGCAGGTCGTCGACCAGCTTGGACAGATGGCCGACCTGGCGCTCGATGATCTCGTGCTCGCGCGACAGCTGGCCCGTCTGCAGCCGGATCAGGTGCAGCGCCGTCGAGATCGGGGCGAGCGGATTGCGCAGTTCATGACCCAGCATCGCCAGGAATTCGTCCTTGGCGCTGGCCGCTCTCTCGCGTTCGTGGTCCAGCCGCGCCGCGTGCAGGCCGGTCGACGCCAGCGTCGCCGCCGCCCGCATGAAGGCGCTCTGGTGGGCCGACGGGAAGTCGGGCCGCGAGGAGCCGAACCACAAACTGCCCGCGCGCCCCGCCGGGCCCAGGTAGAGCCTCACCACGCACAGCGTGCCGAGCGGGGACTCGAGCGGGGTCGCGGTCTCCGCCGTGTCCGGCATCTGGCGGCAGGCGTCGATGAAGTCGGCCCAGGCCTCATGCGAGACGCGCACGCCGCCCAGCTGCAGCATCGTCGTTGGCGGGGCATCGGGTACCAACGGCGCGTGCACCAGGCAGACCGCCGTGCCGACGATGCGGTTGACCGCCTCGGTCGTCAGCTGCAGCACGGTGGCGGCATCACGCCCCACCCAGAGCGCCGGCAGTGCCAGCAGGCCCATCAGATCCCGCAGCGCCCGGTCGGCGGCGGAGGGTTCTCGTTCACGGGACATCGTCGTCATTCGGCGCGCCGGCTCCGGGCCGGGACTGGAAGCGCCGCCGGTGCCGGCCGCCCCCGGCGCCGGCCGGTGGCGCGGCGCGCGGAGAGCTCGCGCAGCATCTCGGCCGGCGGCATGAAGAAGGGATTCTCGCGCAGCACGCCGCCGATCATCGTGAGCGGATGCGTCCGCAGCAGGTCCATCATCGTGGCGCCATCCAGCGGCGCCAGGTCGTAGACGCAGATCGCCAGACGGCGATTGGCGTCCAGCACCTCGTTCAGGCGCGCCTCGTATTCCAGCAGGTCGAGCCGGTCACCGCCGTGCTGGACGGCCCAGCCCATCTGGCTCATCACGCGCAGTCCCTCGAACCCGCCGGCCCCATGGCGGGCCAGGCCCTGTCCGCCGCGCGCGGTGGCTTCGTCCATCGCGCGGAGCAGCCCGTCGACGTCGATGCCGCCCGGCTCGGGCGGCCACGTCCGCAAGCTCAACTGGCCGGTGTGTTCACAGCCGGCCACGTCGATGCCGGCCGCCGTCAGGCAGGCGCGATGCGCGTCCAGCGGGTCCGACACCAGGTGAAGGTTGCGCTCGCCGCGCTGCTGCGCCTCCCGGTAGAACGGGGCCAGCACTTGGGAGGCCTCCTCCCGGCTGTCGAAGAAGGCGCAAATGTGGAAATGGGTTGCGAACGTCACTGCTCTCTCACAACACCCGCGGTCCTGCCTGCGGATGTCCTCCGACCCGAGTTGATTCGACCAGTCCACTGGCTCTTATGGGTTGAGTGCTTGATGTTAGCCGTGAAGCGGGTGTACGTTATGCGACCGAATCATGCGCTCATCGCCCACATCGCCCACTCCGGCCAGCCGATTGCCTGGGCAGGGGTCTTCCCTTTTTCCGAGGAGCACAGCCATGGAACCCGTCGTCCACCCGTTCTCGGCGCTGTTCGAGCAACTGGGCCTGCCCGCCGGTGAGGCGGACATCCGCGCATTCATCGAGGATCACCGCCCGCTGCCTGGCGACGTGAGGGTGCAGGAGGCGCCGTTCTGGACACCGGCGCAGGCCAAGGCGCTGCGCGACATGCTGCTGGACGACGCCGATTGGGCCGAAGTGGTCGATCAACTCAATCTGGCCCTGCATTGACCGGTTTTGGAAACCCGCGATTCCCCTTCGAGCGAGCGCGGGAATTCCGATGAAGCGGAATTTGAATATATTGGACTGAGGCCCACTCGTAATAGTGACGAAGTACCGAATATCTGGAATAAGGTGCCGAATTCGAGTGGGGAATGAGGGCCGAGGGGCCTTGCGCCCCTGGGCCTTTTGACGATCAGGACAGCGCGTGCCGCTCCGCCGCATGGGGCGCGCACGCCTGCGCGCAGGCCCGGCAGGCTTGGGCGCAACGCCGGCAATGGGCATGCTGGTGCTTTTCGCATTCTTCCGCGCATGCGCGGCAGACGTGGGCGCACAGGGCGCAAAAGTCGCCGTGGTGCTCCGACTCGCGGGAGAGCGCGCTGATCGTTGCTTCGCAGATCGCGGCGCAATCGAGATCCAGCAGGGCGCAACGCTCGAGCATCCGGTCCCCTGACCGGATGCAGGCGTTGGCGCAGTGACGCGTGGCCAGCAGCGCTTCGGCACAGGCCTTCAGACAGGGTTCGAGGTCTTCGGATGGGGTGGTCATGGGAGCTCCTGGTGAGGGGGGAACAAGCGCCGATCCGGCAACTGCCGTGCCCCGGATCGCGGATCGACTGACACATCTTTGCTAGTCCAATCACACAAACCAGTTATCAATCGCCGGTCACGCCGAATTGCTAGCAAACTTATGCTATTGCGAGCAAAACAGGCACGAAACGAAACTGGGCGCCTTCGCAAAACAGCCCAGCGAGTTTCCCTTGTCAACCGCTTTCATCGATATTCCCCGGTCCCGCGCGAATATCCGGGCCACCGCCCTCCCCCAGTATGGGATTGCCCTGCTGGCGCTTGTTTTCCCACCCGCATGGGCCGATTCCCCCCTTCCCCCGCCGACCGCCGATTCGGCGGCTTCCGATGCCGCCCCAGGCCGCTGGGGCGCGCCGATGGACGACTTCATTTCCACCGCGCTCGCGGAAGATCCTTCGATTGAACGCGCCCGCGCCGCCATTGCGGCGGCCGAGGACGGGATCACAGCGGCGAAATGGCAGTTCGGCCCCTCCCCCAGCATCTCCCGCGAGCTGGCCAGCGGCACAAACCGCTACGTGAACGTCCTGCGCATCCAGCAGCCGCTCTACACCGGTGGATTGCTCTCCGCCAACCTGAACGCCGCGCGCACCACGCTGCGCAGCAGCCAGCAGGAGCTGCTCGCCGCGCGTCTGCAGCTGAAGCTGAAGATCGTCCAGACCTGGGCGGACTGGGCCAAGGCGCGTGGCCGCGCCGACAGCCTCGCGGCGCTGCGCGAAGCCCACCAGCAACTGCTGGACATGATCCAGCGCCGCTACAAGGCCGGCGTCGCGACGCACGCCGACGCCGCGCTCGCCGCCTCGCGGCTCAGCGCCGTGCAGGCCGAGGTCGCGCAGGCGGCCCTGGAGGAGGCGCTCCAGCGCGATCGCCTCCAGCGTCTTTCCCGCCGGCCGGTCGGCCCCGCGCTGCGGACGGTGCTCGATGGCGAGCTGCCGGAGCCGCCCGCGCTGACCCAGGTGCTGGATCGCATCCAGCTCTCGCCGGAGATGACCGTGGCCCGTGCCAACGTCGATCTCGCCCGCGACGAACTGGCCAAGGCCAAGGCCGCCCTCATGCCGACGGTCAGCCTCCGGTTCGACCACCAATCCGGCGCCTATCGCGATCAACGCCTCGGCCTGGTCTTCCAGGCCAGCCTGCAAGGCGGCCTGGCCGGGCTTGCGGGCATGAACGCCGCGCGCTCGCGCATCGCGGCCGCCGAAGCCGCCGTCGCGGCGACCGAGCAGGACCAGATCAGCAACTACCAGCTCGAGTACACGCGCTACGCCGCTGCGGTCTCCTCGCTGCGCAACGCGGCACTCACCGCGGCGACCAGCGACGAAGTGCTGGCGTCGTACCGCCGCCAGTTCGACGCGGGCAAGCGCCCCTGGCTCGACCTGCTGAACATGGTTCGCGAGGCTCACGCCACGCGCCAGTCGCAACGCGACGCGGGCGTCGACGAACGCGCCGGCCTCTACCGGCTGAACCTGCTCCTCGACGGCGCGCCGTCCGGCGATTGACGGCCCGCGCCCGCCGCCAAGCCTTCTCCGCCTTCCCAGCCCTCCCCGCACCGCATCTTTCGCCCACCTTCCCACGAGGCCGTCATGTCCTGGAATCCCTTCAAGCCGCGCCCGTCCACCGACGCCGGGCACCCGCACGAGGCGCTGGCCGCCTGCCTCACGCACTGGCTGCGTCTCAAGGGGCGCCCGGTGCCGCTGGACGGGGTGCGTCAGCGCCTGGCCCTGCTCGCGCTGACCGGCGACGACGCCGCGAGCGCGCGCGATCTCGCCGGCGCCGTTGATGCGCGCTCCCGCTTCGTGCTGCTGCCGGCCCCGCAACCGGCCGCGCTGCCACTGCTGTGCAAGCACGGCGAACATGGCTGGCAGGTGGTCATCTCGCGTACCGCCCAGGGCCTGTGGCACTGCGTCGGCGGCGACGGCGTCAAACGCGAGCTGGTCCTGGAGCACACCCCCTGCCTGCACGCGATCTCCGATGGAGAGGCCGATCCGGCCGCGGCCCGCAGCGCGCAGGCCATGATGCTGTCGCAGGTGCGCGGCCAGTGGCCGATCTTCATGGAGGCGGCCGGCCTGTCGCTGGTGCTCTCGATCATCGGGATCGCGATCTCGTTCTTCTCGATGCAGGTCTACGACCGCGTCATCCCCAACCAGGGTCTGCAGACGCTGTGGGTGCTGACCGTGGGCGTGGGGCTGGCGGTACTGATCGAGTTCCTGCTCAAGCTCGCCCGCGCCTCCCTGCTCGAGCCCCGGCTGAAGGCGCTCGACATCGGCATCTCCCAGCGGCTGATGGCGCGGCTGAACGCGGTCCGGCTCGACCAGCGTCCGGGATCGGTCGGCACCCTGGCCTCGCAGGTGCAGAGCTTCGAATCGATCCGGGGGATCCTCTCGGCCAGCACGCTGTTCCTGCTGTTCGACATGCCGATGGCGCTGATCTTCGCGCTGGTGATCGCGATGATCGGCGGGCCCTGGATGGCGCTGCCTGCGCTGGTGCTGTTCGCCGTGACCGTGATAACCGGCCTGCTGCGCGCCCGCCGCATCGCCCGACTGACCGCGAGCAGCCAGTCCGGCGCCAACGCCAAGACCGGCCTGCTGGTCGAGACCATCGAAGGGGGCGAGGCCATCAAGGGCCTGGGCGCCGCCTGGCGCTTCGAAGCGCGCTGGTCCTCGCTCTGCGAAGTGAACGCCGCGCAGAGCCTGTCCCTCAAGCACGAAAGCGACACCACGGCCTACATCGCCGCCGCGCTGCAGCAGGCCAGCTACATCTCGCTGATCTGCGTGGGCGCGGTGCTGGCGATCCAGGGGCAATTGACGCAGGGCGCGATCGTCGCGTGTTCGATCCTCTCCGGCCGCGTGCTCTCACCGCTGGCCTCGATCCCGCCGCTGCTGGTGCAACTGGGAAGCGCGCGCGCCTCGATGAAGGCCTTGGACGCGATCTTCAAGCTGGAAGTCGATAACGAGGCCATCGAGCGTCCCATCGTCCCTGATCGCGTGCGAGGGGAACTGCGCTTCGAGGACGTCGAGTTCACCTACCCCGGCCAGAAGGAAGCGCTGCGCATCGGCAATCTGCGCGTCTCGCCCGGCGAGAAGGTGGCGATCCTGGGCACCATCGGCGCCGGCAAGACGACGCTGCTGTCGCTGGCCTGCGGGCTGTCCAAGCCGACGCGCGGCACGGTCTACCTCGATGGTGTGGACCAGCAGCAGCTGCACGCCGGATGGCGCTCGACGCAGATGGCATATGGTCCGCAGCATGCCTGGTTGTTCTCGGGCACGCTGCGCGACAACCTGATGTTTGGCCTGCCCGACGTCGGCGATGAGCAACTGGTCGCGGCCTGCCAGAAGACCGGTCTGTGGCCAATGGTGGCCCAGCACCCGCTGGGCCTGGATCGACGGCTCGCCGAAGGCGGCCGCGGACTGTCCGGCGGCCAGCGGCAACTGGTGGCCCTGACCCGCCTGGTGCTCGCCGATCGGCCGGTGTGGCTGCTCGACGAACCGACCTCCGGCATGGACGACGGCCTGGAACAGGCCACGGTCCGCCTGATGACGCAGTTGCTCAAACCCGAGGCGACGCTGCTGCTGGTCACCCATCGGCTCTCGATGCTGGCGCTGGTCGAGCGGGTGATCGTGCTGTCTCCCCAGGGCGTCCTGGTCGACGGTCCCCGCGACGCCGTGGTCGCCCATCTGCAAGGGCGCACCGCGCCACAGCGCCCGGCGCCTGTGGCCGCGATCGACGCCCGTCCGGCTCCCGCGGCCGTCTCCAACCCCTCCGCGACCGCCGCCTGAGCGCGGCCGCCGCCCCGATGACTCCCGACATCAGAAGACTCCCATGAAGAAGACGCACATCCCGAGCGACGGCCAGTCGCGCATCCGGTGGACCGTCATCGCCACGGTGGCGGCGCTGGGCGCCGGCCTGTGGTGGGCCTCGCAGGCCGAGATCGAACAGGTCACTCGCGCTGGCGGCAAGGTCATGGCATCCTCCCGCACACAAGTCATCCAGACGCCCGACGGAGGTGTGGTGGAGCAGCTGTTCGTGCGGGAGGGGGCCGCGGTCCGCAAGGGGGATCTGCTGGTTCAGCTGGACAACACCAGGGCCAGCGCGGCGCTGGCGGATTCAAGCGAGAAGGCGGCGGCGCTCAATGCATCGCTGGCCCGGCTGCGTGCCGAAACGCTCGGGACGCCCTATCGCCCCACCGGCTCTGGTGCTTTCAACGAGCTGCAGCATCGGCTTTACGAGCGCCGGCAAACCGCGCTGAAGGAAGAACTGTCGGTGCTGACCAAATCCGCCGAGCTGGCCCGCCGCGAAGTCGAGCTCAACGAACCGCTTCACCAGGCCGGCGACATCAGCGCGGCGGAGTTCCTGCGGCTCCAGCGCGTTGCCAACGAAACGGCGGGCCAGGTCACCCTGCGGCGCAACAAGTTCCTGCAGGACGCGCAGGCGGAACTCGCCAAGACCGAAGAGGACCTCGCCAGCGTCCAGCAGATGCTCAACGATCGCCGCGGCAGCCTCGAGCACACGCAGTTGCGCGCGCCGGTCGACGGCGTCGTCAATCTGATCACGCAAACGACCCAGGGCGCGGTGCTGCGCGCCGGTGACGAGATCATGCAGCTGCTGCCCACCGGCGACGACCTGATCATCGAAGCCCGGCTGCGCGCGGCGGACATCGGTTTCGTGCGCCCGGGCATGCTCGCGGCGATCAAGCTCGACGCGTTCGACTACAGCATCTATGGCGCGCTCGACGGGGTGGTCAGCTACGTCAGTTCGGATGCGCTGACCGAGCGCACACCCCAGGGCGAACAGCCGTACTACCGCACCCACATCCGCATCAGCGGCAAGCGCTTCAAGGGCGAAAAGGCCGACCAGATCGTGCTGCAGCCCGGGATGACCGCCACCGCCGAGATCATCACCGGGCGACACACGGTGCTGGACTATCTGCTCAAGCCCGTCAAGAAGACCGTGTCGGAATCGCTGGGCGAGCGCTGATCGCCGCGCCGCCCGCACAAGGTCGACAGGATCGCCACTCACTTCTCGTCAATCCACTTTCTTCCGGCATCACCGACAACAACTCGGAACCTCAGGGGAACCCCACATGATCACCGTCACCATCATCGAAGACGACGCCACCGTCCTGCAGCGACTGATCGACGTCGTGTCCGCGAGCAGCGCCTGCCAGATCGTGGGCATCGGCCGCAATCGCGGCGAGTCCGTCTCGGCGATCCTCGCCAACCGCGCCGACATCTACCTGGTCGACCTGGGCCTGCCCGACGTCGACGGCATCGACCTGATCAAGCTGATCAAGGAGAAGTGCAGCGATGCCCACAGCATCGTCATCAGCACCTTCGGCGACGCCAAGCACGTGATGCGCAGCCTGCGCTCCGGCGCCTCCGGCTACCTGCTGAAGGAGGAGATCCAGCCCAGCCTGATCGACAAGATCATCGCCACCCACAACGGCCACGCGCCGCTCAGCCCGGCGGTGTCCCGGCTGGTGCTGGACAAGCTGGAGAGTCTGGAGACCGGCGTGAAGCCCAAGGTCGACAAGGCGCAGAAGCTCAAGGAGCTCGGCCTGGGCCAGCGGGAATGGAGCGTGCTGAATCTGCTGATCGAAGGCCTGCCGATCGTGGACATCGGCAACCGGCTCTCGATCTCGCGCTTCACGGTGAATCAGCATCTGCGCTCGATCTATCGCAAGCTCAACGTCAATTCGCGCGCCATGGCGACCAGCGTCGCGCGCATGCACGGCCTGGTCGACGACTGACCGCCGCGGCACCAGCTTGGCGCGCCAGCGCGCCAAGTGATCCGGCCCTCATCCTTCGGCCCTCATCCCGCGACGCGCTGCCCGGCATTGGCCAGGGCCGCTCCGGCGAGCCGAAACACGCCCTCCGGACGAGGCTGCAGGCGCATCCTCAGCAACTGCTTGCAGATGAGAAACGAGGCCCGCTCGAGGGCTTCGCTGGATCGAATCCCGGCGGCCTGCGACAAACGCGCGCGACCGTCGGCCAATTCGCCGTGCAGCCACAAGGCCAGGTCGCGGTCCCGGCCGTGCGCCGCGGCAATGTTGAGCACCGCCAGCCAGGCGGTCAGCACCACGGGCGGCAAGGACTCCAGCACATCGACGAGCGACTGGGCTGAGGCCGCGAACTGCGGCGCGTGAATCTCCTGCAGGCGAAGCAGCCGGGCCACGACCGCCGGGTGCCGCCCCGCCACGAGGGCCAGCGACGTGGCCCCGACGCCGGCGCAAGCCAGCAGATAGAGCTGTCCCAGCACGCGCACCTCGCAGCCCGGCAGCGCCGGCACGGCGAGCGTCATGGGCGCCGCGATCCCGAAGCCCTGGAAGTAATCGGCGCCGTCGGCACGGGCGCGCTCGCAGGCCTGCGTGTCTTCGATCTTCTCCGCGATCACGGCCAGGCCAAGCTGATGGGCCCGGCGAATCAGCGGCCGCAGCTGCGTTGGCGCGATGCCAAGCAGGTCGAGCTTCACGAATTGCACCCAGGGCGCCAGGGCCCAGCGCGGATCGTCGATCCGGACCACGTCGTCGAGCGCGAATCGATAGCCGCGGCCGTGAAGGTCCCGGATGCGCGCCGTGATGGCGTCGTTGACCTCGACGGTCTCGAGCAGCTCGATGACGCCGATGTCCGGGGTCAGCGCCTCCACGATCGGGCCCATCAACGTGGCGCCGTCGACATTGACCAGCAGGTCGCCGATCGGATGCTCCGCGGCTGGCGATCGGGTCAGCAACTCACCATCGAGCAAGGCATTGGAGAGCACGGCCGCGGTCGCGTAGGCGCCCAGCTCCGGCTCGACCAGGTCATCGCTCGCGTTCCATCGGAACAGCAGTTCGGAGGCGACGACGCGTCCCGCACGATCGATGATCGGCTGCGAGGCGTATCGGACGTGGGGGGTGAGATGTTCGCGCTGGAGATCTTGCGTCGAGGGGACTGTCGCACCACTGACGGGGGGGCGGCCGGGATCGGAGGAGCAGGTCATGAAGCGCTTCGCTGGGCGAGTGGAAAGCAAGGCTTCATGCTATGAATCGCCCTTCGCAAACGCGAATAGCAAACTCCTGTCATCCCAGTGCTGCCGCTAACAGTTATTGATGAGTTGCCCCACACGGTGACGGAGGTACGAATCAGGCCCCGCGCTTGCCCCTGGGCCTGCGTCGTCCGACGTGCGCCCGCGCGGCGAGCCCGGCGCGGGCGCACGGGCCATCGATCCGCCGGCCCCGCATCGGGCCGCCCGGTTTTCTTTCCCGAAGCACAAGGAGAAGCAAATGCAGATGCGACACACCCGACTGGCCGCCGCCGCGCTCACGGCGGCCGTCCTGGCCGGCTGCGCGAACATGGATGAGCGCCAACGCGGCACCGCGGGAGGCGCCGCGATCGGCGCGGTGTCCGGCGCGGTGATCAGTTCCGCCACCGGCGGCAAGGCCGGCACCGGCGCGCTGATCGGCGGCGCGCTCGGCGCGGTGGCCGGCAACGTCTGGTCGCGCCACATGGAGGAAAAGCGCCGCGCGATGGAACAGGCCACGCAGGGTACCGGCGTGGAAGTCACGCGGACGGCTGACAACCAGCTCAAGCTCGACGTGCCCAGCGACATCTCCTTCGCGACCAACAGCGCGACGCTGGAGCCGCGGCTGCGGCCGGTGCTGGACGCGTTCGCGAACGGCCTGAACAGCAACCCGTCGCCGACGATGGTGCGGGTGGTCGGTCACACCGACAACACCGGCTCGGACGCGATCAACGATCCGCTGTCCCTGCGCCGCGCGGAGAGCGTGCGCGGCTATCTGGCCGACCGCGGCGTGAGCAGCGCCCGCATCGAAGTGGCCGGCCGCGGTTCGCGCGAACCGCTGGTGTCCAACGACACCGCCGAGAACCGCGCCAAGAACCGCCGCGTCGAGATCTTCCTGCGCGAGCCGCAGCAGGGCAGCGGCGGCTGATCCTCAGCGGGCCATGAAGAAGGGCCCGCCTTCGAATCCCGAAGGCGGGCCGCCGCGCGCAGGACCCGTTGGAAGTCTCCGCGGTCCTGCGCGCAACACCTGGCACGGGCGCCGGCGAGGGCGCCCCTCCTGCAGCGTCAATGGGCCGGTTTGGCCGGCTCTGGACCCATGTGCGGACCCGTGCGATGCAGCGCGCCGCCCTCGCCTTCCCAGGTGGTCACCTCCTCGGGTTTGGCGTGGGACATCTTGAGCCGCTGCGTGGTGCGTCGGGCCTGCCACTGCCACAGCGCATAACCGGCCAGGCTGGACAGGGCGATCGGGACAAGGCGTTTCATCAGCATGGTGGCGCTCCTGGATCGATCAGCGGGCCGGCGAGCTGGCCTTGGGTTGGCGCGGCGGCGGCACGTCCGGACCCGGACGCATCGTTGCGCTGGGCGGCTGCGCCGGCGCGCCGGCGGCGGTCGGGTTCTCCTGGACCATGCGGTCGATGCGCGACAGGATGCCGCCGCTCTCGACACTGCCATCGCGCGTGCCCTGCCCCATCACCATCATGCGGCAGTCCTCGCGATCCTCTTCCTTGACGCGCTGGCAGCGCAGCATGGCGTTGTTGGCGAGTTCCTGCGTGCTGGCGGTCTTCAGATGGCCGCGCAGCGCTTCCTGGCGCGCGGCGCCGGCTTCCTTCAGGCAGGTGGCGCGAGCCTGGCCGGTGCGGCCAGCCATGCAGTTCGCGCGCTCCTGTTCGTAGGTGGCCTGGATGTCGGACTTGGACGCGGCGCCCGCCGCGAAGGCGGGGCCCGCCACCATCATCACGGCCGACAGCACCGCGCCGGCAGCGATCAGTCCGGCGGCGGAAGGCGTGCGGAGGGTCTTGTTCATCGGGATCATCTGGGTTCCTTTCCGGCGCACAGGGCGCAGAGGTCGGAGATGAAAGGGAGGATGAGGCAAGCGTAGGCCGGGTGGCGCAGGCCGTCTGTCGTACCGCGCCGGGGCCGGTTGTAGGACGAGTCCGGCACCGAGCCGCGCGGCGTCCTGTCCTACATGCGGACGTGGACCCTGCTGATCCCTTCGCGCCGGGGGCCGCTTCTACAGTGGCTGCAAGCGCCGCGCCGCGGCCAACAGCAGGAAAGGACATCGTCATGTTGAAGTGGGCCCTGATCTTTGCCGTGATCTCGCTGGTGGCGGGTGTGCTCGGCTTCACCGGCGTCGCCGCCGGCGCGGCCGGCATCGCCAAGATCCTGTTCGGGATCTTCCTGGTCATCTGTCTGGTGCTGCTGGTGCTGGGCATCACCGGCGTCAACGCGTTGCGCAAGTGACCGTCACGCCCCGCCGATCCCCAACCGCCCAGAGGAGCCAGCCCCATGAACGCCCCTGAACACAAGCACCTGCAACTCGACGAGCAGGCCTTGCAGCGCGCGCGCCAGCACCTCGACGAAGGCCCCGTCACCCCGAGCTACGGCCCGTGGCGGGACGACGTCGTGCGTCTGCTCAACGACGCGCTCGCGACCGAGCTGGTCTGCGTGCTGCGCTACAAGCGCCATTACTTCACCGCGCATGGCCTGGCCTCGCCGCGCATCGCCGAGGAGTTCCTCGAGCACGCCAACCAGGAGGCCGTGCACGCGGACCGCATCGCCGAGCGCATCGTGCAACTGGGCGCTGATCCGGACTTCAATCCGGACTCGCTGACCCAGCGCAGCCACGCCGAGTACGACGAGACCAAGGACCTCAAGTCCATGCTGCGCGCGAACCTGGTGGCCGAGCGCATCGCCGTGGAGGCTTATCGCCAGATGATCCAATTGATCGGCGACAAGGACCCGACCACGCGCCGCATCCTCGAGGAGGTGCTCGCCGAGGAGGAAGAGCACGCCGATGACCTCGCCGACCTGCTGAGGGAGTGAGCGGTGCGCCGGCGCGTCGCGGCCCTGGTCCTCGCGCTCGGCGCGAGCGTCGGACTGGTCGCCTGCGGCACGCCGCGACCGCCGGTCAACGGCCGCATCCCCGATCCGCCGGCCTCGGCACCCGCGCTCACGCGGGTGGCCGCGCAGGTGGATGTGGTCGGCGCGCGCGGCCCGCTGAACCAGGCCAGCCGCGAGCAGGCGCTGCAGGCCGCCGCCGCGCAGGGCAAGGCGGAGCTGCTCAAGCGGCAGTTGGCGGCGATGTCCGCGTTCGGTGACGTCGACCTGTACGCCGGCAACGACGCCAAGCTGCTGGTCGACGGGCCCGCCACCTTCGCCGCGATGTTCGCGGCCATCGGGAAGGCGCGCCGGCAGGTGGTGCTGGAGAGCTACATCATCGAGGACGCCGAGGTCTCGCGGCAGCTCGCCGACCTGCTGCTGCGCCGGCGCGCCGACGGCCTCGAGGTGGCCGTCCTCTACGACGCGGTCGGCTCCTTCGGCACGCAGGACGCGTATTTCGACCGGATGCGCCAGGGCGGCATCGCCATCTGCGCCTTCAACCCGGTCAATCCGCTCAAGCGCGCGAGGTATCACAAGATCACGCACCGCGACCATCGCAAGATGCTGATCGTCGACGGCGAGACCGGCTTCACCGGCGGCATCAACATCAGCGCGGTGTACTCCTCGGGCTCGGGCGGCTTCGGCAGCCGCGGATCGTCGAAGCCGCCGCGGCCGCGGACGGCGCCGGCCCCAGCCTCGGCCGCCAGCGGCGCGCAGGACCGGGACGCCGAGAACGGCGGGAACGGCTGGCGCGACACCATGATCCAGGTGCGCGGACCGGCGACGCAGGCGCTGCACACGATGTTCCGCGAGGTCTGGTCCCAGCAGCATTGCGAGGGCACCGTCAGCGAGATTCAGCCCCCGCCCGGACCGCCGGCCGGCAAGCAGCTGATGCGCGTGATCCCCTCGACGCCGCAGGACACCGAGAACCGCATCTACACGCTGCTGCTGGGCAGCATCCGGGCGGCGCAGCGCAGCGTCTACCTGACGATGGCCTATTTCGCGCCGGGCCAGGACATGGTCGACGCGCTGTGCGAGGCGGCCGTCCGGGGCGTCGACGTGGAACTGATCCTGCCCTCGCAAAGCGACTTCTCGCCGGTCATGCATGCGGGCCGCAGTCACTACGAGCGGCTGCTCAAGGCCGGCGTGCGCATCCACGAACTGCAGGACGCCGTGCTGCACGCCAAGACCGCGGTGATCGACGGCGTCGTCTCGACGGTCGGGTCCAGCAACATGGACTGGCGCAGCTTTGTCTACAACAACGAGGTCAACGCGGTCGTGCTCGGCGAGGACTTCGGCGACGCGATGACGCGCATGTTCGAGCGCGACCGCGCCGCCTCCCGCGCGATCGATCTCGCCCGCTGGCAGGACCGCGGCCTGTGGCAGCGCGGCAAGGAATTCTTCTCCAGGATGTTTGAACAATGGTGGTGAACGACAAGACCTCCGCCGGGCCGGACGGCGCCCCCGCGCCAGGCCCCGCTCCCCGGCGGCATCGCGCGCGGCACGGCTGGGCGATGGCCCTGCTGACGCTGCTGGCGATGCTGGTCATCGCAGTCGGCGTCTGCGAATGGCTGGGCTGGCCCTTCCTGCGGCGGCCGGCCGAGCAATGGCTCAGCCAGAAGCTGGACCGCCAGGTCCACTTCGATGGCGGCGAAGGCGACAGCTGGCAACTGCGGCTGATCGGCCATCCGCGGCTGCGCTCACACAGCGTCACCATCGCCGGCCCGAGCTGGAGTCCGCTCGGCGGTCCGACGCTGCAGGCGCAGGACGCCGAATTGACGCTGCGTTACAGCGACCTGCTCGCGCTGCGTCATGAGGGCCAGGCCTTGCGCGTGAAGTCGCTGCGGGCCGGTGAGATCGCGCTGCGGCTGGAGCGCGATGTGGAGGGCCGCGCGAGCTGGCAGTTCGGCAGGCAGCCCCCCAGCGACACGCAGATCCGCAAGCGCCCCGCGATCGATGGTGTCCGCTTCGACTTGCTGGAAGTGCGCCAGGGCACGGCGCTGGTCGACGACAAGATCCAGGCGCTGTCGCTGCTGGCGCGCTTCGCGCTGCGCGAGACCTGGACGACGGCCGGCCAGGCCGCGTCGGCGGTCCAGCCGGCACGGGAGGGCGCATCGAGCAACGCGAGCGGCCGGGGCGAGCCCTCGATGGCGGCACGCGCGGCCAGCGCGGCCGCTTCCGGCACGCGGCTGGCGGTGGACTTCGGCGAGCGCGTCGCGGGCAAGTCCAAGGGCGGCTCGGAAGCGTCCGGCGAACCGGGCCCGGGCCAAGGCGGCCGTCTTGGCGTCACCGCGAGCGCCGAGGGCCACTTCCGCGACCTGCCGCTGAAGGCGACGCTGCAGACCGGCTCCGCCCTGCCCTGGCTGTCTTCCGACCCCAACGCGCCGGCGGTGCCGGTGACCCTGCGCGGCAACATCGGGAAGGCGCAATTGAGCTTCGACGGCACGGTGCGCGACCTGCTCGTGTCACAGGCGCTGGCCGGCGATTACGTCCTCAGCGGCCCGTCGCTCGCGGCCGTCGGCGAGCCGCTGGGCGTGACGCTGCCAACCACGCCGGCGTTCTCGATGCGAGGCCGGCTCACGCGGGATGGCCCGCGCTGGACCACCGCGGTGAGCCAGGCCACGATCGGCAAAAGCCGGTTGAGCGGCGATTTCGAATACCTGAGGCGCGACGACGCCGTGCCCCAATTGACAGGCCAGCTGCGCGGCCGCGAACTCTGGCTGGCCGACCTGGGGCCGGCGGTCGGCGTGCCGGCGGACCCGGATGCGCGCAAGCCCGGCCGGGCGGCGCGGGTGCTGCCGGACAAGCAGTTCGACCTGCCCTCGCTGCGCGCGATGAACGCCAATGTCGATGTGAAGCTCGCGCGCTTCGAATCCGGCACCTCGGTGCTGCAGGCCGCCGAGCCGCTGAACGCCCGCATCGTGCTGCACGACGGCGTGCTGGAACTGCGCGACATCGATGCGCGCATCGCACGCGGCCAATTGGCGGGCCGCATGCTGCTCGACGGGCGCGAGCCCAAGGCCAAGTGGGAGGCGCGTCTGCGCGTCAGCGGTGTCCACCTGGAGCAGTGGCTCAAGCTGGAGCGCAAGAACGGCCAGCGCTGGGTCACCGGTCTGATGGGTGGCCGGATCGCGCTGGACGGCACGGGACGCTCGACCGCCGAGCTGCTGGCCAGCGCCGACGGCCGCATGGTGCTGTACTGGACCGACGGCACGGTCTCGCACCTGCTCGTCGAGGCCGCCGGCATCGACATCGCGCAGGGGCTGGGCATGTTGGTGCGCGGCGACGACGCGCTGCAGGTGAGCTGCGGCGTCGCCGACCTGCGGGTCAAGGACGGCACGGTGACGCCGCGGCCCATGGTCGTGGACACGAAGGATTCGATCGTGCTGGTCGACGGCGCGATGTCGCTGGCGACGGAGAAGCTCGCGCTGACGGCCAAGGTCGAGCCCAAGGACAAGAGTCCGCTCACCCTGCGCACACCGCTGGACATCCAGGGCACGCTGGGTGACCCCAGGCTGAGCCTGCAGAAGGGCCCGCTGCTGCGCAAGCTGGTGCCCGCGGCGGTGCTGGGGCTGGCGGTGGCGCCGCTGGCGGCGGTGCTGCCGCTGGTGGACCTGGGCGAGGATCCGGATCCGGAGAGTGTCAAGGCGCTGTCGGAATGCAACGCCCGGTTGGCCCCAGTCTCGAAGCGATGATGGGGATCGTGATAATGGGCGCCTCGATTTCACCCACGCCCATGTCCACCGTTCCCGTCACCGCATCGACGCCCGGCACGCTGACCTGCTTCCTGGTGGAGGACAGTCCGTTGATCCGCGAGAACCTCGTGGCGACGCTGCAGGAGATGCTGGACCTGGCGGTGGTCGGCCAGGCCGACGACGAAGCCGCCGCGATGCGCTGGCTGCATGACGAGGCGGTGCCCTGCGACCTGGTCATCGTGGACCTCTTCCTCAAGCGCGGCTCGGGCCTGTCGCTGCTGCCCAAGGCGCGGCGGCTGCAGCCCGAGGCCAAGCTGGTCGTGCTGAGCAACTACGCCACCGCCGACATGCGCCAGCGCTGCGCTCAGCTGGGCGCGGATCGGGTCTTCGACAAGTCCAGCGAGCTCGACGAACTCATCGCGTACTGCCTGGACCTGGCGTCGTCGAAGGCCTGATGGCGCTGCGGCGCTGCGGCGGCGCGGCCCTCGGGGCCGTCCGCCGCGGCACTCAGTGCGCTCCGCCCGCGTCCACCGGCGCGCCCATCTTCGGCGGCCGCCGGGTCAGCCAGACGAAGGCGATCAACACCAGGAACAGGATCGCCGAGGCCAGGAAGATGTCGTCCGCCGCCCGCGTGAAGGCCTGCTGGTCCACCAGCCGGTTCAGGTAGGCCAGCGCCTGGTCATGGCTGAAACCGGTGCGCTGCAGCGTGTCGATCGCCGCCGTCTCCGCCGGATCGCCCAGCGCCAGCCGCTCCGCCAGGTGATGGTGGTGCAGCGCCGCGCGGTTCTCCCACAGCGTCGTGGAGATCGACGTCCCCATCGCCCCCGCCGTGATGCGCACGAAGTTCGACAGGCCTGCCGCCGCGGCGATGCGCTCGGGCGGAATGCCCGACAGCGTCAGCGTCGTCAGCGGAATGAAGAAGAACGCCAGCGCCCCGCCCTGCAGGATGGTCGGGATCATGATGGTCCCGAGGTCCGTGTCGGTGGTGAACACCGAGCGCATCCACAGCACGATCGCGAACATCACGAAGGCGAAGCTCGCCATCGCGCGCGGATCCCACACCGCCACCTTGCGGCCCACCACCGGCGACAGCAGGATCGCCAGCACGCCCACCGGCGCCAGCGCGAAGCCCGCGGCCGTGGCGGTGTAGCCCATGTGCTGCTGCAGCCACAGCGGCAGCAGCACCACGTTGCCGAAGAACAGCCCGTAGGCGATCGACAGCACCGACGCGCCGAACAGGAAATTGCGCCGTCCGAAGAGCCGCAGGTCCACCACCGGATGGTCGTCGGTCAGCTCCCACACGATGAACACCGCCAGGCCGACCACCGCGATCACCGCCAGCGCGATGATCTGGTTGGACTCGAACCAGTCAAGCTCCTTGCCCTTGTCCAGCATGATCTGCAGCGCGCCCACCCACAGCACCAGCAGCGCCAGCCCGATGGTGTCGATCGGCAGCTTCTTGGTCGGGGTCTCGCGGGTGCGGTAGATGCTCCACGTCAGGCCGGCGGCGAACAGCCCCACCGGCACGTTGATATAGAAGATCCACGGCCAGGTGATGTTGTCGGTGATCCAGCCGCCCAGCAGCGGCCCCACCACCGGCGCCACCAGCGTCGTCATGCCCCATAGCGCGAGCGCCGTGCCCGCCTTGTGCTTCGGGTAGCTCGACAGCAGCAGCGTCTGCGACAGCGGGATCATCGGCCCCGCCACCAGCCCCTGGAACACGCGCGCGGCCACCAGCATCTCGAGCGAATGGGCGAAGCCGCACAGCCAGGACGCCAGCACGAACAGCAGCACGCTGGTGGTGAACAGCCGCACGGCGCCGAAGCGCTGCGTCAGCCAGCCGGTCAGCGGCACCGAGATCGCGTTGGCCACGCCGAAGCTGGTGATGACCCAGGTGCCCTGCACCGGGGAGACGCCCAGATCGCCAGCGATCGCGGGCAGCGACACGTTCGCGATGGACGAGTCCAGCACGTTCATGAAGGTGGCCAGCGACAGCGAGATCGTGCCCAGCACCAGCGCGGTGCCGGTCAGCGGCGCGGGACCCGCGGGCGGGCCGGCGGGCGGGTTCGCGGGTGGAGCGGCCGGAGCCGCCGCGGTGGAATTGCTCATTGCACGCGGGCCGGGCTCGCCTTGGCGGCCTTGCCGAGGTTGGACGCGATGATCCGGCCGACCTGTTCGTCGGCGGCCTTCTCCTGCGCGTCGAAGATGGTGGTCTGCAGGCGCGGGGCGCTGGCGCCGGTCGCGGCGGCCAGCATCGGGCCGCCCTGGTCACGGATGTCCACCTGCACGTCCATCGACAGACCCACGCGCAGCGGATGCTCCTGCACTTCCTTCGGGTCGAGCGCGATGCGCACCGGCACCCGCTGCACGACCTTGATCCAGTTGCCGGTGGCGTTCTGGGCCGGCAGCAGCGCGAAGGCCGCGCCGGTGCCCGCGCCCAGGCCCTGCACGGTGCCGTGGTACTCGGTCTTCTTGCCGTAGACGTCGGCCTCCAGCGTCGCGGACTGGCCGATGCGGAGCTTGGCCAGCTGGCTCTCCTTGAAATTGGCGTCGACCCAGACCTGCTGCAGGCCGACCACCGCCATCAGCGGCGCGCCGGCGGCCACGCGCTGGCCCAGCTGCACCGAACGGCGCGCGACCCAGCCGTCCACCGGCGCGATGAGCTCGGACCGCTGCAGCGCCAGGTAGGCCTCGCGCAGGCGGGCCGAGGCGCGCAGCACGTTGGGGTGTTCCTCGACCTTGACGCCGTCGGTCAGCACCTGGTTCGAGGCCAGCTGGTCCTTGGCGGCCTGCAGCGCCGATTGCGCGGCGGCGGCCTGCGCGCGGGCGGCGGTCAGCTGCGACTGGGCGTGTTCCAGCTCTTCCTTGCCGACCGCGCCGGTGGCCACCAGCGGCTGGCGGCGCGTGACGTCGGCCTGCAGGCGGCCCAGCTCGGTGACGGTGCGCTGCAGGTCGGCCTCGCGGACCTTGACCTGCGCTTCCAGGCCGCTGTTGTTGGCGTAGAGCGTGCGGACCTCGCGCACCGTCTGCGCCAGTTGGGCCTGCGCCTGCTCGAGCGCGACGCGGGCATCGACCGGGTCCAGGCTGATCAGCTTCTGACCGGCCTTCACGAAGTCGGTGTCATCGGCGTAGACGGCGCGCACCGTGCCGCCGACCAGCGGCGTGATCTGCACGACGTTGGCCTGCACGTAGGCGTTGTCGGTGGTCTCGTAGCGGCTGCCGACGATCCACGAATAGCCGCCGTACACCAGACCGGCGACGATGACCGCCGCGGCGATGACGGTCAGCCCTTTCTTGCGGGAACCGTTCTTGGCGCCGTTGGCGGCGGGAGCTTGGGGCTTGTTCTCGGGAGTAGCGCTCATGGTGGGCTCTGGGAGATGTTGTTCTGTCGGAGGCGCGGGAAGCGCGCAATTCGGTGACGGGATCGGTGGCGGGACCGGTGACGCGACGGCGCCCTCGCGCCGCTGTGGAGACGTCGAGCGGGGCCGGCGTCAGCCGCGGCCGGGATCGCTGGCAGGCCGGGACTGCGCCTGGGCGCGGCCTGGCTCGGCGTAGCCGCCGCCCAGCGCGCGCATCAGGTTGATCTGCGCGTCGACGGTCAGCGCCTGCAGGTCGATCTGGCCGCGTTGCTGCAGCAGCTGGTTCTGGCGGGCATTCAGCACCGCGATGCGGCCGGTCAGGCCGGCGCGGTGGCGCTGCTCGGCCAGCGCGGCCTGGCTGTCGGCGTTGGCCACCAGCGCGTCCTGCTGCGTGCGCTGCTGGCGCAGCGATTCGAGCGAGCTGTACTGGTCGCTGGCGTCACGCACCGCATCCAGCACGGCGGCGTTGTAGGTCGCGATCGCGGCGTCCTGCTCGGCGGCGCTGCCGCGCAGGTTGGCGCGCAGCCGGCCGCTGTCGAACAGCGGCAGATGCAGCGCCGGACCCACGCCGTACTGGCGGCTGCCGCTCTTGAACAGGTCGTCCAGGCCGATCGAATTCAGGCCGACGAAGGCCGTCAGGCTCACGCTCGGATAGAACTGCGCGCGGGCGGCGCGGATGTCTTGGGCGGTGGCCTCGACGCGGGCGCGCGCGGCCGCCAGATCCGGGCGGCGGCCCAGCAGGTCCAGATGCGGCGCCTGCTGCCAGTCGAGCGCCGCGGGCAGCGTCGCATCGAGCGACTCGGTCGCCTTCGGGCCCTGGCCGGTCAGCGCGGCGATCTGGTGGCGCAGCAGCTGCTGCTGCTCGCGCAGCACGACCTGCTGGCGCTGGATGTCGGGCAGCGGGGCCTCGGCCACGCGCAGGTCCTGGCCGTTGTCCAGGCCGGCGGCGCTGCGCTGGCGCACCAGGTCCAGGCTCTGGTCGCGCAGCGTCTTCTGCTGCTCCAGCAGGCGGCTCTGCGCCTGGCTGCGGGCCAGCGCCACGTAGGCCTTCGCGACCGCGTTGGACACGCTCAGCCGCGCGGCGGCGGCGTCCGCCTCGGCGGCGCGCTTCTGGCCCAGCGCGGCCTGCAGCGCCGCGTCATGCCGGCCGAAGAAATCGAACTCGTAGCTCAGCCCGGCCTGGATGTTGGCCAGCGTCTGGACGCTGCCGGCCAGCGGCGGCGGGTAGATGCCGTGCTCGCTGAAGCGCTGGCGGGTGGCGTCGGCCTCGAGCTGTGCCGAAGGACGCTTGGCGGCCTCGGCGTTCTCGGTCATCGCCGCGGCGCGCGCGATGCGGGCGCGGGCCAGCGCCAGGTTCGGCGAGTGCTCGATCGCCTGCTCGACCAGCGCGTCCAGTTGCGGATCGCGGAAGGTCTTCCACCACGACGCGTCGATCGCCTGGCCGGGGCCGGCGTCCAGCCCCAGGCGGGCGGCGGCCTCGGGGCCGTCGATCGGCTGGCCGGGCTCGGCGAGCTTGGGAATGGGCGCGCAGGCGGCGAGCACCATCAGCAGCGCGGCGCCCATGGCCAGGGCCAGCGTCGTGCGGTGAAGGGAATGGGAGCTCATCGGGGTTCCTCGTGAATGTTGTTCTTGTGACAGGTCGGGAAAAGGGACAGCTCGGCCGGCGGGCCGCGGGCTCACTCGCACTTGTCGTCGAGCGTGGAGCTCTCGGACGAGAGGCCGGCGTCGCGGATCGCATGGCCGTTGGCGACGATGCGCTGCAGCAGGCCGATCAGCGTGCGGAACTCCTCGTCGTTGAAGCCGGCCAGATGGTCGTTGAACACCTTGGACAGCACGCCCGGCGCGGCCGCCATCGCGTTCACGCCGACCTCGGTCAGCGAGACCATGACGACGCGGCGGTCCTCGACGGAGCGCTCCCGGCGCACCAGCGACTTGGCTTCGAGCCGGTCCAGCAGCCGCGTCATCGCGCCGCCGTCCATCGCCAGCTCGCGCGCCAGCGCGGCGCTGGACATCGGGCCGTTGAAGCGCAGGCGCAGCATCGGCGCCCACTGGGCGTGGGTCAGGTCGTGCTGGCCCAGCATCTTGTCGGCCTGCAGCACCATCGACTGCTTGATCTGGCGCAGCAGCCAGCCCAGGCTGGGCTCGGAGGTGAAGCTGTCGGCGCTGTAGAAGTCAGCGGGCGGAGGCAAGGTGGCGGTCATGGCGGCGGCTTTCCGGGAGGGTGCTTCTGGAAAAAGCTGAAGACAATTATTGCTTAGGCAATCATTGCCCTGCCAATCACTGCGTGGGATGGGCTTTTCGCCGGTGGGGATATTCCGGTCACGGGCGGCCCCTACACTGGCCCGATGTCCGCCCTGTCCCCTTCCTCGACGACGTCCCGATCCGAAGCGCCGACCGGCTCGCCCGCCGTGGCAAACGCCGTGCGCACGCCGCCGCCGCTGCGGGCCATGTGGCCGGCGCTGTGGCCTTTCCTGCGGCCGTACCGGGGGCGGATCGCCGCCGCCATCGTGTTCCTGATGCTGGCGGCGGGGGCGACGCTGGTGTTCCCGATCGCGCTGCGGCAGCTGATCGACCAGGGCCTGGTATCGGCCGATCCCGGCGAGCGCCTGATGGCGCTGCGGGAGCACTTCTTCTGGCTGTTCGCCACCGGCGCGGCGCTGGGGGTGTTCTCGGCGCTGCGGTTCTACGCGGTGACCTGGCTGGGCGAGCGCGTCAGCGCCGACCTGCGCACCGCCGTCTACAGCCACGTCCTGCGGCAGAGTCCGGAATTCTTCGAGACCACCCAGACCGGCGAGGTCATCAGCCGCATCACGACGGACACGACGGTGATCCAGAGCATCGTGGGCTCCAGCCTCTCGATGGGCCTGCGCAACCTGATCATGGGGCTCGGCGCGGTGGCGCTGCTGATCGCCAGCAACCCGTGGGTGATGACGCAGGTGCTGGGCATCCTCGTGCTGGTGGTGGCGCCGGCGATGTTCTTCGGCCGGCGCGTGCGGCGGCTGTCGCGTTCCAGCCAGGATCGCATCGCCGACACCAGCGCGATCGCGGCGGAGATGCTCAACGCGATCGGGGTGGTGCAGTCGCATGCGCAGGAGGCCCGCGAGGCCGCGCGCTTCGACGCCGCCAGCGAGGCGGCCTTCGACACCGCGCGCAGACGCACCAAGGTGCGGTCGATGCTGGTGGCCTTCGTGATCACGGCGACCTTCGGCGCGCTGCTGTGGGGCCTGTACCAGGGCACGCAGGCGGTGATGGCCGGACGGATCACGGCGGGGCATCTGGGGCAGACGGTGGTGTACGTGATCCTGCTGGTGTCGTCGGTGGCGGTGCTGGCGGAGGTCTGGGGCGACCTGCTGCGCGCCGCGGGCGCGACCGAGCGGCTGATGGAGCTGCTGGCGGCGAGATCGCCGGTGGCGGATCCGGCCGCGGCGGTGGCGCTGCCGGCGTCGGCGGGGCCGGCGCGGGTGGCGTTCGAGAACGTCCGCTTCCATTACCCGTCGCGGCCGGATCGCGCGGCGCTGGAGGACTTCACCCTGCGCATCGAGCCTGGCGAGACGGTGGCGCTGGTGGGGCCGAGCGGAGCCGGCAAGAGCACGGTGCTGCAATTGCTGCAGCGGTTCTACGACGTGCAGTCGGGCCAGGTGCGGATCGACGGGATGGCGGTGGACCGGGTGGCGCTGGCGGCGCTGCGCGGGCGCATGGCGCTGGTGCCGCAGCAGAGCGTGATCTTCTCGGCCAGCGCGCTGGACAACATCCGCTACGGGCGCCCGGATGCGAGCCGCGAGGCGGTGATCGCCGCGGCGAAGGCCGCGCATGCGCACGAGTTCATCGAGCAGTTGCCGCAGGGCTACGACAGCTTCCTGGGCGAACGCGGGGTGCGGCTGTCAGGCGGTCAGCGCCAGCGGATCGCAATCGCGCGGGCCATGCTGCAGGACGCGCCGTTGCTGCTGCTCGATGAAGCGACCAGCGCGCTGGACGCGGAGAGCGAACGGCTGGTGCAGCAGGCGCTGGACGAGGCGATGCGGGACCGCACGACGCTGGTCATCGCGCATCGGCTGGCGACGGTGCAGCGCGCGGATCGGATCGTGGTGATGGACCACGGGCGCATCGTCGAGCAAGGCACGCATGCGGAACTCGTGGCGCGCGGCGGGCTCTACGCGCGCCTGGCGGCGCTGCAGTTCAATGCGTGAGGGCCAGCGCCCGTGGCATCCCCCTCTATAAAATCCCGCCCCATGACCGCAGAACCCACCTCCGCCCGCCCGGTGCGCAGCCAGTACGAAGACTTCATGCGCCATGTCTACGAGCATGGTGTCGCCAAGGGCGACCGGACCGGCACGGGCACGCGCAGCGTGTTCGGCCATCAGATGCGCTTCGATCTGAGCGAGGGCTTCCCCCTGGTGACCACCAAGAAGGTGCACCTGAAGTCCATCATCCTGGAGCTGCTGTGGTTTCTCCGCGGCGATTCCAACGTCAAGTGGCTGCAGGAGCGCGGCTGCACGATCTGGGACGAATGGGCGCGCGAGGATGGCGACCTCGGCCCCGTGTACGGTGTCCAGTGGCGCAGCTGGCCCAAGGCCGGCGGTGGCCATGTCGACCAGATCGCAGAGGTCATGAAGCAGCTCAAGACCAACCCGGATTCGCGCCGGATCATCGTGTCGGCCTGGAACGTGGCCGAGCTCGACCAGATGGCCCTGATGCCCTGCCACGCGTTCTTCCAGTTCTACGTGGCCGACGGCAAGCTGTCCTGCCAGCTGTACCAGCGCAGCGCGGACATCTTCCTGGGCGTGCCCTTCAACATCGCCAGCTACGCGTTGCTGACGCAGATGCTGGCGCAGCAATGCGGGCTGGGCCTGGGCGATTTCATCTGGACCGGCGGGGACTGCCACATCTATTCGAATCACTTCGAGCAGGTCCGGACGCAGCTCTCGCGTACGCCGTTCGCGTATCCGACGATGCACATCAAGCGCCAGCCGGCTTCGATCTTCGACTACGAGTTCGAGGATTTCGAACTGCGTGACTACCAGCACCACGCGGCGATCAAGGCGCCGGTGGCGGTGTAAGCGATAGACTCCGGCCTACGTCTCTTCGAAAGCCCTTTGCCATGTCCCGCCGACCCGAAGACCTCACCGAATCCGCGATGCGCGCCGCCGAGCGCCGCTTCCCGGAGCTGGCCGCCAAGGCTGGCCGGGAGGCCTACCGGCAGGCGCTGGCCGAGACTGGCGCCGTGATGGTCGCCACCAGCAAGGGCCAACTGGTGCAGCGCAAGGCCGATGGCACGACCACGGTGCTCAAGACCCTGCCGCCGGACAAGCGCGTGAAGGTCGGCGTCGTGCTCCAGCGTGTCAAGCGCAAGGCCGCCTGAGTCCGGCAAGGCCTCGCAGCCGCGGCTGCGCGTGCTGGCGGGCCCGAACGGGTCGGGCAAGAGCACGATCAAGCTCGAACTGAAACCCCAATGGATCGGCGTGTTCATCAACGCCGACGAGATCGAGCGCACGCTGCGCGAGTCGCAGGGGCAGCTAGCCCTGAAGGCGCTGGGCCTCTCCGGAACGCCCGCGCAGCTGCTGACGGCGCTGGAATCGCACATCCGGGGATCGGGTTTCGCGCGCAAGCTGGGGCTGCACAGCCTGCTCGGCAAGCTGAGCGTGGATGACGCGCTACGGCTGCAGGTGCCCGGCCCTTACGACTCGTACCTGGCCTCCGTGCTCGCGGATGCCATCCGGCGGGAGCTGCTCGAGGAAGGCCAGACCTTCACCTTCGAGACCGTCATGTCCTCGCCCGACAAGATCGCCTTCATGCGCGAGGCGCGCGAGCGCGGCTATCGCGTCTACCTCTACTTCGTCGCGACCAAGGATCCCGCGATCAACGTGGACCGCGTGCGCAACCGCGTCAAGCGGGGCGGCCATCCGGTGCCGGTGGACAAGATCCGCGAGCGCTACGTGCGCTCGATCGCCCTGCTGACCGAGGCCGCCGACGCCGCCCATCGCGCCTATGTCTTCGACAACTCCGGCGCGAAGCACAAGCTGCTGGTGCAGGTGATCGACGGCCAGTCGATGGAGATCGAATCCGGCGCGATGCCGCGCTGGTTCGTCGAGACGGAACTGTGGCGGGACTTCAACGGTTGACCTCGGTTCTCAAGAGCCGGACGGCTGCCTGGAGCCGGAGGGCCCTTTGACGCGCGTCCACGGCTGATGTGCTCTGATGGCGCTTCCGCCCGATCTGCCCCACGACGACATGACCTCGACCGCCCCGCTCCATCTCGGCATCGTCGGCTGCTCCGCCGAAGGCGCCGCCCTGTGTTATCGCACCATCTGCGCGGAAGGCGCGGCGCGTCTCGGTCCGCACGCGCATCCCGAGATCAGCCTGCACACGCCCTCGCTGCACCGCTACGTCGAAGCGCTTGACCGCGGCGATCTCGAGGCGGTCGCCGCCTTGATGCTCGACTCGGCGCGCCGCCTCAAGGCCGCTGGCGCTCAATTGCTCCTCTGCCCCGACAACACCATCCATCAGGCTTTCGACCTGGTGGCGCCGCGGTCGCCGCTGCCCTGGCTGCATATCGCGCGCGTCGTGGCGGACGAGGCGCGTGATCGCGGCTTCCGCCGTGTGGGGGTGCTCGGCACGAGCTGGCTGGTGCGCAGCAAGGTCTATCCGCAGGCGCTGCAGGCCGTGGGCCTGGAGGCGGTGCGCCCGACCGATGCATGGCGTGACGAACTCGGCGCGCTGATCATGGACGAGCTGGTGCCGGGCCGCATTCAACCTGGCACGGCCGGCCGCTTCCAACTGGCCATCGACGAACTCCGCGAGCGCGGCTGCGATGCGGTCGTACTGGGCTGCACCGAGATCCCGTTGATCATCAGCGATGCGAACGCCTCGTTGCCGACGCTGGATTCGACGCGATTGCTGGCGCGGGCAGCGCTGCGGGCCGCTTGCGCATGACCTGCCCCATGGTTGGCAGAGAGCAGGTCAATAGCGCCTCCAAGTAGCGTTTGGGGGGCGTTGCAGCGAGCACACGTCCGCCTTTCGGGTCATTTGGGCCGAGCTGCCGCACTCCTAGACTCGGTGGCCTTCCCGCTTCGAATCCAGGCAGTACCGGCATGCAGCAGGCCACTCCTCAAACCATCGCGCATCAGTTGGACGCCGACCTCGCGTCGGTGGAAGACCGCATCAGCCACTTCCTCTCCCCCGACGACGGCACGGTCGCCGCGCTCCTGGCGAGCGCCGATCAATTGGCGAAGGCCGATGCGCTCGAAGCGAGCCATCTCAAGGGACGCATCCACGCGCTGACCGGCGATCGACGGCAGGTCGACTACTGGTTCGCGAACGCGCGCCGTCTCCGCGACGACTGGCGCGCTGATTTCAACCATGCGTCGTGTCTCTTGAGCCTGGGCTACTTCTCCGACGCGGCGGCGCTCACGGTATGCCTTCGGACGATCGATCACCGCTCACTCGCCATGACGGCCGGTCTCGCGACGGCGGTCTTCGACCTTGCTGGCGCGCAGGAGGCCTGCGAGGTCCTCCACTGTGCGGGCATCGAGCCGAACGGCGTTGATCCGAAGTTCGCGAAGAATGCGCTCAAAGTTCTCTCCGACTTCGACGTCCCCACCGAGAACGTGCGCGCGGCCCTTGATGTGGTGGGCGAGATCCTCAGGGAAAACCGCTTGTGGTGGCTGGGTCGTTATCCGAAGCTCTTCGCTCACCATAGCTCCGAGGATTTCGGCATCCTTTATGAGCTCCTGATCGGGGTCTCCATCGAAGAGTCCATCCGGCTCACCAATGAATGCCTTGAGCGCCTGCATGATCGATCGCTGCTGCTTGCAGGCTTTGGTTTCAGCTTCATCGGGGTGGGGCCCAGGGGGAAGGAGAAGGAACATCAACTCCGCCTCAGGAGGGTTCAGTGACATGCCGGTCCAAACAAGTGATCTCATGACATTCGCTGAAGGGCTGCTCTCGCTCCCTTCCGAAGCCGCGTGGCGCGCGGCAATTAGCCGCTCCTATTACGCCGTCTATCACCGCGCCCTGAAGTGGGAAGAAGAGCAGCACATCAATGGCTCGAACATCGGAAGGCCTGGAGGGGCGCATCAGCAGCTGATCAATCGGCTTCGCAATCCATCCATTGCGCTCCCTACGGAGCTTCGTAGGCGGTCTGCACTATTGGCCACCAAACTCGAGATCCAGCGCGATCGACGAGTCGACGCCGACTATTGGCTTCAGAAGGACATTGCGATCGAGTTGGCAACGATGCAACTGGAGCAGGCCAAGGAAGCAATCAACGAGCATTGCGGCAAGCCGCGTTGCAATCCCAGTGCCTGACCGTTGTCGCATCGGAACGCTCGGAAGTCGCACCCCCTGCCGCGACACGCGCGAAGGGTCGCCTCCTTCACGCTAGGATGCCGCGCTTGAAGGGGTTTCAGATGGTCACGACGATCAAGCGCGAAGAGTTCACATTCCTGGTGGTCGACGACTTCTCGACCATGCGGCGCATCATTTCCGGCCTGCTGCGCGAGCTCGGCTTCAAGAAGATCCTCGAAGCCGAAGACGGCAGAGCCGCGCTGCGTCAACTTGAACTCGCCGCCGAGTCCGGCGAGCCAGTGCACTTCGTGCTCAGCGACGTCAACATGCCGGTGATGAACGGCTTCCAGCTGCTGGAGGCGCTGCGCACCAAACCCGACGGCGATCAACTGCGCACGATCCCGGTGCTGCTCGTCACCGCCGAGGGCCGCAAGGAAGACATCATCCGCGCCGCGCAGCTCGGCGCCTCGGGCTACATCGTCAAGCCGTTCAACAAGGACACGGTCGGTGACAAGATCCACCTGACGCTGAAGAACCGGAACATCCTGGTCGACTGACGCTTCCGGCCCGCCCTCCTGAAGCGCCCGGTGCCCCGACAAGGGGTGGCCGCCGTCCGCGTCAGGAAGGCTCAATCGCTGTGTCCGCGTATCTCGAGCCCCGCTCGATGCGCGACGCTGAAGAAGCTCATCAGCCTCAAAGCGACTCGCGCCAGCGCCGGACTGGACGTGCCGCCGTGCTCCGCCAGCAGATCGATCAACTCATGGACCACGAGTCCTGCCTGCTCGGCGGACAGCCGAGGACCGTCGTAGAGCCGCGCCCAGATGGCGCCGAGCTGCGGGTATTTCGCAGGGTCCGCGTCGGCCAACTGCAGCAGGAACTCGTCCTGCGTGCCGATGGCTTCGTGCCGGTCGCCCGCGTAGAGGTCCAGGGCCATGGCGTCACACCCATCCCTTCTGCTTCGCCAGCGCGATTGCATCACGCTTGTCGATCCGCGCGAGGTTCTCTGCCCTCAATCGCTCGTAGTTCGCATGCTTCGCGAAATACGGCCCCATCCGTCCCTCCTCATGCGTGAACGCCATCGTCCATGCGAGGTTGACCGGAAACACCAGCCAGTCGGACGGGAGGGCGGCGGTGGGCAACAGGTCGGTGAGCACGGCATCCTCGCGGTTATTGGCCAGTACCACGTACTCGGGCGCCCGCTGCTCCGCGTAGATGGCGTGCGCCTGCCGGCCTTCGACCGCCGGGAAGCGTCCTGCACTGAAAACGTGCCACAGGTAGGCCTTCGCGTTGACACCCTGGCGTTCTTGTCCGAAGACCTCCAGCCATTGCTCGCCCCACCTCACCGCCTCGTCCTTCGTGTACGTGCGAAGGACGACGCCCGGCTCGACGAATGGGGACAAGGAGCGCGCCACGCTCAACCGCCTCCCAACGCCTTCACCACCTCCTCCGGCGCCTGCACCAATTCGATCAGCACGCCCTCCCCCGCAATGGGGAACTCGTCATTGCTCTTCGGATGGATGAAGCAGATGTCGTAACCCGCCGCGCCCTTGCGGATGCCGCCCGGCGCGAATCGCACGCCGTTGGCCGTCATCCACTCGACCGCCTTCGGCAGATCATCGACCCACAGCCCGACGTGGTTCAGCGGCGTCGTGTGCACCGCCGGCTTCTTCTCCGGATCCAGCGGCTGCATCAGGTCGACTTCGACCTTGTGCGGCCCGCTGCCGATCGCGCAGATGTCCTCGTCGACGTTCTCGCGCTCCGACACGAAGTTGCCCGTGACCTCCAGCCCCAGCACGTCCACCCACAGCCGCCGCAGCGCCGCCTTGTCCGGCCCGCCGATCGCGATCTGCTGGATCCCCAGGATCCGATAGGGCTTCGCGCCCTGCCCGTTGGATTCGCTCATCGTCCCCTCCTCACTCGAAGCGCACGATCGGCTGATCGACCGCCAGGCTCTCGCCCACCTTGGCCAGCACCTCGGCCACCGTCACGTCCTGCGTCGCGGTCAGGATGTTCTCCATCTTCATCGCCTCGATGACGGCCAGCCGCTCGCCCGCCTGCACCCGCTGCCCCGGCTCGACCGCGACATGCACCAGCAGGCCCGGCATCGGCGACAGCAGCAGCTTGCTGGTGTCCGGCGGCGCCTTGTAGGGCATCAGCCGGTGCAGCTCGGC
>Ga0209256_1000878_pt1 | contig 37181 bp, 31 predicted proteins | sample AraplaCol_mCL_r2_2_FD_184270 | JGI IMG/M metagenome (GOLD analysis project Ga0209256, IMG submission 184270) | Arabidopsis root microbial communities from North Carolina, USA - plate scrape MF_Col_mCL_r2 (SPAdes) (version 3) | ecosystem: Host-associated > Plants > Roots > Endosphere | place...
GGTTGATCTCTTCCGGCAGGTTGATCTTCTGCAGTTTGAGAACGACCGGGCTCGTGATCAGGAAGATGATCAGCAGAACCAGCATGATGTCCACGAGCGGAGTCGTGTTGATCTCACTGTTAAGCTGCTCTTCTCCCCCGGTATCGGAGCCTACAGACATCGACATGGTATTAACCTACTTTTTTCGACGAAGCAGCAGCGTTCGAGGTGGACATTGCGCCGGAGATCAGCACGGAGTGCACGTCTGCGGAGAAGGAACGCACATCTTCCATTGCGGTCTTGTTACGACGCAGCAGCCAGTTGTAACCCAGAACGGCAGGAACTGCGACCAGCAGACCGAAAGCGGTCATGATCAGCGCTTCACCCACTGGACCTGCAACTTTGTCGATCGATGCGTTACCGGTCATACCGATGTTGGTCAGCGCGCCGTAAATACCCCAAACGGTACCGAACAGGCCGATGAACGGAGCGGTCGAACCAACGGTTGCCAGGAAGGACAGGCCATCGGACAGACGGGACTGCACTTTGTCAACAGCGCGCTGGATGGACATGGTCACCCAGGTCGACAGGTCGATTTGTTCCAGCAGGGCGCCGTCGTGGTGAGCGGTTGCCTTGGTGCCGGTTTCAGCGATGAAGCGGAATGGGGAACCTTCGGTCAGGGTAGCGGTGCCGGCAGCGATCGAGGATGCTTTCCAGAACTTGGCAGCGGTTTCTTTCTGCTGCTTGAAGATCTTCTGCTGGTCGATGATCTTGGTCACGATGATGTACCAGGAACCGATCGACATGATCGACAGGATGATCAGGGTAGCACGAGCAACGAAGCCAGCTTCCCACACAGCGGAGATACCGAATGGGTTTTCGACTTCTTCTTTAGCGGCTGGAGCAGCTGGAGCAGCAGCTGGAGCGGCTGCGTCGGCTGCTGGAGCGGCTGCCGCGTCAGCTGCTGGAGCTGCAGGTGCGTCAGCGGCTGGAGCCGAAGCGGCTGCCGAGGCAGGCGCGTCAGCCATGGCTGGGGCGCTTACCAGGGCGGTAGCTGCGGTCACCGAGAACAGCACAGCGGCCAGTACAGCGGACAAACGGGTATTCTTAAACATGCTTCCTCCAAATTTGAAAAATAATCAGTTCGCTGGCTTAAACGACAACGGACTTACTTAGTTGCGAGACGGTGTTCTGTCTCAGGTTTATTCCAGCGTCCAGACGTATTGCATCTGTTGCCAGCCTTCTTGCGGCTTGCCGTCGACCGTTGCAGGCTTGAATTTGCACTTGGAAATACCAACTTGTGCGGCCTTGTCCAGGTCACGGAAACCACTAGATTTCACTACTTTTGCCTCGGCTACGTGGCCGTCCACACCGATCAGGAAGGACATGGTCACAGTGCCAGTCTCTTCGTTACGCAGCGACGACTTCGGCCATTCTGGCTTGGCGCAGGTGCTGAAGTCGACCACAGCCGGGGTACGCACACCGGTTGCCGCAGGGGCTGGAGGTGCAGGTTGTGCCGGAGGGGCTGGGCGAATATCGGTGGTTGCTGGCTTCACGTTGGTCGCGTTGGCGATCACGTTCTGCGCTGGCGGCGGTTGCTGCACGTTCACTTCGACCGGAGGAATGAATGGCGGTGGTGGTGCCTTCATCTCTGGTGGAGGTGGCGGTGGTGGCAGTTCTTTTGGCGGAGGCGGGGCGACCTCCTCGATGATCTTGGTCTCCACCGGTTCGATCATCTTGCTAATCATTTTCTTGCCCAAGCCGGAAACAATACCGTAACCAGCAATTATGTGCAGGACTACGACGAACACGATGCCCGTATAGTTCTTCTTCCCGGCAATTTTCTCGTTATCACTGAAATTCATGCCTGCTTTCTCCAATACCAACTCTTGTGTTGCTACTTTAAACCCCCAAAATGGCGACACAAAGCTACAGCCGCATCCGGGACGTCGGCGAATTATACATACGAATTTTGGATTTTTGCATAGAATTTTGTCCCGAAAACCGTTTAAATTTCATGCCCTTAGCCCCATATTGGCAGGCTGTTACCAGACTACGCCGAAGTGGTCTGGCAGAAAAAGCAAGAGAAAATTGACCATTTTTTCGCCTCTGCGATTGATCTTCATCACTTTTTCGCGTGGACGAAAGAATGCTCGCCCACAACGGCGGCGAGGCTAAGGAAATTTGGCGAAGTGTGTTGCTTCGACGTAACTCTGTCAAAAGCGGCCGTCAGATCACCCGGTTGCGCTTCTCGCGCTTGCACTCGATGGTGCTGATCACCTGGCCATCCGGCGCGACCGTATCCAGGTGAACGTCGAATCCCCACAGGCGGGCCACGTGTTTCAGTACTTCATTGGCCTGCTGGTTGAGGGGACGGCGGTTGTACTGCGTATGGCGCAGTGTCAGGGCGCGGTCGTCGCGGGTATTGACGGACCACACCTGTATATTAGGCTCCCGGTTGCCCAGGTTGTACTGGTCGGCCAGCATTTGCCGCACATAGCGGTAGCCCAGCTCATCGTGGATGGCCGAGACGGCCAGCTTATCGTTCTTGTCGTCATCTAATACAGCAAAGAAGTGGAACTCGCGGATCAGGCGCGGCGAAAGATATTGCGCTATGAAGCTTTCATCCTTGAAATTGCGCATGGCAAAGTCGAGCGTCTTCTTCCAGTCGCTGCCGGCGATATCAGGGAACCATTCGCGGTCTTCCGGCGTCGGGTTCTCGCAGATGCGCCGGATGTCAGACATCATCGCAAAGCCCAGCGCATAGGGGTTGATGCCGTTGTAGTAGGGGCTATGCACCGGCGGCTGGTACACCACGTTGGTGTGGCTCTTCAGGAATTCCATCATGAAGCCATCGCTGACCACGCCCTCGTCGTACAACTGGTTGAGGATGGTGTAGTGCCAGAAGGTCGCCCAGCCCTCGTTCATTACCTGGGTCTGGCGCTGCGGGTAGAAGTACTGGCTGATCTTGCGCACGATACGCACGATCTCGCGCTGCCAGGGTTCCAGCAGCGGGGCGTACTTCTCTATAAAGTACAGCAGGTTCTCTTCCGGTTCGGGCGGAAAGCGCGGCGCCGGCTTGTCGACCGCTTCTTCTTCGCGGCGCGGCACGGTGCGCCACAGCTCGTTGATCTGCGACTGCAGATAGGCTTCGCGCTCTTTCTGCTTCATCTGTTCCTGCGCCAGCGACAGCTTGGCCGGCCGCTTGTAGCGGTCGACGCCGTAGTTCTGGATCGCGTGGCAGGAATCGAGCAGCAACTCAATGGCATCGATACCATGCCGCTGTTCGCATTCGGTAATGTAATTCTTGGCAAACACCATGTAATCGATGATGGCGTCGGCATCGGTCCAGGTCTTGAACAGGTAGTTGCCTTTAAAGAAGGAGTTATGACCATAAGCGGCGTGGGCAATGACCAGCGCCTGCATGGTCAGGCTGTTTTCCTCCATTAAATAGGCGATGCAGGGATTGGAATTGATGACGATCTCATACGCCAACCCCATTTGCCCGCGCTTATAGCCTTTCTCGGTGGCCAGGAAGTGCTTGCCGAACGACCAGTGCGCATACGATACCGGCATGCCCACTGAAGTGTAGGCATCCATCATTTGCTCGGCAGTAATGATCTCCAGCTGGTTCGGATAGGTATCCAGGCCAAAGTTCTGCGCTACGCGGCGGATCTCTTCGTGCGCCTGCTCGATCAGTTCAAACGTCCATTCGGATTGCTCCGGCAGGGCGCGCGGATGCGGGGGGCGCTTGGTCATCTGGTTCATTTTGGCTGCTTCTTGAACAGTTCGCGGAACACCGGATAGATATCGGCCGGCGTGACTATCTTCTGCATGGCGAAGTGCTGGTGGTATTCGGGGATCTGGGCGTATTGCTCCCACAGGTTCTGCGGCGGGCCGTCCGTGATCTCGACGTAGGTGTAGTACTGCACCTTGGGCATGATGGTGTTGACCAGCAGCTGCCGGCACAGCACGGAATCGTTGTCCCAGTTGTCGCCGTCGGACGCTTGCGCCACGTAGGCGTTCCAGCTGCCGCCGCCGAAGCGCTCGTCAATGATCTTGTTCAGCAGGTGCAGCGCCGAGGACACCACGGTGCCGCCCGATTCGCGCGAATGGAAGAATTCATTCTCATCCACTTCCGACGCCGCCGTATGGTGGCGGATGAACACCACCTCGATCTTGTCGTACACGCGCTTGAGGAACAGGTAGAGCAGGATGAAGAAGCGCTTGGCCGTATCCTTGCGCTGCTCATCCATCGAGCCCGATACGTCCATGATGCAGAACATCACGGCCTGGGTCATCGGCTTCGGCACCTTGATGCGGTTGGAGTAGCGCAGGTCGAAGGGGTCGATGTAAGGGATGGCCAGCAAGCGCGTATGCAGGTGGTGGATCAGCTTCTTCAGCTCGATCACCTGCGGGTCGTCGAGCGGCGCGCCGGCCACCAGCAGTTCTTCCAGCTCGCGCTCGGCCTCGATCAGGCGCTTGCGCGAACTGCCGCCCACCGCAATGCGGCGGCCGAGGGCGCCGCGCAGGGAGCGCAGCACATGGATATTGGAAGGCGTGCCCGACACCGTGTACCCGGCCCGTTGCGGCTTGAATTCCGTCGTCGCCGTGAGCTGGGTCTTGATCATGTGCGGCAGTTCCAGGTCTTCGAAGAAGTAGTTCATGAATTCTTCGCGCGACAGTTCGAAGATGAAATCATCCTCGGTGGTCTGGTCGCTATTGCCTGCGCGGCCGCGGCCGCTGCCTCCGCCACCCTTGGGGCGGTTGATCAAATCGCCTTTCTGGTATTCCTCATTGCCTGGGTTGACGACTTCCCAGACCCCGCCGTGGGCGTGGCCGAACGAGGGCTCGTTCACGTCCTTGACGGGAATGGATACTTTTTCGCCATTCTCGATGTCGGTGATCGAGCGCCCCTTGATGGCGCGCCCGACCGCATCCTTGATCTGGCCTTTGTAACGCCGCAAAAAACGTTCGCGGTTGACCGCGGACTTGTTCTTGCCCTGCAAACGACGGTCGATGAGGTAAGTCATGTGCCTCCTGCCTGCTTGATTGGCGCGTCCTGATTATCCCACTTTCAAATCAGGACGACTTCCTCACGCGCAGATACCATTCGCACAGCAGCCGGACTTGCTTGGCCGTGTATCCTTTTTCCACCATGCGCGCCACGAAGTCGGCGTGCTTGTTGGCGTCCTCGGCACTGGCCTTGGCATTGAAGGAAATCACCGGCAGCAGTTCCTCCGTATTGGAGAACATTTTCTTTTCGATCACCGTGCGGAACTTCTCGTAACTGGTCCAGGCAGGGTTCTTGCCGCCATTATTGGCGCGCGCCCGCAGCCCGAAGTTGACGATCTCATTACGGAAGTCTTTCGGGTTCGAAATCCCGGCCGGCTTCTCGATCTTCTCCAGTTCATTGTTCAGCGATTCGCGGTCGAAGCTTTCACCGGTATCCGGATCGCGGTATTCCTGGTCCTGGATCCAGAAGTCGGCGAAGGTCACGTAGCGGTCGAAAATGTTCTGGCCGTATTCGGAGTAGCTCTCCAGGTAGGCAGTCTGGATTTCCTTGCCGATGAACTCGACATAGCGCTGGGCCAGGTGCTCTTTTATATAGGAGAAGTACTTTTGCTCGGTCTCCGGCGGGAATTGCTCGCGCTCTACCTGCTGTTCCAGCACGTAGAGCAGGTGCACCGGATTGGCCGCCACCTCGGTCGAGTCGAAGTTGAAGACCTTGGACAGGATCTTGAAGGCAAAGCGGGTCGACAGGCCGCTCATGCCTTCGTCGACCCCGGCATAGTCCACATATTCGTGGATGGACTTGGCTTTCGGGTCGGTGTCCTTGAGGTTTTCACCGTCGTACACCAGCATTTTGCTGAAGATGCTCGAGTTTTCCGGCTCTTTCAGGCGCGACAGGATGGCGAACTGCGACATCATGCGCAGGGTGCCGGGGGCGCAAGGCGCCTTGTCGAGCGAAGAATTGTGCAGCAGTTTCTCGTAAATCTTGATTTCGTCGGTGACGCGCAGGCAGTACGGCACCTTCACTATATAGATACGGTCGAGGAATGCCTCGTTATTGCGGTTGTTCTTGAAGCTCTTCCACTCCGACTCATTCGAGTGCGCCAGGATGATGCCTTCGAAGGGGATGGCGCCAAAGCCTTCCGTGCCCTTGTAGTTGCCTTCCTGGGTGGCGGTCAGCAGCGGGTGCAGCACCTTGATCGGCGCCTTGAACATCTCGACGAATTCCATCAGGCCCTGGTTGGCCAGGCACAGGCCGCCGGAATAGCTGTAGGCATCGGGGTCGTCCTGGGCGTAGTCTTCCAGCTTGCGGATATCGACCTTGCCCACCAGGGAAGAAATGTCCTGGTTGTTCTCGTCGCCCGGCTCGGTCTTGGAAATGGCGGTCTGCTTCAGCACCGACGGGTAGCGCTTGACCACGCGGAACTGATTGATATCGCCATTGAATTCGTGCAGGCGCTTGACCGCCCACGGCGAAGGGATATTGCGCAGGTAGCGGCGCGGGATGCCGTAATCCTCTTCCAGGATGGTGCCGTCTTCCGCCTCGCTGAACAGGCCGAGCGGCGACTCGTTCACCGGCGAACCTTTCAGGCAGTAGAACGGCACTTCCTCCATCAGCTGCTTGAGCTTTTCCGCAATCGAGGACTTGCCGCCGCCGACTGGCCCCAGCAGGTACAGGATCTGCTTGCGCTCTTCCAGGCCTTGCGCGGCATGGCGGAAGTAGGCGACTACCTGCTCGATGACGTCTTCCATGCCGTAGAACTCACGGAAGGCGGGGTAAATCTTGATGACCTTGTTGGCGAAGATGCGGGACAGGCGCGTATCGTTGCGCGTATCAACCAGGGTCGGTTCGCCAATCGCAGCCAGCATCCGTTCCGCCGCCGAAGCGTAGGTCAGGCGGTCCTTTTTGCAAAGCGCGAGATACTCGGAGAGGGACATCTCCTCTTCCTTGGTGCGCTCATACCGTGCTGCGTAGTTGTCAAAAATGGTCATGTGAATGTCCTTTAATGAAAAATCTACTAGTCACATGGTCGGCAGTCTTAGCGTGGGCTGCAGGCCTGCTCAATGCTTTGCCAGCTTGCCTGAGTTGCCAGGGATTGCCCGAGGCTCGGAGCTGGATCATTATTAGCCGGCGGGGGGATGGTTGCCGGGCTCGAAACGCATCTTACGTTGATGAAATTTATTATTGCTCTATTGGATCTAGAAGTAAAGCCAGTAGTAAAGCCAGTGCTTGATCCCCTCGCATATGGCACCACAGTAGCACGGCTGGCCCGACTCTGCAGCACACTATCTTGGAGTAAGATGCCAACTACTTATCAGCGGTGAAAGAGAACAAAAAATGACTACCCAAATGCGCTCCATCGTGCAAAACATGCCCAAGGCAGAACTGCACATCCACATTGAAGGCTCCCTGGAGCCGGAACTGATTTTCGCGCTGGCCGAGCGCAATGGCGTCCAGCTGGCCTATCCGTCGGTGGAAGCGCTGCGCGCTGCGTATGCCTTCACCAACCTGCAATCCTTCCTCGATATCTATTACGCCGGCGCCAGCGTGCTGCTGAAAGAGCAGGATTTTTATGACATGACCATGGCCTACCTGCAGCGTGCCAAGGCCGATCATGTGCGCCATGCCGAAATTTTCTTCGACCCTCAGACCCATACTGCCCGCGGCGTGCCGATTGGCGATGTGATTAATGGTATCCATCGCGCCTGCAGCGAAGGACCAATCAGTGCGAAGCTGATCCTGTGCTTCCTGCGCCACCTGAGCGAGGAAGACGCGATTGCCACGCTGGAAGCGGCACTGCCATACCGCGATAAATTCATCGGCGTCGGACTCGATTCTTCCGAAGTCGGCCACCCGCCGGAAAAATTCGCCCGGGTGTTCGCGCGTGCCCGCGACCTGGGACTGCACCTGGTGGCGCATGCGGGCGAGGAGGGGCCTCCCGCCTATATCGAAACCGCGGTCGACCTGCTGAAGGTGGAGCGCATCGACCACGGCGTGCGCTGCCTGGAAGATCCTGCGCTGGTGCGCCGGCTGGCAGGGCTGCGCATGCCGCTGACCGTTTGCCCGCTGTCCAACACCAAGCTGCGCGTGTTCGACCAGATGAAGGACCACAACCTGCTTGAATTGCTTGATGCAGGCCTGGTGGCGATGGTGAATTCGGACGACCCGGCCTACTTTGGCGGCTACATGAACGACAACTTCGTCGCCGTGTTCGACGCACTGCCGCTGGGCCTGGCCCATGCGCACCAGCTGGCGCGCAACAGCTTCGAAGCAGCCTTCCTGCCAGCGGACGAGAAACAGAAGTTCCTGGACGAAGTCGATACCTATTTCTCCGCCTTTAACGTGGTCTGACAATCAATGTTTCGACAAGCCCTGAGGATGACGGCGCGCGACTGGCGCGCCGGACAGTTGCGCTTCCTGCTGGTAGCGCTGGTAGTGGCAGTGGCAGCGCTGTCGGCCGCCGGTTTCTTCATCGACCGCCTGCGTAGCGGCCTGAATCGCGATGCGCACCAGTTGCTGGGCGCCGACCTGGTGGTCGTTGCCGACAATCCGGTGCCCGCGGCCTGGCGCGAGGAGGCGCAGAAGCGCGGCTTGCTGGTGGCCGATACATTGGCCTTCCCCAGCATGGCGCAGGCAGGGCAGGGTGATAGCGTACGCTCCGTACTGGTGACGCTGAAAGCCGTCAGCCCGGGCTACCCGCTGCGCGGCCGCGTCAAGGTCAATACCGATATCGCGCAAGCGAATGAAAGCATCGGCGCCCCGGCTCCTGCCGCGCCGGAACCCGGTACCGTATGGATCGATCCCGCTCTGGCAACTTCGCTTGACGTCGCGGTCGGCGGCAGCGTGCAACTGGGCGACAAACAGTTCCGCGTAACGCAGCTGATTGCGGCGGAACCTGATCGTGGCGGTGGCTTCATCAACTTTGCGCCGCGCGTATTCCTTGCATTGTCCGATATGCCGGCGACCAACCTGGTGCAGGAAGGTTCTCGCGTCGGCTACCGGCTGCTGGTGGCCGGCCCCGGCGCCAGTTCCAAGCCCACGCAGGATTATGGCGAGTGGCTGAAGGCTTTGATCAAGAAAGACAACGTGCGCGGAGTGCGCATCGAATCGCTGGAAGAAGGGCGGCCGGAAATGAGCGCTACCCTTGACCGCGCCGATCGCTTCCTGTCGCTGGTCGGCCTGCTGTCGGCGATGCTGGCTGCCGTGGCGGTTGCGATGGCCGCGCGCCGCTTCATGCAGCGCCACCTCGATTCCTGCGCCATGCTGCGCTGCCTGGGGCTGACGCAGAACCAGGTCACGGTGATCTATTTGGTCGAGTTCCTGCTGGTTGGCCTGGCGGGCAGCCTGCTCGGCGTGCTGGTCGGCTTTGGCGCGCACTATGTGCTGCTGCAGTTGCTCGGCAGCCTGGTGGCCGCCGATATTCCTGCCCCGACGATGTTGCCGGCGCTTCAGGGGCTGGCCACGGGCATGATCCTGCTGGCCGGCTTCGCGCTGCCGCCGATCCTGCAATTGCGGAACGTGCCGCATAACCGCGTAATCCGGCGCGAAGCCGCAGCGCCAAAGCCTGCTGCGCTGGCGACTTACGGCCTGGGCATCGCCGCGTTTGGCGCCCTCCTGCTGTGGCAATCGAACGATGTCAAGCTGGCTGGCGTGACTGGCGGCGGCTTCCTGCTTGGTTTCGCAGTGTTCGCCTTGATTGGCTGGCTTGGCCTGCAGGCCTTGCGGCCGCTGCGCAACGCCTTCCCGCAGCAATCCTGGCGCTTCGCGGTGACCTCGCTGCGCCGCCGTCCCGGTGCCACCGTGGTGCAGGTGGTCTCGCTGTCGCTCGGCCTGATGGCGCTGCTGCTGTTGACCGTCGTGCGCGGCGACCTGATGTCGGCCTGGCGCAATACGATGCCGCCGGATGCGCCGAACCGCTTCATCATCAATATCCAGCCGGACCAGAAGGACGCCATCGCAGCGCGCCTGAAAGAAGCCGGCGTGAAGGAAGTACCGCTATTCCCGATGATCCGCGGCCGGCTGGTGGCGGTGAACGGCAAGGCCATCACCAGCGAAACTTACACTGACGAACGCGCAAAAGGCCTGGCCGAACGAGAATTCAACTTGTCCACGATGACGGAGCTGCCGGCGCAGAACCAGGTAACCGCCGGCAAATGGTCGATGGGCGGCAGCGCGGGCGAAGCCTCGGTCGAAGAGGGCATTGCAAAGACACTGGGCCTGAAACTGGGCGACACGATGCGTTTCGATATCGCAGGTTCGCCGGTAGAGGCCAAGGTCACCAGCCTGCGCAAGCTCGAATGGGGTTCGATGCGAGTGAACTTCTTCGTCATCATCAATCCAGCGGTGATGGCCGACACGCCGCAAACCTGGATCACCTCCTATCACTTGCCGAAGGAGGCCCTGGCAGCGGGCAATGCACTGTCGCGTGAATTCCCCAACCTGACCATCATCGACGTTGGCGGCATTTTGCGCCAGGTGCAATCGGTGCTGGACCAGGTGATCCAGGCGGTGGAGTTCCTGTTCGCGTTCACCCTGGTATCCGGCGTGCTGGTTCTATATGCAGCCCTGATGGGGTCCCAGGACGAACGGCGCCGCGAAGCCGGCCTGCTGCGTGCCCTGGGCGCCACGCGCCGCCAGCTCTCGCAAGCGCAGTTGATCGAGTTCATGCTGGTAGGCGGCCTGGGAGGCCTGCTGGCCGCCACCGGCGCCGGATTGATGGGCTGGAGCCTGGCAACCTACCAATTCAAGTTCGCCTGGACTTTCAGCCCCTGGGTCTGGCTGGCAGGCCTGCTGGCAGGCGCGCTCTGCGCCGTGATTGGCGGCTGGCTCGGCCTGCGTAACGTGTTGAACCACCCACCTTTGCAAACCCTGCGCGAAGCCTGACCACAGCACAGTCCGTGTCCCGTGGGGCCTGACCCCATGGTGGGACACGGGCTGAACCATTAGGCCGCGATCGGAGGGCTGTGCTGGCGCAGGAATTCTGCGTAGGGCGTAGGCTGGATATCCAGCAGGGCTGGCTCGATCTCGAACAGGGCCCAGTAGTAGGTCTCCAGTCCCTTGCATACCTGCGGCGCCTTGCAGTAGCGGTGCCAATGCTGGCCCACTTCGTCCGAATACATGCCATCCGGCGGGAAGAACGGCAGCATGCGCTTTTCTTCCAGCGCTTCCACCAGCGAATGCGGGGCGCCGCTGTCGCGCGCCATTTCCACCTGCGATTCGTAGCCGCGTTCCGTTTCCACCACCATCAATTGCGCCGAGCCGTCGGCCTTGAAGAACAGGATGCCGCTCGGGCTGGGGAAGGGGTAATGCTCGACGAAGCCGTGCTCCTTGTACAACTGCTGCACCACCTTGGCCAGTGCGCCGCAGCGCAGGAAGCTGAACTCATGCAGCACCAGCATGTCCAGCAGGGTCTCGGACTGCTCCTGGAAGAATGCCTTCTGCAGCGCCGCCACTTCTTCTTCCAGCCGGTCCAGTGCATCGTCCGCACTTTTCTTGATGTAGCGGTCGATCAGCCCACGGTTGAAGGCATCCACGGCGATCTTTTCATCGGCCTGGCCGGTGAACAGGATCTTCTTGCAGGGCAGGTGCTGGATTGCCTGGCAAAATGCCACGCCATTCATTTGCGGCATCGAATAATCGACCACCAGCACCGAAGGAATGGAGAATCGCTGGCGCTGGCCGGATATCCGGTAGATCTGCTCCAGGTCCACCGCCACGTTGCGCTGCTCGGCCGACTGGTTCGGATTATCGAAATCGACCTGCAGCGGCAGTTCGCTGCTGCGCGCATTGGCCTTGAACCATTCCAGCGCCTGCAGCGGGTCGTGGAAGCACACGCTGGCCTGCATTGGATCGAGCTGGAATACCAGGCTATGGAGGAAGGTATCGCTGTCGTCCACCAGGACGGTCATGGTTGGGTGGGCGTAAACGGGCAGTTTCATGGTTCAACGGCTTGCTTGTAAGGGAAATTCAAGCACAAAGATAGCATATGCGTGCTCGCGGGAGACACAATGTAGTCGAGCATTCCACGCTTGCATCACCTGGCGGCACAATGCCAGGCCGATGCCGGCGCCATTATGCTCCGGATAAGAGAAGAAACGTTGGAAAATCCTGGATAGATGTTGCGGTGCAATACCACAGCCGGTATCGATCACTAAAACACGCGGCACCGGCCGGCAGCCGTCGATCACGATCCTGACCCGCCCCTTGCCGGCGCGTTGTACCGCCTGCATCGCATTGCGCAGGAGGTTCAGCAGCAGCATGATGGCCAGTTCGTTCTGGCCGCCGAAGCGAAAATCGCTGCGAACCTGCAGCGCGACGAGCTGGCGCTGGGCCTCACCGGTGAAAGGATAGCGGCGCAAGGCCGATTCGACCGTGTCGAGCATGGACACGGTTTCGTGCGGGTCCAGCTTTTGCCGCACTGCCTGCGCGCTAAGCAGGAACAGGTCGATCATATGGTTCATATGGCGCACTTCGTACTGCATGCGTCCCAGCGCCTGGTGCATCGCCGGATTATCCTGCCCGGTGCGTTGCTGCATGCGCGACAGGCCACGCACGTTGGCATCCAGGCTGGCCAGCGGAGTACGCATCTCGTGCGCCACAGCTCCCAGCCCTTCGCCCAGGCCTTCCAGCTTTTCCTCTTCCAGCGCCTTGCGGCTTTGGGAAAACACCCACATCCAGCCGACCAGGAACAACTGCACGGGCAGCAATTGCAGCACTTCCCTGGTGGCCAGCACCTCGCCGGCGCCCAGCGCGATGACCAGCAGCACTGCCGCGCTGATGCCGATCACGCCAAGGCGCAGCGCCATGCGGAAGTCAAAATGGAACAGCGCCACCAGCATCACCAGCACCACTTGAGCCCAGGTGACGTTGGCGTGGTTCATCAGGAACATGAAGGTGCAGAAAAAGGGAAGCTCATACGTCACCAGCACCATGGTGTAGCGGTCGCGCAGGCGCGGCGGCAGCCGGCGTGCCAGCAGGCCGCCAATCCCGAGTGCGGTGCCAATCGCGCGCGCCGCCAGGTTCTCGTAGGGCTGCGGCACCAGCCAGCCGAAAATCAGGTAATACAAGGGAAAGCAAGTGATTCCGAGCCAGCTCAAGGCAGCCAGGCGCAGGTCGGCGATTTCCTCGGCACTGCGGGCGCGCAGTCGGGTTCGGATAAGGCGTCGGATCATCTGGCAATCATGGCGGTTTGTTGGCGCATTTTGCGCAGAATCAGCACTATGCTTGATCCACATCAATACGTCCATGCGCTATCATTGCTTTATGAATGATGAAGCACGCACCCTATACGAAGTCATCGGCGGCGAAACCAAGCTGCGCGAGATGGTTGACCGGTTTTACGACCTGATGGAACTGGAGCCGGAATTCGCCGGCATCCGCGCCATGCACCCGCCCAGCACCGACGGCTCGCGCGACAAGCTGTTCTGGTTCCTCAGCGGCTGGATGGGCGGGCCGGACCTGTTTATCGAACGGTTCGGCCACCCGCGCCTGCGCGCCCGACACCTGCCTTTCGCGGTCGGCTCGAGTGAGCGCGACCAGTGGCTGCGCTGCATGGCGTGGGCGATGCAGGATGTAGGCATTGCGGAAGACCTGCGCCTGCGGCTGATGGAATCCTTCTACCAGACCGCCGACTGGATGCGGAACAAGGCCGATTGATGGAGTTGACCATCCTGCTGGCGCTGGCCGCCGTCATCATCGTCCTGCAAATTGTCGCGCTGTTGCGCAGCCGCGGCGCCGACGTTTCCGACCAACTGGACCGGGTCGAGCGCGAAGTGCGCCTGCAGTTGCAGGCCACCGCGCAAGCGCAGCGCCAGGAAATGGGCAATATGCTGTCGCAGTCGCATGCGGCCACTGTGCAGCAGCTCGAAACCATGCGCCGCCAGATCGAAGTCCTGACCGAATCGAACACGCGGCGCCTGCTGGAAGTACGCGTGGCGCTTGAGACCAAAATGCGCGAGCTGCAGGCCGATAACGGCGCGCGGTTGGAAGAGATGCGCAAGACGGTCGATGAGAAACTGCACGAAACGCTGGAAACCCGCCTGACCGAATCGTTCCGCCAGGTGTCCGAACGCCTGGAGCGCGTGCACCAGGGCTTGGGCGAAATGCAGCAGCTTGCGCTGGGCGTCGGCGACCTGAAACGCGTGCTCACCAATGTGAAGACCCGCGGCACCTGGGGCGAAGTGCAACTCGAAATGCTGCTCGAGCAAATCCTCACGCCGGACCAATACGCCAAGAACGTCGAGACCATACCGGGCTCCAACGCCCGCGTCGAATTCGCGCTCAAGCTGCCGGGCCAGAAAGAGGGCGGTGCGCCGGTGTGGATGCCGATCGATGCGAAGTTCCCGAAAGAGCAATACGAGCGCCTGCTGGAAGCGGCCGACCGCGCCGATGCAGATGCCGTTGCGGCCGCAGGCCGCGAGCTGGAACGTGCGGTGCGCGGCGAGGCAAAGACGATCGCTGAAAAATACGTTTCGCCGCCGATGACCACGGACTTCGCGATCCTGTTCCTGCCGACCGAAGGCTTGTACGCAGAAGTGATGCGCCGCCCCGGCCTGGCCGATGAACTGCAGCGTGTGAACCGCGTCAGCATCGCCGGCCCGTCCACGCTTACCGCGTTGCTGAATAGCCTGCAAATGGGCTTCCGTACCTTGGCGCTGGAAAAACGCTCTTCGGAAGTGTGGCAGGTGCTCGGGGCAGTGAAGACCGAGTTCGCCAAATTCGGCGATGTTCTCGCAGCGACCAAAACGACGTTGGAACGAGCCGCCCGCAATATTGAGAATGCCGAAGTGCGTAGTCGGCAGATGGCACGTAAACTGAAATCCGTCGAAGCGCTGCCAGCCGAACAGGCCTTGCTGATGCTGGGCGAAGCAGGCAGCGCTGACGTCGACACCGATAGCCCCGCCTGAACGATGAAACTCGCTGCCCACTTCGCGCTAGCATTGCTGCTGCCTGTACATGCCAGCGTCTGGGCCGGCGAATTGGAACTTCCGGCCACTAAGTCCGTCCTGCGCCGGCAGGTAGATCTGGTCTCCGCACGCGACAGCTTCGGCCGGCCGCTAGGCGTCCCGGACCGCCAACCGCCCGTCGCACGCGCAATGGATGAAGCTTGGAAGAAGGACCCCGCAGAAGCGAACCTGAAAGCTTGGAGCGACGTCCTGGTCAAGTGCCAGCAGGCTACCAACCCCGCCTGGACCACGGCATTAATGCGCAGTGAGCCACAACAAGCCCACTGCTACCGCTACTGAGCCATGGAATCGCCGTTTCGAAGCTAGCTTTTGAATGATCAACCTGGCGGGTCGTCAGACCAATCCGTCAAACACGATCACGTCGATCAGGTCACCTTCAGCCACATTGCCTTGCTCGTCGTGCAGCACCACCATGCAGTTCGCTTCCGACATCGAGCGCAGGATGCCGGAGCCTTGCGAGCCGGTGATGCGTACTTCACGGCTGCCGTCCAGTGCCGTGGAGAGGATGCCGCGCTGGTATTCGGTGCGGCCGGGTTTCTTGCGGATCGCCTGCGCCGAACGGGCGCGCAGCAGCTGGTCGCCCGGCGCCTCGGCACCCATCATGCGCAGCAGGGCATGGCGCGCAAAGAAGTAGAAGGTGACCATCACGGCCACCGGATTTCCCGGCAGGCCAAACAGATAGGCGCTGTGGCCGTTGGATCGGATGCGGCCAAAGGCCATCGGGCGCCCGGGGCGCATGCCGATCTTCCAGAAATGCACGTCGCCCAGCGTCGCCATGACCTGTTTCGTGTAATCCGCCGCGCCCACAGAGACGCCGCCGGAGGTGATCACGGCGTCGGCGCATTCGCAAGCCGTGCGCAAGGCTTCTTCCAGCGATGCCGCATCGTCTTTCACGATGCCCATGTCGACGATCTCGCATCCCAGGCGTTGCAGCATGCCGAACAGGGTGTAGCGGTTGCTGTCGTAGACGCAGCCTTCTGCCAATGGTTCGCCAATCGAACGCAGCTCGTCGCCGGTGGAGAAGAAGGCCACGCGCAGGCGGCGCTGCACCGGCACTTCGGCCAGGCCTAGCGAGGCAACCAGGCCCAGGTCGGCCGGGCGCATTACTTTGCCTTTGCGAAGCGCTGGAGTACCTGCCGCCAGGTCTTCACCTTTGAAGCGGCGATTGTCGCCGGTGCGCACGGTATTCGGCGCGATCGTTACGGCGACGTCGCTCAGGTCTGCGGCCAACTCCTGCGGCAGCACGGTGTCGCAGCCATCGGGCATGACGCCGCCAGTCATGATGCGCACGCATTCGCCGGTGCCAGGCTTCAGCGCGGATGGTCGTCCTGCGTAGGCGGTGCCGATCACCTTCAGCGTCGTATTGCCTTCTGGTTTGAGCTGTGCGCCGGCAAACGCGAATCCGTCCATCGCGGAGTTGTCGTGCGCGGGGACATTGATCGGTGAGATCACATCGGCCGCAAGGACGCGATCGAGGGCGCTGCGCAGGGCCACTTTCTCAATCCCGCGTACCGGCTGGATGAATTCTCGGATGATGCGCTGAGCACTCCGTACCGGCAGGGCGTCGGGATCGTAGCCGGACAGGCAGCTCGCCACGTCTTTCAGCGAAGGATTGGCGGCTGCATCTTCTTCGTTCTGCAGCTCGGTCAGCGTATTGATGTTGCGGAAGGCCGCGGCGTCGTTGAACAGCACCTCTGCCACCTTGATTGACTTGTACCAGCCGTCCATCTTGCGCGAGCCGGTTTGCAGGTAGTCATCCAGCGCCGGTAAGGCGCTCTTGCGCACCAGGCAGAATACCGGATGCAGCTGCGTGCGCGCCTTGCCGTCTTCGTCGGCCTCCAGTGTCGATGCCACGGCGAGGTCGGCGCCCTGCGCGTTCAGTGCGTCGTACAGCCGTTGTGCCAGGTCGGGGGGCAGGAAAGGGGAGTCGCAGGGAGCTGTCAGCAGCAGGTCCGTCGTGCAATGACGCAGGCCGGTTTGCAGCCCGGCCAGCGGACCTTCGTAGCCTTCCAGTTCGTCCGGCAGCACCTCAACGCCAAGCGCGCTGTAGGTGCCGAGATTGCGGTTGGCGTTGATGGCGACGCTGGCTACTTGCGGTGCAAGCCTTTGCAGTACATGGGAAGCAAGCGTGCCGCCGCGGAATGGCTGCAAGCCTTTGTCCACGCGGCCCATGCGGGTACCGCGGCCGCCGGCCAGGATCAATGCACTGATGTTTTGTTCCATCGCCAGCTTAGCCCCCGATATATGACATTTCGACTTTGCGGTCGGCGCCCAGCGCCAGGCCCTCGGTATTGATGGTGCGCAGTTCCGAATAGCGGTCGGCGCGTACGCGCCACAGCGCAGCGATGGCGGATGAGATTTCCGCGTCACTGCGGCCTTCGCGCAGCAGCGCGCGCAAATCGTGGCCGCGCGATGCGAACAGGCAGGTGTACAGCTTTCCTTCAGTCGACAGGCGGGCGCGCGAACAATCCTTGCAGAAGGCCTGCGTCACGCTGGAGATCACCCCGACTTCGCCGCCGCCATCGACATAGCGCCAGCGTTCGGCCGTTTCGCCGGTGTAGTTCGGATCGACCGGCGCCAGAGGCATTTCGGCGCCGATCATGCGCACCACTTCCGCGGATGGCACCACATCGTGCATATTCCAGCCGTTGGAGGTGCCGACGTCCATGAATTCAATGAAGCGCAGGATGGAAGGCGAGCCTTTGAAGTGGCGCGCCATCGGCAGGATTTCCTGTTCGTTCATGCCGCGCTTGACCACCATGTTCACTTTGACGGGACCAAGGCCGACGCTGTGCGCCACGTCGATCCCGTGCAGTACATCTTCCACTGCGAAATCGACATCGTTCATGCGCTTGAAAGTGGCGTCGTCCAGTGCGTCGAGCGAGACGGTGACGCGCTGCAGGCCGGCGTCCTTCAGCGATTGCGCTTTGCGCGCCAGCAGGGAACCGTTGGTGGTCAGGGTCAGGTCGAGCTGCTTGCCGCTGACCGTGCGCAATTCGGCCAGCATGGCCACCAGCCGCTCCAGGTCCTTGCGCAGCAGCGGCTCGCCGCCGGTGAGGCGGATTTTCTCGACGCCGTGTTCGACAAACAAGCGCGCAATGCGCGTGATCTCTTCAAACGTCAGCAGGGCATTGTGCGGCAGGTACTGGTAGTCCTTGTCGAACACTTCCTTCGGCATGCAGTAGACGCAGCGGAAGTTGCAGCGGTCGGTGATGGAAATGCGCAGGTCGTGCAGCGGACGGGCGAACCTGTCCCGCAGGCTGCCGGTTGGCGCCTCTAACGTTGTCGGGATGGCCGGCGCCTGGCTGCGGCCATCGTTCAGGAGGATGATTTTTTCAGTCATGCTGGGTGTTCGGTTACACACGGTACGATAGCACGATGCCAGCAATCGCACAGGCAACTAATACGCGGATTGTTCCTTGCTTGTACTGCATCAAGGCGATGGCGGCGGCAGCGGCGATTGCCACGGCCGGCCATTCCCAGTGGTCGGCCGGATGAAACACGTGAATGCCGAAAAATAGTGCCAGGCTGGCAATGACTCCAACCACGGCGGCGGAAATGGCGGTCAGCGGGGCTGTCATGCGGATATTGCCGCGCGTGGATTCAACCAGCGGGCCGCCGGCCAGGATGAAGACGAAGGAAGGCACGAAGGTGAACCAGGCGGCGACGCTGGCGCCCAGCGCCCCGGCGAGGGCCGGATAGCCGGCAACTGCTTGCTGCGTCCAGGCGCCGACGAAGCCGACGAATGCCACCACCATGATCAGGGGGCCGGGCGTGGTTTCTCCCAAGGCCAGGCCATCGACCATCTGGGCTGGCGTCAGCCAGTGGAAGTGCTCGACGCCGCCCTGGTAGACGTAGGGCAGGACGGCATAGGCTCCGCCAAAAGTCATCATCGCGGCTTTGGTAAAGAACCAGCCCATTTGCGCCAGCGGCCGGTCGACACCGAACAGCCAGGCGAGCAGCAGCCAGCCTCCGGCCATCAAGACGATGCCGGCGGCGATGACGCGGGCCAGCCCGCTCCAGCTGAAGCGGGCGTGCGGCGGTGTCGGGGTGCCATCGTCGATCAGGGCGGGCGCGTGGACGCCGTCCGCGGTGGCTGGACCGTGCGCCGCGCCGCCCAGGGCAAACAACTCGGGACGCAGCCGGCCGCCCGCCCAGCCCAGCAGGGCGGCGCCGGCGACAATGGCCGGGAAGGGGAGCTTGACGAAGCTGATGGCGATAAACGCTGCCAGCGCGATCGCCATCAAGGGGCGGTTGCGCAGCGTGCGTTTGCCGATGCGCCAGGCGGCAGCCAGCACAATGGCGACCACGGCGGGCTTCATGCCGTACAGGATGCCGGCGACGGCAGGCAGGCTGCCGTAAGCCATGTAGGCCCAGGACAGGCCGATCAGCAGCAAGAGCGAGGGCAATACGAACAGTACGCCGGCAATGACGCCGCCCAGGGTACGGTGCATCAGCCAGCCGATGTAGATGGCGAGCTGCGTGGCTTCCGGGCCGGGCAGCAGCATGCAGTAATTCAGGGCGTGCAGGAAGCGCTGTTCGGAGATCCAGCGCCGGCGCTCAACCAGCTCGGTGTGCATCAGGGCGATCTGGCCGGCCGGGCCGCCGAAGCTGATGAAGCCCAGCTTGAGCCAGTAAAGGAAGGCCTCCCACAACGGGACATGAAAAAGGGAAGCACTTGGCTTCCCTTTTTCGTTAGCGATAGGCCGGTTAGCCATTCACCTTGGTTTCAACCTGCACCAGCGGTTCGCTGGCGACCGGTGGCAGCGGCTTGCGCTCGCGTGGCACGCGGATCGGTTGGGAAGTGGCGGCGGCTGCAGCAGCTTCCTGCGCGGCGCGCACCTTGGCCGGGTCGGTCACCGCCATCGACAGGCCGGCGGCGGCCAGCATGGTGTCGACGTCAACCTTGGCGGCAGCCGGTGCCGGAGCTGGTGCTGCAACCGGAGCGGGCGCTGGAGCTGCCGGCGCGGCCGGCGCCGGAGCGGCGGCAACGGGAGCGGCGGCCGGTGCGGCCGGAGCAGGCGCAGCTGCTACCGGAGCGGCGGCGACTGGCTCAACAACTTCCGCGGCAACTTCTTCCGCGGTTGCAGGTTCTGCAACAGCAGGCGCGGCTTCGGCGAACGGCAGCACGCCTTGTGGCGAGGCCGGAGCTGCAGCAACGGGCTCGGCGGCGGCAGGTTCAGCTGCTGCCGGTGCCTCAACTGGCAGGTCTACAGCGGCTGGCTGCACTGGCTCAGGAACCACCGGCGCGGCCTCGACTGGTGCGGCGGCAACAGGCTCTGCAACAACTGGCGCCTCGACAACTGGGGCAGCAGGGGCAGCAACGGCAGGCGCAACAGCAACTGGCTCGGCAACAGCAGGCGTTTCTACAGCCGCGGTTGCTACAGCTTGCGCGGCAGCACCTTCGGCAGCGGCAGCGCTGGCAGCTTCGGCGGCAGCCGGTTCGACGGCGGCGCTTGCGGCAACAACTTCGCCCTCAGCCGGAGCAACGGTGAATGTTGCCTCGGTCACGCCTTCCGCGCCTTCGACGCCCTCAGCGCCTTCGCGCTCACGACGGTTACGGTTGCGGCCACCGCGGCGGCGGCGGCGGCGTGGCTCATCACCACCTTCCGCGCCTTCATGCTCTTCACCCTCTGGGCCGGCGTTGGCGGCGGCCTTCACCAGGACTGGCGTCTCAGGAGCGCCGGTGCCGGTGCCAACTGGACCGACGCCTGCCGCTGCCAGTGCCAATTCTTCGGCCTTGGCTTCTGCCGGGACTGGTTTCTCGGCGCGTGGCTCACGCGGCTGGCGTGGCTGGCGCGGTTCACGTGGTTCACGCGGCTCGCGTGGTTCGCGCTCGGCACGCTGGCCTTGGGCCTGGGCTGCTTCGGCGCCTTCGCGCGGCTCGCGTGCTTCACGCGGCTGGCGTGGCTCACGCGGTTCACGTGGCTCGCGCTGTTCGCGCGGCTTGCGGGCTTCCGCTGCCGGTTTCGCTTCCTCGGCGCCTGGGCGGGTGCCTGGTTCGCGGTCTTCACGCTCGCCACGGCCGCCCTTACCGCCACGGTTACGGCCACGCTGGCCGCGATCCTTGCGGTCGCCGCGTTCTGCGTTGGCTGGCGCCTTGGTGACGATGACCGGGGCTTTCGGCTGCACCGGTTCTTCCTTGTCACCACCGGTGAAGAAGGAGATCAGCTTGGCGAAGAAGCCTTTTTCTGCAGGAGCGGCTACAGCAGCGGCGCGCGGAGCGGCGGCTGGCTTGGCAGCTTCCGGCTTGTGTTCCACCAGCGGAGCTGGTTGCTCTGGGGTAATGGTCTTGACGACAGCTTCCTGGCGCGGCTTGGCTTCTTCCTTGTGACGCTTGGAGAACGACATGTCGGTCTCGGCAGCTTCTGCCATGGTGTAGGAAGCAGCGTGGTCTTCCAGGCGTGGATCGTCGTGCTTGATGCGTTCCAGCTTGTAGTGCGGGGTTTCCAGGTGCTTGTTCGGGATCAGGATCACGGTGATGCGGTGACGGGTCTCGATCTTCAGCACTTCGCCGCGCTTCTCGTTCAGCAGGAAGGCAGCCACGTCGACTGGCACCTGCACGTGGATGGCGGCGGAATTTTCCTTCATCGCCTCTTCCTGGATGATGCGCAGCACCTGCAGGGCGGACGATTCGGTATCGCGGATGTGGCCGGTGCCGGAGCAGCGCGGGCAGGTCACATGCGAGCCTTCCGACAGGGAAGGGCGCAGGCGCTGGCGCGACAGTTCCATCAGGCCGAAGCGGGAAATCTTGCCCATCTGGACGCGGGCACGGTCGTGGTGCAGGGCGTCTTTCAGGCGCTGTTCGACTTCGCGCTGGTTCTTCGACACTTCCATGTCGATGAAGTCGATCACGATCAGGCCGCCCAGGTCGCGCAGGCGCAGCTGGCGCGCCACTTCGTCGGCGGCTTCACAGTTGGTGTGGAAGGCGGTGGTTTCGATGTCCGAACCGCGGGTGGCGCGGGCCGAGTTGACGTCGATGGACACCAGGGCTTCGGTGTGGTCGATCACGATGGCGCCGCCGGATGGCAGCGGTACGGTGCGGCTGTAGGCGGTTTCGATCTGGTGTTCGATCTGGAAGCGGGAGAACAGCGGCACGTCGTCGCTGTAGCGCTTCACGCGGTGCACCATGTCCGGCATCACGTGCGACATGAACTGGTGCGCCTGTTCGTAGATCTCGTCGGTATCGATCAGGATCTCGCCGATATCAGGCTGGAAGTAGTCGCGGATCGCGCGGATCACCAGGGACGATTCCTGGTAGATCAGGAAGGCGCCGGAGGCTGCCTTGGAGGCGCCTTCGATCGCGCGCCACAGTTGCATCAGGTAGTTCAAGTCCCACTGCAGCTCTTCCACGGTACGGCCGATGCCGGCGGTACGGGCAATTACCGACATGCCTTGCGGCAGGTCCAGCTTGTCCATGGTTTCGCGCAGTTCCTGGCGCTCTTCGCCCTCGACACGGCGGGAAACACCGCCACCGCGCGGGTTGTTCGGCATCAGCACCAGGTAGCGGCCAGCGAGCGAAATAAAGGACGTCAGTGCCGCGCCTTTATTACCACGCTCTTCCTTCTCCACCTGCACCATGATTTCCTGGCCTTCGCGCAGCGCTTCCTTGACGGATGCATTGCGAACGTCTACGCCTTCACGGAAATAAGAGCGGGCAACTTCTTTAAAGGGGAGGAAGCCGTGGCGGTCTTCGCCGTAGCTGACGAAGCAAGCTTCGAGGGAGGGTTCGATTCGAGTGATGACGCCTTTGTAGATATTGGACTTGCGCTGCTCTCGTCCGGCGGTCTCGATGTCGATATCGATCAATTTTTGACCGTCGACAATTGCTACGCGCAACTCCTCTTGCTGCGTAGCATTAAACAACATGCGTTTCATTTTTATTAACTCCGCGACCCTTGGGCCATGTCAAAGCCGCCTCCGTGGAGACGGCGAAGTACAAGGATATACGCGTGAATTAAGGAGGCTGTAGGGGGAAATGCCTCGTCATGCGGCGCAGCTGCGAGAAGCGCTGCTGCCACATTGGGCGCATGAAGCCGATCGTCATGCCGAGTTTGCGCACTGCGTGCAACATCATCCAACGGCCCGAGCGTTGCCGGGTGGCGGGAGAATGCAGGCGTGCGCACATCGTCGGGCCAGGGCATCTTGTATGGTGCCTTGGCGAAACGGCAAGCGTTATCCACTTCATCAACCAGCGAGCAACGACTGTAGTGCTTGCTCGCCGGACTTATCCTAACAATCCAGCCAGTCTAATCCTGCACCCGAGCGCTCGAGCCGATGGCAACAGTGGTTGCGACCCTGATCGGCGCACGAATGTGCGTATACAATTTTTTCCACCGAATTTGCGTTTGGCGAGGCCAGTGGATACGCCCCTGTGTAAAATGTACGTTTAATTCTTTACACTTGCAGCAGATAAAACCGCGGCATAACGATTATATATTCAAAATGAAGGACTTAGAGAGAAATTCTGGGAAGACCGGCCAAAACAAGTCGCAAAAAGCCGAATCCGCTTCCCCCCAACAGGTCCTGCCGCAAGCGCAATTCGTTACCATCACTGAAGAAGAGGCCGGTCAACGTATCGATAATTACCTGTTGCGTGTTTGCAAAGGTGTGCCGAAGAGCCACGTCTATCGTATCCTTCGCTCCGGTGAAGTGCGGGTCAACAAGGGCCGTATCGACCAGTTATACCGCCTGAATGCCGGCGACCTGGTCCGCCTTCCGCCGATTCGTATTGCTGAAAAGCAAGAAACCACCGTTCCGGCGGCCGAATTCGAAGTCATTTTTGAAGACGCTAACCTGCTGGTGATTAACAAACCCTGCGGCGTGGCCGTTCATGGCGGCTCCGGCGTCTCGTTTGGCGTGATCGAGCAGCTACGTGCTGCCCGACCTGACGCCAAGTTCCTGGAACTGGTGCATCGCCTGGACCGGGAAACTTCCGGCCTGCTGTTGATTGCGAAAAAGCGTACTGCCCTGACCAACCTGCATGACCAGATGCGCGACGGCCTGACCGACAAGCGCTACCTGGCCCTGGCTATCGGTGATTGGAAAAACAAGCGCCAGCACGTCAAGTTGGCATTACATAAATACACGCTGCCGGACGGCGAGCGCCGCGTGCGCGTGCAAGCCGATGGCCAGGCTTCGCATACGGTGTTCAGCCTGCTGCAAAAGTTCGAAGGTTTTGCGCTGCTGGAAGCCGAGTTGAAGACCGGCCGCACCCACCAGATTCGCGTTCATCTGCAATCGTCGGGCTTCCCCATAGCAGGTGATGATAAATACGGCGATTTTGCACTGAACAAGGCGCTGCAGAAAGCCACGGAAACGCGTGGCGCCCTGAAACGCATGTTCCTGCACGCCCACCAGATTACGTTTACCCACCCGGAAACGGGCAAGTCTATGACCCTGAATGCGCCTTTGGCCGCCGAATGCCAGCGATTCTTGGTAAGCTTGGGGAAACCATTGAATTGAGAAAAAAATAATGCCGCGCAAGCAATTTGACCTGATCGTCTTCGATTGGGATGGCACGCTCATGGACAGCACCGCCACCATCGTGAAATGCATACAGGCCGCCGCCAAGGACCTGGCGCTGCCGATTCCAAGCAGGGAACAGGCCGCCCACGTCATCGGCCTCGGCCTGGGCGAAGCCATGCAAGTGGCGATGCCGGGCCTCGACCCCAAGGTTTATCCGCGCATGATCGAACGATATCGCTACCATTACCTGGCAAAAGACCATGAGTTAACGCTGTTTGACGGCGTGCCGGAGATGTTGCAAGACCTGTCGCAGCAAGGCTTCTTCCTTGCGGTGGCAACGGGCAAGAGCCGGGTCGGCCTGAACCGCGCCCTGAATGCTGCCGGCCTGCTGTCGACCTTCGATGCGACGCGCTGTGCGGATGAGACCTTTTCCAAGCCGCACCCTGCCATGTTGCAGGAGCTGACGCGTGAACTGGGCCAGGATTTGCGCCGCACGGTGATGATCGGCGACACCACCCATGACCTGATGATGGCGCAAAATGCGGGATCGTCGGGCATCGCCGTTGAATATGGCGCGCATCCGCTCGATCAACTGGCTGCCTGCAACCCGGTGTACTCGGCTCGTACGGTTCCGCAACTGCACCAGTGGCTGAATGAGAACGCGTGATGGATGCTGACATCCTGGTCTGCGAAGCAACTGCGCTGCTCGAAGGCGGCAAAGGCATTCGTTTCCCGCTGCGCGCGGGTGGTGAAGATACCACCGGCTTCGTGGTGCGCTACGGCGGCAAGGTCTATGGCTACCTGAATCGCTGCGCCCACGTGCCAATCGAGCTCGACTGGGCCGAAGGGGAGTTCTTCGAGTCGAGCGGCCTCTATATTATGTGTTCCACCCACGGCGCCATTTATATGCCTGAGAATGGCCAATGTGCCGGCGGCCCGTGCCGCGGCGGCCGCTTGCGCCCGATTGCCGTGACCGAGCGCGACGACAACATTTACTGGCAGCCTGACGACTATGTGCGCCCACGACCATGAGTGATAACAACGACAACAATAACACCCAGCCGGCCCCGCCTGCCGAGAATCCCCCCATTAAATGGGAACGCGAGGTCCTGGAAAAGCTGGTGTTCGCCACGCTGAAGGAGCAGCGCGCCAATCGCCGCTGGAGCATTTTCTTCAAGGTGTCGACCCTGGCGATCATCTTCTTCGCCCTGGCCAGCTATTTCGGCGTCAACCTGATGGGAGGCGATGCCGAAGCGCTGGGCCGTCATACCGCCCTGATTGAAATCGAAGGCAGCATCGAGTCCGAAGGCAGCGGCGCCGCCGACGTGGTGATTCCCGCCTTGAACAAGGCATTTTCCGACACTGGCTCGGTGGCCATCGTCCTGCACATCAACAGCCCGGGCGGCAGCGCGGTGCAGGCCGGCATGATCGTTGACGAGATCCGGCGCCTGCGCCATGGGTACCCGCAAAAGCCGCTGTATGTGGTGGTGGATGAAATCTGCGCTTCGGGCGGCTATTACATTGCCTCTGCCGCAGACCGCATCTACGTCAACAAGGCCAGCATCATCGGCTCGATCGGCGTGCTGATGGACGGTTTCGGCTTTACCGGCACCATGGAAAAGCTGGGCGTGGAACGCCGCCTGCTGACCGCTGGCGAAAACAAGGGTTTCATGGACCCGTTCAGCCCGCAGTCGGACAAGCAGAAGCAGCACGCGCAGACCATGCTGAAGGAAATTCACGCGCAGTTCATCGATGTGGTGCGCACCGGTCGCGGCAAGCGCCTGAAGGAAACGCCGGATATGTTCTCCGGCCTGTACTGGACTGGCGCGCGCGCCATCGAGATGGGCTTGGCCGATGACCTGGGCAGCGTGGACAGCGTAGCGCGCGACGTGGTGAAAGCGGAGGATATCGTCGACTACACCCAGCATGAAAACCTGCCTGAGCGCGTGCTGAAGAAATTTGGCGCGGCAGTCGGGTACGGCGCAATCAAGGCTGCCGCGGATGCGGCAAAGCCGAGCCTGCGCTAAGCCGTGGTGCAGGCATGCTCAGCAATTAACATTGGCATTTTTGCCTAGATTTTGCCTTGCCATTTCCCCGACGTGGACTATATTGACGGTGTAGTTCGATTCAAGGGGAGGGCGATTAGCAATCAATTCTTGAGGCAGACTACGCAGCCGCATTACGGATGCGGACTTGAGTGAATTCACATTCCTCGTCACTGTCTCTTTGGGAGGCAAGAGAACGGCGGCCCCTGGCCGCTGTTTTCGTTTCTGCCTTCTGTTCCTCGGCCGAAAAGCCGCCTTGCACTAGCCATTCCAGCAACTCTGCGCCCTGTTGATTCCGCCACAACGCCTGCGGCATCGCACCTGCCTGTCCACTCCAGCGCGCGACGGCCAGCTTGGTTTCCAGCGAGGCGGCATGGGCCTGTGCCAGCGACTTGCGATTGATGATGAGTTTCATTTGCTGAGATCTCCCTAAGATATTCCTATAGCCCAGTCAGCAGATTCCTAATGCTATTTAAGTGTACCAACTCGACTGTCACGCCCTTTGATCTGCATCAATAGGGAGGCTTGCGGTAGCGTAAATCCGGTAAAATCCCGCCCCATGAGTAAATTATCCCTGGACCGAATCCTGCAGTCGCAAGGCTTCGGCACCCGTAAATACTGCCGCGCCCTGATTGAAGACGGTGACGTTTCGATCGGCGGCGAAGTGCAGGAGAACTATAAAGCGACTATCGAAACGGATGGCCTGGTGCTGGAAGTGTTTGGCGAAGAGTGGGTTTACCGCGAGCACCTCTATATTGCGCTGTACAAACCGTCCGACTATGAATGCTCCCGCAAGCCCAGCCATCATCCTGGCGTGCTGACCTTGCTTCCTGAGCAATTCACCTGGCGCGAGCTGCAGCCGGTTGGGCGTCTGGACCATGACACGACCGGCATGCTGCTGATGTCCGATGATGGCCCGTTCATCCACGCCCAGTCTTCGCCCAAACGGCATGTGCCCAAGGTCTACCTGGCCACTACGGCGGAACCGGTGACCGACGAACTGGTGGCCCAGATGCTGGCAGGTGTCCAGTTGCACGACGAACCGGCCCCGCTGGCCGCCGTCACCTGCATCAAGCGCGGCGAGAACCAGCTCGAGATCGTGCTCGAGCAGGGCAAGTACCACCAGGTCAAGCGCATGCTGGCTGCTGCGGGCAATCACTGCGTCGCGCTGCATCGTTCCGCCATCGGCCAACTGCAGCTCGACTCGCTCGGCCTGCAGGAAGGCGAGTGGTGCTACCTCACTCCCGAACAGCTCGCGCTGCTGGCGCCGGCCTGACTACTGCTTCTTCATCATGGCCGCATGTCCTGCGGCCATTTCCTGCTTGCTCAGGAAGCCGTCCTTGTCAGCGTCCATTTTTGCGAACATGGATGCGGATGCCTTGGCATGTTCGTCGGCGGTGAGCACGCCATCGCCGTCCGAATCGACGGCCTTGATCTTGTCGGCGGCAGGCATATCCGACTTCTTCGCCGCCTGGCCTGTGATTGCCTGGTGAGCTGCGGTCATCTCCGCGGCAGTCACTTTGCCATCGTGGTTGGCGTCCATTTTCCCGAACATCATTTTCGCGCCTGATGCATGTTCGGCTGCGGACACCTTGCCGTCGTGGTCGGTATCCATTGAAGTGAATTCCTTGTCGATTGCCGGTCCGGCGAATGCCTGGGCCGTCAGCAGGGCTCCTGCAATCAAGCTGAGTGCTTTCATTTGTGCCTCCTAGCCGCTCACAATGCTGAGGATATTGCCGTCGACATCCTTGAACCAGGCCACTTTCATGTCGCCGCCGACGTGGATGTCGCCTTCGAGTGTCAGGCCAGGCAGGTCGTAGTGCTCGAATTTGACGCCCTGGGATTTCAGCCTTGCTGCGATAGCCTCCAGTTCGCTGCTGACGTTCCACATCACGTAAGTCGCCTTATTGGTTCCAGCGTAAGGAGAGTGATAGACATTGATCCTGGTAGCGCCGCTACGGAAAAGCAGCACTTCCTGTTCCGGACTGTCGAGCTTTTCCAGTCCGAGCACATCTCCATAGAAACTGGCAGCAGCGGCCAGGTCCTTTACCGCAATCATTGCAATCGCATCTTTGTCCGCCAGCATATTCGCCTCCCGGCTCGAACTTGATGCGTGGAGATTAGGCTCGCGAGCGACAAGCGTCCGTTCGCTGTCGCACACCGGACTTGCGCTTGCCCAAAGCCCTTGGCCAGGAGCCGCATAGACTTCATGCATGGCTTTCCCCAGCGATACCGGCTATAAGCAACTGTTTTCGTTCCCCGAGTTGGCGCTCGAGTTGTTGCGTGTGGCTGTGCCGCAGGGATGGACGAAAAAGATTCGTCCCAGCGACTTTGCACGCCTGAATGCCAGTTATGTATCGCCGAATGGGACGCACCGTGATGATGATGTAGTGTGGTGTGTGCATCGATTCCGCCGCCCGAGCATTTATATGCTTATCGAATTCCAATCGATCCCCGACAAGTGGATGGCGACACGCATGCAGGGTTACGCAGCGCTACTTTCCGATGACCTCATCAAGGCGCGTCGGGCAACTCACGGAAAGGAACCTCTGCTGCTGCCCATCGTTGTCTATAGCGGACGTGAGACATGGCCGTACCGTAAATCGCTGGGGGCGTTTCGGCCCCAGGCTCCTCCCGGACTGGAATCGCTGCAGCCGGAACTAAATTATGTGCTGATTGATCGAAGCATTGGAACGGGTGTCATCAGAGCCGTGCTTGAAATTGATCGGGCCGATGACGAAGCGACCGATATACCAGCGCTGACGCGAATGTTGTCGGTGTGGCTTGAGCGCCAACACAATGATTTGTTGTCGAGGACGCTTACTGCTTGGGTGCAGATGCGTCTCTCTGCCCAGTTTCCTGACGCAGATTTGGGGCGGGCACTTACTATGGAGAAGATCGCCATGATGTTTGAACATGATTTTCGTAACTACACTGAGGTACTCGAGTACCGAACCTTGCTCCGCGGTCGACGCGAGGGAAGGGAGGAAGGCTTGCGAGAAGGGCTGCAAGAAGGGCGGCAAGAAGGGCGGCAAGAAGGTCGCCAGGAAGGGCTGCAGGAAGGTTGGCAAGAGGGACAGCAGGAAGGGGCAAAAAACGCCCTGTTGGCTGAGCGGCGCAATACTGTAATGTTACTGCTCGAGCATGCTGGAAAGCCGCTTTCGCAGGCCGGTGCCCAGGTACTGGAACAAGCCACGCCGGAACAATTGTTGAACTGGATTCACGACCTCATTGACAGGGCGAGCGTGCCGCCGGAATTATTACGACGTTAGCCGCCGAGACGCATCCGCTGGTATGCCCGACGGTTATTGTCAGGCAGCCATAGGCGATTCGCCGGCTCGCATTATGTGGCGGTCGAACAGGCGATCGTGGAACGGCAGGGCGATGACGTTGATGATGGGCTCCAGCACGGCCGCAAGACCACCAAAGGCGAGCGAGCCGGTCGCCGCGTACAAAGTCGCAAATGCGACAAGCGCATGCATGAGGGTTTGCGACACTTTTTCGGCTGCGATAAGCGCGACCCGGCGCACGCTGAAACGTTTGCGCAGTGCGTGCCAGGCCCGTTCGTGGAATGGCAGCAGCACAACATTGATCACCGGCTCCAGCACGGCAGCGAGGCCGCCGAATGCCACCGACCCGGTCAGCACATACATCAGGCCGAAAGCGATGCCCATGTGGGCGGTTACCTGGCTCATTTTCTTCGCTGCGATTGCCATGATCGAATTCCTTTCTAGTTGAGCCAAATGGTAATGATTCGCATCTAAGAGGTAAAATTGATTATCTCTACTGAATCGATAGCATTCCTAAAATGAAACTTGCCACCCTCAAAGACGGTACCCGCGACGGCCAGTTGATCGTCGTATCCCGTGACCTGAAGACCGCCGTGGTCGCCGATGGCATCGCCCGCAGCCTGCAGCGTGCTCTGGATGACTGGAATTTCATCTCACCCCAGCTTGACGACCTGTATCGCCAACTGAACGAGGGCAAAGCCCGCCGCAGCTTCGACTTCGAACCGAAGCACTGCATGGCCCCGCTGCCGCGCGCCTACCAGTGGGCCGACGGTTCGGCCTACGTCAACCACGTCGAATTGGTACGCAAGGCGCGCAATGCCGACATGCCGGCCTCGTTCTGGGAGGACCCGCTGATGTACCAGGGAGGCAGCGATGACTTCATCGGCCCCTGCGACGACATCGAGTTGAAGCATGAAGAGTGGGGTATCGACTTCGAATCGGAAATCGCCGTCATTACCGACGATGTTCCAATGGGCGCCACGCCCGACCAGGCTTTCCAGCAAATTCGCCTGCTCATGCTGGTCAACGACGTATCGCTGCGCAATCTGATCCCGGAAGAACTGGCAAAAGGCTTCGGCTTCTTCCAGTCCAAGCCGGCCAGCAGTTTTTCGCCGGTGGCGGTTACGCCGGACGAACTGGGCGAGGCGTGGAAAGATGCCAAGGTTCACCTGCCGCTGCGTTCGACCTGGAATGGCAAGCTGGTAGGCCAGCCGAATGCCGGCGTCGACATGGTCTTCAACTTCGCCCAGTTGATTTCCCACCTGGTGAAGACCCGCAATGCACGCGCCGGCACCATCGTCGGCTCCGGCACCGTATCCAACAAGGATGCGAAGAAGGGCTACTCCTGCATTGCCGAAAAGCGCTGCCTGGAAATGATCGCTGATGGCAAGCCGACAACATCCTTCATGTCCTTCGGCGACACCATCAAGATCGAAATGCTGGATGCCGACGGCAAGTCCATCTTCGGCGCCATCGACCAGCAAGTCTGGCAATTGGGCCGTCCAAAGGCCGTGCCCGAGGCGGCACCAGCCGCCGACGAGGCCGAGTAAGGCAGGTTTTCCCCGCTTTTTCCAGCGATAGCTCTTGCTCGGCCGCAGCGATAATGGCACGGTCGATAACAGGAGCGGTGAATGGCTGAAGACAGCGAAGCCGAGAAAACAGAACCCGCGTCACAGAGGCGCCTCGAGCAGGCGCGTGAAGAAGGGGACGTACCCAGGTCGCGCGAAGTCGCGACCTTTACCGTTCTCATGGCAGCGGGTGCCGGCCTGTGGATGACCGGTTCCGGCCTGGTGCGCGAATTGAGCCGCAGCCTCACCTCGGGGCTGTCGCTGACGCGCGAGCAAGTCTATAACCCCGACGTCCTCGTGACCCGCATCCTGGTCGATGTGGTGCACGTGATGCTGGCCTGCCTGCCGATTGCCGTTGCCGTGATGGTGGTGGCGCTGGCGTCGCCGCTGCTGGTCGGCGGCTGGCTGTTTTCGGCGAAGGCCTTTACTCCCAATTTCATGAAGCTGAACCCCATCACGGGGATTGGCAATATGTTCTCCACCAACTCGCTGGTGGAACTGGTCAAGGCCATCGGCAAGTCCATCGTGGTAGGCGTGGTGGCCTATATGGTCATTTCGCGCCAGCAGCAGGAGGCCATCGGCCTGATGGTCGAGCCGCTGCATACCGGCAGCACGCACGTGATGAATATGCTGGGCTTCAGCTTCATCGTGATTGTCGGCGCGCTGGGCTTCATCGCCCTGATCGATGCGCCATACCAGATGTGGCACTACGCGAACAAGCTGAAGATGACGCGCCAGGAGCTGATCCAGGAATCCAAGGAATCGGACGGCAACCCGCAAATCAAGGGCAAGATCCGCCAGCTGCAGCGCGAGATGGCGAAGAAACGCATGATGCAGGAAGTGCCGACCGCCGACGTCGTCGTGACCAACCCGACCCACTATGCAGTGGCGCTGAAATATGCCGAAGGCGGGCAGGGCGCGCCGCGCGTGGTGGCCAAGGGGACCGACGAAGTGGCCGCCAAGATCCGCGAACTGGCGAAAGAGCACCGGGTCGCCATCCTGGAAGCACCGCCGCTGGCGCGTGCCCTGCACAAGCATACCGAAATCGGCGACGAAATCCCGCCGCGCCTGTACGCCGCCGTGGCGGAAGTGCTGGCGTATGTGTACCAGATCAAGGCCTATCGTCCAGGCCTGCGCTACCCGGACCGTCCGACCAAGCTCGATGTGCCGGACGATATGGACCCACTGAATAAGACGAAGTAAAGCTTTAATAACGGAGTAACAGAGAATGAACGCCCTGAACATGCCGCCATGGATGAGAGGAATTGCCGGTAACGGCCAAGCGCTGGCCGCACCGATCCTGATCATCATGCTGCTGGCGATGATGATCCTGCCCTTGCCGGCGTTCGTGCTCGACCTGTTCTTCAGCTTTAATATCGCGCTGTCGATCATCGTTCTGCTGACCAGCCTGTATACGGTCAAGCCGCTGGACTTCATGGCTTTCCCGACCGTGCTGCTGGTGTCGACCATGCTGCGCCTGTCCCTGAACGTGGCTTCGACCCGCGTCGTGCTGACCGAAGGCCACACCGGCCCGGACGCTGCAGGCAAGGTGATCGAGGCTTTCGGCCACTTCCTGATCGGCGGTAACTACACCGTCGGTATCGTGGTGTTCGTGATCCTGACCATCATCAACTTCGTGGTGGTGACCAAGGGTGCGGGCCGTATCGCTGAAGTGGGCGCGCGTTTCGCCCTGGATGCCATGCCTGGCAAACAGATGGCGATCGACGCCGACCTGAATGCGGGCCTGATCGGCGAGCCGGAAGCCAAGCGCCGCCGTAATGAAGTGTCGCAGGAGGCCGAGTTCTACGGCGCCATGGACGGTGCTTCGAAATACGTGCGCGGCGACGCCGTGGCGGGCATCCTGGTAACCGTGATCAACGTGGTGGGCGGCCTCCTGGTGGGCATGATCCAGCACGACATGGGCTTTGCCGATGCGTTGAAAAATTATGTGCTGCTGGCGATCGGTGACGGCCTGGTGGCGCAGATTCCATCGCTGGTGATTTCCATCGCGGCCGGTATCGTGGTGTCGCGCGTGGCATCCGATACCGACATCGGCACCCAGGTCATTGGCCAGTTGTTCGGCAAACCGCAGGTGCTGTTCATCACCGGCGGCATCATCGGCGGCCTGGGACTGATTCCCGGCATGCCGAACCTGGTGTTCATCCTGCTGGCGTCGACCCTGATCGGCTCCGGCTACCTGATGCAGAAGCGGGCCAAGGAAAAAGGGGAAACGGTTGCCGCGCAGGAGGCAGGTGGCCCTGGCGGTGTTGGCGCGGCGGGCGCCGCTGCCGGTGCGCAGGCTGCACCGGAGCAGGAGGAGGCGACCTGGCAGGACGTGATGGCGGTCGATACCCTCGGCCTGGAAGTGGGCTATCGCCTGATCCCGCTGGTCGACAAGACCCAGGGCGGCGAACTGCTGAAACGCATCAAGGGCATCCGCAAGAAGTTTGCGCAGGAGGTGGGCTTCCTGGCGCCGCCGGTGCATATCCGCGACAACCTCGAACTCAAGCCCTCCGCCTATCGCATCACGCTGAAAGGCGTGGAAGTAGGCACCGGCGAGGCCTTCAACGGTCAGTTCCTGGCGATTAATCCAGGCATGGCGAGCGGTACGCTGCCGGGTATGGTGACCACCGATCCAGCCTTTGGCCTGCCAGCGATCTGGATCGACGCTTCGTTGCGCGATCAGGCTACCGGCATGGGCTATACCGTGGTCGATGCGGGCACGGTGGTGGCGACCCACTTGAACCACCTGATTACTTCGCACGCCTCCGAACTGCTTGGCCGGGCGGAGGTGCAGGCGCTGCTGGATCACCTGGGCAAGGATTCGCCGAAGCTGGTGGAAGACCTGGTGCCGAAGATGCTGTCGCTGTCGGCGCTGCAGAAGGTGTTGCAGAACCTGTTGGCCGAGGGCGTGCATATCCGCGATATGCGCACCATTATTGAGACCCTGGCCGAATTCACGCCGCATACGCAGGATCCGAATGAGCTGACGGCGCAAGTGCGTGTGGCGTTGGGCCGGGCGATTGTGCAGCAACTATTCCCGGCGGGTGGCGAGCTGTCGGTCATGACGCTGGATAATCGCCTGGAGCGCTTGCTGATGCAGGCCATGACCAGTGGCGGCGGCGATGCGGCGGGTATTGAGCCGGGGCTGGCCGATACCATTGCGCAGCAGGCGGCGGCAGCGACCGCGCAGCAGGAGGCGCTGGGCGTGACGCCGGTGCTGCTGGTGCCTGGGGTGTTGCGTCCGCTGCTATCCAAGTTCCTACGCCGTGCATTGCCGCAGCTGAAGGTGCTGTCGCATTCGGAGATTCCGGAGACGAAGACGATTCGGGTGACTTCGCTGGTGGGCGCGCAGTAAACCGGTAAACCCGGGTCAGACCCGCAGGGTCTGACCCGGTCTGCGGCGCGGCCAACGGGTTTGGTTGTCCGCCGTTGATCTTCATCGAAAGTCAAAAGCTTCGAACCCACACCGTTGGCGTCGAACAGACAGGGTCTGACCCTGTGGGTCAGACCCAGGTTTACCGGTTTTGAATTAAGCCGCATTTCCCAAGCTATTCCACCGATTGTTACCCCCACGCATCGTCAATAATTTGACCATGTGCGAATCTGTCGGAGTAGCAGGAAATGAACGTTAAAAAATTTACCGCCCCAACATCTCGTGAAGCGCTGCGCAAAGTACGCGAAGCGCTCGGCCCGGATGCGGTGATCCTTTCCAACCGTGCCGTCGACGGCGCAGTGGAAATCCTGGCCCTGGCCGGCGACGATGCCGCCGCCCTGGCCCCCCACTCCCCGGATTCCCCGATGTCCGCGCCAGCGCCGCACCTGGACCTGGCGCCAGCCTCGCCCGCTGCCGACCACGCGCCGGCCCTGGTCTCCCAGCCAGCCGCCCCGGTAGTCCGCGCCACCGCACGCCCGACCCCATCCGCCCCGCGCGCACCTGCCCGCCCGATCGCACCGGCGCCGGCCGCACCAGCCATGGACATGGACCGCATTTCCTCCCTGGTTGCCGAAGCCGTCGCCAGCGCCAAAGCCAGCGCCGCCGCCGAGATGACCAGCATGATGAGCGAACTGCGCGCCATGCGCGGCATGATGGAAACCCAGCTCAACGAACTGGCCTTCGCCAACACCCAGCAGCGCGAACCGCACAAAACCGTGGTCCTGCGCGAACTGCTGGCCGCCGGCTTCTCCGCCAGCCTGGCGCGCTACCTGACCGACAAGCTGCCGGCTACCCGCGACGGCGCCGAAGCCCTGCAATGGATGCGCACCGTCCTGGCCCGCAACATCAACGCCATGAACAATGAAGATGCGCTGCTGGAAAAGGGCGGCGTGTTCGCCCTGGTCGGCCCGACCGGCGTCGGCAAGACCACCACCACCGCCAAGCTGGCCGCGCGCTGTGTGATGCGCCACGGCCCGGAAAAACTGGCCCTGATCACCACCGACGCCTATCGTATCGGCGCCCACGAGCAACTGCGCATCTACGGCAAGATCCTGGGCGTGATGGTGCACTCGGTGAAGGATGAAGCCGACCTGCGCATCGCCCTCAACGAACTGCGCAACAAACACACCGTGCTGATTGATACCGTTGGTGTCAGCCAGCGCGACCAGATGGTGGCCGAGCAGGTCGCCATGCTGCAGGGCGTCGGCACCGACGTGCAGCGCATCCTGTGCATGAACGCCACCTCGACCCAGGAAACCCTGTCGGAAGTGGTGCGTGCTTATCAGGGCAGCGGCCTGGCTGGCGCCATCATCACCAAGCTGGACGAAGCTGCCTCGATCGGCTCCGCTCTGGACGTGGTGATCCGCCACAAGCTGCGCCTGTTCTACGCGTCCAACGGCCAGCGCGTGCCGGAAGACTTGCACCTTGCCGATCCGGTGGCGCTGGTAGGGCGCGCCTTCGGCGGCCAGGCTGCTCCGAAATACGGCGATGACGAACTGCCGCTGCTGGTAGCCGGCGCCGCCCATGACCCAATGCTGCGTGAGGTACGCTTTGGCTAATTTCGACTTCGACCAGGCCGAAGGCCTGCGCCGGATGCTGGCCGGCCCCCGGCCGCGCATCATCACCTTCCTGTCGGCCACGCCGCAGGACGACAAAGGCGCCATGCTGGTCAACCTGGGCGCCTCGCTGTCCCAGGCTGGCAATGACGTGCTGCTGGTCGATGCCTGCGCCAGCGCCCATGGCGTGGTGTCGCGGCTCGGCCTCGACCACGGTGCCAGCCTGCTCGACGTGGCGCGCCAGCGTTGCGGCCTGAACCAGGTGCTGCATGCTGCACCGCAAGGCTTCAATGTGGTGTCGATGACGCGCGGCGAAGCGCGTCGCGGACCGGACGAAGGCCGCCGCCTTGCCAAGGCCTTCGGCGTCTTGGCCAGCCAGGCCGGCATCGTGCTGGTGGATGGTGAGTTCGACGGCGAAGCCTTCCCGGTCCCGCTGATGGCCAGTTCCGAGATCGTGGTACAGGTGTCGAATAGTGCAACGTCGATCAAGAATGCCTATATGATGATCAAGCGGCTCAACCATGAATTGGGCCGCCGGCCGTTCGGCATCCTGGTCACCGGCGCTTCGGAGGCCGAAGCAAGGGTGGTTTACGATAATATGGCGCATGCGGCAAGCCGTTACCTGGCAGTCAACCTTGTTTCCATGGGTTCTGTGCCGGCTGACGAATACCTGCAGCGTGCAGCCCGCCTGGGGCGTGCGGTGGTGGACGCCTTCCCATTGGCCGGGGCTTCGGTGGCCTTCCGCCAGCTGGCAGGGCGTTTTGCGATGGGGAGCTGCAACCATTTTAGAGCCTGAAAAGAATTAGAACCTTTATGTACACGGTCAAAGGGAAGGTGGACAAGGATTCCTTGCTGACGGA
>Ga0209256_1000888_pt1 | contig 36832 bp, 29 predicted proteins | sample AraplaCol_mCL_r2_2_FD_184270 | JGI IMG/M metagenome (GOLD analysis project Ga0209256, IMG submission 184270) | Arabidopsis root microbial communities from North Carolina, USA - plate scrape MF_Col_mCL_r2 (SPAdes) (version 3) | ecosystem: Host-associated > Plants > Roots > Endosphere | place...
CGGGCGACAAGCTGATCAGCTTCGACCTGGACCTCTTGAGCCAGCGCGCCAAGAGCCTGATCACCCCGGTGGTGATCACCAACGCCGACGCCTTCCAGATCGTGCGCCGCGAGCAGGACCACGCCGCCGCGGTGGGCGACTTCCTGATGGAGCTGGCCCCGGTGAGCGGCGCCGGCGCGGTGCTGGCCATCGCCGAGGGCGAGGTGGCGCGCGAGGTCGTCGTGCCGCTGCAGCACGGCATCCACGCCCGCCCGGCCGCCCGCATCGCCGAGAGCGCCCGCAAGTTCGCCGCCGAGGTGGCCCTGGTCGCGGTCAACCGCCGGGCCAGCGCCAAGAGCCCGGTCGGGGTGATGTCGCTGGCCGTGCGCCACGGCGACCGCATCAGCGTCGTCGCCTCGGGTCCCGACGCCGACTTCGCCGTGGCCGCCATCGCCGAGCTGATCGAGGGCGGCATGGGCGAGAGCGCGGCCCTGCCGCCGACCGCCGCGCCCGCCGCCGTCGTCGAGGCCGTCCGCGCGGCCCCGCCCAGCGAGCCCGGCCTGCTGCGCGGGGTGATGGCCGCCCCGGGCCTCGCCATTGGCCAGGCCGTGCGCTTCGTCTCCAGCGACATCGTGGTGACCGAGGCCGGCGCCGGCGCGGGCCACGAGCGCGCCGCCCTGGAGGACGCCCTGGTCCAGGTCCGCGCCAAGATCGAGAAGTCGGCCGCCAAGGGCGACACCGCCCGCAAGGCGATCCTCGGCGCCCACCTGGCCTTCCTGGAAGACCCCGAACTGACCGCCTCGGCCCACCGGCTGATCGCCGACGGCAAGAGCGCGGGCTTCGCCTGGCGGCGCGCCGTGGGCGGCTATGTCGAGGCCCTGCGCGGCCTGGGCGACCGCCGCCTGGCCGAGCGCGTCGACGACCTGATCGACCTGGAGCGCCAGGTGCTGCGCGCCCTGTCGGGCGAGGAGGACGAGGCCCGGGCCCTGCCGCCCGGCGCGATCCTGCTGGCCGACGAACTGCTGCCCTCGCAGCTGATGGGCGTGGAGGCGGGCCAGGTGGCCGGCTTCTGCACGGCCAAGGGCGGGCCGACCTCGCACGTGGCCATCCTGGCCGCCGCCATGGGCATCCCGGCCATCGTCGCCGCCGGCCCGGGCGTGCTGGACGTCACCGAGGGCGCGGCCCTGATCCTCGACGCCGAGGACGGGTCCTTGCGCGTCGGTCCCGACGCCGCCCAGCTGGCCGCCGCCCAGACCGCCATCGCCGCCCGCCACGAGCGCAAGGCCGCCGCCAAGGCCGCCGCCCACCAGGAAAGCCGCACGGCCGACGGGACCCGCATCGAGGTGTTCGGCAATGTCGGCTCGCTGAACGACGCCCTGGCCGCCGCCGCCAACGGCGCGGAAGGCTCGGGCCTGCTGCGCACCGAGTTCCTGTTCCTGGAGCGCGAGACCCCGCCCGACGAGGACGAACAGGCCCGCCAGTACCAGGCCATCGCCTCGGCCCTGGACGGCCGCCCGCTGATCATCCGCACCCTGGACGTCGGCGGCGACAAGGCCGCGCCCTACCTGCCGATCCCGGCCGAGGAGAACCCGGCCCTGGGCCTGCGCGGCGTGCGCGTGTCGCTGTGGCGGCCGCACCTGCTGAAGACCCAGCTGCGGGCGATCCTGCGCGTGAAGCCGCTGGGCCAGTGCAAGATCATGGTTCCGATGATCGCCAGCCTCGACGAGCTGCGCGCCGTCCGGGCGGTGCTGGAGGAGGCCAAGCGCGAGATGGGGATCACTCAACGGGTCGAGCTGGGGGTGATGATCGAGACGCCCGCCGCCGCCGTCACCGCCGACCTGATCGCCGCCGAGGCCGACTTCCTGTCGGTGGGCACCAACGACCTGACCCAGTACGTGCTGGCCATGGACCGGGGCAATCCCGAGCTGGCCGCCCGCATCGACGCCCTGCACCCGGCGGTGCTGCGGATGATCGACCTGACCTGCAAGGGCGCGGCCAGGCATCAGCGCTGGGTCGGCGTGTGCGGCGGCCTGGCCTCCGACCTCGTCGCCGTGCCGGTGCTGCTCGGCCTGGGCGTCACTGAGCTGTCGGCGACCGCCGCGACGGTGCCCGAGGTCAAGGCCCTGGTCCGAGCCCTGAAGATGGACGACTGCCAGGCCCTGGCTCGCCAAGCGCTGGACCAGGCCTCGCCCGAGGCCGTTCGAGACCTCTGCAAAGCCTTTGCTTCGAAGGTTGGAGCCTAAAGCGATGAAGTCCCCGCTCGAATTCCTCCAGCCCCTGGGCCGCGCCCTAATGCTGCCGATCGCGGTCCTGCCGGTGGCGGGCCTGCTGCTGCGCCTGGGCCAGCCGGACCTCTTGAACATCGCCTTCATGGCCGCGGCCGGCGACGCGATCTTCTCCAACCTGGGCCTGCTGTTCGCCATCGGCGTGGCCGTGGGCTTCGCGCGGGAGAACAACGGCGCGGCGGGCCTGGCGGGCGTGGTCTGCTTCCTGATCGCCACCGAGGGCGCCAAGGCCCTGCTGCACGTGCCGGCCGAGGTCACGGCGGGACTGATCGAGGCCCATGCGGGCCTGGCGACGGCGGCCTACAAGGCGAAAGCCCTGGCCAAGCTGAGCGTGCCGGTCGGCATCGCCTCGGGCCTGATCGGCGGGGTGTTCTACAACCGCTTCTCGACCTTCAAGCTGCCCGAATACCTGGCCTTCTTCAGCGGCCGGCGCTTCGTGCCGATCATCAGTGGCGTGGCGGGCCTCTTGATCGCCGTGCTGATCGGCTTGGGCTTCGACGCCATCAACGGCGCGGTCGATGGCGCCAGCCGGGCCATCGTCGGCTCGGGCGAGCTGGGCCTGTTGGTCTACGGCTTCCTCAACCGGATCCTGATCGTCACCGGCCTGCACCACATCCTCAACAACATCGCCTGGTTCGTGGTCGGCGACTTCCACGGCACGACCGGCGACCTGCGACGCTTCTTCGCCGACGACCCGACGGCCGGCGGCTTCATGAGCGGCTTCTTTCCGGTGATGATGTTCGGCCTGCCCGCCGCGTGCCTGGCCATGTACCACACCGCCCGCCCGGAGAAGAAAAAGGCGGTCGGCGGCATGTTGACCTCCCTTGCCCTGACCTCGTTCCTGACCGGCGTGACCGAGCCGATCGAGTTTTCCTTCATGTTCCTGGCCCCCCTGCTCTACGCGGTGCACGCGGTGCTGACGGGCGTGGCCATGGCGGTGATGAACGCCCTCGACATCAAGCTGGGCTTCACCTTCTCGGCGGGTTTGTTCGACTACGTCCTGAACTTCGGCAAGGCGACCCATCCGTTGTGGCTGCTGCCGCTGGGGGCGGTGTACGCCGCGATCTACTACGGCCTGTTCCGCTTCATGATCGTCAAGTTCGACCTGAAGACCCCGGGCCGCGAGGCCGACGACGCGGTCGCCGTCGAGGCTGTCGCGACCGGCGGCGGGCGTGGGGCCGACTTCGTGGCGGCGCTGGGCGGGGCGGGCAACCTCGTCACCGTCGACGCCTGCACCACGCGCCTGCGCCTGATCGTCGTCGACCAGGGCGCGGTCAGCGAGCCGGGCCTGAAGGCCCTGGGCGCGCGCGGGATCGTCAAGCCGTCGGACAAGGCCCTGCAGGTCGTGCTCGGCCCGATCGCCGACCAGGTGGCCGGTGAGATCCGCGCCGCGATGGGCGCCCCGGCTCCGGCCAAGTCCGCCGGGCCCGCCAACGTCTCGCCCCTGACCTCGGCCTTGCCCACCGCCGCCGACGACGACCGGGCCGAGGCCCTGGTCGGCGCCCTGGGCGGCTTCGCCAATGTCGAGGCGGTCGGAGCCTGCTCCAGCCGTCTGCGCCTGGTGGTCCGCGACAACGCCCGGGTGGACGAGGCGGCCCTGGCGGCCCTGGACTCGCGCGGCGTGGTCCGGGTCGGCGAGCGCGCCGTGCACGTGGTGCTGGGCCCCGACGCCGAGCGGATCGGCGAGGCTGTGCGTTGCCTGCTGCCGGCCTAGCCGGCCAGGTGCGCCCTGAAGAAGGCCGCCGTGCGGGCGTTGGCCAGCTTGGCGTCGGCGTCGTCATAATGGTCGCCGCCCGGCCGCGCGAAGGCGTGGTTGCGGCCCGGATAGGTGTGGATCTCGATCAGCGGATTGCCGTCCAGCGCGGCATGGATCGTCGCCTGGGCGTCCTTGCCGATATATTCGTCGTCGCCGGCCAGATGGATTAGCAACGGACGCCGGATGCCGCCGGCCTCGCCCACATAGTTCTCGGTGCCGCCGCCGTAATATTCCACGCCGACGTCGGCGTCGCTGGCGGCCATGGCCCGGAAGGTCATCAGTCCGCCCAGGCAATAGCCGGTCACGCCCACCTTGCCCGAGGCGCCGGCCATGGTCCGCGCCTTGGCGATCAGGGCCACCGTATCGCTCACGCCCTTGTCGAAGTCGAAGCGACTGTAGAAGTCGAAGCCCTTCTTCCAGTTCTCTTCGCTGTGTTCGGACATGGAAAGGCCGGGCTCGAAACGCCAGAACAGATCGGGACAGACGGCGATATAGCCCTGGTCGGCGATCTCGCGGGCGCTCTGCCGGATGCCGTCATTGACCCCGAAAATCTCCTGGATCACGACGATCACGGGCGCCGGCTCCACGGCGGGTCGCACGACCAGCGCCTGGAATTCGCCGTCGGGGGTCTGGATGGTTAGGGTTTCGCTCACAGGGGCCTCCGTCGGGTCCGCCGGACGCGACCATCGCTCCGGACGGGCCGAACGCTAGACCCCGGGACGGCGACGAGATTGGACATTTGATGCGCGGCTTGCCTCATGGGCAGGCGGGGGCGGCGGGCGCGCACCAGGCCGCCGTCGCCCAATACCTTCCGCCCACAAACTCCTGACCGCGTCGTCCGGCGTCAGCGTTGTCATTCAAGTCACGACAGACCTGTCCAAGCCGCTCGCCGGCCATCGGCCTAGCCTCCGCGCGGACTTCGGCGGCATGCGCCGGATCGACGGGAGGCGAACCCATGACGGGATCCAGCGACGAACACGCCAAAGCCGACCAGGAAGGGGCGTCGCGACGCCATGTCGTGACCAGCGGCCTGGGCTTGGCCCTGCTGAGCGCGCTGCCCGCCCTCTCGGCGTCCGAAGCCCCGGCGGCCACGCCCCAGACGTCCAGCAAGACTTCGCCCAAACCCCCAGGAGACAGCATCATGAGCAGCGGCTTCGTCACCACCAAGGACGGCACGCAGATCTACTACAAGGACTGGGGCCCCAAGACCGCCCAGCCGGTCGTGTTCCACCATGGCTGGCCGCTCAGCGCCGACGACTGGGACAACCAGATGATGTTCTTCCTGGGCCAGGGCTTCCGGGTCATCGCCCACGACCGTCGCGGCCACGGCCGGTCGACCCAGACCGACACCGGCAACGAGATGGACACCTACGCCGCCGACGTCGCGGCCCTGACCGACCACCTGGACCTTAAGAACGCCGTGCACGTCGGCCACTCCACCGGCGGCGGCGAGGTGATCCACTACGTCGCCCGCGCCAAGCCGGGCCGGGTGGCTAAAGCTGTGCTGATCGGCGCGGTGCCGCCGATCATGGTCAAGAGCGACAAGAACCCCGGCGGCCTGCCGCTGGAGGTGTTCGACGGCTTCCGCGCCGCCCAGGTCGCCAACCGCGCGCAGTTCTTCTACGACGTGGCGGCCGGCCCGTTCTACGGCTTCAACCGTCCGGGCGCGAAGGTGTCCGAGGCGGTGGTCCAGAACTGGTGGCGCCAGGGCATGATGGGCGGGACGAAGGCCCACTACGACTGCATCAAGGCTTTCTCGGAAACCGACTTCACCGAGGACCTCAAGAGCGTCGACGTGCCGGTGCTGCTGATGCACGGCGAGGACGACCAGATCGTGCCGATCGCCGACAGCGCCCTGATCGGCATCAAGCTGCTGAAGAAGGGCACGCTGAAGACCTATCCGGGCCTGCCGCACGGCATGTGCACCACCCACCCGGACGTCATCAATCCGGACCTGCTGGCCTTCATCAAGGCCTAGGCTTCCGGTTCGGGACCGAAGAGGAGGGGCGTTCGCCGCGGCGGACGCCCCTTCGCCGTTTTCAGCCATGGCCAATCGGGCGTAGGATGACCGCCTGGGGCGCGACGGGAGACCGGCGGCATGGAAAGACGTCCTGAACGATCGCGGCTGTGCATCGCCCTGGCCTTCGCCCTGGGCCTTGCGGCGAGCGCTTGCGGCACGCGGGCCGAGCCCGAAGCGGACGCGGCGGCGTGGCTGGCGCGCTGGAGCGGGCCGACCACTGTCGCCGCGGCCCCCGTGCAATTGCCGCTGGAGCGCGCCTCACCGGCCGCCCTGAGCGCCGCCGCGAACGGGCCGGTCGCTCTGGTGCTGGCGGGCCTGAAGGCCGACCGGCCGTCCGGCGCGACCTACAATCTGTTCGTCGGCCCGCCGGGGCCGGCCCGCGCCACGGCGGGCGATCCCGGCTATGTCGGCGCGCTCAGCCTGTTCGACCTAGCCGGACATCCCGAGGGCGGCGACCGCACCTTCCCCCTGTCGCCCCAGGCCCGGGCCGCCTTGCTGGCCGATCCGGCCAAGCCCCTGACCTTGACCATCGTTCCGCGCGGTGGAGACGGTTCCCCCCTGGTGGTCAGCGAGGCCCGGCTGGTGCGCCGGGGCGCCCCCTGACTTCACTCTCCGTGAAGTTGCGAAAATTATTGACTCGCTGAATCGTAGCAATAGGCTCCGATGCGTCCATGGCGCGAATATCGCGCGACCGTAACGCAAAAGGGGCTGGGCGATGGTTGAGACACGGCGTGACGTCATGATCGGGGCGCTGGCCGGCGCGACGGCGGTCGGCCTGGGCGGGCTGGAGGCCCAGGCCCAGACCCTCAGCACGCGCTACAGCGCCACCAGCCCGCAGGGCAAGGCGATGCTGGTCAAGTACGCCAGGGCCGTCGACATCATGCGCAACAAGATCCCCGTCGGGGATCCCCGGCACTGGAACTTCCAGTGGTACACCCACTGGATCCCCGGCTCGGCTGTATGGTCCGAGGCCCTAAAGACCAAGAACGAGACGCTGCAGAAGATCTATGGCGGCCAGCCCAGCTACAACCGGGACCTGGCCCAGGCCATGTGGGACAGCTGCCAGCCGCACAGCCGCGACCCCGCCGATCCCACCCGGTTCCAGGGAACCTACTTCCTGCCGTGGCACCGCTGGTTCGTCTATTATTTCGAGCAGATCATCCGGGGCGTGCTGCAGGATCCCAGCTTCACCCTGCCGTACTGGGACTATCTCCAGGGCTCGGTGGCGGCCCTGTCGATCCCGCCGGAATTCACCAATACGGCCAGCTCGCTGTACAAGCCCAACCGCAATCCGTGGGTGAACCAGGGCCAGCGGATCGACCTGCAGAACCCCGGCGCGCTGAGCCTGGACGCGTTCAAGTTCGCCTACTACATCAGCCCAGACGGGCGGACCGGCTTCTGCCCCAGCCTGAACAACAATCCGCACGGCATGGTCCATGACCTGACAGGCAACGGCACGAACATGGGCTATGTGCCCACGGCGGCCGGCGACCCGGTGTTCTGGCTGCACCACTGCAACATCGACCGGCTGTGGGCCAGCTGGAACAACAGGGGCAACCCCAACCCAACCTGGGACGCGCGGCTGTTCCCCTTCGCCAACGCCCAGGGCAAGCGCGTCGACGTGCTGCTGAACAACGCCAGCAGCATCGCCAAGCTGGGCTACCAATACGACACCTACCAGAAGGTGCCGGGCTCCAAGCTGCTGCGCGCGCCACACTTCGCCCAGGGCCCGGTGCTGGCGGCCTCGGCCTCGCCCGCCGCGGAGGGCGCCCACCACGGCGGCGTCACCCTGTCGGCCACCGCCCCGACCCAGCTGAAGCTGGCCGGCGCGCCGCAGGCCAACAACGCCGCCGGCCCCAACCTGCTGGCCGCCGCCCCGCCGACCAAGGGCGGCGGGGTGTTCCTGGCCCTGACCGGCGTCTCGGCGGACGAGCCGTTCGGCGGCACCTACAACGTCTATGTCGGCCTGCCGGAAGGGGCGACGCCGGGCGGGACCGACAGCCTCAACTATGTGGGTACGTTCGGCTCGTTCAACCTGGTCGGCCACGGGCACGGGGACGACGGCCCCAACCTGGTGTTCGACATTACCGACAAGGCGGCCCAGCTGACCGCGAAGGGCCAGCTGGGGGCCTCGCCCAACGTGACCTTCGTGCCGGTGGGCGAGATCGGCAAGCCGCCCAGCGTGGTCAAGGTGTCGATCGTCACGGCGTAGCCGGATCGACGCCCGGGCGCCGCGCGTGGTCCTCGTCCTTCGACAGGCTCGGGAGGAGGACCATTTTGTAGGCCTGGGCGGTGGAAAAACCTCATCCTGAGCTTGTCGAAGGACGAGGTTTTCGGCTCCAGCGACTGAATGCCGATCCTCCCCGGGCGCTCACGACCGAAGCTTCAGGATCGCCCAGGTCCAGCCGGCCAGGACCACCGTCCGGCCGTCCTCGATCTCGGCTGTGCCGAAGGCCGGCCCTTCGACCGTCAGGCCCTCGGGCAGGAACCAGCGCACGGTCTCGCGGCCGAAATTCAGCGCCACCAGCAGATCGCCCCGGCGATAGGCGAACACCTGCTCATGGTCGGGATCCAGGTCGCGATAGTCGCCCTCGCGCAGGTCGGCCGATCCGCGCCGGAAGGCGATCAGGGCGCGGGTGTGGGCCAGCACCGAGTCGGGCCGTGACGCCTGGTCCTGGGCGTTGATCGTCGCGGTGTTGGCGTTGACCGCCAGCCAAGGCTTTCCGGTCGTGAAGCCGCCGTTCGGGCCGGAGGTCCACTGCATCGGCGTGCGGCTGTTGTCGCGGCCCATGGCCCGGGCGTTGGCCAGGTATTCGGCCTCCGACACGCGATGCCGCACGTCGCGCCAGCGGCCGGCCACCTCCAGGTCGTCGAAGTCGTCCAGGGTGGCGAACGGATAGTTGGTCATGCCCAGCTCCTCGCCCTGGTAGAGGAACGGCGTGCCCCGCTGGGTGAGGATCAGGGTGTTGAGCACCTTGGCCGAGCGCTCGACCCAGGCCGGGTCGTCGTCGCCGAAATGCGAGACCGAGCGCGGGTTGTCGTGGTTGGACAGGAACTGGGTGTTCCAGCCGAACGGCCCGGCCGCCTCGTCCAGCCGGGTGTAGAGCGCCTTCAGCCGAGGCAGGGTCCAGCTCGTCTTGCGCCAGCCGTCGATGTCCATCCGCACGATGTCGAAATTGAACACCAGGTCCAGCTCGCGGCGACGGCTGTCGATCAGGTCGCGGGCCTTCTCGGGCCGCAGGCCGAAGGCCTCGCCGACGGTCATGGTGTCATAGTGGTCCAGCACCTCGCGGCGCATCTCGCGCAGATACTCGTGCAGCCGGGGCCCGGCGGCATAGACGAACTGCGGTGCGTGGCGATGCTGCGGCTCCAGGTCCGGCAGGCCGGGCTGCTTGGAGATGAACGGGATCACGTCCATCCGGAAACCCGACACCCCCTTGTCCAGCCAGAACCGCATGAGGTCGTAGACCTCCTCGCGGACCTTGGGGTTTTCCCAGTTCAGGTCGGGCTGCTTGGCCGCGAAATAGTGCAGGTAGTATTGGCCGCTCTCGGGGGCCAAGGTCCAGGCCGGGCCGCCGAAGAAGGCGTTGTAGTTGTTGGGCGGACCGCCCTCCCGGCCGTCGCGCCAGATGTAGTAGTCCCTGTACGGATTATCGCGGCTCTTGCGGCTCTCCACGAACCAGGCGTGTTCGTCGCTGCTGTGGTTGACCACCAGGTCGATGATCAGCCGCATGCCCCGCGCGGTCATGCCGGCCAGCATGGCGTCGAAGTCGGCCATGGTCCCAAACTCGGCCATCACCTTGCGGTAGTCGCGGATGTCGTAGCCGTTGTCGGCGTTGGGGCTGTCGAAATGCGGCGACAGCCAGACCACGTCGACGCCCAGGTCCTTCAGATAGTCCAGCCGCGCGGTGATCCCCGGCAGGTCGCCCACTCCGTCGCCGTTCGTGTCGAGGAACGAGCGCGGATAGATCTGGTAGACGACCGCGTCCTTCCACCAGGGGCGCGCGCCGATGGGGGGCGACAAGTCGGCTGGGTTCTGATCGGCGCTCACGACAGGCAGGACTCCGCTCGGCGACTCGACCCGACGCTAGCCGGTCGAGACGTTGCTGGCGACTTGGTGAGCGGTGTCGATCTCAGGCGTCCTGGCCCCAGTTGGTCTCCAGGCCTCCGTCGATGGTGAAGCTCTGGCCTGTGATGTAGTCGGCGTCGGGCGAAGCTAGATAGACGGCCAGCCGACCGATCTCGCGGGGCTCGCCCGCCCTTCGCAGGGGGATGTTCTCGCGGATCTTCGCCTGGCCTTCGCGACTTTCGATCCGCTCGCGCGTGGGCGGGGCGCGGGTGAGCCCCGGGGCTATGGCGTTGACCGTCGTGTTGCGCGGCGCCAGCTCCAGCGCCAGGCCGCGCGTGAACGTCAGCAGGCCGCCCTTCGCCGCGTTGTAGGCGGTGTATTTCGGACTGGGCGTGACCTCGTGGACCGAGGTGATGTTGATGATCTTGCCGCCGGTCTCGCGACGTCGCACGAATTCCCGGCTGCAGAAGAAGGGACCGTAGAGATCGACCTTGATCATCCGGTCGAAGTCCGCCGTAGGCGTCTCGGCGAACGGGGCCTGCTCGATGTCGGTGGCGCCGGCGTTGTTGACCAGGATGTCCGGGGTTCCCAGCGTCCCGGCGACCTCGTCGAACAGGGCGCTCACCGAGGCCTCGTCGGTCTGGTCCAGCCGCGTGACGAACGCCCGGCGCCCGCAGGCTTCGACCCGCCGCCGAGTTTCGGCCGCGCCCGCCTCGTCATGCAGATAGGTTATGGCGACGTCGGCGCCTTCGCGGGCCAACTCCTCGGCGATGCCCTGGCCGATGCCCGAGTCCGACCCCGTGACGATCGCGATCCTGCCGTCCAACTGGCCCATGACGTCTTCTCCCTGGCTTGAGGAGCGCAACGCGTCGCCGGGCCGGCGGTTCGAACCTTGGGCGTGCCTAGGCGTCGGCGCGACCGAGATCGTCGGCGGATGGTCGAGGATTTAGGGGGTAATGGCGGAGAGGGTGGGACAAAGACCTGGATAAAAAAAGATCAATAAAAACAATGAAAAAATGAGGTTCTGCAGCGAGTCGCTGTAGCGCTTTTTGTAGCAGAGAATTGCTACGCATAGCTTGGTGTCGCCAACCGTTCTCAAGGTAGAGCCGGGAGCGCGTGATGGGCACCACGCAGGAGGCGGCGGCTACCGATCCCCGAACAGCGCTAAGCGATCCTGCAATCAGCGATCCAGTTCGCAACTTCGAGCTGATCTGCAGGCTCCTGCGACCCTATGCTGAAGGCTTAAAGGCCATTCGGCGCGAAGCCCAATTTTGCGCTCGAAGCTCGCGCACCGCTGGATTTCGCGCTAAGCGCTAGCGTGAAGAGGGGGAGTGAGCCTTGCTGATAGATAACCAAGCCCAGCCAGTAGTGGATGAAGTTCAGATCGCCGAACGGGCAATGGACGTTATCCGGCGGAACGCCGGTCGCTCGATCCGAATGGCTGCGCTCGGCCAGGAGGTTTCTAAGGGGCTGAATGTTTCTCTTCGGAGCATCCTCGGCAAAAAGCCGCTCAGTCAGCTTCTCAGGACCACGTATCCCAGTGAGCTTCTGATCACCGGTGAGGGGACCGATGTCGAGGTCGCTCTCGTTCCGGAGGGAGCGGGGCAATCTGCTTTGCGAAAGTACGACCCCGCCGTCTTTTCTGCGTTCTCCAAGCCAATCGCTGAAGGGTTTAAGCGGTGGTTGAAGGTCTCCCGTCCGTTCAAGTTTAGCGACCTGCCAAGCGATCAGACAGGGCACGGGCTTGAGGTGGAGGTCACTGTTAGCCCCGACCAATTTCCTTCGCGATTAGAACGCAACGCCGCCGTAGAAGCCGCGATTGCCGCCTGGAGTGAGCGAGTGGGGATCGACCTCAGTGCGCTGCCTCCGACCAAGAAGCCAAGTGTTTCTCTAACTTCTCAAAGCTTAGTGGGCGACAAAGGCGTCCTAGCACTTCGGGCGTTGGCCGAAGCTATCCCCGCCAGCGAGCGAGGGCGATACAGTCTGCCGCTTGATCTGATAGGGCGACTTCTCGGGGTTTAATCTCAATGAGGGGGGTTGCTGTCGCCATAGTGGGCGTGCCCGAGGGCGCGCTGAAGGTCGTTCGCCAAAGGCTCCAAAAAGAGTTTCCGAACGGCTACGTCATTCGTTCTAAAGCTGCGCGCTTAAACTCAAGCAAGATGGCTTCATATGGTGGGGCCGAAATCTCCGATGCCACAGAACTGCTTTCAGATGCGGTTTTTGGTTCAAGCCGGAGGCCGGTCGGGTTTTGTCGTAACTCCCAACGGCCTTGCGCGAGCATATCGAAAGAGCGCCATACCTGCTCAAAGAGCGCGACGGCGACTTGCGATCTAAAGCGACCGGACTTTGTGATCCTCGCCTATCAGGAGGGAGAGGGGAAAAAGAAGCTTCGTGAGAAGTTCCACCACGCGCCGTACTTCGTTGAGATACCGGCTGAGATATATGGCCGGCCGAACGAGACGTCTGCCTATTTGATTGACGGGATCAAGCGAGCGGTGAAGCTAGCGCCTGAGCTGGATAAAGCGTTTGGCGCTGGCTGCCCTCTATTGTTGCCTCCTCAGAATTTCGGCCTTGGCAATGTCGTGGGCAAGCTGCTGGATCGGGTCAATGGCGGTGCTGTGCCGAAAAAGGAGGCGGAGCAGTTTCGACGCGAGTTCTACTCGAGAGAGCGGAAGGCGTTTAAAGCGCGCTCCGATCTCGGCTTTGCCATCGCGAATGGGCCCTTGGCTCATGGGCAGGCTAAAGAGCACGAGATGGTTGAGGTGGCGCTGAGCAGCCATTATCGGCTCGGCTGCAATTACGACGACACCCTCCATTGGGATGTCAGTTTGATAGCTGGCCAGAACACGAAGGCGTCTTTTAGCGGTAAAGTAGTATTCTACTGCCGCAGAGGTGCGCCGATGGCACCGTCGGGAGTCCGAAACGTCAATGTTCTCGTTGATGATTGTCTGAGATAGGGAACTCCCCCGCGCCTCACATAGGGGCGCAGGGGGAGTTATATCTCATTGAGGGTAATGGACGATTGAGGTTTCCCTCTGTGTCATCATTGCCTGCCCTGGATATCACTTGGCAAACAACTACGATATGGCATCCCACCGACGCCCTCCCTCGGAAAGAACAAGAGGCCGCAGCCTTTCATTCATATCGGGGCGGAGGTGTTTGGCCCACTTCGTCGATGCGAGTTATATGTTCGCGTTGATTAAACGTCAATGAACGTGTGAGGTTTCAACAGGGCTGAGTGGACGTTCCTCAATTCCCAAAGACGCACATCTGCGCCGTGGCGATGCTGTTCCAAGGCATCCGACCGAACTTCGAGGCAACGAGCGCCTTTACGAGCAAGGGCGGCAGTCGAGGTAACTGATTGCAAGGTAGATGGCGGAGAGGGGGGCTTAGCTGCGGCCAAAAATGCCAATAAAATCAAAGAAAATGCTGCTAATTTGGCGAGAGTTTGTAGCGCCGATTGTAGCAGGTTGGAGCAGCCGCTTGCTTCACGACGATGCGTGCTTCCTCAGACGGAGAAGCTTATCTGTTCAGTGGGTTTAACCCGTATCGGCCGCGATCCACTTTGATAAAGGGGGATGCGATCCCCTTGTTCGCGATATTGCGATTGAGTGAAGCCGACAGGGTGTTTTGCGGCGTCGCACCGCACTTTTTTACAAGTCCAAGCTTCAGGCTTTCCAAAACCAGCTCGCGGCAGGTCATCGGTCGTTTCGTCAGTCGCAGAACCTCTTCAGCAGCAGTGACGAGGTTGGGATGATTGGACCCCATGGCGTAAAATATTCTCCCCAGCGGCTAGGCTCACGCCAAGTTACAGCGGCTAGCCGCGCTCAGCGGACTTTTGAAAGCAGGACGATACCCCAGTTGACCGGTCGCTCAAGGTGCTTTGCGTGGGGGCGGCCGCTCCAACAATGGCCCCGCATCACTTTGATAGCACCTCAAGAATGACGAGTGTCGGGAGGACCGCGAATGGCGGTGCCACTCAGCTGGGGCAAGTCCCGGACTGGGAGACGAGAGGCGTCAATCGGGCGTTAACTGCGCTGTACGCAACTGCGCTGACCGGTGGGGTGGAGCTGTCGCATGGCTGACGAGATTGACGCCGCTATTTTGGAGCTGGCGAAGAAGGTTATCGCGGGCGGTGGTTCAAAACGTGCTGCCGATGTCCTAAAGGTCATGCTTGAAAAGGGCTGGGTCAGCACCGACGAAATCAACGATCTCGGCTACAATCACCCACCCCGCGCAATAGGCGACGTCCGAGACGCAGGCATCCCGATCATCACGGGCAAAGGCACCTCGCGCACAGGAAAGCGTATGGCCGTCTACTCGCTGGGCGCTGCTAGCGATATCCAGGAAGGCCGCGTTGGCGGTCGGTCTGCCTTGCCTAAGAAATTCAAGGTCGCGCTTCTAGAGCGTTACGGCTCAATTGACTGCATCACTGGCGCGAAGCTCGACGAGCGCGTGCTGCAAATAGACCACCGTATCCCCTACCGAGTTGGTGGAGACGCGGGCCTTTCCGATCATGATGTCGAGGCTTACATGCTTCTCGACGCCTCAAGTCAGCGCGCTAAATCCTGGTCGTGCGAAACTTGCCCCAACATGTTGCCCAACGCGCGACTGCCCTCGGTCTGTGGCACGTGCTTCTGGGCTTTCCCAGAGCACTACGATCATATTGCTACCGAGCAAATCCGCAGGACGGACCTAGTGTGGCAGGGGGCCGACGTTGCCATCCATGATCGCCTTTATGTCCTAGCTGCCAGTCAGAATATGACCCTCATAGCGTACCTGCTTCAGCTAGCTCGCGCGAAGGCAAACGAGGGCTGATCGCTCCCGAGCCGCAACACACCTTCAAAGGGTTCGGCCAATCCAGGAGAGAGGTACAGGCTCTCGACCGTTTCTTCTGACCGACCTGCCAAGGTAGCTTGGCTGGATTTTCCTGCATGGAGGAGCAGCCTGGTCAGGCCAAGGTGATCTGGTAGCGGCTCACCGTAGACCTTCTCGCCCGTCATTCCATCATACGAGAGCGCAAAGCGGATATTCCGAGTTCTCAGCTCGGCCAAGCCGGCGGTGAGCCGGGCAAGTTCTAGCTGCTCTGCATAACGTTTGTCGCGGCCTACGGTGGTGCCCAAATATGGCGGGTCCATGTAAATGAAATCAGATGACCCAGCGTCTTCCGTAGTGGCGAGCCAGTCACCGTGCCGAATTTCTATCTTGCCATGCAGCAGATAGGCGGCGTCCGCGATTGCGGTCTGCATTTTGTCTGGCTTCACACCCAGCCGACGTTTGTCATGAGATTGGGTGAAGTTTCCCTTTTGGCTAAATCGAACCGCGTTCTTCACGCAACGGCAGATCAAATAGAGTAGGTCGACCGGGTCGCGCCCTTCATTGTAGCGGCTGCGGACGGTGTTGAAATAGTCATCGCCTGCCGTTGCTTGCCCCGTCCAGATTTCGCGGTATCGGTTGGCGGTGCCTTCGGGGTCGCTGACAATCGCAGACCACAGCGCAGAAATGGGTTCGAGCACGTCACCAATAACATATCGCGCCGCGACACCTTTACTCGCCGCCCAGAGTGTCATCGCAGCTGAACCGGCAAAAGGCTCGTACCAGCACTCGATATCTTGGGGCACGTAAGGAGCGATTAGGGGAGCAAGGCTGCGCTTGGAGCCTTGATAGGGAATCGGGTGGGGGAGGCGGATCATAAACACGAACATGGCCTGAAATGAGGACCATCACTAGCCGCTCCCCGCGCAAAGCTGTGCAGCCCGCAAATTGTGATCTGCGAGCTGCACGAGCCGCCCCTCGGAGGGGTAGCGACTAGCTTGCGCAGGCAATGTCTACCGTCATTGCCCCCTTGGTAGGCACAAAAGCGCCGCCTGGACTTTGACTTTCGGTCTTGGCTTCGTGGTGTTTGCCGGCGTCGAATTGTTGTCCCGCTAGCTTCCAAGAAAGGGCGATATGCCGAGCGTCCTTCGAGGTTCGCTTTGCGAGCCTACCGACACGAGGTGTCGCTGCTGAGCGATCCTCATAAGGAGGCTTGAGGCGGTGTCGAACCTAGAAGAACGCACCGCCTATCAGGTTAGGGCGCGTATTGCCTGACACCTGGAGGCCTTGGGACGGCCGCTGCAGGAGTAACGGCGATGATCGCAGTCTTTTTCGCCTCATTACGCTGCCCAAACCTGATTGAGCACCTGGGCCGCCAGCGCCGCCTTATCCTGCGGAAGGAAGCGGCCGTAGTGCTCGGCGATGGTGTCAGGCGTATCCTGGATGGCGTAGCTCGCCTGCTCGTATGAGCCGGTCTGCTTCAGGACATGGGTGGCCAGCACGTCCCGCACATTGTGCGGGCCATGCGGTAAAAGGCCCTCGATGGCGCCGCGTCCGGTGTACGGGTTGAAGACGCCATGGCGTTGGATCGTCAGCCGCCACGCCTCATAGAAGGTGTTCTGGTCGTATGCCGGGCTAAGGCTCTTGGCTTTCATCGTCTTGACGAAGAACACGCCGGGATCGCTCCGCCCCTTGAGGAGCGCGCGACGGTCGCTGGCGATATAGGTCTCGATTTCGTCGTACAGGCCGCCTAGGTCCGGCAGGATCAGGCGGAACGGGCTCTTACGGAAATAGGTCGACCCCGCGTTCTTGAAGGCCACGGCGGGGACCAGCACCTCCCAACCTTCATCCCGGACGCTCCATCGCAGCTCGCCCCGTTTCAGAACCTCCAGCTGGCGCTCTGGCGTGCCGGCCTGGCCCTTAGGGCGGAATAGCAGCTCGCGCAGGTTCTTTTGGCGAAGGCCAAGGTGCAGGCCGAGCCGCAGCATCAAAAAGCTGCGCGTGGACTCGGCGGCGGCGACGGGGAAGCGGCGACGGTCGGGCCGGCGCAATCGGACCTCTTCGGTGATCTTGCGATATTCCCCGAGCGGGCTTTCCGCCTCCAGGATCGACAGGATCGGTTCGAACGGATCACGATGCACACGGGCGACACGGTTGATCTCCTTGGCCCGAACCAAGGCGTGGTGGTGCGCGGTCTCGCAGACCGCCGCCCAATCGTCATGAGCGGCTTGGACGTCCTGCGGGGTGATCAGGCCCTCAATCGGTCGCAGGCAATTGGCGAGATGCGGAGACTGGCGAAGCCATCCCGTTTCGCGCCGGGTAAGAGCTGCCGCCACCGTCAGCATTTCCGACTCCCAGCGGGTGAAGAAGCCCCGCCTGCCCTCCCGCCAATGCAAGTACCAATCCCACACGGCGGGAATGACCAGGGCCGCGAACGTGAGGCTGCGCATGGGCGCCCCGTAGCCGCGTATCTCGCCGTCTGGGCAGGCCGCGAGCGCACCGAACATCAGCCCCAGATGCTCCATTTTCTGGCCCGCCGTCGCGCGGTTCCAGACACCATTGCGAACACGGCCCCGCGTGGTCAGCGTCGTGGTCTTGAACAGGCATAGGTCGCGCGCCTCTGCGTCCAGGGCCGGAGGCGCGGCGCTGGACTCGAGCAGGCGGCCAAACTCCCGGGCGCCGTCATCGGCCAGCCGCTCGGCCAGTGGTGCGCCCGCGCTAAGGGGCAATGGCCCTGGCCCTTCCGAGAATTGCAGCGAGAAGCGTTGCAGCATCGCGCTGGCCTGATAGCGGCGGTAGTCGGTGGCACCGGTCACCACCACGTTTTCCACCCAGGCCAGAATCTCCTGCTGTTTGGGTCTGGGCAGCCGGTCGAAGTCATCGGGCAAGTGCCAGGCCAGCCGCCGGCGTTTGGCCGGTGGGAGTCGCGATAGCGACTTACCGGTAACGAGAGTACCCTGGTGGGGCAGCTTGGGGCGGAAGTAGCCGGCCGGCAGCCGATAGCGGCGTTCAATCGCGGCAAGCACCCGAAAGGCGGCGCTGCTCCGGGGCGCCATGTCGCCGCGACGCCACGCATAGAGCGTGGTTTTGCAGATCATGTCTTCCCCCTGGCAAACGGCCCGATGAAGGCCGAAAAGGGTGTCGCCGTGGCGGCGTACATGAAGCGCCAGGGCATCAGCGAAGGCTGCGGGGTCCTCCCACTCGTCCCACAGCGGTGTGGGGTACATGACGACCGGCTTGGGCTTGTACGGCCCCCTGGGCTGTTGCGTGGTCGTCGTTCTGGTCGCAGCCTTCTTCGTGCCGCGCGGCGTCTTGTTCGATTTAACAGGCATCACATTCGTACTGGCTAGCGGAGCCATTCGTCCGCATAGCTAAGGGGCGCGAGTGGGTGTCATTTCGAACGCCAAAGGAAGGCTTTGTCTGGGTGATCGGCGATGGAAGGGTATTCTCCGCAGAGCGTGCGGAGAATACGGGCTCTAATCTCCGCAACCTTTAGGGCGGCGACTCGCCGCCTTGCCCGGAAGTTGGCCAAGGCTGCTGTGGTGGGAGCCCCCCGTTTGGTGGGGGTACCGCATGTCAGATGGTGCCTCCCCCCTTTTGCTGGTGGTTTCGCTCCCCACCGAAAGGGGGCGAGTTGCCCCACCGCTTGGGGGGCAAACTCTCTGACTCTATAAACACGCCAACGTAATGCTCCGCTTCCAACGGAAAGGCGGATCAGCAAGCTGATCCACCGGTGGCTACTGGTCCTTCTTGTCTTTTTTTTCCTGCTCGGCGAACGCTATCCATTCCCTTGGTGCGACCCGACGGATTTCTCTCGTGTCGCAGGAGTAGTCCCCAGGCGGCCGACGGTTGGCCATTGCGGGCTTGAGCTTGGCGTATGTTCCGACGACGCTGACAACTGACCAAAATTCGCCGTTTACCACGACGAGCTCGCCTTTCAGGATGCCTGGGTAGAAGCTCGGCAATACGCCGTCGCCTCCCGCGACGATTAATCTCGCCAGTTCGTCGACCTGAAGCGGCATGTATATGTTCGCAGGGGTGATGGTGTGCCGCGCCCCTCGGAAGACGGTGATAAGGCCTCCATCCTCAAGGGCACGGGTTGCCTTCCTCACGGTCTCGTCTTTCGCGACGCCTGAGCCGGCGCAAAGGATGGCTCCGTGTTCGTCGCGAACAAGTTCGCCGGACCCATTTACGAACCCATTCAAGAAGTGCTGCATCGGGATCGCCTCAGCGTACTTCTGCCAGCCGAACGTTCGTCCCATGATGAACAGCAGCACTCTCAACTGAGCCGGCGGGAGCTCTGCCGCAAGTTCCCGGTAGACTCGTCGAGTTGTCGTGCGTTCGACGAAGCTCCGAGTCGAGTTGATCCGAGCGATGTCGTTCCAGGTGTCTGGTTCGTGTCCGAGGGTAAAGCGCATCTGACCTCCTAGCCATAAGGAGGTTGCCAATATTCACATGCTCGACGGCATTTCCAGAACTATCGGTTGCAACTAGTTGCAAGGAACGTATTAAGAACACCTGGCTGACGTGAGCCAAGCGTGAGGTGTCGATCTCACTGTTCAACCAAGTTGCTTCCACCGTCGCCTTTCCCCCTGTGGTCTGACCTGAAATGAGTCACCAGTGGCTCGCACCAAAGCGGGAGTCGATCCAGTAGCTCGGGGTAGCCCGCGCGGCGTAGCTGTGTAGCCACGTCGGTCGGGGTTGATGGGAGAGCGGCAATCCATGGTGGTGCCGCACCCGGAGCCCGAGCTCTCTCGGCAAGAGCGGCGGGCACCGAAAATCGTCTGTGAACTGCGAAATGGCAATCCTGGCAGAGAAACATTGCACGTTCTGGATCGGTATAGTCTTCAGCGTGGAGGCTCAGGGGCGCGCTGGCGCGACAAAGATCGCAGACGTCCGGAGCTAATAGTGCGCCTGCGCATCGCAGCCAATCGGAGACCTGCCAATTGAGCACGCGCTCAGAATGAGAGAACCCATTGTAGGGCTTCAATGGTCGCCACCTCCACACCCGCAGGATGATGGGCGGAAGAAGGGTTTTGGGGCGAACAAGTGGGCGGAAGGGAAGTGCTTCGATCAGCGCTCTAACGGCGCTATCCATTTGTTGAAAGCCCACGGCCGCCGGGCAGGTAGCGATACAAGGTAGCGGGAGACACCTTGAGCCTGCGCGAGGCTTCGGCCACGCTTATGGTGGGGTCCGCTAATAGCGCCTTCGCTGCCTTTATGTCGCTTTCTGCCAGCGCCCGTGGTCGACCGCCCACGCGGCCAGCGGCCTTGGCTGACGCTAGGCCGGCTAGTGTTCTTTCGCGAATGAGGCCTCGCTCAAACTCAGCCAGTGCCGCGAAGATGTGGAAGATCAGCTTTCCACCAGCAGACGTCGTGTCGATATTTTCCGTCAGGCTGCGAAAGCCAACGCCGCGTTCCTCTAACTCCTCGACAGTTTCTATGAGCTGCTTGAGAGACCGAGCGAGGCGATCAAGCTTCCAGACGATCAGAGTGTCGCCGGCTCGCATAAAGGTGAGTGCTGCGGCCAATTCAGGTCGATCTCTCTGAGCGCCGGATGCTGTTTCGTCAAATAGTCGCTCGCAGCCAGCTTTCAGCAATGCAACCCGTTGCAAGCCCGTATCTTGTTCATGTGTCGATACCCGAGCGTAGCCAACCAGCATTTCTTTCTCCCAATAACGCTCCGACGCTGGCATCCGAGAAGAGACGTTTCAAGAGATAGTTATGAGAAGGTTTTGAGTGCGTTCGAGACGTTAAATCTTGCGCTCCGAGGTCATTCGAAAAACGACCGTTATTGCGACCCTGTCGAGTGTTGGTTCACGGAACCTCCAAACTCGTGCCGCCGTCACGGGTCATGCGTTTCACCCTCGACCTCGGCTTCGGAAATTATCGCAGCCGCCTCGCCGGCAAGTTCAGCTGGCGCGATCTCAGCTATCGCGTCGATCATAGGCTGAAGAGGGTTTGGGGCTGTCGGAGGTTCAAGGATCGCGTCAGGCCAGTTGTCGTCAAAATCCACAGCGCCAGGAAGTTGCCTCACCTCTGCCCGGATCACCCGAGCGCAGTAAGAGCGCAGGGTGAAAAGGTGGTGCTTTTCTTCTTGGGAAAGATCGCTGTGCCCGCGATGGACGATCCGCGACCGCACGTCATAGAGCTTCGTGAAGTTCTCCATGATCTCCGCCCGTTCATCGGTGTTCCGGCCGATCAAGTAGGCGACGCGGTTCCGCATCAGCTCACCTATTCCGATCTTCTCGTAGGCGGCCTTGTTCTCTTCCCCGACGAGTATTTCTAGCGATACCATCGCTTGGACATAGCGCAGCAACTCGCTGTCGCCCGTGAAGCTGTCGAAGTACCATTTCGCCGCCAGGAGCAGACGCCGGCGATGTGCAGCATCGGCCAGAACGCGCTTAACGTCATTCAAGTGACGTCCAACGAGATTGGGCCAAGAGGCTTCTACGTTGGACCCTGCCGGCGGCTCGAATTGCAGCATCCGAAGCGCTTCGCTGGTCGAGGCATTGAACGGCGCTGCGTGTTCCGCTTTGTAGGTTCCATCAGCGTGGCGACGATTGATATGCCCCTCGGTCTTGGCCTCGTCCTTTTGCCACGAATAACGGTACCTCAGCAGGCCTAGCGCCATCATCAAGCCCAGTACCGACTTGACGTGCTCGACCGCTTTGAGATGAGTCCGCGTCGGCGTGTAACGCTCAAACAGGCCTTCAACGTCGACGACAAGGTAGCTGCGCGCTTTCGGCTCGGTGCCAAATAGCCGGTTCATTGTTCGGAAGATGCCGAACTCGGTCGCTGTACGATAGGTGCCGGTGAACCCTACGCCCGTGGCGAGCCTAACGTTGTCGCTCAGCGCCCAAACACCATGGGGTGGCATCGCCGCCTCCAAGCTGGCGGGTAGGGGTACTGCGAACGCATAGGACCAGGGCAGCGACTCAATCGCTTCGACAATGCTGGTGGCGATTGCAGCTCCGTCTTGGAAGCCGAGAAGTTCAATGAGGTGTTCGTCAACGTCCTCGGTAATCTCCTGATCAGCGAGCATACGTTCGACAACGAGCGCGACGAAGTCCGCCATAGGGGTGTCGTTCACGTAGCCTTTAAACTGATCTCGGAGGTCACGCGGAAAGGCAGCGGAAAGCTCCTCCACTGAGCGTATGGAGGAGACGGCCAGATACCGTCGCTTCATCACAGTCGCGGCTTCGGCCCATGCGGATAGGCCTTCAACCAGGCGGCGGCGCAGGTTCTCGTTCAGCTCCAATGCGTCCCCCCAAGTTGCTGCGCTGACCTCGAAGTTAGAATACGGGTCGCCGAGCTCGTCGCGAGCTCGTCGGATGAGGCAGACCAATTTCTTCGCAGAGCGCCCCCACCGACGCTTTTAGTTCTTCCGGCGCGCCGTGTCTGACAATCACCTCTTTGATGATCTCGTGCATGGGCAGCTTAGGAGCGTAGGCGTGGAAGTCGCCCTCGCGTGCCGGGGGGAGAACATCTGCCGCAAATTCGGCCCTTCCGAGCTCCTCGGTGACCGGCGGTACGGCCACAGCTCGGACTTCGTTCTCTGCATAGTATTGGATGTCTTTGTGCATGATCCAGGCGTACATGTTGATGTGGCCTGGGGTGTCTCCGTGTCGGGCGAACTCGTCCTTCTCATAGTCAACGTAGCTGACGACGCCCATTTGGACCCATCGCGGTAGTGATTGTTGCAGATCGGTATATGAAACCCGGATAGCAACACCATCTTCCGGACGGGTGTAAGCGTTCCACATAACCTCGTTCTCGAACTGGTTCATGTGCCAGCAGCTCACAAAATACAGAGCTCTAAGCTTCCTCGACATCTCTGTGTAGAAGTTGTGGTTGTGCTTCGCTGTCGCCCGCTGCTCATCCGTCTGCGCGTTCGCGATCCAACTGGCCCGGCGGTCGATTTCCCCTTGCGGGGTACTGCCCTCTAGCTGATCTCCGAAGGCTCTCGCGTTCGGCATGAAAAGTCGGCCCGTTTGCGCCAGATTGCGGAATTTGAACAGGTCCATGTAGCGCCAGAGCGCTACGTCCGGGTCGTGGGGCTGGGGAAACGACGGATGGAAGCGATGATCCATGAATGGACAATGCCTGCATCATCGAAGCTATACTAGGCGGTCCAAAACCGCTGCCTCGTGCCGCTCACCGCTTTCAGTGAGCCGGACCAGGTTAGCGGCTCAATGAAGAGCATTTGGTTCTCCCAAAGCCCGGATCGAGCGCTGGCCTATTTCGCCGGTGTCTGGACTGAATGGGCCTGTGTTCGGAGATCAAGAGCGGCTGGGAGGATTGCGAGCTGTACGGCTTCCTAACGACCGAAGCCAACGATGTCGTCGCGCCCTATCGCGACAAGGCCATGCCGGTATTCCTCACCACCCCTGATGCGGTCGAGACTTGGCTAACCGCTCCTCGGGACGAAGCTAAGGCTCTACAGGAACCGCTTCCTGACACCGCGTTGCAGGTGATCGATGCCCCTCCAAAGCGCCAGGCGCTCCCCGCCTAGAGTGGCCCATATCCACGCGCACCTCGCTCACCAGATTTGCAACCCGTTGCAACAAGTGACCCAGCCCTGACTAGGGGGGGCTGAAGGGGCCTATTGAGTCGGGGAGATCGTCTTCGTGTAGTCGGCGGGGAGGGGTTCGTTCATCGTGCACCACTTCGCCATGAGGTCGTCGTAGCCACCGCCCTCCATGAGGACCCAGTCGCCCGCGACCACGAAGTGCTTCCACCCGGTGTAGCCGCCCATGCGGTTCTTCGCGTTGACTTCGCCACAGACGTTCAATGTACCGTCGCTGAAGGGGACAGCCTTCACGGCCTGGAAGCGCGCGGAGGGGTAGTCCGTGAGGGACTGGGATAGGGTCTCCTTCGCCTTGAGAACATCGGCCGGAGCTGGTGAGGCGGGAGCCTTCGCCGATTTTGGAGGCTGCGGAGGCTTGGGGCCCGAACTGGATTGCCCGCTCGCGGTGGTCGCCATGCAAAAAGCAGTGACCACTCCAATTGCCAACGATTTCAGTCCGACCACGCTGCACCCCACTAGAACTAGCGGAACCGTAGCGTCGCGACTTCAAGGTGGCAACCGCTGGTGCCGGTTAAATCGGCACTATAGCTTCCTGAGAAGAATAGACCTCCCGAGCGACAAACGCGCTCGGAGGCGCGCATGGGCGATTTGGCCAAAATCTTTGGGGACAAGGTCCGGTCGCTACGGGGGGACCGCAAGCTAACTCAGGTTCGGCTGGCAGAACTCGCCAGCGTTTCCGAAGAATGGATCAGGCGCATTGAGCGCGGGGAAGCATCCCCGTCGTTTGATACTGTCGAAGCTTTGGCGTTGGCGTTACAGGCGAGGCCCGCCGAGTTCTTCGAGGATGGGGGGCCGGAAACGCCAGCTGAGCGCTTCGCAGACGCCGTTACGTCATTGTCGGAAGACGAAATCGCCTGGTTGGTTCAAGGCGCTCGCCTGCTGAGGAAAGGCAGAGAGTAGGCGTTTTGTCGCTCAGGAGGCCGCCACAGGGGCGGAAGCAGCTTTAGGCGCTGGCGGGGGCAGATAGGTAGCCTTCGCGCCCATAGAGGTGTCGTAGCGCCCGAGCTTTTCGATTTCGGCGGCCAAGACGGATAGAGGCGTAGAGCCATAGCGCTCCCCTTCGGTGCGTGGCGCATGGCCTTGAATGACATCCGCCCGCGCATCGGGAATGCCGAACCGTTTGGCCTCACTTTTGAACCTATGCCTCCAGCCGTGGTTAGGCTGGACATCACCGGTCACACCTATCTCGCGCACCCACTTCGCCAGCCGCTCGCCGGCCTTTTTATACTGAGGGTTGCCGTCCGTTCCTCCCCGATGATTTTCAGGGTTGTAGAACAGCGGACCGGTTTGGCCTCTGATGGCTTCCAGAAAACCTTGCTCGATGAGGTGGCTATGTATGGGCACGGTCCGCGCCTCATCGGTTTTTATCGTGCCCGCCTCTGGAGTGATCTCAAGCGACCAAATTCCGTCGATCATTTTCACATCTGACCCTCGCGCCTGCGTGATTTCATTCACACGCGAGCCGGTATAGGCGCAGAGCCAAGGCACCCAACGGTAGGCAAGCGCCATTTGTGGAGTGATGCGGCTGCTCCGCTCTTCCAGCGTAGCTCGAAGGATTATCAGTGCCTCGGCGTCGGTGAGGTCCCGTTCGCGCAGCTTGGGTTTTTTGGGAACACGAACGCGCACCCCGTCCGCTGGATTTACTCCAATCTTTTGGTTGTCCTTCGCCCAGCGAAATATCGCTCTCACACCAGCGAGGTAGGTGTCGTTTACGGTCCGCTGGCTGCGGGCCGCACCAGTTGCGTCAACCTCGGACAGCAGCCTTTCCTTCCAGCCGACAATGTGTTGCCCAGTAATTTTCGAGGCATCGTCATGGCCCAGAAACGCAACTAGATGAGCGAGATGACGCTTCCAGGCTTTGACCGTCGCGGGCTTCAGATTGGCCTCCGCCACGTAGCCGGCGAATAGGTCGTTCACAGAAACGGGCTTGGTACGGGCCGAACCGGTCGCCGCCGTCCTCGCAAGGTCGAGAGCATATTGGTCAGGGGCGAACGTGCTATCCCAGGCTCCGCGAGGCTCCCCGGCTAGTTCATTTGCTGAGCGACGGCCGAGCTCCACTTGCCCGCGACCTGTGACACGCTGAAGATATTTTTCGTTAGCTGCGGACAATTTCCAGCCGTGCTCTTCGCAAATAGCGGCGGTGGTCCACTGCACCAGCAAGTCTGGCACCGGGTTTTGGAGCCGTAGCGACCGGCGCGCATTTTCGGCCATCATTGAGTACCCCGTGTGCTGGTGCAGGGCGTCATCGTGGTCGGGATCGACGGGGATAGTTTCCAGCCGTCGAGCTAACCAAACCCTGACAGCTTCATCCATTTCCTCTCGGGTCGGTTCGCTTGCGTAGCTGGCTGGGATATCGGGGCAGGAAGCCAGCGTCGGATCAGCCTGCCCGGTAGCCTGAGCAAGTGTCTGGTCGAAGGCTGCGAGATGGCGGTGAAGAAGGTGTCTCGCCTCTTTGAGGTTGCTGGTTTTCAGCGAAACCAGCACCTCTCTTTTGCCGCCGAAGGCCGCGCGAACTTCCACAGGAACCGCTCTGCGGAAATAAAGCGTGCCGCCACGGTCGTAGAGAAATTGGTGGTTTGGGACCCGCTGCAAGCCTGTCTACTCACGCAACTGACAAAGAGCTTTTTGTAGCACTCTTTGTAGCAGCCTAGCGCGCGAAAACCCTTATGAGCAAGGGCTCCAAGCGCTGCAACGGGTTGCAAGGGAAGTGGCGGAGAGGGTGGGATTCGAACCCACGGTGCCCTTCCAGGCACGCCGCATTTCGAGTGCGGTACATTCGACCACTCTGCCACCTCTCCAGGGGGTCTTCGTGGCCGCCCGGGAGCGGCCTTGAGTGAGGGCGGGATACCTAGCGGCGTCGCCGGAAGAGTGCAAGAGCCTGTGACAAGCTTTTGTGTCGCGGGGCGCGGTTTCCGTCTCGAAGCCGGCGGAACCTAGGCCTTGGGATACAAAACCATCTGGGTGCAGCGGAAAAGCGCGATGGTCTTGCCGGTCTCCTCGGCGGTGACGACGGCGTCCCAGACCTGGGTGTTGCGGCCGCCATGGACCAGGGTCGCCTCGACGGCCACGCCGCCGCCTTCGCGCACCGTGCCCAGGAAGTTGGACTTCAGCTCGATGGTCGTGAAGCTGGCGGCGCCCTCGGGCAGGGAGACCACGCAGCCGTAGCCGCAGGCGCTGTCGGCCAGGGCGATGACGCTGGCGGCGTGCAGGAAGCCGTTGGGGGCCATGTGGTGCTTGCCCACCGTCATGCGGCCGACAACGCGGCCGGGAACGGCCGTCTTCCATTCCAGGCCCAGCAGGCCCGGGAGATTTTCGGCCTGGGCGGCGGTCAGTTCGGCGCTCTTGTCTTCGGCCATGACGGCGTCTCCAGATTCTTCGCGTGCGAAGCATCTAGCCGCGAGGTGAGCCTGAAGCAACTCCGTTTTTAAAAAGAACGGAACTAGATGGCGCTGATGTCCACGGGCGCGAAACGCTTGCCGTCCTCGCCCTCGGGCGGCAGGCGGAACGCGCGGATCCCGACCTGCAGGGCCGGGGCGGCCAGCGGACCGGGCGTGGCGGCCACGGCGGCGCGGCGAGCGACGAAGGCCTCGGCCGGGACGGCGTCGCCGGCGTCGATGTTGCGGGCCTTCTGCTCGGCGACCGTGGTGCTCCAGGCGTCGATGACCTCGCCCGTCTGGCCCACCAGGATGCGGGTCTCGGCGGGCAGGTCCAGCAGTCGGCGGGCGGCGGCGTGCAGGCCGGCCGGGTCGGCGCCGGGGGCCGTGCTGTCGTCCAGGCCTTGGTCGGGCGGCAGGATGGCCGAACCGGCGAAGACGACGTCGCCCACTTGGTAGGCCGTCGCGCCGGGCAGGCGGCCGGGCAGGGCGATGGCGGTGATCTCGATTCCGCCCATCGGCAGGGCCTCGCCGTCCTGGGCCAGCTTGTCGAAGTCCCAGCCTTCCAGGTCGACGCCGTCGCTGCCCAGCACCGGGACCAGGCGCTTGAGGCTGTCCAGCACCGGGGCGCCGATGCAGATCGAGGCGCCGGTCTCGTATTTCAGGTGCCCGGCGGCCGAGAGGTGATCGGTGTGCAGGCCGGTCTCCAGGATCCAGGTCGGACCCAGGTCCTTGGCGCGGACGTCGGCGATGATGGCGTCGATGAAGCGGGTGTCGACGGCCTGGGTCAGCGGGTCATAGTCGAGGACGGGGTCGACGAACGCGCAGAGCAAGGTGGCCGGATCGGCGATCAGATAGGTCACCCGCCCGGTGGCGGGATGATGGAAAGCGGTGATTTCCGGCTGCATAGATCGGTCCGATGACGCCCTGAGGCGGGCACCTTGACCGCAAGCTCTTAAGTATCGGCGAACAAAATTCGATCGGGCGCCTTTCCGGCGTCGTCCGAGGCAATTCGCCTCAGGCGTGCGCTCAGGGGTGGGCCGTGGCCGCGTCGCAGCCTTTGTCGCCGCGCATTTCCGTCACCCAGACGGGCTCGACATAGCGGTCGCCGTCGCGGAAGCCGGGGGCGCAGCCCTCGGGGGTGGCGGACCGGCCGCGCCCGCTTCCGCCGCGCATGTCCAGCGACAGGGCCAGCGACTGCGAGCTGCCGGCGCGTGGGCCCCAGCCGTAGCCATAGGGGCCGCCATAGCCGCCATACCCGCCGTAACCGCCATAACCGTAGCCGCCGCGCTTGCCATAATCGGTCTTGCCGACCGTGACGCCCAGGGTGCCGGTTTCGCCGATCGGGATCAGGCTGGAGACATAGCCGCTGCGATAGCCGCCGGTGCCGACGGCCACGCTCACCTCGCCGTGGACCTGCCGCTTGCCGTCCTTGTCGAGGGGGAAGCCGTTGATGTCGAGGTCGGCGCGCGGGGTATAGCCGATCGGGCCGTCGAGCGGCGGGGCGTCGGCGATCCAGGCGGAGATCTGGTCCTCGGTGCTGATCGGCTTGGCGGCGCGGTCTGCCTCGGCGCGAGCCTTGGCGTCGGTCTTGGCCTGCTCGAGCTCGGCCTCGGTCGGCGGCCGGGTGGCGCGCGCGCCCGCGGTGGCCACCACCTCGTCGTCGGCCGAACGGGCCAGCGCGACCGCGGGCGACGCCATCGGCGCGGCGATCAGGAGAGCGGCGAGGGCGATACGGGACGCGAACATGGACGATACCTCCGACCCGGCCACAGTGGGCGCGATCTGTAACCGAATTAGGGCCAGAATGTATCCGCCCTGCAAGCTGAAGCTGGCGATGCGCTCACAGCGCTTCAAGGGCGGCCTCCAGCGCCGCCATGTCCGGGGGCAGGGGGGTCTCGAACCGCAGCGTCTGGCCGGTGATCGGGTGGACGAAGCCCAGCACGGCCGCGTGCAGGGCTTGGCGCGTGAAGCCGATCTCGGCCAGGGCCGCCTTGACCGGGGCGGCCGGGGCGCCGGCGCCGTAGACGGGGTCGCCTAAGCAGGGGCTGCCCTTGCTGGCCATGTGGACGCGGATCTGGTGGGTGCGGCCGGTCTCCAGCCGGCAGGCGACGCGGGCGGCCAGCGGTGCGCCCTGGGCCTTGGCGGAAGCGCCGAAGGTCTTCTCGACGCGGTAGTGGGTGATCGCCTCGCGGCCGCCGGTCTTGAGCACCGCCATCTTCTTGCGGTCGTGCGGCGAGCGGCCCAGGCGGGTCTCGATCGTGCCGACCGCCGGCTGCGGCGCGCCCCGGGTCAGGGCCACGTACATGCGGTCGATGTCGTGCCTGGCGAACAGAGCCGACAGGCCCTGGTGGGCGGCGTCGGTCTTGGCCGCCACCATCACGCCGGAGGTTTCCTTGTCCAGCCTGTGGACGATGCCGGGCCGCGCCACGCCGCCGATGCCCGACAGGCTGGACCCGCAATGGAACAGCAGGGCGTTGACCAGGGTGCCGGTCTCGCAGCCAGGGGCTGGGTGGGCGGCCATGCCGGGCGGCTTGTCGACGACGATCAGGTGGGCGTCTTCATAGAGCACGGCCAGCGGGATGTTCTCCGGCTCGGGCTCGGCGGCGGCCGGCGGCGGGACCAGCACCTCGTAGGTCCCGGCCGAGGCCTTGGCCTTGCCGTCGGCCATCCGCCGGGGCGCGCCGCCCTCCACGACCAGCGACACCTGGCCCGCGGCGATCAGGGCTTGCAGGCGGGCGCGCGACAGGTCCGGAGCGGCCGTGGCCAGGGCCTTGTCCAGGCGCTGGCCGGCCAGGGCCGCGTCCAGAACGATCCGCACGACCTCGCCGCCCGCGCTCGCCTCTTGGGCGTCCACGTCGTCGATCTCATCGTCGGCGAGCGTCTCGGTCGGATCGAGCGGGTGGATCAAGGCCTCTTCACGGCTCCGTCATGGCTGTGTCGTAACGCGGACATAGCTCGCGCCTAACGGCTCAGGTTCCAGTTTTGCGTTCGAAGGGGATAGTCGATGCGCGCGTTCCACACCACCTTGCTCATGTCCGCTGTCAGCGGCCTGGCGTTGCTCGCGGGCGTCGCGGACGCCGCTGAGCCCGTCGCTCCGGCCGCCGACCCTGTCGATGGGCAGGTCGAGGAACTGGTGGTCACCGCCCAGAAGCGCGAGCAGAAGGCCCTGGACGTGCCGATCGCCCTGACCGCCTATTCGGGCGCCATGCTCGAGAGACTGGGCGTGCAGGAGTTCGACAAGCTGTCGGCCTTCGTTCCCGGCTTCCAGGTCCAGAACCAGTCGCCCAACAACCCGGGCTTCGTGATGCGCGGCATCACCTCGGACAGCGGCGAGGCCACGGTCGAGCCGCGCGTCTCGGTGTTCCAGGACGGCGTGTCGATCTCCAAGTCGCGCGGCTCGTACGTCGAGCTGTTCGACAACCAGCGCATCGAGGTGGCCAAGGGGCCGCAGTCGACCCTGTTCGGGCGCGGCGCGATGATCGGCGCGGTCAACATCATCCAGAACAAGGCCGACCCGAAGGCCCTGGACTGGCGCCTGGCCGCCGAGGTGGGTGATCACGGCTACGGCCTGTTCGAGGGCATGGCCAACCTGCCGGTCGGCGAGACCTTCGCCGTCCGCATCGCCGGCCGCTACAAGGAGCGCGACGGCGCGATACGCAACGCGCTGGGCGGCTCGAACCTGGGCTCGATCGACACCGGCGCGGCGCGCCTGTCGTTTCGCTGGACCCCGACCGACAAGCTGAACGCCGATCTGATCCTCAACTATGAGGCCGACCATCCGACCGGCACCTCGTTCAAGTCCAACGCCTTCAACCCGACGAACATCGCCACGGGCCAGGCGTTGGGCGACCGCGATCCGAACACGGCGGCGGGCCTGTCCAGCGGCTACGGGTTCGAAGGCAATGCGGCGCTGGGCCTCAAGCGTTTCGTGCAGGGCGCTACGGCCCTGGTCGACTACCGCTTCAACGACGCCTGGAGCCTGTCGTCGATCACCGCCGCACGCCACTTCGCCAGCAACGAGGTGTTCGATCCGGACGGTTTCTCGCTGCCGATGTTCGTGTTCGCCGAGGACGCGCGCGGCACCCAATACAGCCAGGAACTGCGCCTGAACTACGACGCCGGCGGCAAGTTCAGCTGGTTCGGCGGCGTCAGCTATTTTGACGAGGACGCCCAGACCCGCGTTCCGCTGCAGTTCGACGAGCGCTACGCCCTGGCCCTGCTGACCGGCCAGCTCTCCAAGCCCAACCCGCAGCCGACTGCGGTGCTGACCAACCCGACCTACCTGGCGGCCCTGGTCACCGGCCTGACCGGCGGCGCGGCCAGCGGCGCGACAGCCCTGGGCATCGCCAACAACCTCGGCGTCCACACCGAGCAGTTCACCAACTACGGTACGACCCAGTCGTGGGACGTCTATGGCGACGCCACTTGGCGCATGACCGATCGCTTCGAGCTGTCGGCCGGCCTGCGCTACACCAGCGACGACAAGTCTAGCGGCATCGCCTCGCAGGTGACCCAGCGCTCGATCCTTGGCGGGACCATCGGCGCGCTCAGCCAGCCTGCTGCGACGCGCAACGCCATCCTGGGCGGCCTGGCCGTGCCCGGCGCGGCCAATATCCCGACCTCGGCGCTCTATCCGATCCCGATGTTCGGCCTCTTCGCCCAGCCGACCACCGGCAACGGTCAGATCTCGACCCAGGACTTCACCGACGACGGCCTGACCTGGCGCCTGGTCGGCCGTTATGAGGTCGCGCCCGAGGCCAGCCTCTACGCGTCGTACGCCCGCGGCCGCCGTCCGAAGGTGCTGGCCTCGGCCGCGCCCAGCGCACCGATGGCGCCGGGCAAGTTCACGCCGGTCTCGGCCGAGACCGTCGACAGCTACGAGGCCGGCGCCAAGAGTCGCCTGCTGGACGGCCGCCTCTATGTCGAGGGCGCGATCTATTTCTATAGCTACGACAACTTCCAGACCTCGGTGCAGGACGGCGCCCAGGTGATCACCACCAACGCCGGCAAGGCCGAGAGTTACGGCTTTGAGGGCCAGGCCACCTGGCAGGCCGCCAGCTTCGCCGAGGTGTTCGCGACCTACGGCTACAACCACGGCCGCTTCAAGGCGGGCATCCGCGACGGCAACCGCTTCCGCCTGTCGCCGGACAACAAGTTCTCGCTGGGGACCACCCTGCACGCCGACGTCCTGAACGGCCGGATCAGCTTCACGCCGATCTACGCCTGGCAGTCCAAGGTGTTCTTCGACGACGACAACGACATCCCGGCCCTGCAGAAGAACAACCTGGTCCCGGACCTGGTGCAGGACGAGTTCCAGAAGAGCTACGGCCTGCTGGACCTGCGCGTCGAGTATCAGCCCTCGTTCGCCAGCTGGAAGGTCGGCGCCTTCGTCACCAACGCCACCGACGAGAAGTACATCAAGGACGCTGGCAACACGGGCGACGGTTTCGGCATCCCGACCTTCATCGCCGGCAACCCGCGCTATTACGGCGTGACCTTCTCGCTGCGCCGCTAGCGCGTCCTTTCGCGGCCTCGCTGGACGGGGCCGTCATCCTGCTGTTGTCTTCTCGGGCTGACGCACGAGAAGACCTAGCGGCGCCGTGATTTCGGGGAGTTGAGCATGACCATCGATAGACGCCGGGCCCTGGCCCTCTTCGGCCTGGGCGGCGCGGGCGCGGCGGGCGAGGCGATGGCGGCCAAGCCGCGCGCCCTGTTCGCCGGCCCGGCCAAGTTCCTGCACGGCGTGGCCTCGGGCGATCCGCTGGAGGACCGGGTGGTGCTGTGGACCCGGATCACGGCCGAGGCGACGACCGCCCCGATCGCCGTACGCTGGGAGGTGGCGACCGACGCCGGCTTCAAGACCATCGTCCGCAAGGGCGACGTCACGGCGACGGCGGCCCGCGACCATACGGTCAAGGTCGACGTCACGGGCCTCAAGCCGGCGACCGACTATTTCTACCGCTTCCAGTATCTCAAGAACGGCAAGCCGGCCGGCAAGTCCGCCGTCGGCCGGACCCGCACCCTGCCCAAGGGCGCCACCCAGGACGTGGTCCTGGCCGTGGCCTCTTGCAGCCTCTATCCGAACGGCTATTTCAACGCCTATGACGCCATCGCCAAGCTGCCGCGCGTCGACGCGGTGCTGCACCTGGGCGACTACATCTACGAGTACGGCGGCGCGGCGGATGACTACGGCATGGCCTCGCCCGTCGCCAAGACCCGCGTGCCCGATCCGCCCCGCGAGATCGTAAGCCTGGCCGACTATCGCCGTCGCCATGCCCAGTACAAGACCGACCCCGCGTTGCAGGCCGCCCATGCCCGCGCGCCGTGGATCGTGGTCTGGGACGACCACGAGACCGCCGACAACAGCTGGATCGGCGGGGCCGAGAACCATCAGCCCGCCACTGAAGGCGACTGGGTCAAGCGCAAGGCGGCCGGGATCAAGGCCTATTACGAGTGGATGCCGATCCGCGAGCCGGCGGCCGGGACTCTGCCCGAGGCGTCCTGGCGGCGGTTCCAGTTCGGCGACGTCGCCACCCTGCTGATGACCGAGACGCGGCTGACCGCCCGCACCCATCAGCTGGACTACGGCCGCGACCTGCCGGTCAAGGACGGCAAGCCCGACTTCGCGGCGTTCGCGACCAAGCTCAACGATCCGGACCGCCGGATGATGGGCCAGGGCCAGGAACAGTGGCTGGCCCGCGAGGTCGACGCCTCGACCAAGGCCGGCACGGCCTGGCAGGTGCTGGGCAACCAGGTGGTGATGGCGCGGGTCGTCCCCCCCGACCTGAAGGCGACCATGGGCGATGAGGCCTACGCGGCGCTGCTGGCCCAGCTGCCGGCCTATGTGGCCAAGCCGGTCGAGGAGAGCCGCGCGCTGGCGGTGGCCGGCGCGCCGGGAAATCTCGACGCCTGGGACGGCTATCCGGCCGACCGCGCGCGGGTCTACGACATCTTCAAGGCCAGCCAGGCGCGGCCCATCGTGCTGGCCGGCGACAGCCACGCCTTCTGGGCCAACGAGCTGTGGGACGACGCGGGGACCAACCGCGTGGCGGCCGAGTTCGGCGTCACCTCGGTGACCTCGCCCGGCTACAGCGACTACCTGCCCGGCGCGCCGCTGGGCGAAGCCTATGTCCAGCGCAACAAGGAGGTGAAGTTCACCGACCAGGGCGCCAAGGGATTCCTGCTGCTGACGCTGGCGCACGGCAAGGCGACGGGCGAGCTGATCGGGGTGTCGACGATCCTGGACACGAACTATGAGACCCAGGTGCTCAAGCGGTTCGTGGTGACGCCGGGCGACGACGGCGGGGTGAAGGCCCTGGCGGAGGGGTAGGGCAGCCGCCGGACGCCCCCTCCGTCACAATGCTTCGCATCGCGCCACCTCCCCCGTTTCACGGGCGAGGAGGATGCGGAGCCGACCTTCTCCTCCCCCGTGCAACGGGGGAGGTGGCGGGCGAAGCCCGGCGGAGGGGGCGTCTACCGCCGCTCCAGCGCGATCCGCACGCCGAAGGCCACGAAAACCCCGCCGGTCACGCGGTCCAGCCAGCGGACCACGCCGGGCTTCCTCAGCGCCTTGGCGATCGGCGCCGTGGCCAGGATAAGGCCGCCGGCCCAGGCCAGACCCATGATCACGTGGATCACGGTGAGCAGCAGGCCGAAGGCGCCGGGCGCGGCGCCGGTCGGGATGAACTGGGGCAGGAACGACACGTAGAACACGCCGATCTTGGGGTTCAGCAGGTTGTTCCACAGGCCCTTGGCCATCGCCCGGCCCAGGCCGCCGACCGGGGGTGCGGCGCCGGCGGCGGTGTCGAAGCTGGCGCGCGGCTTTCTCAGCAGGTTGACGCCCAGCCAGACCAGATAGGCCGCGCCGGCCCACTTCAGGATCGTGTAGGCGGTGTGCGAGGCCACCAGCAGCGCGCCCGCGCCGAACGACGCCGCCGCGCCCCAGACCAGGCAGCCCACGGCGATCCCGACCGACACCGCCAGCGCCCGCCGCCAACCTTCGGCCGCCGCGGTGCGCAGGATCAGGGCGGTGTCCAGGCCCGGCGTGATGGTCAGCAGGCCGGCGGCGATCGCGAAGGCGACCAAGGCTTGGGCGGTGGTCATCGAAACGATCTCCACGAAGTCTGCATAAGCGCTCGCCATCGTCTGGACGCCGATGGCGGACGCTTATGGGATGAGAAGAACCTTACGCCTCGCGCTCGACCAGCGCCCCGTTCTCCCAGACACGGTAGAAGCACGACCGGAAGCCGACGTGGCAGGCGCCCCCGTCGCCTTGCGGGCGGACCTTGATCAGCACGGCGTCCTGGTCGCAGTCGATCCGCAGCTCGGTGACGAGCTGCAGCTGGCCGCTGGTCTCGCCCTTTTTCCAGAGGCTGCCGCGCGAGCGGCTGAAATAGTGGGCGATCCCAGTGTCGAGGGTCAGCTTCAAGGCCTCGTCGTTCATCCAGGCGAACATCAGGATCTCGCCCGTGTCGGCGTGCTGGGCGATGGCGGCGACCAGGCCGTTGGCGTCGAAGCGCGGGGTGATCGCGACGCCGCGTTCGAGCGCGGTCGTGTCGGCGGCGGGCGGGAAGATCGTGGAGGTCATGGCCGCACATATGGCGCCCCTTGGCCGGGCGTCAAAGCGTGGATCAAGGACCGGGTCGCGGCGCTGGACGCCTGGGCGCGGCCGTGGGCGCAGCGCTCGCGCCTGAACGGCTGGGCCTATGAGTTCCTGCTGTTCGGGCTCAAGCAGGCTTGGGCGTGCCTGTTCGGCGGCCTGATGCTGGCCCTGATCGTCGGCACGCACCTGTGGTGGCCGGCCGGCTCGCCGCTGGCGCGCTACGATTTTCTGGTGCTGGCCTCTGTCGCTATCCAAGCCTCGCTGCTGGCTCTCAGGCTGGAGCGCTGGGACGAGGCGGTGGTCATCCTGGTCTTCCACGTCGTCGGCACGGTGATGGAGGTGTTCAAGACCGCGCAGGGCTCATGGATCTATCCCGAGGCGGGCCTGCTGAAGATCGCCGGCGTGCCGCTGTTCAGCGGCTTCATGTACGCCTGCGTCGGCAGCTACATCGCGCGCATCTGGCGGCTGATGGACTTCCGGTTCGTGCGCTATCCGCCGATCTGGACCACGTGGGTCCTGGCCGTCCTGGCCTATCTGAACTTCTTCACTCACCACTACGGGCCCGACATCCGGACGGGCCTGTTCGCCGCCTCGGCCGTGCTGTTCGGCCGGACGTGGGTGGTGTTCACGGTGGACCGCATTCCGCGTCGTATGCCGCTGGTGGTTGGCTTCCTGCTGGTGGCCCTGTTCATCTGGTTCGCCGAGAACCTGGGCACCCTGGCCGGCGCCTGGGCCTATCCCAGCCAACGCCACGGCTGGTCGATGGTGCCTATCGGCAAGCTGGGGGCCTGGTATTTGCTGATGCTGCTCAGCTACGTGCTGGTGACGGCGGTGCACCGGCCGAGGCGGGCGGAATGACGCGCCAGTACAGACCCCCTCCGGCCCTCCGGGCCACCTCCCCCAGAGGGGGAGGATCTGATCGCGCTAGATGCTCCCTCTCTGGGGGAGCTGTCGCGAAGCGACTGAGGGGGCCTTCCGAGCGTCTACTTCCAGATCGGCTTGCCATCCCCCGGCAGCCCCAGCCGCGCCCACTTCTCGCTGACCGTGTCGATCACGGACTGGTCCATGCGGATCTCCTCGCCCCACTCGCGGTGGGTTTCGGGGGGCAGCTTGTCGGTGGCGTCCAGGCCGATCTTCGACCCCAGGCCGCTCTCGGGCGAGGCGAAATCCAGATAGTCGATGGGGGTGCTCTCGATCACCGTGATGTCCCGTGCCGGGTCCATCTTGGTGCTGATCGCCCACATCACGTCCTTCCAGTCGCGGGCGTTGATGTCGTGGTCCACGACGATCACCCACTTGGTGTACATGAACTGGCGCAGATAGCTCCAGACGCCCAGCA